>Ga0209751_10005398_pt1 | contig 12049 bp, 12 predicted proteins | sample RifCSP13_1_FD_184019 | JGI IMG/M metagenome (GOLD analysis project Ga0209751, IMG submission 184019) | Soil microbial communities from Rifle, Colorado - Rifle CSP2_sed 13_1 (SPAdes) (version 2) | ecosystem: Environmental > Terrestrial > Deep subsurface > Rock core/Sediment | place: Rifle... | reverse complement strand
AACCCCTAAAACTACGTGGCTAACAGTATCCGTAACTAGCTCAATCAAAACTCATACAAGAACATGGAATTAGATTACTTTTGCGACAAATCTCTTTGAGGAAGTTTCATAAGTATCTCCAATCACAATTTTAATGGTTAGTGTTCGCTTATGGTTGTTGCTGGAAAAATCTTCAAACTCTCTCAACCTATGAAGGTGGCTGATATTGCCTCCAAACTCAACGGACACCACGTCGAAGAGCCATTCGAAGAAGGCGACTACAAATTCACACTGATTACCGAAGCTGTGGGACTAGTTCCCAAAGGCAAAATGCTCACCGGAGTCTTCTCCAACGACTACGTCATCCACGTTTTCCACCGAGGCAAAAGTGCACCCCTGCCACGCACAGTTGAAGCCACGTTCAGCTTCGCACAGGTTGAAAACACAACCTTCCTGACTGTTTTGGAGAAAAAACGAGTAGCTAACTTCATAGCAAACAAACTCAGCGAAATCCTCTTCGGCAAAATCGGCGTAATCGTAGAAGCGCGCATTCCGCCTGAAACCCTTAGCGAATTCCACCATAAAAACCCCGAAGACACGAAGATAACGTTCTTTGACAACATAGATATCCCCAATGTGGACAAGCTCAGCCTGTACGGTCCAGACTTGAATAACTCTTCGCTGTTTGAGGATTACACGAAGCACGGAGACCTCTGGTACGTCGTCGCAAGGTCGAAGGAAACAGGCTATGTTGTAGGCATCACCAGGGACGCCTCAGTCACAATATTCAACCTCGCCGACAAAAACAAGTACATAGAATACGTAGCCGAGGAAATCTACCCCATAATCTTATCTAGTGACAAAGCTTGACGTCAGAATTCCTATTTTGTAAGCACCTTGGCGAGTCCTTGCGCCCAGTTTTTCGCCTTCTCAAGTTCTCCCTCTTTCAAGTGCCACTCGTTCTGCCCCATTTTGCCTTCCACATATACAATCAACGGAGATGTAAACAGCCTGAAACCTGAGCCCTTAAGCTTATTTTCAATGCCCTTAACCGCGCTTCCGCTAATAAACAATTTCACTTGAGTGTCAAAAGCAGCTGCCAGCTTTCCAGAAAGTTCGTTTTTTGGCAGACCCTCTAAAAACTGCATTATGGCAGGTGTTGCCTTAAACTGCATTGTGGGCGCACCAGCAAGCATACAATCGTAATTCTTCACCATATTATTGTCGACATCGTTGACGAAGAGAGAATCAACCTCAAGTCCTTTTTCTCTCAAGACATCGCTAATGGTTTCAGCGACTTTCGCCGTTAACTTCGCAGGGGAAACTGTGTCATGAACAACCAAGACTTTCATCTGGCCAACCTCAAGCAAGTGGGTAAACCTATTTCTATTATTCCCGGTTTTAAGTCTTGTCACTTTGTGACAAACAGATTTGACCAGCCGTGCGTATTTAGCTGAAGGTTTTCTATGTTTTGGCTTTTTTCGGGTTACGCCAGGTTGGCTTGTGGGGGGTCTTGTATTGTTTGCTGTTTGGGCTTTCTGCCGGTTAGAAGATGACAAAGGTGAACAGTCTATTCAGTCATAATCCTCTTCTCTTTGAGACGAAGGGGCTGTCGGGTTCGCCGGGGTTTGCGGCGCCGCGCTCAATTGATACGTAAAATCCTGGTTGTTCCAAACCATAAACCCGCAAAGACGCAAACAGCTAAACACGTACGACCAGCCCAATTTTTATAGGCAATTAAACATAATCACATTTCATGCAGACCGCACTTACACTCGAAGCACTCCTTAGCTTAGTTTTGTCCGTGATTTTCGGCGCCATGGTCGGATTTGAACGAGAACGCGCGCACCGACCAGCAGGACTACGTACACACATGCTCGTGTCACTTGGTTCGTGTCTCTTCACCATGATGTCCACAAGCTTCAACGATCAGCCAGCTCAAGTTGCAGCAGGAATCGTGGCAGGAATCGGCTTTATCGGCGCAGGTACCATTTGGGCAGAAAGAGACAAAGTCAAAGGTATCACCACAGCCGCAAGCCTTTGGGCAACAGCCGCCATCGGATTAGCAACAGGCATAGGCGACTACCCCATAGCCTTGGTGGTCACTATCCTTGTGTTGATTATACTCTCATCAAGATACATCTTGAGAAAATTCGGCATAGAACAAACTTAAATCAAGCTAACGCACTTTTTCTAAGCGCAACGTATTCAACAGCAAAAGCATCGTTACGCCATCATCGCCTGAAGCCACCGTAAACCAGAGGGGAACCAGTCCCATTAAGCCTAAACCGCCCAAAATCATCTTAACCAGTAAGGAAGCGGCAATATTTTGCTTCGCAATCGTCATTGTTTTCTCGCTCAACCTCACCAAATAGGGAATCTGAGCTAACTCATCTTTCACAAGCACGACGTCCGCTGACTCCAGCGCAACATCTACGCCGCCAGCACCCATGGCGATCCCTACGTCTGAAGCTGCAAGCGCGGGAGCATCGTTAACTCCGTCACCTACCATCGCCACCAAACCTGTATTCATGCTTTTGCTTTTGAAGTCTTCAATTATCCGCAACTTGTCCTCCGGAAAAAGCTCCGAGTGCACCTCGTCAATGTTCAAGGCTTCAGCAACGTCTTTAGCAATTTCCGCTCTATCACCGGTAAGCATTACAGTTTTTATTCCTGTTTTCTTTAATGCGCTAATTGCTTTAACAGCATCTTCCCTGACTTCGTCAACAACGCAGACCGATGCCATGCCTTCCCTTCCAACGGAAACGCAAACGGCAGTATGCGTATCGTTTTCGTTGATGGCAAACGCTTCTTTGCAGTCGCAGTTAAACTCCTTCATTAGTTCTATGTTGCCTACCGCCACGAAGTTGCCCTCTACGTAACCTACAATTCCCTTGCCTGGAACTTCGGTCACATCAGTGACCTTTAGTTTGCTGATATCGATGCCTCTTTCTGCAGCTCTTCGCACGATAGCTTTAGCCACAGGATGATTGCTAAACTGGTCTATTGCTGCAGCGTAAGCTAACGCTTCCTCTTGTGGACGCTCAACCGTCCTAATTTCGTGAACTGCTGGCCTTCCCAGAGTGAGTGTTCCTGTCTTGTCGAAAACGACGGTTTTTACTTTGTTCAGTTTCTCAATGTAAACTCCGCCTTTGATGATTACACCTCGCTTCGCCGCGATGGTTATGGCGACGAAAACTGTTGCTGGAACTGAAATTATGAAGGCACTTGGGCAAGAAACCACCAAGAGAATAAGTGAACGGTAAAGCCAAGTTTGGAAGCTTCCTCCTAAAACTTGCGGCAGAACAACGGCTGTGAAGACTGCAAGGGCAATTACGATTGGGACGTAGATTTTGGCGAACCTGTCAACTAGTTTCTCTATTGGTGCTTTGCGTTTGCCTGATTCGGTGACGAGCTTTACAATCCGTGATACTAAGGTTTCTTTTGCTTCTTTTGTCACTACAATCTTCAAAACGCCGGTTGTGCTCAGGGTGCCAGCGAAAACGCAATCGTTCACCGTCTTGAGCTCAGGTTGTGATTCGCCTGTTACCAAAGCTTGGTCAACGTTTGAGAAGCCTTCCAGAATTGTGCCGTCCACCGGAATTCTTTCGCCTGGTTTAACAAGCACGGTCATGCCAACTTGGACTTCGTTGACGTTTATACTTTGTTCAGTGCCGTTTGTTATGACTCTGGCTTTGTCAGGCATGAATTTGGCAAGCTTCTCCACGGTTCTTCGAGCTCGCTGCTGAATGTAGCCTTCAAGATATTCCGCTATGGAATAGAGAAACAGCACGGTGGCTCCTTCAAAGAAAAAGCGCAGATAAACAGCGCCTAGAGCAGCAACTGCCATCAGAAACTCCACTGAGAACCTTTTCTCGATTAAAAGTTCCTTGAGTCCAATGAATCCTATGTAGACTGCTGCTCCAACCACCGAAACGTAAAATACAATTACGGAAACGGTTGCGCTTTCCTCAACCACCGGTATCGTGAATCCGAGTGGAATTCCACTTGCAAAAAGGTCCAGCAATCCAGCGACAAGAATACTCAGACCTAAGATTACCGCAAGAAAAATCATGATTCGCTTGTTTTCGCCTTCTTCTCGCTGCTCAGGCTTTTCCTCGCAGGCCATCTTGCTCATAAACAACAGCACATCAAGGTGATATTAAGCTAATGCAGCATGAAACTTAAGGTGGCAGGAACTGCTGGTATACCGGGTGCCCTTTAAAGCGCAGCGTGGTCTCAGATTTCTCCACTGTTCCGCTTGGCAGCCGCATGCAGATTGAGTGGACAACAGCGCCGTCGGGAATCAAGCGCACGCCATCTAGGAGTTCGCCTTTAGTCACGCCAGAAGCGGCGAAAACGAGTTCTTTGCCCTTTGCTAGTTCGTCTTGGTTGTAGGTTTTTTCAACATCTACACCTGCTTTTTGCAGGCGAGCTAAACGGTTTTTGTCGTCTTTTTTGTCTTGCCAGACTTTGACGATCATTGTTCCGCCTAGGCATTTAACGGCTGTGGCTGCAATGGTTGCTTCTGGTCCTGCGCCTGCACCGATTAGCAGGTCTACTCCTGAATCTGGGATGCAGCTGACAACTGCTCCTGCGATGTCTCCATCTGGGATGAGTATTATGCGTACTCCGAGTTTTCTGAGTTGTGCTAGGATTTCGTTGTGCCGTTCGCGTTCAAGCATTATGACTGTGAAGTTTGCTATTGGGAGGTTTTTGTTTTTGGCTACGGTTCGTACGATTTGTTCTATGTTCATGTCGGCTGTGATTTTTCCGATGCTGTGGTTGTCGGTTGCGATTTTGAAATAGTATCCGTCATCTGGGAGGACTTGGAAGCATCCTGCTGGTGCGCACGCTAACGCAGAGATTGCGTCTTTTCTGCCTTTGCTTGCTGCGGTTGTGCCGTCTACTGGGTCGATGACGAATTCGACTTTGGGTCCTCTTCCTGTTCCGACTTTTTCGCGGTATGCGAATGATGGTGCGTTGTCTTTGGGTCCTTCGCAGCAGATTACTTCTCCTTCGATGTCTGTTTGGTGGAGTACGGCGCGTGAGAATTCTATTGCTTTGTCGTCGATGAGGTCGCAGTTTCCTTGTCCGATGTGGAACGCTGCTCCTACTGCTCCTGCGACGGTTATGCGGGTTAATGAGGGTGCTATTGCTCTTAGGGTTACCATGGTTTGTTTCTCCTGTTTGTGTGTTGGTGGGTTGTGTATTGTGGCGCTTCAATGAATATAAAATGTGCGCATGTGTAGTTCATTTTAGTGGATGGCAACTTGGAATTGATGTTCTCGGAGCAGACTATTTACCCTTATGATAGATTTCGGGTTGTGCAAATTATTGTGTCAATTAGAAGAAGAAGGGAACGTTTGCTATGCCCATCTTCTTCTCTTGCTTTGTGCTGCAGGTTCTGATTGGCTGTGGGGTTGCTGTGTGGTTTGTGTTTGGGAAGGGAGAAGGGAAAATGGGAAGGGACGAAGGGACACGGCACTCACAGCTGGCTGAAGTGAATTTGGTCTTGCCAGAACGAATTTCGTTGCGCTACTCGGGCTAGACCAAAAGTTGTGTTTCTTAAAGCATTATAAAAAGGGTGAAAGCTGCGGGAGATTTTGTCAACCGTGTGCAATTTGTTTTAATAAGAGAGTTTTCACCTAATAATATTCGCAGCCCAAAATAGAGGCAAAAAGCAGACATGTTGATAACAGAAGTCATTCTTGAGAACTTTATGAGCTACGAGTACGCCAGAGTAGCCTTCAAACCCGGCGTAAACCTGATTGTCGGACCAAACGGCGCTGGAAAAAGCTCACTTCTCCTCGCAATAAGCGTGGCGTTGGGTCAGACTTACACCGAGCGCAGCAAGAAACTCAGCAACCTCATCCGATGGGGAAAAGACCTGGCACGAGTCACCGTTGTCCTCGACAACAGCAAACGAGGCGGAAAACGCCCAGCCCCAAAATACGCCAAGGACCAGATTTTCCTCAGCCGTTTTCTGCGCAGAGACGGTCAATACTGGTTTGAAATGGAAAACCGCGCAGCCAACAAACAGGACGTCGAGCGCTTACTGGGAAGGTTCGGCGTGGACCCTGACAACATGCTCATCATCATGCACCAGAGCATGGTTGAACAGTTCACGGTGCTCAGCAACCTCGAGAAGCTCCGCATTGTAGAAGCCGCAGTGGGTTTGGAACCGTTCCGCGAGAACGTACTTCAAGCGCAGCAGAAACTAACCCGCATACTCAGCCAAGAAGAATCCGTGAGCAAGTTGCTGGAAAGCGCGCAGCAGACGCTCAGCTACTGGCGAGAGCAATACGAGAAATACCAAGAGAAAAAGCAGATGCAGACTAAGCGGCGATTTCTGGAACGCGAACTTGCCTGGGCAGAAGTGGAGCGCCGAGAAGCCGCAGTTAAAGAGTTAGAAGCTGACAAGCATAAAATCCAGGAAAATTTAAATCGTATCGAAACCGAATCCAAAACGACAAAAGACCAACTGCAGAAAGAATACGACCAACAGCAGATACTGAAACAAGAAAACAAAACAGCCTTTAGCAACCGCTTAGACTTCGAACGTGAAATTGCCCAGAACCAAGCCACTGCAATTCTGGTTGAGCAGCTGCTTAAAGAAATATCAGTTTTGGAACAGAAAATCCTCCGTTCCGAGAGCGCAAACCAGTTTAAGCTGCTTCAAACTGGAAACCTGAAAGGACTTGCGAAAAACTCAAGCGAACAATGCATAAAGGCACAAGAAAAAGTAAAAGAAAACCAAGCCAAAATGAAAAGCATGGAAGATGCAATTGAGAAAATAACCAACGAAATCATAGACAAGCGAATCAAAATTGCCCTACTGGAATACCAAAGAGAAAACGCAGCCAAGGACATAGGCAAAACGGAAACATCAATCAAAACAGCCAAAACCAGCTTAGAAGCGTCAACGTCCAAGGCGCAAGAGTCAGGCGCAAGAATCGCCGTCGTCAAAAGCCCAGCAGACATCCTTAACGAAATACGCGAAACCGACGGACACCTAGCAGCGTTGGCGGGTGTTTCGGAAGATATAGAGCGTACGTATGAATCCTACAGTAAGCTTTTTCTTGAACTCAAAGAGAAAGCACAGGTGGTTGCGGACAACCGCCAAAAAGCTCTAGAAGAAGTTTCCGCGCGTATGCAGTCATGGCGAAACGTAATGACGAGTTTGCTTGAACGCGTAAACTTGGAGTACCAGAAAATTATGAGTCAAACCAGAGCAACAGGCGAAGTGCGGCTGAGCAGCGTGCAGGAAATTGAAACCGCAGGACTAGAGATTCTCGTCGGCTTCAAAGGAGGAAAACCCGTACCTTTGGACGCATACACGCAAAGTGGGGGCGAAAGAACCACAGCAACCATGAGCTTCCTCTTAGCGCTGCAGCAGCATGTGCGCTCGCCTTTCCGCGCTGTGGACGAGTACGATATTCACATGGACCCACGTAATCGCGAAATGATTGCGAAAATCCTCATCTCAACAATAAAAGACGCAAATTCGCAATACGTCGTAATCACGCCAAGCCAGATTACTTTCGCGCAAGAGAATGCTAACATCGTAACGGTTCAAAATGTCGAAGGAAAATCGGTAGTCCGCGAGGTCGTTGCCTAATGCAAGCGCATAAACAACGAGAACAAAAAAAGCTTGGCAAAGACAAACTCGAACGCGTAATCGGCATGATGAAAGCCATCGAAGCACACACTGTAGACCCATTCCTGCTCAATGTTGACGAAATAATCCGTATCGTACAAGAGTATTTTCCACAGTGGAATGAACCTGAAGAGCTCAACTTGGACGCAGAGGCAATTCACCATCTGGCATCAGTTGTGAAGCTGCAAAGTGAATGGGTAAAACAGCGCAGCACATCGCTTTACACAGATCCTTTTGTTCTGGAAGAGAAAATCATCCAGAAAAACAAAGCGGAAATCACCACTGCGTTTCTGAGAGCATGGCATCCCATAGTTGAGCTGGAGCAGATTAGCTTGCACAGCCTTGCTGAAGCGTTGCGTTACTGGAATGCACTTGTGCCGCTAAAGGATAGGTGGCCAGAACTTCTTGTGCCCGAGTTTTCATGCGGAACTGCCAGCAGAGAAGAATTGGTGGAAGAAAGAATTTTGAGGGATGAGGCATTCAGTGTTGAGCTGGAACGTTACTGGCAGCAGCTAAAGGATATAGTGAAGGCGAAAGGCGTAGATGGCAAATTGTACTACATGGATTTTGTCGGCGCTGAAACTTACCAGGAGACCGCGCAGCGGGCTTACATCACAAGTTTCCTCATAACATACGGCTACGCGACGTTGGAGATTATCCCACTGGAAGAAGAAATATTCATAAAGCCTCTTGACGAACCAGCTTCGAAGTTAAGCAAGCAAGCGGTCTCAGTACCCATCACGCTCACCTTTGAAAGTTGGCAAAAATGGAAGCGAGGCGAAAGGGAATGAGCATAGGAAAGCGAAAAGGCGTTTACGCGGCAAAGATGAAACGAGCGGCTCACATGCTGTTTTTCCAAAGACACCAAAAGCCCGGTGTTAAAGGCTGGGAACTTCACAAAAGCTTAGGTTCAGACTACCCAAAAGTGCTGGACGTATTGGATGATTACATGAAAGGTCTGGACTTGCAGGTTAAAACGGTTTTTGAAGAGGAGAAAACACCTGAAAAGCCTACCTTGGAGGAGCTGGACAAAGCACGTTTTTACGTGACCCTGCGCGGTGACCTTCAGCCGAAAGAAGCAAAGATGATTGGTTGGCGCATCGACGACCTTGCTGGCTTGGCAATTACAATCTCGTTTATCATCAGCAAGAAGGGGCAAACAGCGCGACGTGACGTTGAAGAGCTTTTAGGCGAGAAAATCCCCGGTTGGAAAGTCGGCTTAAACATAGACAGGTACATCCGGTACGGCTATCTGCAGCAGGACGAAAACGAACAGCTATATTTGGATTGGCGAACACGAGCAGAAGTAGACCAAAAAGCACTCATAGACATGCTGCTGCGAGCAGAAGAGGAAAAAACCGCTGGAACATCCGCTAAAGATCAGGAAAAAGACCGCGAAGAAACCACTGAAGAAGAAACTGAAAGCGAAAAAGAATAGATGCTGAACCGAGACCTGCTGCTCGGTGGCGCCGTGAATCTTGCTGCGTAGATATTGGCAGCAAAAACATACTATTCACTAAGAACGCCAGGCCACTCTAATCCTCAATCATCCTTGCTAGCTACTGGTCAAGTGAAATATTACCCCTACTGCGGCTCAGAAAACAGACTTACCGCTGAATACTGCACGCACTGCGGCAAAAAGCAGTAAAGAAGAACTTCCCAAATCTTTCTTCCGCTTGGAAAAGGCTTAGCCAACAGTCCTTGAACAAATCTTTTGCTTCCTTAACAGAAGAATGTATGCACATCCAGTAACTCAAAATGAAAATCATAACTGGAGACGAACGCTTGCGAGAACTGGAAGAAGTCATCTTTCTAAAAGAAAAGGTGTGTTTTAGTAATTTGGTGCTGCGGGCAGGATTTGAACCTGCGAACCCCTACAGGAAAGGATATCTCATAGGGCGCCAAGTCAAAGCGTCGATCTTGAGTCCTTCACCTTTGACCTAGCTTGGTTACCGCAGCGCTCCGTGTAAACCAAAGACTTTTCGTTTTCTTTCTTATTAATCATTTCCTATGCAGAGAGAACATAGAGAACTTACTTTCCGACTTTCTCAAGTTCCCCCAGGAAACGCTCAAATCTTTTCAAGCCGAGATTCCAGAAGTTCGGTGCAGCCACATCTAAGTCGACTATTTTGCTGATTTCTTTGGGTGAAACGCTGCTGCCTGCTGAGAGTGCCTTCATAAGTTTGGGCACGAACGCTTTGCCCTCTTCGAGGTATCGTTGGTACAGCGAGTAAACGAACATCTGGGCATACACATATGGGTAGTTGTAGAAGCGGTAGTTTGACATGTAGTAATGTGGCTTCATTGTCCACTCTGCCTCCAACTCTGGAAACCACTTCACAGCGTCACCGTAAATTCGGTTCCTCGCCACGGTCCATAACCCACAGATAGTCTTGTAATCCAAGTAGTTGCCCTGTTTAATTGTCGCGTAGAGCGCTTGCTCAAACCAAACACGCGCCGTGACTTGAAACGCCGTCATCCCTGCTTCATCCAGAACCAAGCACAACACTGACTTGCGCTCCGCGTCAGACTTCGTCTCTTCCAGCAGCAAATCCGTCAGCAACAGCTCGCCGAAGATCGAAGCCGTCTCCGCCACAACCGACGGAACATTCACGTTCATTATGGTTTGGCTGCGCTGCATGTAGTAATCATGTGTTGCGTGCCCAAGCTCATGTGCCAAAGTGTAAACGTCATTCAACGACCCAGAGAAGCTTTCCAGTATGAAGGCGGACTTTCCGTTGTACCAGCCTGCGCAGAAGGCGCCGTTCCGCTTGCCAAAACGCGGCGAAGCATCAATGTGGCGTTTTCCAAGCATCTCCCTAACCGGCGTTGAGTATTCCTCGTCAAACCTAGCGTATGCTCGTGTTATCAGGCTCTGGGCGTCCACAAAAGTAAACTTCAACTCTTCTGTATCGGGCAGGGGCGCGACGATGTCTTGGCAGCCAAGTACTGGTAGCTGCATCTGCTTTGCCTTCAGCTTGAGATATCGACGATAAAGACCAGCATTTTCCTCAATTGCCCGCAATAAATTGTCTACAATGATTTCTTCAGTGTCATTGCTTATTATGCTGGACTCCATAGGCGAAGCGTATTTTCTCCGCTCCGACACATTCACCCAGTCATTGCAGATGTTCCTCAAAGCAGAAGCAAAAATCTCGCCGTCCCTGCCCAGTAACCCGTAAATCGACTTGTTAGCTGACTCACGGGTGGCCCGGTCAGGATGAGACAGCAACCCATTTGCTTCACCGTAATTGAGCGTTTTCTTCTCGCCTCGAACAATAACTTCGAACATACGCGTGTTTAGCCACTTGCTCTGCAACTCCTCCCAAGCGTCTACGCCGAATTGATCCTTCTCAATTATTAACTGCTCTTCCACCTCGCTGAGCTGGTGCGCAACCCTCCGCTTAACCCTCTCCAACATATGCCTGTACACCGCCAAAACAGGGTCGTCAATCAACTGCGGTTTACTCTTAACCAGAGAACCGAGCTCCAAAGAGAAGAACGCCAACTGCTTGCCCAGCCGCGCCTCAAGTTTGCTAACCCTGTCATGAAGCGCCTGAGCTTCAGGCGAAGTCATGTTTGCCGAAAACAACAAGCTGGCGTATAAGGAGATATCTTGTAGTTTCGCCTGAAACGTTTCAGACTCGCGTATGCACTGAAGCAACTCTTCAGAGGTGAAACTCGCGATTTTGCCTCGGCACCGCTTCTCTAAAGCTTCGGCAGAAGCCACGACATTTGCAATGGCTTTTTCCACCGTAGAATCGGATGCGCTCGGAAAAATCTCTGTCAGATTCCAGGTGATTTCTTGCTGTCCCATGTGCGTTCAACCTTAACAGAAAGGAATGTTCTTTGTTCGCGTTATTTCTGCGTTGCCCTCACCCTTCCTCGAACGGATGGGAAAACATAAGTACCAACTCGGGCATACACTAGTTTGTAAGGCTTAGTGCGAGGTGAACTTTTCGTGTTAGTTTTACCTTTGGATTTAATGAGTGATCTGCTTGGAAAAATAACCGGATCCATAGCTGGCGTGCCCACACTCGTGTTCATGATAATACCATTCATTTTAGGCTTAATCCTCGGTTGGTTCATCAAGAAAATGCTGAAAATCGCCATGATCGCAGCCATAATAATCGTCATAGTCGCTTACTTCGGCTTATTCGGTTTGAGCATTGGATCTTTAACTGACATAGTAACAACGTACGGACCCGCCGCCATCTTTGGCGGAATTGCGCTTTTCGGATTGCTTCCGCTTAGCATAGGATTCATAATCGGCTTGATTCTGGGCTTCATCGTAGCATGAAGCGCCCCGTTTCCTTTTTTATAGAAATTTCTTTGCTTTTTAGAGCGGTGGATAGTTACGGCAATTGTCACGGCACTTTATTGCATGCCACAGTGTCACAGAGAAGGAAG
>Ga0209751_10005397_pt1 | contig 12050 bp, 13 predicted proteins | sample RifCSP13_1_FD_184019 | JGI IMG/M metagenome (GOLD analysis project Ga0209751, IMG submission 184019) | Soil microbial communities from Rifle, Colorado - Rifle CSP2_sed 13_1 (SPAdes) (version 2) | ecosystem: Environmental > Terrestrial > Deep subsurface > Rock core/Sediment | place: Rifle... | reverse complement strand
TGAGGCGATAGATCGCGCTATTGAAGGTGAGCAGCAGCAGTTCGTGGTTGGGAAGCTCCGCAAAGGATGAGATTGAGTACTGTGAATGGATGATGGCCACAGGATCGCCGTTGTCGGTGGTGTCAACGGCCCAGACCTTGCCGGAACAGAAGTCGGCGTAGATGTACCAGCCGTATAAGTCCGGCAACTGCTCGCCGCGGTAGACGTAGCCGCCGGTGACCGCGCAAGAGAAACCGCGGTGGTCGTAGGCGGCGCGCGGGCTCAGGAAGCTGCCGGCGCCGCAGCCTTCGCCCTCGTAGGTAGAAAAGCCTTCGAGGCAGTCCCAGCCGTAGTTACCTCCTGCGATCACCGGTTCCACTTCCTCCGATCCGCTCTGTCCCACGTCACCCACCCAGAGATTGCCGGTCAGACTGTCAAAGCTGTAGCGCCAGGGGTTGCGGAACCCGTAGGCCCAGACTTCGTCCGCGCCGCTTTTTCCGTTGAAGGGGTTGCCGGGCGGTACGGCGTACCTCTCCTGCCCCGTGACGTCGATGCGGAGGAGCGAACCGAGGAGATCCGTGTTGTCCTGTCCCGTCTCGAGCGGATCCCCGCTGCCGCCGCCGTCTCCGACGGAGAGGTAGAGGTAGCCGTCTGGCCCAAACAGGAGGCGGCCGCCGTTATGCCTGTCGCTGCTCAACCGCTGATCGATCTCCAGCACAACCACTTCGCTCTCCTCAACCATCTCGTTGTCGACGACTGCGAACCGCGAGAGGTGGCTGCAGCGGTCCACGCCCGGGGCGCAGAACTTCGAGGTGTAGTACAGGTACACGCGCCCGTCGGCCGTGAATTCAGGGGAGAAGGCGATGGAGAGTAACCCTTCTTCGCTGCCACCACGCTTCACCCGGTCGGACAGGTCCGCGAGCAGTGCGGGCGCGAAGGCGCCGCTCAGGGAAACCCGCCGGACGAGTGCATCCTTCTGGCTGACGACGACAGCTTCGTCGGGCGCGCCCGGAATCGTCGCCAGGTCCACCATGCGACTGAAAGTGGCTGTAGTCACATCCTGAACGAGGGCGTAGGCGCCGGTGGCCGATCTGGCGGGGGCTGAGCGTGGGGCGATCACGCCCACCAGGAGCGCCACCGTGAGCAGCGGCAGCAGGCGGCGCCATCCGCGAGCAGGCGTGTCCGGCTGCCGGGCGGGGTTCGCGTAGCTCTCGTCCTCCGTCATGGGCCTACTGTATCAGGAGCGGGTCGGAGCGTCGGGTGCTTTCGGGCGCTCGCCCCTACGTCGCGCGCTGTGATATAAGGAATCGCACTTAGACCAGGGGGAGGAGAGCCCAATCGTGTCGTGTCTTACCGATAAAGTCGCCATCGTTACCGGTAGCTCGCGCGGCCTCGGCCGCGCCATCGCCAAAGAGTTCGGTGACCACGGCGCAAAGGTTGTGCTGAACTACTACACAAACCGGGAGGCCGCCGACGAGCTGGAGGCGGAGATGAAGAAGAAAGGGCAGGACGTGATCGTCGTCCAGGCCGGCGTCGCCCACCCGGACGACTGCAACCGGCTGATCGAGGAGACCGTCAAGCACTTCGGCGGCGTCGACATCCTCGTCAACAACGCCGGCGTCAACCGCGACCGCACGATCCGCCGGCTCAGCGTTGAGGAGTGGCGGGAAGTGATCGCCACGGACCTTGACAGCGTCTTTTACTGCACCTACGCCGCTGTCCCGCACATGATCGAGCGCGGCGGCGGGCGGATCATCAACATGTCGAGCATCGTGGGCCAGATGGGCAACCTGGGCCAGTCCAACTACGCGGCGGCCAAGGCCGGGATCGTCGGCTTCTCCAAGTCGGCGGCGCAGGAGTTCGCCCGCTTCAACATCACGGTGAACTCCCTCTGCCCCGGCTTCATTGAGACGGACATGGTGACGAACCTGACGGAAGACGTCCAGAAAGCGCTGATCGCCAAGATACCGATGGGCCGCTTCGGCAAGCCGGAGGAGGTCGCGCAGATCACGCGCTTCCTGGCGACGGAGGGCGGCTATATCACCGGCGCCCAGATCAACATCAACGGCGGGATGTACATGCAGTAGAGGCGGGAACAACCCAGGGACCAGAACCTAGAACCGAGGACCTAGAACCGAGAACCGGGGCGCCGAGATGGAGGTAGGAAGTGGGAGGTAGGAGGTGAGTCGAGAGGGGATTGAGCAACTACTCTATATGATGGACATGGCCTTCGATGCCCAGGGCTACGAGGACTCGCTGCTCAGGAACCTGCGCTCGATGCCGGAAGACTCATGGCTCTGGATGCCCCCGGGAGGCTCTCGCAATGTCCGCATGATCGCCGGACACGTCGCCGCTTGCAAGTACATGTACTGGGACCATGCGTTCGGCGATGGCACTCTGACGTGGAATGACCCTGCGGGAGCGCTGGGCGCCAGTATTGAAGAGATGCAGTCCACGCCCGACCTCGGAGCGCGAGAGCCGTCCGTGGGCGCTACCATCGAGTGGCTGTGCGAGGGCCACCGCCTGTTCCGCGACAGCGTTGCCGCCCTGGACGACGCAGAGCTCCCGCGACTCCGCCGTCCGCCGGAGGGCGGGATGCACGAAACTCGCTGGGTCATCGCCGTTCTCAGCCACCACGACCTCTATCACGCAGGCGAGATCAATCACATCCGGGCCCTCCGCCAGGGCGATGACCGTTGGGCCTGGGAAGAGGAGGGTCGATGACACGCGCTGCCGTCGAACAGCTCCTGTACCTCCTGGACGAGGCTTTCGAGGGCATCGACAAGCCGTGGCACTCCATGCTCGGCAACCTCGCGTCCGTCACCGAAGATGACTGGCTCTGGACGCCCAATGGCGGCGCTCGCACCGTCCGTGGCATCACCTCCCACGTCGGCGGCGCGGTGTACCTCTATTACGACCGCGCCTTCGGCAACTATGCGGTCTTCGGAGAGCCTATCAAGAGCTGGAATGTTCCGGCTGGTGACCTCGGCGTCGGCACCGAAGACCTCGACAGCGTGCATCGCCTCGAAAACGAACCGACGATGGCCGCGGTCATCGCCTGGGTCACCGAGCGAGCACGAGCCTTTCGCGACGCCGTGGCCCAACTGGGCGACGCGGCTATGATGGAGCAGCGAACGAACCACCGCGGCGAGGCTTTTCCCATCCGCTGGTTCGTTGCGACGATGATCCAGCACTACGCCTATCACGCGGGCGAGATTAACCACATCCGCGCGCTGCACCAGGGAAACGACAGCGAGGGCTGAGCGGCGCGAGCAACGGTACGACAGCGCCAAATCCGGACAGACCGTAACGCGATCGAGCGCTAGAATCTAACGCATGCCACTCACCTACGATCCTGCCGCCGCCGTCAGCCACCTCCGGACCGCCGACGCGGTGCTCGCCGGTGTTATCGAGGCCATCGGGCCGCTGACGATGGACCCCCGAGACGGGGCCTTCCGCTCGCTGGGGCGCGCGATCTTCTTCCAGCAGCTCGCCGGGCCGGCGGCGCGGGCGATCATGGGCCGCACTCTGGCGGCGCTGGGGACGGATGAGGAGCGCTGGTACGCCCCGGGGCAGGTGCTGAAGACGCCCGAGGACGCGCTGCGCGCGGCGGGGCTCTCGCGCCAGAAGCTCGGCTACCTGCAGGACCTGGACGACAAGTTCGCCTCCGGTGAGTTGAGCGACGACGATTTCCCGCACCTCGATGACGAAGAGGTGATCGCGAAGGCTTCGTCCGTGAAGGGCATCGGGCGCTGGACGGCGGAGATGTACCTGATCTTCTCGCTGGGCAGGCCGGACGTCCTGCCTGTGGACGACCTGGGCGTCCGCCGCGGCATGCAGATCACCTACGGGCTGACCGACCTCCCGAAGCCGGACGAGATGCGCCGGATCGCGGAGCCGTGGCAGCCGTATCGGAGTGCCGGGACGTGGTACATGTGGCGCGCGCTGGGGGTGGACCTGCCGGAGCAGGGACGGGGCAAGAAGCGAGACGAGAGCGAGTTTGAGCCGTGATGGCCCATCTTGTGCTGAACCCATGTGAAATTGACGGGGCTTCCGCCCGGATTCGATGAGAGCGACGCCTTCGCGGGATCTGATCGTGCTGACGCTGGTGATACTGGCGGGCACCGCCTCCACAGGCGCCCATTACACCCATAACTACCTCGAGATCGAGCATTATCCCCGGTCCGACCTGATCAGCAACGCCGTGATCCAGGCTGGCATCCTCGTATCGTGGCCGCTGCTGACGGCTGTCGGGCTTGCGGGCTACCGCCTCTACGCCCTCCGGAAGTACCGGGCGGCGCAGGTCTGCCTGGCGCTCTATTCCCCGCTGGGGTTAATCACGCTCGGGCACTTTCTGTTCGGCTCGCCGGACATCCCGGCGTTCTGGTACGCCACGATCTTCACTGATGCGTTGACAAGCCTTGGCGTACTGGCGTTTGCCGCATGGTCGGTGTGGGACAACCGCCTTCGCCAGGAGCGGGCAGCCGTAAGCGTCGAAGGGGGTCGTGGATAGCGAGGGCTTTTCGGCAGCGACCACGCCGACGCCTTATGCGCTATCATCGTTCTGCATAGAATGGAGGACCCTTCCATGAACGGTACGAACGAAGTTGTAATCGCAGGCGCGGTCCGCACCGCCATCGGCAGTTTCGGCGGGTCGTTTGCGGACACGCCGGCCACTCAGCTCGGCGCAACAGTGATCGCTGAGGCGATCAGGCGCGCGGGAGTGGCAGTCGATCAGGTGGACGAGGTGATCATGGGCAACGTCCTCTCCGCGGGGCTGGGGATGAACCCCGCCCGGCAGGCGGCGATCGCCGCGGGCCTCCCGGACACCGTCCCGGCCACCAGCGTTAACAAGGTCTGCGGCTCCGGCCTCAAGACCGTCGCTCTCGCCGCGCAGGCGATCATGCTCGGCGACGCCGACGTCGTTGTCGCCGGCGGCATGGAGTCGATGTCCGGGGCGCCCTACCTGCTGCCCAAGGCCCGCTACGGTTACAAGATGGGCCACGGCGAGATGTGGGACCACATGATCAAGGACGGCCTCTGGTGCGCTCTCGGGGACTGCCACATGGGCGTCACCGCCGAAAACGTCGCCGGCGAACACGAGATCTCCCGCGCTGACCAGGACAAGTTCTCGGTGGCCAGCCACCAGAAGACGGCGGCCGCCTGGGAGAAGAACGTCTTTGCGGACGAGATCGTCCCCGTGACCATCAAGCAGCGGAAGGGCGATTTGGTCGTGGACCGCGACGAGCACTTCCGGCCGGACACGAACATGGAGGCGCTTTCGAGGCTGCGCCCGGCCTTCGCCGGGGACGGCTCCGTCACGGCGGGCAACGCCTCCGGCATCAACGACGGGGCCGCCGCGGTGGTCGTCATGTCCCGAAAGAAGGCTGAGGAGCTGGGCGTGCGGCCGATGGCTTCGATACGGTCCTACGCCAGCGCCGGCGTGCCGCCGCGAGTGATGGGGATCGGCCCGGTCCCGGCGACGCAGAAAGCGCTGGCGAAGTCCGGGCTCTCGATCGGCGACATGGACCTGATCGAAGCCAACGAGGCGTTCGCCGCGCAGTCCCTGGCGGTAGGCCGCGAGCTGGGCTGGGACTGGGAGCGTGTGAATGTCAACGGTGGGGCGATCGCGCTCGGGCACCCGATCGGGGCGAGCGGGGCGCGCATCCTGGTCACGCTGCTGCACGAGATGCGACGTCGCGACGCGAAGCGCGGCCTGGCCACGCTGTGCATCGGCGGCGGGCAGGGGATCGCGATGGTGGTGGAGAGCGTGAACTAGGCGACCGGCTCGGCTCTCATAAGCAGCGCGCTCCCAAGCCGTCGTTCGCCGGAGTGCATGAGTCAATGGCGGCTATGAGCCAGTTAGCGCCACTCTCTACAAAGGTAAACCGGAAGGCGCTGCCGTCGGGCCTTTGAAGGATGCAAGGCCAGCCCACAAACGGACCTAGCGCACGCCCTTCTTCGTCGGTGCAATACCAAGCCCACGCGACATCTTCGGGATCTCGCAGCAACCCTAGGGTCCGTGCGGTAGCGACAAGCGGCGGGTCGGTGACGAGCGCAAGGACACCGGCGTCATCTCCCAAGCCGAGGCGATAGATGAATTCCAACAGGGTGTTGCTGCCCGAGGCCCGGATACGCTCTCGCGCCAGCACATAAGCATCACCTTGTCGTACCCAAGATTGGTCAAAGGACCGAACCGGAGCCAGCTTGTGCTCAGTAAGGATGCTGCTCTTGGCGTCGCTCCTTCCGTAAGAGGTGCCCCTCACGGCAATCGTGTCTAAGCCTTCCCCTGAGAACGCAACCCCGGTCTGACCAATGAGGCCCGCAAAGGCTGCCTTGGCGTTCCACGCCACGGTCCAGCTTCCCTCTCTGAGCGAGAGGAGGACATAACCTTGATGAGGACCGCTTCCACAGTCTGCGTGCCCGATGATTACGCCCAGGTAGAGCTGACCGGCATCGTCGATCAACCTCGGAGGAAGACTCGTCCAGGTTCCTGAATCAAAGCTTTGACCCGGCCACGAGGTCACCAATAAGTCGCGGAGCGTCGTGTCTGTCGACTGAACCTGCCATGCGTCGCCCTGCTGCCATGCGACGAAAGTTTGAGACTGGCAGATCCCCCAAGGCATGTCGATCAGGACGAGAGGCACGGTCCCGTCCGCGCGCGTGACGCGGCCCGACACGCTCTTGACGTATGAGGGAAGCTGGTATGGCAAGTCCTCAATGCATTGGCGAAAGGTCCCAGCCGGGTCAGCGCCGTCCTCCATCACTCCGGCACACTCTTCGAGGCGGCTCTCAAGGTCTGCTCGCGGGGTCGGAGGAGGTGGATAAGTGGGCTGGGGAGTGTCCGTCGGCGGAGGTACTTCGGTGGGAGAGAAGGTGATCTCTTGTGGGGAATCCTCGCAGGCAACAAAGGCGAGCAGCGAGACGGCGAGCACGACGAGTGCCAGACGCGCGATCATTGCACGCTTAGAACGCATCGTGGACGGTTGGGATACGCGGCTCATGGCACCCGACGCCCTTCCGCCGCTATCATCGCACTCAGCCATGTCCGAATCCACCGTCGCGCTCGAACTTTTTCTCCGCTGGTTGAACGAAGCCCACGACCGCCGGTTTCGCCTCGCGGGGAAAGCGGACGCCAGCGCCGTAGCTCTGGATGGCGAGACGCGCCTAGCGATAGAGGTCAGGAGTCTCCTCGGGCCCGTGGAGGATGCGGCGTGGCTGGCAGCGCAGGCGCGGCTGGAGGAGCAGTTGTCGGAGGCTGCTCCCGGCCCTTGCGCTCTCTGGCTGCCGTTCGGGGCGGACCTTCCCGCTGGCGAGCCCCTCCTCTCCGAGTTTATCGATAGCGTGCGCGAGGCCGCTGTCCGCCTGGGGCCTCAGGAGCGATCCTACGTCCCGCTGCCGGTGACGATGCGGCTGCGCAAGGTCAGCGATGACGGGGGCGTCGTCTCGGTGACGGGCGGGCTCAACCAGCACTGGGCGCGCTTCACCGAGCTTGTGCGCGGCACGTACGACCTCGATTCGACTCGCGTCCACCGCCTGCCGGAGTCGGAGGCGCACCTGGAGGGGCTCATCGAACTGGTTGTGCGAATATCGAAACAGCTGGGTGCCGGCCAGCTCGCCGAGATCGAGACCATCGACGCGTGGACGCTACAGCGCGTGGGCGAGGGCTCGGGCGTGACGATCGTCGGCGTTCCACCAACCACCACAGACGACCCGGGCCTCGCGGTGCGCCGCAACCTCCGGCGCATCCTTGCAGAAGCCGTACCGCGGTTGCAGGAGAGCGAAGCTGACGTGCGCGCCCTGCTCGTAATCGGCCATTATCCACGCATCGAGCAGGAAGGGGCCACCATCGCTATGCGTGGCTACGAACCTGCGCTCTACTCCGGGATCGACGTCGTGGGCCTCATAACAGATGGCCTCGTGAAGCCGATAATCGCACCGCTGGTAAGGTGAAGGGAGCCGACTGATCGAGGGGTCTGGTCAGGGTAAAGCTCTGACCTACGTAGGCTGATGTCTACCGCGATGCCCGCGGTTCCGGTATCTTCGAAGCTGGGGGAGATGCGAGACGTGTGCAAGGCCTGTGGGCATCCGTATGATCACCACATCTTCGGCGGCATGTGCCGGGACTGCGACTGCCGCCGCTGCGTGTACCTGCGGCCTCGGTCTGGGCAGGGTGAGGCCCCGACCTGCGTTACTCCTGGTCGCGTGTGAAGTTCCCGAACATTCCGCTGTAGAACAACAGCGGCGCCCCGTCCTTAAGTTCTTTCGCCTCCAGCACCTCACCGACGAAGATTGTGTGGTCCCCCCCGTGGTGCTCCGTAACGGTGCGGCAGTCCAGGTAGGCGATGGCGCCGTCGATGATAGGCGCGCCCGTCTGGGCCGTATGGTGGGGCACGGTCTCGACCCCGTGCGACCAGTTCTCGCCCTTCTTCGACGCCAGCTTCACGCACAGCTCCTCCTGGTCACGGGCGAGGATGTTCACCGCGAAGAATCCAGCCTCCAGGAGGATGTCATGCGTGTCGGCGTTCTTGTCAACGCAGACGAGCACCAGCATGGGGTCGAGAGAAAGGGAGGTTACGGCGTTTGCCGTCACCCCGGTCGCGAAGCGGCCCATCGTTCTGCGGAAGTCCTCGTGTGTGGGGGGCATGCTAAGAAGTTTGGTGCGCTGAGAGAGCACGTCTGAGTTGGGCCAGCGCGGCTTCGGCAGCCGATCGCTTGATCTGCGAGCGGTCGCCGGTGAAGTGGTGTTGCTCGACCTCGACGCTGGCGTTGCCGGCCACGCCGATGTAAACGAGGCCCACTGGCTTGGTGTCCGTTGCTCCGCCGGGACCGGCGATTCCGGTGACGGCGAGTCCGTAGTCAGACGACGCCCAGCGCCGGATCCCAGACGCGAGCGCGTCCGCCGTCTGTGCGCTCACCGCGCCGTGTTGTTCGAGGACCTCTGCGGGCACTCCTACCTTCTCCTTGATTGCGTTCGCGTAGACGATCACGCCGCCGAGGAAGGCCTCGGAGCTTCCGGGCACCTCTGTCAATAGGTGGCCGATGAGGCCGCCGGTGCAGGACTCGGCGACGGTGAGCGTCTGCCCGCGCTCCGACAACAGCCGGATCACCCGCTCCGCAGCCGCGTTCAGTGCATTGCTCACATCGTCAACGCGACCCATATTACACTAAGGCGCAGCGATGAGCCGTTACTCTCTCGGTATCTCAGTCGGGCCCGCGGGCGAAGTGGCGCGCCTGGCAGCGCGGGCGGAAGCGTCAGGCTTCGACACCGTCTGGACCTCCGAGATGTTCAGCGATCCCTTCCTCCCGCTCGCCGCCGCCGCGACCAGTACATCGCGCATTCACCTTGGCACCTCCATCGCCCTGGCGTTCGTGCGCAGTCCGTGGGTCACGGCGCTCTCCGCATTGGACCTCGATCTGTTGTCGGGTGGCCGCTTCATCCTTGGCCTCGGCACCGGCCTGAAGCGGCTGAACGAACGCTGGCACGGCGTCGCTTACGGCAAGCCAACGCCGCACATCCGTGAGTGCGTCCAGGTCATCCGCTTTATCACTGAGCGCGCACACACCGATGAGCCCATCCGCTTCTCCGGCCAGTACTACAATGTCGACATCCAGGGATGGTCGCGTCCGCTGGCACCCGTCCGGGATCGCATCCCTATCTACCTCGCGGGCGTGCGCGAAGGCATGATCCGGACGGCGGCTCAAGTGGCGGACGGGTTGCTCGGCCACCCTATCTATTCGCTGCACTGGATCCAGGATGTGGTTCTGCCGTCGCTCAGGCGGGGGTTAGCGGACAGCGGGCGGCAGCGAGATGACTTTCACCTCTGCCTGGCGGTCTGCTGCGCGGTCGGGCAGGACGTCAAAGCGGCAAAAAGGGCGGCGGCGGCGACGATCGCCTTTTACGCCACCGTGAACACATACGAGCCGTTGTTCACTCGCTTCCCGGCGGAAGTCCAGGCAGTCCAGGCCGCCCTCCTCCACGGAGACACTACAGCAATGATCGATGCCGTGAGCGACGAGATGGTCGAGGCCTTCGCGGTGGTGGGTACGCCGGACGAGGCGCGTCGCAAACTGGCGCCGTACGCCGAGCTGGCGGACGGCATCTGCTTGACGCCGCCGGACCAGCTGGTGACACCGGAAGAGGCGGCGGCGTACCGGGAGGCGCTGCTGGGGGCGTTTGGAGGCTAGCCAAGGTCATGCGGCTCTTGGGGCGTAGGCGCGCAGCACGTCCCGGTCAGCGGCCGTGGCAACGGTTCAGGACGGAATCGGCGATGCGGATCTCGACCCGATAGCCGGCGTGCTGCGCCCTACCTGGACCGATTTGGCACCACGCAGGACACGAAGGTGTAGGCGTACAGCGCCAGTCCCGGCGTCTCAGCCGCCAGCGTCAGTTCGTGCTGCGCGATGTCCGGACTATTGACGAGCCGGAACATCCGTGGGGTGTCCACCTCGACAAACGAGCGGCTGTCTTCGAAGCGGACGTCTTCGCCGGCGTCTTCCGGCGAAATCGGGTTCCCGTCCAGGAGGACGTCGGCGCGGCAGGCACGGCCCAGCAGCGGGTTCATCACCAGGTTCACTTCCTTCGCCGTGTAGCGGATGGAGACGCGGCTCTCCGCCTTGCTGCCGTGGGGCTTCATGACGTGCTCTTCGTCGGCGCGCCATTGACCCTCGAGGTAGAAGTACCCCTCCGCGTGCATTCCGGGGTCGGCGTACTGGTGTGTTTCCTTGGGAACGAAGCCCGCGGGGTTGCCGATCTGGCCCCGCTGATAGCCGAGGTATAGCTCCGGCGTGACGCGATAGCAGACTGCGCCCGGCATATCACTGTCACGGACGGGCGCCACCGGCTCTGGCAGTACGAGCGACGGCTCAATCTCTCGCAACAGTGTCTGGATAGCGCGCTCCGTCTGCTCATATCCGCCCTCGCCGAAGTGGTAGTAGCGGATGTAGCCGTCTTTGTCGATGAGATATTTTGCCGGCCAGTAACGGTTCGCATAGGCCTGCCAGATCGAGTGACCGTTGTCCATCACGACCGGGTATTCGATACCGAAAGCCTCGATCGCGCGGCTCACGCCGTCCAGTTCCTTCGCGAAGGAGAACTCCGGCGCGTGGACACCGACGACCACCAGGCCGTCCCCAGCGTAACGAGCATGCCACTCGGCCACGTACGGCAGGGTACGAATGCAGTTCACGCAGGTGTAGTCCCAGAAATCGATCAAGACCGCCTTGCCTCGCAACTCAGGGACATGGAGCGGCTCGCTGTTTACCCAGTAACCGCCAACCAGGTCCGGCGCTCTGATCTTCGCTTCTTCCTGCGTCATCCCATGGTTCCTCTCTCGGGCCCGCTCCGTATTATGATACAGGCTGGCATGGACCGTGGAGGCACGAGCTGACCACCCTGGAGGCCGGCGCACTGGCGTCGCACTTCACCCTGCTCGGGCTCGACGGCCGCGAATATTCCATCCCGGGCTCCTTAGGCGGGCAGCCTGCGCTGCTCGTGTTCTTCAAGGCGAGCTGTGCCACATGTGACCTCGCCTTCCCGTATCTCAACTCGCTGCGTGACGCCTATCCAGAAGGCTGGCACATCTGGGCCGTCTCCCAGGACCCGTCGGACCGTTCCGCCGACTACGCCCGGCGCTTAGCCGTCGAATACCCCGTCCTTCTCGACGCCCCGGAATACACCGTCTCGCGGCTCTACGATCCGCCGGCCACGCCGACGCTGTTTCTCATCGGGCCAGGGGGCCGGGTGGAATACACAACGCACGGCTTCGCCAAGGACGATATTAACGAGGTCGCGCATCGCATCGCCGCGTATACCGGTGCAGAGCCGCGAGTGATAGCGCCGGAGAACGACGGCAGGCCGCCTTTCAAACCGGGATGAGGGCCGAAGCATCACCGTCCAGTTGGGCGCCCCTGATTCTTCCTGGAGCTTCATTGTCTTTGCGTTGTTGCCGTGTTAGGATTTTCCGCGAAGGCATTTCGTGTCTCGCGGTCGCACCCGGGGTCGCGAGACCAGGGTTAAAAGTTCCGCGTCGGCTACCCCGCAGCCACCGCTCGATGATCGGACGTTAACC
>Ga0209751_10005395_pt1 | contig 12052 bp, 12 predicted proteins | sample RifCSP13_1_FD_184019 | JGI IMG/M metagenome (GOLD analysis project Ga0209751, IMG submission 184019) | Soil microbial communities from Rifle, Colorado - Rifle CSP2_sed 13_1 (SPAdes) (version 2) | ecosystem: Environmental > Terrestrial > Deep subsurface > Rock core/Sediment | place: Rifle... | reverse complement strand
CGCCGTGACGACCGTCTTGGTCATGTAGACGGAGACCGGCTCCTTCAAAACCTTGGCTCCAGATTGGCCGATCGCCCTTATGAGATCGCGCTCCGACACGATGCCCGCGACCTTGCCGTCGTCTCCCTCGACGACGATGCATCCAATGCCATGCTGCACGAGCAGCTTTGCGACATCGAGCAACGACTTGTCTGCCGTGGTGGTGACGACAGTCCTACCCTTCAGCTTCAGAATTGCCGCGACGTTCATGCTCGTTTCCTCCAGCCCCAGGACCTGGTCCCGTTTTCCTGCGACATCATGTCCCCCGTCGAAGAGGCGCGCAAGGCATCGCCATTGGACCCGGTGCTGAAGGTGAACGGTTCTATGTCTCAGTCTGTGGGACACCAATCGCGAATGTCGAAATAGCTCTCTGGGCGCTCTACTGCAGCCTCGGTCTGCAAGGCCCTCGACCTCAATACCGTTATTGGCCAGCCTTCACCGAACCCGCGCCGGAGATCGAGCCAATACCTTTCGGGGTCTCTTCTTCGGGTGCAATGCTTCGTGAAAGCATGCCGGTCGGCGGGTTATTCCACTCCACCTGCTGACGGATCGTCAGATAGATACGCCCGCCGCCCTTGTAACGTGCGCGTTACAACCCCCAGCCGGTGACCGCAATAAACCTGGCGGTAATGCCGGTGGCGGCTGGGGAGGTAAGGAAGACTACGGTCTCGGCGATATCGTCGCGCTTGGTCCAACGCTTCAGATCTTTTGGTTTCATCGCGGCAATGTTGGACGCCGTATCCACAAGCCCCGGTGCAATCGCGTTCACGCGGATACCGAGATCTCTTCCCTCGAGCGCGAGCGTGCGGGTGAGCGCCTCAATGCCCGCCTTGGCGCAGTTATAGGCCTATCTAAAACGCTAAGTTTCCATGAAGGGCGCCCAGGGCCCTTAAAAGGGCGCCAACCGAAGCCGACCGGTCATGTGGCAAATGCCACAGCGCCAATCCGAGCGGTGTCCTATGATTCTCTTACACTCAAGATGGTCTTGAGCTACTGACCTGGAGGATCTTCGCTATGACCGACACCAACGACACCAACGACACCAACGACACCATCGACACCAACGACACCATCGACACTGGCAACACGGTCTATGTGCTCGTGTGCAGCATTTTAACCCTGATCAGCCTAGCGGGCGTCTGGAGTGCCACCGCCCTCTCCTACGCTGCGCCAGTGGTCGGAGCCTAATTCCACCGCTGCCTTGGTGTGGCAGGCTGAACTCAGAGGACGTTCGCCGTGACCCGTCCGATGACAAACCGTTCGCTTCCATATGTGCTCGTAAGCCGCAGTCTGGCAGCCACCATCATCGCCAGCCTTTTTTAGCGGCCTCTCGGCGCTGACGCCCGAGACTCCAAGCTTTGAGCCCCGGAAATCCTACGCGTCAGGCCATCTGTTTCGGTTGTCGCCGATTCCTCCTGGCGCCCGATGGACCTTTTAGGACCTGTTCCGCGCTGGCGCTTTACCATGCGATGGCCGCGAATGAAGCGGCATTCCGGCCGAAGCCGACCTTCCCTTGACTATGTTCTTCTTTTGTTCTCTCCTGCCGCTATGGTTGGGCGCGACGATGATCTATGACGGGGACAGGCACGTCGAGGAAGTGATCGCGCTGGTGTCCGACTTCTTTTCAGCGCAAAGCGCCTATGAGGAGGCCGTGAGGCGCCGGCCGGGCAAGCTCATCACGCTTCGACAGAAGGCGAGGGTGATTAAGAAGAGTCGATAACTACGACCCTCTTGATTGACGGGATTGTCACTCTATCTATGTCGCTGCCAAGTTAGGAGGTTCTGACGTTCAAGGGAGGCGCAAATGGCTGCTCTCTTTTTCGTCTGCCCCACCACGGGGCGGGAAGTTTCAACCGGCATCGATATCGATCCTACGAGCTATCGTGGGCTCCCTAGTGAGTTCACCGAAATCAGTTGCCCGGAGTGCAACCAGACTCACAATATCTCACGCGTAAATGCACGCCTTGCCGGTGATACCGCGGATCCTGACAATCGCTGACTCATAAGTGAGGGCGCCGACCGAAGCCCGACGCCCTGATACCTTGGCTTTGCGGAAGGAAGGCCAAGGCTGCCTCTCTTAACGTTCGGTTAACCATAAAGCGGAATTCTGCCGGGATGGTCCGGACGGCAGAACAGCACTCAAAACTTGCGGTACTCTACGACAAGCTAGCAAAGGACGCGTACGCATCACCGGAGCAGAAGACGAAGTTTGCCCGAAAGGCAAATTGGCATCGCACCCTTGCCCGGATCGCGGCAGAATTTGGCCTCGCATCCTTGCCCGAATAGCGGCTCAAAAAAAGAAGGCCGGGTAGGCTGGCAACAAATTGCGCGAACGCGTTCGCGGCAACGCGTTGAAGGTATGGAAGGGCGGTGGCGAAGACAACGTCCATTCCAGCGTCGTCGCGCCAACACCCCACGGATTGTCGCCCGCCACGCGCTTGCGCATGAAGGCCTCCGCCATCGTCAACAGAAACACGAGCACGCCGAAGCCGGCTATGAACGCACCGATCGAGGAGACGAAGTTCCAACCCGCGAACGCGCCGGGATAATCCGCATAGCGACGCGCCATGCCGGCGAGACCAAGGAAGTGCTGCGGGAAGAACGCTGTGTTGACGCCCATGAACGTGATCCAGAAATGCTGCTTGCCCAGCGTCTCGTTGTACATGTAGCCGGTGATCTTCGGGAACCAGTAGTACCAGCCGGCGAAGATCGCGAAGACGGCGCCCAGCGACAGCAAGTAGTGGAAATGCGCCACCACGTAATAGGTGTCCTGCGGTGCGACACCGACGCCGGCATTGGCCAGCACCACGCCGGTGACGCCCCCCACCGTGAACAGGAAGATGAAGCCGACCGCCCAGAGCATCGGCGTGCGGAAGCTGATCGAACCGCCCCACATCGTCGCAATCCAGGAAAAGATCTTCACGCCCGTCGGCACGGCGATCACCATGGTCGCGAACACGAAATACGCCTTGGTGTCGACGGTCAGACCCACCGTGTACATGTGATGTGCCCAGACCACGAAGCCGATGACGCCGATGGCAACCATGGCATAGGCCATGCCGAGATAGCCGAAGATCGGTTTCTTTGAGAAGGTCGAGACGATCTGGCTGACGATGCCGAAGCCGGGAAGAATCAGGATGTAGACCTCCGGGTGACCGAAGAACCAGAACAGATGCTGGAACAGAATCGGATCGCCGCCGCCTGCCGGGTTGAAGAACGTGGTGGCGAAATGGCGGTCGGTGAGCAGCATGGTGACCGCGCCGGCGAGAACGGGGAGCGACAAGAGCAGCAGGAACGTCGTCACCAGGATCGACCAGACGAAGAGCGGCATCTTGTGCAGCGTCATGCCCGGCGCGCGCATGTTGAAGATGGTGGTGATGAAGTTGATCGCGCCAAGAATCGAAGACGCACCCGCGATGAGCAGCGCGAAGATCGCGAGATCCATCGCCGGTCCCGGTGAGCCATAGGTCGAGAGCGGCACATAGATCGTCCAGCCGCCCCCCACGCCTTGGCCACCGGAATCACCTTCCACGAACATGGAAAGCACCAAGAGCGTAAAGGAGAACGGCAACAGCCAGAAGGAAATATTGTTCATGCGCGGGAACGCCATGTCCGGCGCTCCGATCATCAAGGGCGTCAACCAGTTGCCGAAGCCGCCGATCATCGCCGGCATGATCATGAAGAACACCATGATCAGCCCGTGGCCGGTGACGAAGACGTTGAAGGTGTGTGGATCGGCGAAGATCTGCAGGCCGGGCTGCATCAGCTCGGCACGCATCATCATCGAGAGGAACACGCCGACCACGCCCGCAATGATGGCGAACACCAGGTACATCGTACCGATGTCCTTGTGGTTCGTCGAGCAGACGAACCGCCGCCAGCCGGTGGGGTGGCTTTCGTGGGCCGCCGGCGCGTCGCGCACCGCGCGATAATGGGAATCGTGGCTTCTTTTGTGTACGTTTGCGATCACGCTTTTCTCGCTTCCTGATTATCGCTCGGCGGCCAATCTCCATCTTGCCTCGGCCACCCACTGGTCGAAGCGTTCCGGGCTTACGACCTCGACCTCGATGGGCTTGAAGGCATGGGGCAGTCCGCACAGTTCGGAGCATTCGCCGTAGTAGCGGCCTTCCTTCGCAGCCTTGAACCAGCTCTGGTTGGTCCAGCCCGGCAGCGCTGTGATCTTGGCGCCGATGGATGGAATGTCACAGCTGTAAATCAGGTTGGTGCCTATGGTGACGATGCGAACAGTCTTGCCCACCGGCACCACAATATGATTGTCCGTGCCCGGCGGATTAAGCTCGCGGGCCTTCTCGGCAGCATTGTTCGACAGCATCGGCGCATCGAAGCTGAAATTGCCGTAGTCCGGATATTCATAAGTCCAAGACCACATCTTGCCGGTCACCTTGATCGTCAAGTCGGCGGCCGGACTCGTATTTTCGAAATACAAGAGCCGTAGCGACGGTACCGCGACGACCGCGCCGACCATCAGCGGCGTGATGGCCCAAATAAGCTCGTGCCGCGTTTGACGGGGAGAGGCGCTCGGCGTCGGATAGGAGCGCTGGTTGCGGCGCAGCATGACCCGAGCCAGCAGGACCAGGATGAAAAGGCAGAACGCCGCGAAGGTCCCGATGACGATCCAAAGAATGAAATTGCCCAGTCCGATCATGTCTCAAATCCGCTCCCGCCAGGATAGCCATCCGGACTCCAATCGGCAATCTGAAGGGCGGCAAACTCGCTGTCATGACGAGCACATCTTCCACTTCGCGATAAGCCGGCAATCCGCCTTCCGACGTGACTGTGGAAAATCGAACTCAAGTTTCAGCTTCTGGTTGCGCTATGATTGCCCGGGCTTTTGACATAGACTGTTTTGCAAAACATGACCGCAACTCGACACATCATTCGGGGAATGCGAGGCGGTCGGTACGAGCCAAGACCGTTGCGACCTTATGTCGCAAGGATGATGGCGCGCAGAATGCATGACCGGGCAAGACACCTAGCCTAAGCTTTGAAGCCGCTCTTAAGTGACGAGCATTCGATATGTGGATTGGAATCGCAGTATTCGTGCTGATGGTGGGCTCAGTTCTGTTTCACCTTTTGACGCCATGGTATCTTACCCCGATTGCCTCCAACTGGACTTCGATCGACAACGCGATCGACGTCAGTTTCTGGGTCACCGGCGCGGTCTTCGTCGCCATCAATTCGTTCATGGTCTATGCCGTGATCCGATACCGGAACCGGAAGGGAAGCCGGGCGCACTACGAACCAGAGAGCGCGTGGCTCGAAAAACAACTCACCCTGTGGACCTCGGTGGGCATCGCGCTTTTGCTGGCGCCCGGCCTGTACGCCTGGGCCCAATTCGTCACCATCCCCGCGGATGCGTCGGTGTTGGAGGCCGTCGGTCAGCAATGGAAGTGGAGCTTCCGTTTCCCGGGCAAGGACGGCGTTTTGGGCATCGCCGATGTCCAGGACATCGGCGATAATAACCCGTTCGGCTTGAACCCCGGCGATACATACGGAAAGGACGATGTCCTGATCGACGACACCACGGTGCACGTTCCCGTCGGCAAGCCTATAAAGATCGTGCTGCGTTCGAAAGACGTCATCCACGACTTCTTCGTGCCGCAGTTCCGGGCCCGGATGAATGTGGTGCCGGGGCTCGTCACCTATTTCTGGTTTACGCCGACCAAGACCGGCACATTCGAGATCCTCTGCGCGCAATTGTGCGGTGTTGGACACTACGCCATGCGCGGCACCATGATCGTCGACGATCAGAGCACATTCGATGCGTGGTTGAACATGCAGCCGACGTTCGCGTCGGCGGCGGCAAGCGCAAGGTGAGTACTGAAGTTTAAGACACCTAAGATCATGAGACTCGAAGGAGCAGAGAATCATGAACTTGTGACGAAATGGGGTTTATGATGGCCTACGCTACCCTCGCCGACGACCTAAAAGAACTTCACCATCCCAAAACCTGGGTGGGCAAATATGTCTGGAGCCAAGACCACAAAATCATCGCCGTCCAGTACATGGTTACCGCGATCGGGACGGGGCTGATAGCGCTGGTGTTGTCGGATTTGTTCCGACTGCAAATCGGATTCCCGGGCTCCCTCTCCTTCATGACCCCGGAACTCTACTACCAGTTCATCACGATGCACGGGATGATCATGGTCATCTACCTGCTCACCGCGCTGTTCCTGGGCGGGTTCGGTAATTACCTCATCCCGCTGATGCTCGGCGCACGCGACATGGTTTTCCCCTTCGTGAACATGATGAGCTACTGGGTCTTTTTGCTCGCCGTGCTGGTGCTGGTGGCAAGCTTCTTCGTGCCCGGCGGACCGACGGGAGCGGGCTGGACGCTTTACCCGCCCCAGGCCATCCTCTCAGGCACCCCGGGACATGAGTGGGGAATTGTTTTTATGCTCGCCTCTCTGGCCATCTTCATCATCGCCTTCACCATGGGCGGGTTGAACTATGTGGTGACAGTGCTGCAGGCCCGCACGCGCGGCATGACGCTGATGCGCATGCCGCTGTCGGTATGGGGCATCTTCGTGGCCACTATCCTCGCATTGTTGGCCTTCCCCGCTTTGTTCGTCGGCGCCGTGATGATGATGCTGGACAGAATCCTCGGCACCAGCTTCTTCATGCCGGCCATCGTCTCAATGGGGCAGCATCTCGGTTACAGCGGGGGTAGCCCGATTCTGTTTCAGCACCTGTTCTGGTTTTTCGGTCATCCGGAGGTCTACATCGTCGCCCTGCCGGCGTTCGGCATCGTGTCCGACCTTCTCAGCGTCCATGCCAGAAAAAACATCTTCGGCTACAGGATGATGGTGTGGGCGATTGTGATCATCGGTGGCCTCAGCTTCGTCGTGTGGGCGCACCATATGTATGTCAGCGGGATGAATCCGTATTTCGGATTCTTGTTCGCCACCTCCACGTTGATCATCGCCGTCCCCACTGCCATCAAGGTCTACAATTGGGTGCTGACCCTGTGGAGGGGCAACATTCATTTCACGGTCCCGATGCTGTTCGCCATCGCCTTCATCTTTACGTTCATCAATGGCGGACTGACCGGCCTGTTCCTTGGCAATGTCAGCGTGGACGTCCCGCTTTCGGGCACGTATTTCGTGGTCGCCCACTTCCACATGGTGATGGGCGTGTCCCCCATCCTGGTTGTCTTCGGAGCCCTCTACCACTGGTATCCCAAGATCACCGGCCGGATGTATAACGAGAAGCTGGGCAAGTTGCATTTCTGGTTCACGTTCATCGGAACCTATCTGATCTATTTCCCGATGCATTATCTGGGCTTTCTGGGCATGCCGCGGCGCTATTACGAGTATGGACAGACCGCGTTCATTCCGGATTCAGCCCATATGCTGAACGCCTTCATCACGGTCGTGGCGCTGGTCGTGGGTGTTTCCCAGCTGATCTTCTTCTACAACATGATCTGGAGCTACTTTTACGGGCCGAAGGCCGGGGGCAACCCGTGGAAGGCCACGACGCTCGAGTGGCAAACCCCCGACACACCGCCGGCACATGGCAATTGGGGCCCGAAGCTGCCCACGGTCTATCGCTGGGCTTATGATTACAGCGTGCCGGGCGCTCCGGATGACTTCATACCCCAAAACGTGCCGGCGGACGCGACAAGCCGTCATCACCGGACATGAGGCCCCGCGCGGCAGGAAAGTTTTGACGTGGGCATCATCCGGCAGCTGACCGAAAAGCCTTGGCTGGTGACGGACCGGGGCATTGTCGAGGACATCGACGAGAGCGCTTTCCCGTCCGCGGCACCGACCGGCCTTCGGGTTTATTTCGCCGTTGCCACCGTCATGTTCACTCTGATCGCTGCCATGTACCTCATGCGGATGGGGGTCGGGCACCCCGGCGAGGGGCTGGACTGGCGCTCCACGCCCAAACCGTGGCTGTTGTGGGTGAACACGGCGATACTGATTCTGAGCAGCGTCAGCTTCGAGCGCACACGGGCTGCCGCACGCCTGGGACAGATGCATCGCGTGGCGGTCGGCCTCTTAACGGCGGGCTTTTTCGCTTTTGCCTTCCTCGCGGGACAGCTTATCGTGTGGTGGCAACTTGCCGATGCCGGTTATTTTTTGACGACCAACCCGGCCAACTCCTTCTTTTACTTGATCACCACGCTGCACGGGCTGCACCTCTTGGGCGGCTTGGTCGCCTGGGGCCGGACCACTTACAAAGTGTGGGACGGAGTTGAGCCCGCCAAGGTAAGCCTGAGCGTGGGTCTGTGCGCCAGCTACTGGCACTTTCTGCTCGTGGTTTGGCTCGCTTTCTTTTATTTACTGCTGGTCACGTAGAGAGCATCGAAGCACTTAGACTGTTCCGCAAGGGATCGCATCAACCATGGCAGACCACGCAATAGCAGAGCCGCGGGCGGAGCTCCGAGGATTGGAAAGTTTCATCGCCGACTGGTCAGGGGACCAGGAGGCGTTCAAGAGGGTCCACTGGGGCAAGGCCATGATGTGGATCTTCCTCGTCAGCGACACCTTCGTCTTCGGCTGTTTCCTGACCTCCTACATGACGGTGCGGTCGTCCACCACCATGCCTTGGCCCAACGCGAGTGAGGTCTTTGCATTGACGATCGGGGGCCAGGAAATACCCCTCATCCTGATCGCCATCATGACCTTCATCCTGATAAGCAGCAGCGGAACGATGGCCCTGGCCGTCAATTACGGCTATCGCCACGACCGCACGAAAACCATGCTGTTGATGCTGGCGACCGCCGCCTTTGGTGCGACCTTCGTGAGCATGCAAGCCTTCGAGTGGACCAAGCTGATCCTGGAAGGCGTTCGCCCATGGGGCAATCCCTGGGGCGCGCCGCAGTTCGGCTCGGCCTTTTTCATGATCACCGGCTTCCACGGTTTGCACGTGTCGATAGGCGTGATCTATCTGATCACGATTGCTATCAAGGTGAAACGGGGCGATTACGAGCGCAAGGGGAACTACGAGGTCGTCGAAATCGCCGGTCTCTACTGGCACTTCGTCGATCTTGTCTGGGTGTTCATCTTTGCTTTCTTCTATCTTTGGTGAGAGGCACCAATGGATCACGGGCACGCAACAGCACAGGCACTTCCCCAACAGGTTCACCACGATTCCAAGCAGGGCCAACAACATCCCCTCGGCATTTATTTTGTTATCTGGGGGTTGCTGTTCGTACTCAGCGCTTTTTCTTATGGCGTCGACTATTTCGGATTCCACGGTCTCGCCAGGTGGTCTCTGATCTTACTGTTCATGTGGTTGAAGGCAGGGTTGATCGTCGCTGTCTTCATGCACATGCGGTGGGAGCGCTCACCCCTGATGTATGCTATTTTGGTCCCGCCGCTATTGCTGGCGGTGCTGGTGGGCCTGATGTCGATGGAATCGGACTACACCTTCTGGACGCGGATCATATTCTTCGGGTTCGAATAGCCGTCAGCGCCCGTTTCGGCCGCGCGGCGATCAAGGCGGTCCACGCATAGAAGAGCCGGTTCACCTCTGTTGACCGGCTCTTGCTTTGGTAAAATAATGGTCGCGCATTGCGACCGAAGAACCCTATCGAAAGTAAGGGATAAAGATGCGCCCTGAAGACAATAATGTGACCGCCGCATTGAGCATGACCGGGTCGGCGACCGGACCACAGACCGAGGAACACCGTAAGGCAGGACGCGCGGGGCACCTTGTGCTCGGTTGGTCTGTTGTATTTATGGCGATTGCCGTACTTAGCTATGCCCTCGGCTATTCCGCCATCTGGTGGGCGACCGCTGGCATTTGCGTGGCGCTGTTCATCCTCGGCATCTTGTTGGTTTTGGAGAGCGAGCGTCAGCGTCAGCGCCGGGACAAACGTGGTCAGCCGCCGTCTATGGCCAGTGGAACGTAAGACGTCACCGCTGAGCAATGCAGCGCGTCCGTCAGTGCCAGGCGCAGTCTCCGAAAGATCGGCCGATACCGCCGATTAGCCGGGCGCTTTCGGCAGAGGCAGCGGGTTGTCACTCTGCGTATTCAAATAAATGATGACGTCCGCGCGCTCCTGCTGATCGGGCAAGCCGGGGAAAATCATGCGTGTGCCGGGCACTACATTTTCCGGTTTGGTCAGGAAGATATCAAGTTCGTTGGGGACCCAGGTTCCAATCTTCTCACCCTTCTCTTTCATCCCGTCCGAATAGCTGAAGCCAGCGGCCTTGGCCACCGGACGGCCGACGACGCCCCAGAGATTGGGTCCGAGCCGAACCGGCCCGTCTTTTTCGATCGTATGGCAGATAGCGCATTTGCTAACCGAGCGTTCGCCCTTGGCCACATCGGCACGGGCTAGGCGTGTCGGCAGATCCAGTGGCGGCTCCGGCGCCGCCGCCGCCGGCGTCGCACCGGGAGCTACGTTGCTGGCGACCTCTTTCGGCATATTGCGCATATAGCTCAGCAATCTGACGCGCGCTTCTTCCGATTCCAAGGCCTGCGGCCAGCGCCGTTGCATCGTCGCCAGATCGGCGGGCGATTCCGTCACGCCCGGAACTTTATAAGCCGGCTCGACGGGAGAGGCGGCGTAAAACACATCGGCAGCGATCCAGCGGAACACGGCCACCAAGGCGACCGATCCCACAATTGCAGCGGTAATTTTCGTATAGCTCAGCAGACTCATGGAGGCCCTTTTAGTGCCTGTTTCCCGGCGTGTTCTTCCTTGACGTGGAAGCAGTCGAGCGGCTCAGGCTAACGCGACATATCGTAACCGACTGGCCGGAAATCGCAATCGAATGATGTCGCAGCGCGTTGCAGCGCTGTTACGGCGACTTGCCTTTCCCTCCGATCATACATAGTGTCGCAGGGCGACAATTTATCGCAGGCGGCAGGATGTATGCGAAAGCCGATCTTGGCTCGACGATGTGCGAGGTCGTCGCCTTTTTCGACGACGAGGATGAACTGCATGATGTCGTCGAGGAATTGCAAACCGTTGGCTTCGACCACGCCGAAATATCCGTCATGCCATCACGGAAAGTGGTCGAAAAAATAATCGGTCACGAACTTCGAACTGTCGTCGAGGTGGCGGACGATCCCGACGTTCCCCGCGCGGTTCCGGTCGATAGGGGTTCTTTGGGTCTTGCCCAGGGCGCCTTGGTCGCCGGTCCTCTCTACGTTGCCTCGTGCGGCGGGGCGATGGCGCTTGCCGCGAGCGGCGCAGATCTCGCTACGGTCGCAATGGCGGGCATTGCCGGAGGCGCGCTGGGCGCGGCGCTCGGCATCTTCCCGATGATCTGGATGAGGCGGCGGCGCCGGCAGCGAATAGAAGACTTGCTCGGTCACGGCGGGTTGGTTCTCTGGGTGCATATCTCGGACAAGAAGCGTGAGGAGCTGGCGAGAATGATCTTGGCCCGTCATCCCGCGCGCGAATTGGGCTCTGGCTCACTCTTGGTGCAGTCGCCTTTCGCCGTTCATCCGCGATTCCAGACATTGGATTGATACAACGCGAACCGCAGAAGGCCTTGGCCGTACGGCGCGCTGCGGACGCGAGCGCAGTGCAAGCGGAAACTGCCCCTCCAAGAGGATGGGGGGCGTTTTCCATCCACAGTCCAATTCAATTGGGAACACTGGCGAGCACTGACTGCGACATGCTCGGCTCCACCACCTTCCGGTACAGGTGCCAAGTAGCGTGCCCGAGCACGGGCATGACGATGATGAGACCGAGGAATGCGGGTATCGACCCAATCACCAGGCTACCCGCGACGATCAGGCCCCAAAGCGCCATCGGGCCGGGGTTCGCAGCCACAGCGCGGATCGACGTCCACACCGCCGTGTAGAGCCCCACGTCTTGATCGAGCAACAGCGGAAACGACACCACGCTGATCGCCAGCACCAGCAACGCGAAGAGGAAGCCAACGCCCACTCCCACTAGGATCATCGTCCAGCCCGCGCTCGTGGTGAATACGTCGCGAGCAAACGCGACGAGCGAGACCGGCGGCTCGGGGCCGAGGGTGAGCTGGTAAATCACATTGGCCGCGAGCAGCCAGAGCAGGAAGAT
>Ga0209751_10005394_pt1 | contig 12054 bp, 9 predicted proteins | sample RifCSP13_1_FD_184019 | JGI IMG/M metagenome (GOLD analysis project Ga0209751, IMG submission 184019) | Soil microbial communities from Rifle, Colorado - Rifle CSP2_sed 13_1 (SPAdes) (version 2) | ecosystem: Environmental > Terrestrial > Deep subsurface > Rock core/Sediment | place: Rifle... | reverse complement strand
TCGTCGACGCCAGCACGGGTGCGCCCCTGCCGGCGTCGACGACGGCGGCACGCACTGCATCGGAACCGATGTCGAGGCCTATCGCGGTGGGCATGCCCTGCCTCGCGATCGGGTCGCTCGCGCCATTGGACGCTCCTCAGCTACTCACAAACTGGTAGTTACGCCTGTGTGATCACGAGGCTACACAGGGGGTCGCGCCAGACCAAGGATTCAACACGAGCACACCGCGCGCGTGAGATTCGCGCTCAACGCGGCGGCGCGGAGCCGCTCCCCCGCCGCTTCAGAGGCCCAGGTACCACGAGACGATCGGCTCGCCGGCGGCGATGGCGACCCAGGCGCCCACGACCAACGCCGGCCCGAACGGGATCAGATCGCGCCGTCCGGCCCGCCGGGCCACCAAGAGCACGATCGCCGCCAGGCCCCCGAGCACGAAGCCTCCGAACACCGCCACCACGAGCGAACCCCACGAGCGGTAGGCGGCGAACACCCCGAGGAGGAAGGCCAGCTTGACGTCACCCATCCCGAACCCGCCGCGGGCGACGAGTGCCACCACCAACAGAGCCGAGAAGTACGCCGCTCCGCCGGCGAGTGCCCGCACCACCGCGCCGCCCGACCCCTCGACGAGGCCGCCCACCACAACGAGCACGACGGCCACGCCGGTCCCGGGGTACAGGACCCGATTGGGTATCCGCTTGACGTCGAGGTCGATGATCCCCAGGGTCAGCGTCAGCGCGGCGAACCACAGATAGGCGGGCAGCAGCCAGGACCATCCGAGGATCGCCGCGGTGGCGCCGAAGAGCACCCCGCAGGCCACCTCCACGAGCGGGTAGCGCACCGAGATGGGCTCTCCGCAGGCGCGGCACCGCCCTCGTAGCAGCAGCCACGAGACGACGGGGATGTTGTCCCGGGCCCGGATCTCGGCTCCGCAGCGTGGGCATGCCGACGGCGGCTTGACGATCGAGATGCCGGCCGGGATCCGATAGACCACCACGTTGAGGAAGCTGCCGATGAGCACCCCAACGAATGAGGCAGCGGCGACTACCACTCCGAACCCACGCAACCGGCGAGCGTCATGTCGGCCTCGGCACCTCCCGTGCACGTGTCGCGAGCCGACTCTGCGTCTACCAGGTGAAGACCGAACCAGACGCCGCTCTTGGACCGAGCGTACAGCAACACCCGGAGCCCGTCACCGGCCTCGACGTCGCCGACGACGACCGTGATCCCGCCGGGGACCACCCCGAACGCCAGCCCGGGCACCATCGCGTCCAGCCGCGCCGTGTCGGCGGTGAACGCGCCGTCGGTGACCGCGACCCCGAGCTCTGCGGTGCCGGCGTGCGCCAGGTCCGCCTTCGCTCTGGCGTCGTTGGCCCGGGAGCGGAACGCTGCCAGGTTGGGAATGACCACGGCGATCCGGATCGCCACGACGGCGAGCACCATCATCAGTTCGACGAGCGTGAACCCGTTCTCTCGATTGCTTGGCACGGTGTCCCCCTCCACGAGAAGAGGGGCGGATCGAGATCCGCCCCTCTTCTGCTGGTCTGTGTGGGTCGACCGTGGGCTTTACCAGCCGCCCTGCACGTAGGTGCCGGGAGCAGCATCAGGGCAGACCGCGCTCAGGTCGGTCGCTCCGTAGAAGGTGCCGCCGGTCGCGCTCTCCCAGATGGCGAACGTGTTGCCGGAAGCAGCCGTCGCGGTGAGGCAGACGGTGTCGGAGCTGGTGGCGTTCAACTGCAAGACCACACCATCGGCCGGTGCAGCCGCGATTCTGGCGTTGGGCTCGAATGCCGTGATGTCGGCGGTCGTTTCGGTGTAGTCACCGGTGTCCAACCACACCGCCTTCTCGGAGAGAAGGACGTTGCGGATGTCGCTCTGAGCCGAGCGATCCTGGGCCGACTTGCGGAAACCGAGGAACGAGGGGATGGCGATGGCGATGAGGACTGCAATGATCATCACCACGACCATGAGCTCGATGAGGGTGAACCCCTCATCGTCCCTCAGGCCACGTCGAATGTACTTCAGCATCGTTCCAGAACCTCCTGCTGGATCTCGTCAATCGGTCGCGGATACGACCTGTCACAGTTATCGGCCTCGCCGCAGGAGTCGCTTGAGTGGTTTTCGCGAAGTAGCAATTCGCAATTCGCAATTCGCAATTCGCAATTCGCAATTCGCAATTCGCAATTCGCAATTCGCCGGAGCGTCGACGCACCTACCGAGAGTCGCGCTCCTCGCCAATTGCCAATTGCCCATAGCCGCCGGGTTCGAGCGCATTGCGCATCGCGCATCGCGCATCGCGCATTGCGCATCGCGGCCCGGTGACCTAGTTCTGGATGAGGTTGGCGATGTTGAACATCGGCAGGTACAGGCTGATGAGGATGCCTCCCACCACGACACCCATGACGATGATCAGAATCGGCTCGATCAGAGAGGTCAGGGCGCTCACGGTGTCCTCGACCTCGTTGTCGTAGAAGTCGGCGACCTTGCCGAGCATTGCGTCGAGGGCCCCCGTCTCCTCCCCAACGGCCATCATGTGGGTGACCATCGGAGGGAACACCTCATGACGGTGTAGTGGCCCCGCGAGAGACTCACCGCGACGGACCGACGCCTGGACGTCGGCGACGGCAATGCTCACCAGAGCGTTGCCCGAGGTCTGCGACACGATGTCGAGCGCCTGGAGGATGGGCACCCCGGTGCGGCTGAGCACCGAGAGGGTCCTGGCGAACCGGCTGATCGCCACCTTCTGGACGAGGGTGCCGAACACCGGAGCCTTGAGCTTGAGGCGGTCCCAGCTGACCTTGCCGCCGTCCGAGCGCTTCCAGCGGCGGAAGGCGATGATCCCTCCGACGAGCAGCGAGCCGACGATCCACCAATAGTGGGTGATCGCCCCTGAGATGTTGATCAGCATCTGGGTGGGAAGTGGCAGGGTTCCTCCGAGATCCTCATACAGCTTCTTGAAGATCGGCACGACGAACAAGAGCATGCCGGTGACAATGAGGACGATCAGGGAGAAGACGACGACGGGATAGGCCATCGCCGATTTCACCTTGGAGCGCAGGCGGACGCTCGCCTCCAGAGTGTCGGCAAGTCGGACGAGGGTCTCGTCGAGCGCCCCGCCCACCTCACCGGCCCGAATCATCGATACGTAGAGGTGGTTGAACACGTCTGGGTGCAACTCGAGAGCCGCCGAGAGGCTGCTTCCCTGCTCGACGCTTTGGCGAACCTCACCGAGGATGCCGGCGAAGAGGGCGCTCTCGTTCTGCTCCTCGAGGATCGACAGAGCGCGGATCAAGGTCAGCCCGGAATTGACCATCGTGGCCAGCTGCCGACTGAAGATGGCGACTTCCTTGTGCTTCACCTTCTTCTTGAAGCCCGGGATCGAGATCTCCTTGTCCAGCGTCGACGACTTCTTGGCGTCGATGCGCAGCGGCACGAAACCCTTCTCGCGGAGTGCGCCGGCGACCGCGCCGACCGACGACCCCTCCATGGAGCCCGCCTGGACATTGCCAGACCGGTCGCGCGCCCGATACTCGAAGATGGCTGTGGTCATCGGCCTTGGCCTCCCAGGAGATTCATCAGTTCCTCGGCGTTCTGCGCCCGCTCGGTGGCGAGCTTCATGTCGACCTTGCCTGCCTTGACGAGACCCGCCAAAGCCTTGTCCATCGTCTGCATGCCATGACGACCGCCCGCCTGCATCGTGCTGCGGATCTGGTGGGTCTTGCCTTCACGGATCAGGTTGCGTATCGCAGGGATCGCCACCATGACCTCGACCGCGGCCACTCTCGCCTTGCCGTCCACGGTGGGCAGGAGTTGCTGGGTGACGACACCTTGAAGCGACTCGGCGAGCTGCACCCTCACCTGCTGCTGCTGGTGCGGAGGGAACACGTCGATGATCCGCTCGATGGAACCCGGAGCGTCTTGGGTGTGGAGGGTGGCGAACACCAGGTGCCCGGTTTCCGCCGCGGTCAGGGTGGTGGACATCGTCTCCAGATCCCGCATCTCGCCAACGAGGATGACGTCGGGGTCCTGGCGCAGGGCATGGCGCAGGGCGGTGGCGAACGACACGGTGTCGGCGCCGACCTCGCGCTGGTTGACGATCGACTTCTTGTGCCGGTGCATGAACTCGATCGGATCCTCGACGGTCATCACGTGCACGCCGCGGTTGGTGTTGATCTCGTCGACGATCGAGGCGAGGGTGGTGGACTTGCCGGATCCGGTGGCTCCCGTGACCAGTACCAGGCCCCTCGGCAGGTAGGCGAACTCGCGCACGATCGGGGGCATGCCGAGATCACTCAGTGACATCACCTCGTTGGGGATGGCGCGCATGACCGCTCCGACCGCCCCGCGCTGAAAGAAGACGCTGACCCGGAAACGGCCTCGCCCGGGGACGGGGTGGGAGGCGTCCAGCTCGAGGTCGTTCTCGAAGTCCTCGCGCTGGTGCGCGGTGAGGATCCCATACACCAGGGCGCGCAGCGGACCGGGCATGAGTTTGCCGTACCCCTCGATGGGAACGAGCTCTCCGTTGACTCTCATCAGAGGCGGCAACCCGGCACTCAGGTGGAGGTCTGAGCCGTTGTTCTCCAGCAGGGTCTCCAGCAGGTCGTTGAGGTGAAAGCCCGCTTCACCCTCGCCATCGCCTTGAGGAGCAGCTGGAACCGGTGGCCCGTCCATCACCGCGTGGAGCTGCTGGGTACCGGGGCTGGGGACGGCAGAACGGGGCGCAGTGAGGTAGGTGCGGCGCACGACGTCGTCGAGGGAGTCTCGTGGGGCAAGTGCCACCGCGATCTCGCCGTGGGCGGCGGCGGCGAGGCGACGTCTCCGCTCGGTGTCGAGCGGTTCGGCCATGGCCACGACGAGGACGCCGCCCTCGATCCGAAGCGGAAGGGCGCTCTCGGACACGGCCACCGACGGCTCGAGGCGAGACAGCACCGTTGGGTCGGGCGGTGAGCCTGCTGTCGGATCGTAGAACTCGATCCCGATGCGCTCGGCGATGATGCGGAGCAGATCCGTTCGCCGGACCGCTCCCGTCTGGATCAGTCCGACGACCGGGTTGGATCCGGTGGCGGCGGCGCGCTTCGTCGTCTCGGCGAGCACCTCCCCAACGACCAGGTTCTCATCGATGAGCTGCTGGGCCAGCTGTCGGGTCAGTTGATCCACCGCCATCACACCACCACCCGGAGAATCTCCTCGAGGGTGGTGAGCCCGAGCTTGACCTTCTCCATTCCATCCTGGCGCAGGGTCCTCATGCCTTGCTCCACCGCCATCCGCTTGATCTCATCCGATGGGCGATGTTCGACGACCAGTCGCTGGATCTCCTCGCTCACCAGCAACACCTCGTTGACCGACAGACGACCGCGGTATCCGGTCTCAGAACACGCCTTGCAGCCGACGGCCCGGTAGATGGTCACGGGGCCTTCGTCGGGGTCGAACCCCATCTGCTGGACGACCTCGCGTGGAGCCGTGCGCGGCTCCTTGCACCGATCGCAGATGTGGCGGGCGAGTCGCTGCGCCAACACGGAGTCCAGGGAGGACGAGACCAGGTAGGGCTCGACCCCCATGTCCACCAGTCGACCGAATGCCGACGCTGCATCGTTGGTGTGGAGGGTGGTCAACACCAGGTGGCCGGTGAGCGCCGCCTCCACCGCGGTCTTGGCGGTCTCGGCATCGCGGACCTCACCGACGAGCACGATGTCGGGGTCGGAACGCAGAATCGCCTTGAGGACGGTGGCGAACTGCAGGCCCGCCTTGCGGTTCACCTGCACCTGGGTGACACCGTTGAGGCGGTACTCGACCGGATCCTCGACGGTGATGATGTTCTTCTCAGGGCTGTTGAGGACGTTGAGCGCCGAGTACAGCGTGGTGGTCTTGCCCGAGCCTGTTGGCCCGGTGACCAGGATCGCCCCGTACGGCTTCGTGTACGACTGCTCGAACCTGTCGAGGGCGTGGGGGAGGAACCCGAGTTGGGCGAGGTCGAGGATGGCGTCGTCCTTGTCGAGGATTCGCAGAACGACCTTCTCGCCGTAGATCGTGGGAAGCGTCGCCACCCGCAGGTCGATCGGACGGCCCGAGACCCGCAGGCTCACCCGGCCGTCCTGGGGCACCCGTCGCTCGGCGATGTCGAGGTCGGCCATGATCTTGAGCCGGCTCACCACTGCACCGGACACCGAACGGGGAGTGCTCATGATCTCGTGAAGCACGCCGTCGATACGGAACCGAACCCGCAGGTCGCGTTCCCCCGGTTCGATGTGGAGGTCCGACGCTCGCTCGTTGACCGCGCGGCTGATGAGCGTGTTGACCAACTTGACGATCGGAGCCTCCTCCACCGCGGCTTCGACCTTGGACAAGTCCTCTTCGATGACCCCGACTCCGACCAGATCGGCGAGGTCGGCCACGCTGTCGTCATACCGGCCCTGGCGGCGGATGGCCTCTTCGATGTCCGCCCGCGTGGCGATCTTGGGGATGATCCGCAGACCGGTGATCGCCCGCACGTCGTCGACGACGAGCACGTTGGCGGGGTCTGCCATCGCCACCACGAGGGCGTCCTGTTCGAACTTGATGGGGATGACCCCGTAGCGTCTGGCCAACGACTCGGGGATGAGCGCAGCGGCACCCGGATCGACGGTGACATCGTTCATGCTGACGAACTCGACCCCCGTGTGGGCGGCGATCGCCTTGACGAGGTCGATCTCGCGAACCATGCCCCCATCGATGAGAACCTGGGTCAGGCTCTCGCCGGTCTCGGCCTGACGGGCGCGGGCACGCGTGAGATCGCCTGCGGAGACGAGGCCGGAGTCGGCAAGGACCGTGCCGATCTGATCGCGCTCTGACACAAACTGCTCCCGTGCGGATTCCCGCACATCGGAATCGTCTTTCACCTGGAGTTGTCGGCAGGCCATGTGGAGCGCTTGAGGGAGGCCTCTCTGCCAGATACCCCCAAGGTCGGGGCATCGTCGGTCGACGCCTCGCCACCCAGAGTCCGGGGGTTGCGCCGGGACGCCTCGAGAACGCCCCCACGGGCCCACCCCGGGATCGGTGTGCACCCCCGCTCTGAGGTCAGTCGGCTGCGGTCTCGAGCCTGGCAGCGGTGCGCATGACGTCCAGCGGTGGTTCCGCCCCGGTCCAGATCCGGAATGACTCGGCCGCCTGGGCGACGAGGAGGTCCACGCCGTCGACACAGGGGATGCCGGCGGCCAGTGCCGCCCTGCTCGCCGGGGTCGGCACCGGGCCATAGGGGAGATCGATCAACATCGAGGCTTCCTCCACGACTCCCTGCGGAAGCGCGTCGTCGTTCATGCCGAGAGACGTCGCGTTGACCACCACCGCGTCCGGCTCTACGGTGCCCCAGGGGACCGGTATCGCCGACGACTCCAATTCGCGGATGAGGCGGTCGGCGGCACCCGGCCGACGGGCGGAGATCAGCACCATCGGGGCGTCGTGGAACGCCGCGAGAGCCGCTGCCGCGGCACCGCCCGCACCGAGGATCAGGATGGGACGCTCCGGTTCAGCTCTTCCACCGGCAACCCGCAACGCTGCGACGTCGGTGTTCCACCCGACCAAGGTGCCGTCGCGCATCGCCAGGGTGTTGGCCGCCCGGGATGCTGCGGCGTCGCGGTCGAGACGATCGCACAGCGTCGCCGCCGATCGCTTGTGCGGCATCGTCACGTTCGCCCCGTCGAGCACGCCCGCTCGGAGCTCCTCGGCGGCCGCGTGGAGTCCGGCTCGATCCACGGCCCGAGCCAGGTACTCACCGGTGATGTCGAGCTGCGCCAGTGCGGCGGTGTGGATTGCAGGTGACCGTGAGTGCCCGACGGGATCGCCGAGCAGCACCAACTTCACGGCGTCGCTCCCGCCTCCTGCTGGAGCCTGAGGAACTCGTCGAAGTCGGCGGTGAATGTGAACTTCCCGGTGTCGTCCGTCGTCAGGAAGTACAGAAAGTCGGTCGCGGCGGGCTGCGCCGCCGCCTCGAGCGAAGCGATGCGGACCCCGGCGATGGGGGTTGGGGGCAGCCCGGCGTTCAGATAGGTGTTGTACGGCGATTCGATCGCCAGGTCGTCCACGGTGAGACCTCCGTCGGGAAGACCGCCGAGGGCGTAGACCACGGTTGCGTCGAATTGCAGCCGCATGTCGAGGTCGAGCCGGTTGAAGATCACGCTGGCGACGAGCGAGCGATCTTCGTCGAGAAGGGCCTCACGCTCGATGAGCGAAGCGATGATGATGCCGTCGTACGGCGTCATCCCCCGGTCGGTCAGGTAGGTCCAATCGATGGACCCGACCCGTTCCTCGGCGGTGCGCGCCATCCGGGTGAGTATGTCCTGCGCGGAGGCGTCGAGCGCAAACTCGTACGTGTCGGGAAAGAGCAGCCCCTCCCAGTCCCCAAGCCGTTGCGCCGGGTGAGGCATGAGGCCCGAGATGACCGTGCCGTCGAGCAACGGAGCGCTCAGGTCGGCAAACGAGATCCCGGTCTGGCGTGAGATCGAATCGAGGGTCTTGCCGACGCTGAGGCCCTCGATGATGGTGAGGCGATAGGTCTGGTTGCCCGGGCCGGCGACGATGACGGCCAGGACGGAGCCGGGGTCCATGCCCGTCTCGAGCTGGTAGGTCCCTGCCTGGAGCCGGTCGCTCGCCTTGGCATCGCGCACCACCTTGTCGAAGTCGGAAGCCGAGGCCACCACGCCGGCGCTCGCCAGATCACGAGCGATCTGTGAGGCCGGGGTTCCGGCGACGATCTCGAAGTCGAGCGCGAGCCCGGGGGCCACCGTGCTGCTGTCGGGCGCGGCGATGACGTCGTTGACCGCGGCGGCCAGCCATTTCACGCCGAGATAGGCACCCCCGAGCAGCACTGCCACCAACCCCAGGACGGCAAGGCCCCGCATCCCGCGATTCGGCCCCGGCGGCTCGCCGGAGGGCTCGGGGTGATATCGCTCGACTTCGATGCTCATTTCCCGTCCAGGTACGACTGCAGGAACACGGCTGCGGCAACGCTGTCGCGGGACCGCCGTCTCCGGTCGCGGCGCGCCCCAGCTTCGATCATCGCCCGCTCGGCGATGACGGTGCTGAATCGCTCGTCGACGAGCTCCACCGGCCGGCCGGTCGCAGCACCCACGGCAGCAGCAAAGCCACGCGCATCGCGAGCCGCCGCTCCCTCGGATCCGTCCAATCCGACGGGAAGGCCCACCACGATCCGTTCGACGCCCAGCTCGGACACCAGGTTCCCGATCCGATCCATCAGGCCGGGCCCTGCGTCGAGCACGGAATGGGCCTGTGCGGTGAGGCCCAGCGGATCACTCACGGCGACGCCGATCCGGGTGGTCCCGTGGTCGAGTGCGAGCACCCTTGCCATGTCAACCACGCAGTGCCTCGGTGGCGAGTCGTCCGGCCTCTTCCAACGCGTCGCCGATCCGGTCGCCATTGGGGCCCCCGGCCTGTGCCAGCTCCGGATCGCGACTGGCCCCTCCGCCAACGATGGCGGCGGCCGCGCCGGCGATCGTCGCCGCAGAAACACCGCTGCGGGCGAGATCGGAGGTCACCGCGACTACGACGCCGGCCTTCCCGGCACGGGCCGACCCGATCACCGCGACGCCGGATCCGAGCCGATCACGCACCTGCATGGCCAGTTGCCGCAGCGCGTCGGGCTCGAGGCCGTCGCGGCCGGCAACGACCAGACGCGAGGTTCCGATCACCTCGGCAGACCCGACCAGGCTCTCCGCCGCCTCATTTCGAGCGCGCGCCTCGAAGGCCTCGATTCGATCTTCCTGCGCCCTCGTTCTCGCCACCAGGGCCGCTGCCGCCTCACCCACGTGGTCCGGTTTCGTCCTGAGATGGCTCGCGGCCGATTCCAGCTGGCGACGAAGCCCACTGAGGTAGGCATATCCAGCCGAGCCGCTGTACGCCTCGATCCGGCGAAGGTTCGATCCGATCGACGACTCGCCGACGACGATGAGAGGCCCGATCTGCCCGGTCGTCGGCACGTGGGTGCCTCCACACAACTCGCGGCTGTAGGACCCAGCCTCGACCACCCGAACCACGTCGCCGTACTTGTCGCCGAAGAACGCCAGGGCGCCCAGGTCTTGCGCCTCCTGGCGGGCCACGTGATAGGAGCGGACTCCGGCGTTCTCGATCACCCGCTCGTTGGCGACGCGCTCCACCTCGGCGATCTCGTCGTCGCCGAGTGCCTCGTAGTGAGAGAAGTCGAAGCGCAGCCGGCCGGCCTCGACGAGTGAGCCCGCCTGCTGCACGTGCTGGCCGACGACCGACCTCAGCGCCCAATGCAGGATGTGGGTGCCGGTGTGGCTCTTACGAATGCGCTCTCGGCGACCGGGGTCGACGGCGAGCAGCGCCGATTGGCCCACGCCCACCCAGCCGGAGCGAACGATCGCCCGATGACCGTGGAGGCCGGGCACGGCATGTTGGGTGTCGACGATCTCGAGAGTCCCGGTGTCGGTGGTGGCGACCCCGCTGTCGCCGACCTGGCCACCCGACTCTCCGTAAAAGGTGGTCGTGTCGAAGAACACCTCCACTTCTCGACCCGTCTCTGCCTTCTCGATCGCCTCGCCGTCGGCGACGATGAAGATCACGGTCCCCCGCGTGTCGACCTCGTCGTACCCGAGGAACCGGGTCGGCCCTGATGCGTCGAGGATCCGGCGATAGACCACCGGTGCGTCGGCCGCCACGCCTGAGCTGCGCGCCGCCCGAGCCCTGGCGCGCTGGGCATCCATCTCCCGGTCGAAGCCTTCCCGATCGACGCCGAGGCCTCGCTCGGAGGCGATCTCCTCGACCAGCTCGACCGGGAACCCGAAGGTGTCGTGGAGCTTGAAGGCGGTTTCACCCTCGAGGACGCCGCCGACATCGAGCTCGTCGAGTTGCGACGCGAGCAGGGTGTGACCCGAGTCGAGGGTGCGACGGAACCGCACCTCCTCGCGCTCCGCCATCTCGACGATGCCGGCGCGCGCCGCCCGCAGCGCCGGATAGGCGTCTCCGAGCACCTCCACGGTGGCTTCGACGAGGGCAGGCGTCACCGGGCGCTCGGCTCCGAGCTGCCACGCATGGCGTACCGCCCGACGCAGCAGCCGGCGCAGGATGTAGCCCCGTCCCTCGTTCGATGGAACCACGCCGTCTGCGATGAGGACGGTGAGGGCGCGGCCGTGGTCGGCCAGGATTCGCAGACTCACGTCGGACGCGGGGGACGCCCCGAATCTTGCGCCCGTCACCGCCTCGGCTGCGGCCACGACCGGACGCACGAGATCGGTCTCGAACACGTTGGGAGCCTTCTGCAGGAGGACGGCGACGCGTTCCAGACCGGCACCGGTGTCGATGCTCTTCGCCGGCAGGTCACCGACGACGTGATACGGCTCATCCTGCACGTACTGCATGAAGACCAGGTTCCAGAACTCCATGAATCGCTCTTCGTCGACCACCGGCCCGCCGTCGGGACCGAAGGCGGGGCCGCGGTCGTAGAACAGCTCCGAGGACGGGCCGGCGGGGCCGGCGACCCCCATCTGCCAGAAGTTGTCGCGATCGCGGCGCTGCAATCGATCGGGTCGTACGCCTACCCCGTCGAGCCAGATCTCCGCCGCCTCGTCGTCGGACTCGTGGACGGTGAACCACAACCGGTCGGGGTCCATCCCGAAGTGCTCGGTCGCCAGCTCGTAGGCCCAGGGGATCGCCTTCTCCTTGAAGTAGTCGCCAAACGAGAAGTTTCCCAGCATCTCGAAGTACGACATGTGCCTCGCGGTGGTGCCGACGATGTCGATGTCCACCGTCCTGACGCACTTCTGCGAGGTGACCGCCCGGAGATAGGGGGCGGTCTCCTCCCCGAGGAGGTACGGCTTGAAGGGCACCATTCCGGCAACGGTCAGGAGCAGGGTTGGGTCGATGGGGATGAGCGACGCCGACGGCACGACCGTATGGCCGCGTGCTCGAAAGAATTCGAGGAAGGCGCGCCGAATGTCTGCTCCGGCTACCGGGGCACTCATCGGACGGTCACGGGATGGCGCATCGGACGCAGGGTAGTTGGCCCCCGGCGTGTGACTGGGACGGGCGATAGGCGATGAGCGATCGGCG
>Ga0209751_10005393_pt1 | contig 12056 bp, 9 predicted proteins | sample RifCSP13_1_FD_184019 | JGI IMG/M metagenome (GOLD analysis project Ga0209751, IMG submission 184019) | Soil microbial communities from Rifle, Colorado - Rifle CSP2_sed 13_1 (SPAdes) (version 2) | ecosystem: Environmental > Terrestrial > Deep subsurface > Rock core/Sediment | place: Rifle... | reverse complement strand
ATCGGGTCGAACGTCGGCAGTCCAGCGAGCAGGCTGTGCAGCAGCTTCGCGACCAGGACGATGCCGAGCGCGCCGCCCACCAGGCCCAGGGCCATCCAACGGGCGCCTTGCAGCAGCATTAGCCCCGCGATCGCCCGTGGGGGCGAGCCGAGCGCCAGGCGCACGCCGAACTCCCGCTCCCGCGCGGCCGCCATGCTGGCGAACATGCCATAGACGCCGACCGAGGCGAGCAGGAGCGCCAGGGCAGAGAACGCGGTCATCAGCATCACGGGAAGCCGACGAGCGGCGAGCCCTTCGCCGACCGCCGCACGCAGCGTCATGACCTGCTGGATCGGCAGCGAGGGGTCGAGCACCGCCAGCCCTCGCTCCACGAGTCTCGCGAGGGCGAGCGGATCGCCGTGAGTGCGGAGCAGGACGCACACCCTGGACGTCGGTATCTGCCGGTTGGATCTGTACGCCATCGGTTCCGCGTCAGGCCGGGCGGGATCGTTGCGCACGTCGCCGACGATGCCGACTACCGTCACCAGAGGCGAGTTGGCGTCCGGGCCGATGCGAATGCGGGAACCGAGCGCCTCGCCGGGGGGCCAGTAGCGCCGCGCCATGCTCGCGCTGATGACGGCGCTCGGGGGCGCGCCGGTACGGTCCGACGCGTCGAACGTGCGTCCCTGTCGGAGCGGTATCCGGAGCGTGCGAAAGTAGTCGTCCGACACGCTCGCAAACACGACGAACGGCTGCGCGGCGTTGGGCGGCGCCCCCTCGATGGCGAAGCTCGCCCGGCTCGGGTCGACCGTAGGAACCTTGCTCGCGATCGCGACGGCGTCTACGCCTGCGAGGAGCCGCAGGCGCTCCGCGAGCTGCTCGTGGAAGCGGGCGCGGGTCTCCGGCGTCGGGTAGTCACGCGGCGGGAGCCGGACCGTCGCGGTCAGCACGCCGGCCGGATCAAAGCCGAGCGGCGCCGTCGCCATCTCCCACAGGCTGCGCGCCAGCAAGCCGGCGCCGGCGAGCAGGCTGGCGCACAGCGCCATCTGCCCAGCCACCAGCAGGCCGCGCAGACGGCGCGGGCGTCGCCCCTCACTCGCGCCGCGCGCCTGGTCGCGGAGCGTCCCCTGCGCATCCACACGGTCGACGGAGAGCGCCGGCACCACGCCGAACGCCAGGCCAGTGCTGAAGGCCAGCACGGCCGTGACCAGCAGCGCGCCCGGGTCGAGCGACAGCTCGGCGTAGGCCGGCAACACGGGTCTCGCGAGACCGCGCAGCAGGGACAGCACCGACTGGGCGAGGAGCAGCCCGGAAGCACCGCCGGCCACGGCGAGCACCGTGCTCTCGGTGAGCAGCTGCCGCACGAGGCGCCTTCGCCCGGCGCCCAGCGCCACGCGGACGGCGAACTCCTTGCGCCGCGACAGACTGCGGGAAAACAGGGCTGCGGCGAGGTTCGCGCAGGCGATGAGGAGCACCAAAGCGGCGCTCGCCATCAGCACGAGGAGCGGCGTGCGCGTGTCGCCGACCATCGCGTCGTGCAGCGGCATCGCCGACACGCCGAGGTTGCCGTTGTCCTCCGGGTACTCGCGCGCGAGGTCGGCCCAGACGGCCGCGATCTCGCCCTGCGCGGCTTCGTGGGTCGTGCCCGGCTTCAGGCGGCCGACAACGCCGAGCCATTGCGAGCGGCGTACGGTGACCGGGTTGGCGAGGACAGGGCCGAGATCGAATGCAAAGTAGAAGTCGGCCTGGCCCATGGGTCCCACGAAGTCGCGCGGCAGCACACCGACCACCGTACGTGGAATGCCATTGATGGAGACGTCCCGGCCAACGACGTCCGGGTCACCCGCGAACAGCCGCTGCCAGGCGGCGTGGGTCAGCAGCACGACACGGGCCGTGTCGGGACCGAGCTGCCCGCCACTGAGAGGCACGAGACCGCTCGCGCGATCGTCTTGGTGGAAGGTCCGCCCGAGGGCAGCCGAAACACCCAGGGTCTTGAAGAGGCCGGGCTCGACCCACGCGATCCTCACGATGCGTGCGAAATCGTCGCCTCCGAGAACACCGTCGCGTGCGGAGTCGAATGCGGCGAGGCTCTCGAATGACCGCTGTCGCTCGGCGATCGCGTGGATCGTGCCGGCGCTCAGGGGTCCGCGCTCCGCCGAGCCGTCGAGCAAGCGCCCGTACACGCGCACCAGGCGGTCCGCGTCGGCGTAGGGGAGCGCGTCGAGCAGCACTGATTTCACCACGCCGAAGATGGCGGCGTTGGCGCCGATGCCCAGGGCCAGCGTCACGACCGCGACGGCCGTGAAGCCCGGCGCTCGTCTGAAGAGCCGCAGTGAGTAGCGGATGTCCTGGACGAGCGTGTCGACGCCGGCACCTGCTCGCGCGTCGCGGACCTGGCTCTTCAAGGATTCCAGGTTCCCCAGCTCCAGCCGAGCGGCACGACGGGCATCGTCCGGCTGCATGCCTCTACGGACCTTCTCGTCGACCAGCAGCTCGAATGCGGCGCGCAGCTCCTCGTCGAGATCGCGATCGACGCGGTTCCGGTGCACGAGGTTGCGCCAGAGACTGACGAGCCGCTTCACCTCAAGCCTCCAGAGCGCGTGCGATCGCCAGCGCAATCTGATTCCACTGTGCGGCTTCTTCGCCCAGCTGTCGGCGTCCGGCCTTCGTGAGCGTGTAGTACTTCGCTCGGCGGTTGTTCTCGGAAGGCTGCCAGTCGGACGTGAGCCAGCCAGCCTCTTCCAGACGATGCAGCGCCGGGAAGAGCGAGCCCGGCTGTACGGCGAACGTGCCGCCGGTGGTCTGCTCGATGCGGCGCGAGACGCCCAGCCCGTGCAGCGCGCCGGCAGATAGCGCCTTGAGGATCAGAAGATCGAGCGTCCCTTGAAGCAGCGTGGCGCGCCGGCCTGGCATTGGAAGCCTCCTGCTATCGACTTTCTATAGGAGCGAAGTGTGCCGCCACTCCTATCGAATGTCAATAGGAACGACAGGAAGGCCGTACCTGGCGCCCGTCTCCTACGGCGCCGCCTGGGCGACGGCTGGGAGAGCCTCACGTACGAGCGCTTCGATCTCGCTCCCGCTCGCGAGCTCCAGGCAGCGCTCGGCGAGCTGCCGCGCCTCCGCCGCGGGCACCGCGCGCAGGGCCTCCTTCACGCGCGGGATCGCGGACGGCGCCATCGACAACTCGCGATAGCCGAGCCCCACCAGCAACACCGCCTGCAAGGGCTGGCCGGCCATCTCGCCGCACACCGAAAGCGAGGTCGAGGAGGCATCGGCCGCGCGGGCGATGCCCGCCAGCGTCCGCAGCACCGCCGGGTGCATCGGCTCGTAGAGGCTCGACACGCGCGGGTCGGTGCGGTCCACGGCCAGCAGGTACTGGATCAGGTCGTTCGTGCCGACGCTGAAAAAATCCACCTCGGCCGCCAGCCGGTCCGCCACCACCGCCGCGCTCGGGACCTCGATGTTGACCCCCACCGGCACGTCGTCGCGGAACGGGATGCCCTCGGCGCGCAGCTCCGCCTTCACCTGCTCGACGAGGCCGAGCGCCACGCGCAGGTCGGACACGCCGCTCACGAACGGGAACATGATCCGGATCGGGCCGTGCGCGCCGGCCCGCAGCAGCGCGCGAAGCTGCACCCGGAAGGGCTCCGCCGAGCGGCGCAGCAGCCGCAGCGCCCGCTCGCCGAGGGCGGGGTTCGGGCTCGACGGCCCGGTGGGGCCGAGCGCGTCGCCGCCCACGTCCCAGGTCCGCACCGTGACCGGGAACGGGTGCATCTGCTCGAGCAGGCGGTGGTACACGTCGAGCTGCTGCTCCTCCGTCGGGAAGCGCAGGCCGCGGCCGAGCAGGTACTCCGAGCGGAAGAGCCCGATCCCTTGCGCCCCGTAGAGCTGCGCGGTGGCCGCTTCCTCGGGGAACTCGACGTTGGCCTCGAGCCGCACGGCGACGCCGTCGGGGGTGCAGGCCAGGAGGGCTCGCGTGCCGCGCAGCCGCTCGTCTTCGCGCCGGTGCTGCTCCTGCGCCGCCCGCAGCGTGGCGAGCGCCTCGGGCGACGGCTCGACCACCACCTCGCCGCTCACCCCGTCCACGGCTACCAGGGCGCCCGGCGCGATCCGCCGCGTCGCGTCCTTGAGCCCGGCCACCGCCGGGATGCCGAGCGAGCGGGCGATGATCGCGGTGTGGTAGGTGGACGAGCCGACATCCGTCACGATCGCGAGCACGCGGTCCCAGTCGAGCTCGGCGGCCTCGGACGGCCGCAGGTCGCCCGCCACCAGCACCACGGGCTCGGGCAGCCGCGCGAGCGAGGGCGCCCCGGGCGAGCCGCGCAGGTTGAGCTGGATCCGGCCGATCACGTCGTCGAGGTCGGTGCTGCGCTCGCGCAGGTACGCGTCGCTGAACTGGCTGAAGAGGGCGTGCAGGCTCTCGGACACGGTCCTTAGCGCCCACTCCGCGTTCACCGACTCCTGCCGCACCACTTCCACCGCGCGCTCGCGCAGCAGCGGGTCGCGCAGCATCAGCAGGTGCGCGTCGAAGATGTAGGCGTGCTTGGCCCCGACCTCGCGCGACAGCCGCTCCTTGATCGCCTCGAGCTGGGCCGCGGAGGCGGCGAGCGCCTGCTCGAGCCGCAGCACCTCGGCCTCGCGGCCGTCGGGCGGCAGCGACAGGCGGAACACCGGCCCCGTCTCGTGCTCCACCACCAGCGCCCGGCCCACGGCGACCCCGGGCGAGACGCCCGTCCCACGCAGGCCCGTCATGCTCCCTCCCCGAACCCGCCCGCCACGAGCGCCTCCAGCGCCAGGATCGCCTCCGCCTCGTCCGGGCCGTCCACCGTCACCTCGATCTCGGTGCCGTGCGAGGCCCCCAGCAGCAGGATCCCGAGGATCGACTTGCCGTCCATGGTGCGCCCGTCGCGACCCGCGCTCACCTGCGAGCGGAAGCGGCTCGCCGTGTGCACGAAGCGCGCCGCCGCTCGCGCGTGCAGCCCGAGCCGATTGCGAATGCGCAGCGAGCGCGTGATCACGACTTCCTGGCCGCCAGGATCTCGCTCGCCACGAAGATCGCTCCCTTGCCCTGCTCGCGTACCGCGCGCGCCACCTCGACGAGTGCCCCCTCGCGCAGCCCCGCGGCCTTGATGATCATCGGCAGGCTCACGCCGGTGACGATCTCGACCTTCTCCGAGAGAAACGGCAGGCTCAGGTTGGTGGGCGTGCCGCCGAACATGTCGGTGAGCACGAGCGCCGCCTCACCGCCGACCTCCGCGATGCCGCGCTCGATCGCGGCGCTGGCGGCGGCCGCGTCGTCGGCCCAGCCGATCGACACCGCGACGATCCCCGGCAGCTCGCCGTGGATCGTGCGCGCCGCGCTCACGAGCTCCTCGGCCACCCGGCCGTGCGTCACCACCACGATCCCGATCATGGCCTCACTCCTGACCCAGGTCCCGGTGCACGACGCGCACGGGGAAGCCCTTCTTCTTGACCGCCGCGCCGATCGCGTTGGCGAGCATCACGGAGCGGTGCCGGCCCCCGGTGCAGCCGATCGCCAGCGTCAGGTAGCTGCGTCCCTCGCGCTCGTGGCGCGGCAGCACGAAGCCCACGAGCTCCAGCACCCGCTTCAGGAAGCGCTGCGTGTCGGGCTTGCGGCGCAGGAAGCTGATGACGGGCGCGTCCGCCCCGGTGAGCCGGCGCAGCTTCGGCACGAAGTTGGGGTTCGCCAGGAAGCGCGCGTCGAACACCAGGTCGGCCTCGGACGGCAGGCCGAACTTGTAGCCGAACGACAGCACCGACACCAGCATGCGGCGCGCCTCGGCGCGCGTGTCGTAACGCTCGCGGACGTAGTCCCTTAGCTCGTGGACCGTGAAGCGCGATGTGTCCAGGATCGCGTCCGCCAGGCGTCGCACGCCGACGAGCGCCTCGCGCTCGGCGCGGATCCCGATCGCCGCGGGCTCGCGGCCCGAGAACGGGTGCGGCCGGCGCGTCTCGCTGAAGCGCCGCAGCAGGGTGCGGTCGTCGGCCTCGAGGAAGACCAAAGACGCCGCGAGCCCGGCGTCGCGTCGCAGCCTCCGGTACAGGTCCGCGAACGTGGCCGGGAAGCCGCGCTCGCGCAGGTCGACCACGAGCGCCGTGTGCCGCAGCTCCGGCGAGCGGCGCACCAGCTCGGCGAAGGGCGGCACCAGCGCCAGCGGCAGGTTGTCGACACAGAACCAGCCGGCGTCCTCGAGTGCCCGCGAGACGTGGGTCTTGCCCGATCCCGAGAGCCCCGTGATCACCAGCAGCTTGGGCCGCCGACGCTCGGCCCGGGTCACGGGCTCCCCCGCGCCGGGCGTGCCCGCCGCCCGCTTCCGCGCGAAGGCGCCACGAGCTCGTCCACACGCTCGACGAAGCGCCGCGCCGCGTCGTAGCCGCCCTCGCGCAGCAGCTGGTTGCGCGCCGCGACCTCGACCAGCAGCGCGATGTTGCGCCCCGGCGCCACCGGCATGCGCGCGAGCGGCACCTCGACCCCCAGCACCAGGAACTTCTCGCCGCGCAGCCCGAGCCGGTCGTACTCCTTGGCCGCGTCCCAGCGCTCGAGCTGGACCACGAGCTCGATGCGCTTGCTGAGCCGCATCGAGGAGACGCCGTAGAGGTCCTTGATGTTGAGCACACCTAGGCCCCGCAGCTCCATGTGGTAGCGCGTCAGGTCGGGCGACACCCCCACCAGCAGGTCGCCCATGCGCTTCACCTCGACCACGTCGTCGGCCACCAGCCGGTGGCCGCGGTCGATCAGCTCGAGCGCGCACTCCGACTTGCCGATCCCGCTCTCGCCCAGGATCAGGACGCCCAGCCCGAACACGTCGAGCAGCACCGAGTGCAGGTGCAGGCGCGTCGCCAGGCGTTCCTCGAGGAACGCCGAGAGCAGCTTGATGAAGGGCGTCGACTCGAGCGGCGTCACGAGCACCGGGATGCCCCGCGCCTCGGCCGCGGACAGGAGCTCCGGCGCGGGTGCGATGCCCTTGGTCACGACGAAGCAGCTGATGCGGCAGCTGCACAGCTTGCGCAGCACCGAGCGGCGCTGCCGCGCGGGGAGCTTGCGCAGGTAGCCGGCCTCGCTGCTGCCGAGGATCTGGACGCGGCCGTAGCGGATGTAGTCGGTGTAGCCGGTGAGCGCCAGCCCGGGGCGCTGGACGCGCGGCAGGTGGACGCGGTTCAGGGTCCCGGCCCGCCCCGCGGCGAGGTCGAGCTTCAGGGCTTCGGCCCCGCTCTCGAGAAGCTCGCTCACCGCGACACCGGCGCCGTCCTTGGGAGCCGGGGCCACCGGCAGCTTCGGCCGCCGCCGCGTCGGGCGCTTCCCCATCAGGCCTCGGGTCCGAGCCAGCTTGTCATAGGCGCACGCCTCCGCGGGGGAGGCCGAGTCGGGTCAGTGTACGGTCTTGCGCAGGTTGGAGGGCGGCAGGCGCAGCTCCTCGCGGTACTTCGCCACCGTGCGCCGCGCGAGCGGCAGGCCCTCGGCCCCGAGCACCTCGGCGATGCGCGAGTCGCTGAGCGGCCGCGACGCGTCCTCCTCCTCGATCATCTTGCGGATCCGGTTCTTGATCGAGACGGAGCTCACCGCCTCGCCCATCGTGGAGGTGATCCCGCTGTGGAAGAAGAAGCGCATCTCGTAGACGCCGCGCGGGGTGTGCATGTACTTGTTGGCCACCACGCGCGACACGGTCGACTCGTGCATGCCGATGTCGCTCGCCACGTCGCGCAGCACCAGCGGCCGCAGCTGGGTGACGCCGTGGTCGAGGAACGCGCGCTGGTGGCGCACGATCGACTCCGCCACTTTGTAAATCGTGCGCTGGCGCTGGTCGACGCTCTTCAGCAGCCACAGGGCGCTCCTGAGCTTGTCCTTGACGTAGGCGCGCGTCGCCTCCGAGCCGGGCTCCTTGTTGTCGAGCATGCGCCTGTAGGTCGGGCTGATGCGCAGCTTGGGCAGCCCGTCGTCGTTCAGCAGGATCTTGTACTCGTCGCCTTCCTTCACCACGAACACGTCCGGCAGGATGTAGTCCGAGCGCTTCGAGCTGTAGCGGTTGCCGGGGCGCGGCGAGAGCCCGCGGATGATTTCGAGGTGGTGCGACACCTCGTCGGGCGACAGCCCCATCTGGCGCGAGATCTCGGGGTACTGGTGGCTCTGGAGCTGCTTGATGTGGTCACGGACCATCAGGTCAGCCGGCGAGTTCTCGAGCCCCAGCACCCGCAGCTGGATGCGCAGGCACTCCGTCAGGGTCCGCGCGGCGATGCCAGGCGGGTCGAGCGCCTGCACGTGGCCGAGCGCCTTGTCGACCGCTTCCATCGGCCACGGCCCCATCGCCGCCACGTCCTCGAGCGTCACGCGCAGCAGGCCGTCCTCGTCGAGGTTCTGCACGATCGCCTCGGAAATCAGCAGCGTCAGCTCGTCGCTCGCCGTCATGTGCAGCTGCCACAGCAGGTAGTCGTACAGGTCGAGCGACTCGGTGAGCGTGTTTTCGATCGGCGGCACCTCGGGCACCTCGGCCGGCCGCATCCGGCGCTCGCCGCCGCCGTCGTCGAAGTAATCCTCGAAGAAGCGCTCGACCTCGATGTCCTTGAGCGGGTCGTCGGGGCGCTCGCGCTCGGCCTGGGGCTCCGCCTGCGCCTCCTGCGCGATCTCCTCGCTGGTCTTGGTCTCCTCGATCGGCACCTCCTCGAGCAGCGGGTTTTCCATCACCTCCTGCTCGAGGACCTCGGCCAGCTCCAGCGTCGTGAGCGGCAGCAGCTTGATCGCCTGCTGCAGCGACGGCGTGAGGATCAGCCGTTGCGACAGGCGCGTGCTGAGCCCTAGCTTCTGGTGCAGCGCCAATGCTCAGGCTCCGCTCTCGGGGGTGGCCTCAGGCCTCACGGCCATCGAGACGGAATCCCTCTCCGAGGTAGACGCGCCGCACCTCGGGATCCGAGGCGAGCTGCTGCGGTGTACCGGAGCGGAACACATTGCCGTCCCTCAGAATATAGGCCCGATCCGTTATTTTCAAGGTCTCGCGCACGTTGTGGTCCGTGATCAGGACGCCGATGCCGCGATCGCGCAGGTGCGCGATGATCTTCTGGATGTCGATCACCGCGATCGGATCGATCCCGGCGAAGGGCTCGTCGAGCAGGATGAACGAGGGCTGCGCCGCGAGCGCGCGGCAGATCTCGAGCCGCCTGCGCTCGCCGCCCGACAGCGTGTACGCGGGCTGGCGCGCCATCGCGTGGATCCCGAGCTCGTCGAGCAGCTCGCGGGCCTGGGCACGCTGCTCCGCCGCGGGAAGGCCGCGCGTCTCGAGGATCGCGAGCACGTTCTCCTCGGTGGTCAGCTTGCGGAAGACGCTCGCCTCCTGGGGCAGGTAGCCGATCCCGGCGCGCGCGCGCTGGTACATCGGCATCCCGGTGATGTCCTCCCCTCCGAGCGTCACCGAGCCCGCGTCGGGTCGCGCGAGCCCCACCACCATGTAGAAGGTCGTGGTCTTGCCGGCGCCGTTCGGGCCCAGCAGGCCCACCACCTCGCCCTGGCGGATCTCGAGCTCCACGTCGCGCACGACGACCCTGCGCCCGTAGGACTTCGTGAGCGCCGCCGCGCGCAGCACGCGCGGCTCGCGCGCCGGTGCTGGAGGTCCGGGTGGCGTGCTCAAGGCCTCTGGATCTCCTTGCGCCTGAACACGGCCTCGCTGCGCGCTTCCTCGCGCCCGTCCACGCGGATCCGGTCGCTGCCGACCTCGAAGGTCAGGATGCGCCCTTCCAGGCGGCGGTCGACGTCATACAGCACGACCTTCTCGCCGGTGAGCACGAACGTCTCGCTCGCGGGGGTGTAGGTGCCGCGCTCACCGGTGGCCCGGCGCACGCCCTGGTGCACCTCGACGGGCTCGCCCGCCAGCAGCCGGTCGACCGTCTCGCCGTCCTTCGTGAGCAGCACGATCGCCTCGGGGCTGCGCGTCAGGATGTCGCCCTGGCGGATCTCCACGTCGCCCGTGTACACGATCCGGTGCTTCTCTTCCTCGTACTGCATCTCGCGGCTTCGCGCCTCGACCGCGGCCGGCTCCTTGGACGCTCCCTTGGCGGCCCGCGGATGCAGCACCGAGGTGGTCCCGCCGGTCGCGAGCATGCGCCTTCGGCCCGGCCCCGGCTCGTCGAGCGTGATGAGCGGCGCCCGCACCTCGTCGCTTCCCGAGCGGACGAACGCGTTCTCGCGGTAGCGCGCGGTGCGCGTGCCCGGGTCGTACTCGAAGTCGCGGCAGGTGAGCAGCGTCGGCTCCTGCCCCCCGAACAGGCCCGCGCCGCCGCGACCCTTGCCCGCGACGGTGTGGCGCACGTTGCCGCTCGCGGTCACCGCACGCGTGCGCGTGCCGATCCGGATCTCCCGGCCCCGCAGCTCCGAGCCCTCGGCCTCGTCCACGATGCGAGGGTCGCGCGTCAGCAGCAGCGTGCCCGTCGCGGCGTCGAACCCCGAGTGGCCGGCCCAGGCCTTGCGTCCCGGCTCGTTGAAGACGACCGAGCCCTCGAAGACGGCGTCCCGCACCGCGCCGGTCACGGGGTCGAGCGAGGCCACGAACGCGTCGCTCTCGACCCGCCGCGCAGCGAGCGCCCCCGGCGTGAGCGGCTCGCTGACGAGCAGCGAGCGGTCGCGCGCGCCCGAGCGCGGGCTGGTCCCGCGCGGCCCGTGCAGCGAGAGCAGCCGGCCCTCCGCGTCGAAGTCGAAGCGCAGCCGCGGCCCGCTGACGCGCCGCCGCTCCGCCGGCTCGCTCGGCCCCGGCTCGATCTCCAGCGAAGCCGCGCCGGTCGCGACCGCGTCCTGCAGGATCCCCTTCGAGCGGAAGACCACCTCGAGCCGCTGGCTGCGCAGGCGCTTCGTCCCGGAGGCGGGGGCGGCCGAGCCCGGCACCGGGTCGCCCGCGCCCGACAGCAGGTCCACGTCGCCGATCGCCGTCGCGCGCTCCACCGCGTCCATGTCCGCGCTGGTGTCGAGCCGCAGGCTCGCGCTCTTCAGCTCGCGTGTGCCCTGGCGCACCACGACGGCGTCCGTGAAGGTCACGAAGCGCTCCTCGCGCGAGGCGGTCGCGGAGGCCGACGTGACGTCGGTCGGGGGTCCCGACGCGTTCTCGATCCGGACGCGCACGTCGCCCTTGATCAGGACGCCCGAGCCGGTGCGGTACTCGAGCGCCATGGCGCTCCCGGACAGTGCTCCGCGCTTGAAACGCACCGGGTCGGGCGTGAACGCGCGCTCCTTGTCGCCCCAGTACTTGAGCGTGTCCGAGTCGAGCTCGAAGCCGTCGTCGGTGCGCAGCTCGACGTTGCCCTTGAACGCCGCGCGCTCGCGCCCCGGCTGGTACTGGCACTCGTCGGCCCGGATCGTCACGCTGGCGGGGCGGCCCTGGCTCACGAACGGCAGGGTCGCCTCGACCCCGCGCATGTTCATGACGTCGCCCTCCCCGCGCACCATCTCGCGAGCCTTCACTTCGATCTTCCGGCTGTCGTCGCGGAAGCGCAGGAACGCCATGTCGCCGACCGTGGTCCCGGTGCCCACGACGGCCGGCGCCGCGACCGCGTCCGCGGCCCTGGGTGCGGGCCGCAGCAGGTTCCAGGCGACCAGAGCACTCACCAGCAGCACGAGGCCGAGCAGCCCCCGGCGTGCCGTTTTCGCAGGATCGTGCGTGAGGCGGTCGTGCAGCTGGCCCACGCGATCATTCTACAGCCGGGGTCGTGCACGGCCCGCACGAGCGGCGGGCGCGCGGCGTTCAGGCCGGCTTCTCGGGCGCAGCCTGCTTGAACTCGTGGCCCTCGCGACCCATGTTCCGGAACTTGAGGTAGCGCTCCTGGACCAGCCGCTCGCGCGGAATCTTGCCGAGCTCCTGGAGCTGGCGTCGCACCACCTTGTCGACGCTCTTGAAGAGCGCCTCGTGGTTCACGTGCGCCCCGCCGGCCGGCTCCGCGATTACCTCGTCGACGAGCCCCATCCCCAGCAGGTCGCGGGCGGTGATCTTCATCGCCGCGGCCGCCTGCTCGGCGCGCGAGGCGTCGCGGAACAGGATCGACGCGCAGCCCTCGGGCGAGATCACGGAGTAGACCGAGTGCTC
>Ga0209751_10005389_pt1 | contig 12058 bp, 12 predicted proteins | sample RifCSP13_1_FD_184019 | JGI IMG/M metagenome (GOLD analysis project Ga0209751, IMG submission 184019) | Soil microbial communities from Rifle, Colorado - Rifle CSP2_sed 13_1 (SPAdes) (version 2) | ecosystem: Environmental > Terrestrial > Deep subsurface > Rock core/Sediment | place: Rifle... | reverse complement strand
CCCCTATGGGCAGCCCGACTTGTTTCTTTCTTCACAACCGCTAGTACCTTCGGTCTTCCCGTGGTCCACGCCGCCACTTGAAATCGCCCGGCCCTTGCGATATCATGTTTCCACCATTCCACTCTACGTCAGGAATCTGCTCGAAATGGCGCGCCCGCCCGATGGGGGCAACGTGTTCATGTTGAAGAATCCATCAACACTGCATCACCTGTTCGCACACTGTTTGCACAACATACCCGGTGGGATACCCCACCTGCTCCGTACCGAGAGGAGGTGACCGTAACGGCGTCCCGCTTCCCAAGTTCTCTGAACTTGTTCCCGCAATCGCGCCCTGAGAAACACCAAAGGAGAATGGAATGAAATCGAAGGTCTTCTATGTCTTGGCGGCGCTCGCCCTGGTCGTAGCAACACTGCCCGCGAGCCTCGCCGGAGCAGCTCCCGGCGACCCGCCCTCCCCAATCCCTGTTGACATCAGCTCGATCCTAAAACACCGCCCGGCGCCCGACCAGCCCTACCTCGATGGCGTCCACCTGCCATCCGGCGGCACGACAGCCGCCTCCGTGTGCCCCGGCGGAACGGACGAATTCCTCGTCATTTCCATCACAAGCTTCGATCCTGCCAATCCCGGCAGCCAGGATGTTGTGTTCTGGAAAGAGAGCACGGGCGGAAGCGCCACCCTCTGGGTCGCATGGGATTATCTCGTCACCCATTACGGCCGGCAGGACGTCATCACCTGCGAACAGCTCGAGTACCTGCAGGGGACGATGGACAACATCGTCGACACAGACACGTATTACTTCGGTGACTACGAGCGGCGGCCGAGGAACAACTCCAACATCGACGTCATGATCTACAACATCGTCGATGAGAGCTTCTTCGACCAGACATTCCCCTTCTACATCGCCGGTTTCTTCTGGGCCAGCGTCAACGAGACCTTCAACCGCAATATGATCTTCATCGACTCGCTCGATTGGGCGAACCGCCTCGGCCCGAACTCGTCCCCGTGGCGCGGCGCGGACTCCTCGCTCTGGCGCGAGAACCTGTACGAGGGCACGGTCGCGCACGAGCTGGAGCACCTGATCCACAACGACCACGACTCCGATGAAGACTCGTGGATCGACGAAGGCATGGCCGACCTGGCCGAATACCTCAATGGCTACGGCCACCCTGACGGCCATGTTGTCTACTACTTGGCCTTCCACCGCACGCCGCTGACCGTCTGGGGCGGCGGGCTGGAGAGCTACGGCGCCTCTTACCTGTTCCAGCTGTATATGTTGGAGAATTTCGGCACCAATGATGGCACTTCCTACACCGGCTGGAACAACGACTGGACCACTACTTTGATCGACGAGCAGGCCAACAGCATTGAAGGCGTCGAGAACACCACCGGCGCGGCGTTCAACGACCTGTTCGACTCCTGGATGGTCGGGAACTACATGGACGATCCCGCACAGACCGGCGCGGGCGGATTCCCCATCGGCTACAACGAGATCAACCTCGCGCCCTATAACAGCCCGACCTATGGTGCCTGGTCCATTCAGCGCGCAATCACCGACATCTACAACTCGGACCACCATGGCAACCTCCCCGTGGACCGCTACTATGGCGGCTACATCTCCGGTGGCGTCGAGTATCCGGTAGGCGAAACTCAGCCGTACGCTCCGATCTATGGTCTCTATGCGGGCATGTCGCCTGAGATGGGCATCTACGTGCGCGGTAATGCCAACGCCGGCGTCGCACCCAATGGCGGTACCTATGAAGTCGCCAGCGGCGGCGGCCACGGGCTCGCCGATCGCACTCTCGTCCTCAGCAGCCCGGTGGATACGAGCGGCGGCGCCACGCTCACCTTCGCCACCTGGTTCGACATCGAAGAGGAGTGGGACTACGGCTTCGTCGAGGTCTCGGACGGCGGCGGGAGCTGGACACCTATTCCCGGCTCGATCACCAGAGTGAGCAACAACCCCAACAACTCCACCGCCTGGGCGAACTCACTGGTCAGCGGCCAGGCCAGCACCGATACGGCCATCACCGGCAGCAGCGGTGGCTGGGTGAACGCCTCCTTCGCCCTCCCGGCTTCGAGCAGCTTGTCGATCCGCTTCAACTACTACACCGACGAGGCGGTCAATGGCCAGGGCTGGTTCATCGATGATGTCAGCGTCGGAACGTTCAGCGACGGCTTCGAGGCCGGCACAGGCAACTGGGACCTGGGCGGCTGGCAGTGGACCACGGGTCTGTTTGCCAACGATTGGATTGCGGGCTTCGTCAACCCGATCTACAACAGCAAGAACAAGCTGCAGTCCACGGCCTGGGGCTTCCTGGACGGCGTCGTGTCCGGTGCGTACGAGTACATCACCGGCGTGGTCGACACGAGCAAGCTCAAGTCGCATGACGCCACGGTCTTCTTCGCCAACCGGCCCGGCACCAGCCCGTTCGCGGCAGGCTACCTCATCCTGGTGGAGAAGGGTACAGCCTCTCCTTAGGCACAACCTCTCCTGATCAGAAAGCCGTAAGAACAGAGCCCGCCTCTCCAGGCGGGCTCTGTGTTTCTCGTGCCGCAGATTCAGTACACCGGCATCCAGGGCTGCCCATCGTCGATGTCGCCCGGCTTCGGCGTCGCCGGGGCAGCCATTGGCGAGCGCCATTCGCAGAGGAGTACGGTGTCACCGCTATCCGTGTGGTACATGTACGCCTCCCCTCGCGCTAGGAGCTCGATGCTGTACCCCCGCACTTCCACCTGCGCATACACCACGCCGGGTGCGGGGCAGCCCAGGCTCGTGTCCGCCCACAACACGGCCTCGGCATTTAGGACCGAGATTTCCTCAGCCGCGAGGTTGAGCCTCGTCGCCAGGTCTTCCTGTGCAAGACGAATCAGGCTGTCCGGATTCGGTGTCCCGCCCGCCGGCCCAGCCGGGCTCGGCGTCTCGGTGGCGACCTGCGTCGGCATGGATCCACCACCCAACATCCGCCCTTGGCACGCCGAGGCAGCCAGCAGCGTCAGCAGTGCTACGGAAACTGTCTTCTGCGCCCTCGTGATCGCCGCATAAGCTTGCACAATTCATAGACGCTGTCACCTGATCACATGTTCCCCCGCGCACGGCACGCAGTTGTCACGTGAAAATGAGCATCGAGGGCTCCTGTGATACCCAATTCTCCGGCTCTTCTTGCCGCTCCCCGCTGCATGCAGGATTGCCCACGTTCAAACCACCTCATCCTGAACGGAATCTTATGTGAACAGACTCTCATGCCGCAGCGTTTGCATTTTCAAGCCCCTCTCATCATGAATCCCCCGAATGTCATATGCCATCTTCCCCGACCGCGCCTATCATGCCACCTCGCAACGCGGCCTTCAACACAGTTACGAGCCTCTTGGTTGGAGTTAGGAGATACACAATGCGTAAGACCACCATTGCCGTCGCTCTGGCGCTCACGCTGGTCCTCGCCTCCGCAGGAATCGCGGGCGCGATCACCAACGGCCAGCCTGACGGCAACAATCACCCCTACGTGGGGCTGGTTGTATTCGATGTCCTGGACGCCCAGGGCAATCAGGTTCCATCGCACCGTTGCAGCGCCTCGTTGCTCACGGACCGGATCGTCCTGACCGCTGGTCACTGCACGGACGGCACAGTCGCCGCGCGCATCTGGTTCGATGAGATCGTGCAGGGCAACCCCGAGTATCCGTACAGCGGGAAGACCTCCTACGACGGCACCCCCTACACCTACCCCGAGTTCTGTATCGGCTGTGGTGGCGGACTCCCCGGCTTTGCCGCGGGTGACGTGGGCATCGTCGTGCTGGACGAGCGCGTCCCGGCCCGCGTGGTGAGCCGTTACGCCTCGCTTCCAGAATCCGGCGTGGTGGACACGCTCGCTAACAAGACCGCGCTTGACCTGGTCGGCTACGGCGTCCAGGAGCAGATGGTTGGCGGCGGTCCGCCCATTTGGGCCGGCCTGCGCGTCCGCCTCTACGCGCCTGCAGAGCTCATCTCCGGTGAGTTCACCCACAGCGATCAGTTCATGAAGATCGCTCTCAACCCCGGCGGTGACTCGGGCGGCACGTGCTTCGGCGACTCGGGCGGACCGGACCTGCTCGGTGGCACTGACACCGTTTTGGCGGTCAACTCCTACGTCACCAATTCGAACTGCACCGGCGCCGGCTACTCCTACCGCGTCGATACGCAGCCCGTCCTCGACTGGATCGCCAGCTTCCTGAGCTGACCCAACCAGACTCAGCCGTCGCATCAACACAAGACTGCCCCGCCGGAAGGCGGGGCAGTCTCGACTCGAGCGTATCGTATAATCCTTTCATCCTGTTCACGGAGAATACGCGTGCGCATTCGAATTGCGATGGTGATCGTCATCCTGGGTGTGTTGACAGCGTGCCGCGGCTCCTCGCCGGAAACGCCCGCGGCCGCGCCCACTGATACGCCCATTCCAGCACCAACCTTCACGCCCACACCCTCGAACCCATTGGCCATTCTCGTGGTTCCAGGGGACATGGACCAGGAGACCTCGAACCTCTACCAGCAGACCGTCTATGACCTCGCGCAGGCCTCGGGCTTCCGTTTCCAGGTGCGCAATCACCTGGCCCCCGAGGATGTCGCCGACTCAACGCTCAAGATCGCCATCATCCTCCCGCCAGATCCGGGCCTCCAGTCGCTCGCCGCCACCGCACCGCACGTGCAGTTCCTGGCAGTCAATCTCCCCGACGTGCCCGCGGGAGCGAACATCAGCACGCTGGCGAGCGAGGGCCAGGTTGAGATTCCCGCCTTCCTGGCCGGCTACATCGCCGCCATGATCGCCGAGGACTTCCACATCGGAATGCTCGCCACGCAGGGTGATCCGACCGCCGGAGCCGCCTTCGCCGCCTTCCAGAACGGAATGCGCTACTTCTGCGGGCTGTGCCAGCCTTTCTACTATGTCCCCTGGACGTTCCCCCAGTACAGTGAGGTCCCACCCGACAAGATCGCCACCGAATGCGGCGGATACGCCAATCAACTGCTGGTTCAGTACAAGGTCTACGCTCTCTACTTCTTCGGCGACGTCGCGACCTCGGAGTGCCTCAACTACGTGGGCACGCAGGGCGCCATGCTCATCGGCACGTCCATGCCGCAGCCGCGTCCGGGCGGCTGGGTCGTTACGATTCAGCCGGATCCCATCAAGGCCATCCAGGTGGCTTGGCCGGCGCTCGTGGCGGGAGAGGGTGGAACGTCGGTGCAGTCCCCGCTCGGCTTGGCTGATGCAGATCCGACGCTGCTCACTGCCGGCAAGGAGCGGCTCGCACAGCAGGCCCTTGATGATCTGCTTGCCGGCCGCCTCTTGCCCGGCAATCCCTGAGATAACCTTGACTCACTCCCGTGCCACGTGATAGACTTCGCCCCCTCGCCAGCCTTTTGGCCGGCACATCGCTTGGAAAGGAAACACGCGACCAATGGTGACACGCACGTTTGCCAGGATGCCCATCGACGCCCGGAAGATCGGCGTTGATGCGCGGAGTGCGCCTGTTCACCGTTAGGCGGAGACCCTTGTCTCTCCACGGCCACGGCGCAGCCCAGCCCGTGGCCTTTTCTTTTCTGCCTCCCCGGCGGCCGCGGGTATGACGTAACCCGCGGCCGTTGCGCGCAGCGGGCACACCGATCGAACTGCTACGGGATTTTGGAGGAGCGATGCTGGATCTGCAGACCCAACTGTTTGAAGCCGAAGACATCCGCTTCGGCCCGATCGATCACGATCTCCATCCCGAGATCGAATCCAAGTGGACGCATGACGCCGAGTTCCTGCGCCTGATGGAGCTTGCCCCCGCGCGGCCGCTCTCCCCTGCGATGGTCCGCAAGAACTACGAGGACATCGAAAAGCAGATGGACGAGAGTCGCAACCTGTTCTACTTCACCATCCGTGCCAGGGCAGACGATCGCCTCATCGGCAAGGCCGTCATCGAGTCGATCGACCTCTTTAACGGCAACGGCTACTTGCACCTCGGCATCGGCGCTCCGCAGGACCGTCGCCGGGGGCTCGGCACGCAAGCCCTGCGCCTGCTGCTGCGCTTTGCCTTCGCGGAGGCCAACCTCTTCCGCGTGACGGCTCTCGTGCCCGCCTACAACGAAGGCGCCATGCGCCTGTTCCAGAGGTTCGGCTTCGTCGAGGAGGTCCGCCGCCGGAAGGCACTCCATCGCGATGGGGAGTTCTGGGACCTGATCGCCTACGGCTTGCTGGCCTCCGAGTGGAGCGCCTCAAGCCCTTCGTAGGAAGTTGCCATGAAAGACCTGCTTCGCGGGGCACGCGTGCGACTCTGCGCCGAGGCGCCTGAGGTCATGGCTCGCGCGGAGATCGCCTGGATGCGCGACAGCGAGTACCACAGGCTTTCGGACACTGAGCCCATGCGCTTGTGGTCCGGCAAGAAATACAGGGATTGGGGCGAAGAGCGCGTCGAAAAGGGTCGGGACGACGGATATTTCCGTTTTTCGATCCGGGCCCTGCCGGACGACCGGCTCATCGGCGTCACCATGATTCGCGTCAACTGGCCCAACGCGGACGGGATCTTTGGCATCGCCATCGGCGATCGCAACTACTGGGGCAAAGGCTTTGGCACCGAGGCGACCAGGCTAATGCTGTGCTTCGCGTTCACCGAGCTCAACCTGCGGCGCCTCACGCTTGGCGCCGACGCCACGAACAGCCGCGCCATCCGCTCCTACGAAAAGAGCGGCTTCCGGCACGAGGGTGTGAGCCGCGGCGAAACGCTGCGCGAAGGCCGGCGAGTGGATTCGATCTTCATGGGCATCCTTCGAGAGGAGTGGGAGGCCGCGAAATGAGGGACATCTTCACCGGCGCATTGGTTCGCCTCGCTGCTGTCGTCCCAGAGGCTATCGCCGCTCCGGCAGCGGAATGGAATCGCGATTCTGAGTACATGCGCCTGCTGGATAGCGATCCTCCCCGCCTCTTCTCCGCCAATGCCATCAGGCAGTGGATCGAGAAGCAGTCTGCGAAGGATCCCACGCAATACTCGGGATTCGCGATCCGCTCCCTCGGCGATGATGCCCTGATCGGCCACACAAGCCTCTTCGGGTTTCTATGGAACCATCGCAGCGCATGGCTCGGCATCGGCATTGGCCGCCGGGACCTCTGGGGCAAGGGCTACGGCACCGATACTGTCGGGCTCATGCTCCGCTATGCGTTCAGCGAGCTCAACCTGCGCCGCGTTCAGCTGAGTGTATTCGACTACAACCCGCGCGCGATCCGTTCTTACGAAAGTGCCGGCTTTCGCCTCGAGGGCATCCTGCGAAGGGGCTACGCGCGCGACGGTGTTCGCTTCGACGAACTGTTTATGGCCGTGCTCTACGAAGACTGGACTGAAGCCAACAAGACGCAGCCGTAGGCGCTTCTTACCTACCGCTGCATGCAATGGAGACACGCCTCATGGAACTGAACACCAGCACAATGCCGGCACGCCTTTCGCCCGGCCTCACCCTCCGCCCCGCGCGCTTCTCCGACGCGGACGCGATCTCGCACCTCACGGCTGCATACTGGATCGCAATGGGTGATGCCGTGTTGAGTATCAGCCCGGACGAGATGCGGCGATTCTGGAATTCGCCAGGCCTCAGCCTTGAGACCGACACCTGGGTGCTTGAAACAGGCGAGGGCCGCATCGTCGGGTATGAGGAGTTCTTTAACCGGCACGATCACGCAGTTCTCGTCGGCGAAGGCTATGTGCACCCGGACTTCCAGCGCCGGGGCATTGGCACGGTCCTGCTCCAACAGCTCGTGCATCGGGCAGGGCAGGAAAGCGCTCTCGCAGCGCCTGGAGCGCGTGTCTTCCTTCGCAACGGTGTCAGCGCAGCCGATACGTCGGGGCGTGGCCTCCACGAGACTGAGGGCTTCCGGCCGATCCGCCACTCGTGGCGAATGCAGATTCAAGTTGCTGAACCGCGAAGCCCCATCTGGCCGGACGGCTTGAGCCTGCAGCCGTTTGATCGCGCCGTTCATGACCCGCTCCTGTTCGAGGCCCACGAACTTGCCTTCGCAGATCATTTCGGCCACACTCCTTTCACCCTTGAGACTTGGCAGCACCATGTCTCAGGCCGGCAAGACTTCGATCCGGGCCTCTGGCATGTCGCCTGGCATGGTGCCCTGATCGCCGGTTACTCGATCTGCAATTCTGGTCAGGGCGTTGGGTGGGTGGACAAACTCGGCGTACTGCCGCAATGCCGCAGGCGAGGTCTCGGCCTCGCTCTGCTCGAACACTCTTTCAATGCCTTCTTGCAACGCGGACTCCCCATCGTCACGCTCGGAGTGGACGCCGCCAACCCAACTGGGGCCACCCGCCTCTATGAGCGCGCAGGCATGCGCGTGGCCTCCGAGATCATCCGCTACGAAAAGGAGCTCCGGCCTGGACAGCCCTCCTGACAAAAAGGAAACTAACCGATGAAACTCAACACCAACACCACGCCGACCTATGTTTCACCCGGCCTCAACCTGCGCCGCGCGCGATGGGCGGATGCGCAGGCAGTCGCGGACCTCACCCTTGCCGTCTGCACCGCCGACGGAGATCCCGTAGCAGCGCAGACTCGCGAAGACATCGAACGGTTCTGGAAAACGCCGGACTTCAATTTAGAGACCGACGCATGGGTCGTTACTACGGACGATGGGCTTGTGGTTGGCTACGAGGAGTTCTTCAACCGCCACGCTCACGCCCACTTGGACGGGGACGGTTACGTCCATCCGGAGTTCCAGGGCCGCGGCATTGGGACCGCGATGTTTCGTAAGCTGGAAGCCCGGGCCAGGCGCGAACTCGCACTGGCCGCGCTGGACGTGCGCGCCCACTTGCGCGTGATGACGTCCGCTGCCGACACCGCTGGCCGGGGACTGCTTGAGCACGAGGGCTGCCAACCCATCCGCTTCTCCTGGCGGATGCAGATCGAGCTGCAAGCGCCGCCGCCGGAGCCCCGCTGGCCGGCGGGCGTGGAACTCCGACCCTTCGACAAAGCCAGCCACGACCGCCTGGTCTGGCAGGCCGATGCGCAGGCATTTTCTGACCACTTCGGCTACACACCCGGCACCTTCGAGAACTGGCAGTTGCGGGTTTCCGGCCGCGACAAGGACGGCACGCTCTGGTTCATCGCTTGGGACGGAGATCAGGTCGCAGGCTACTCCCTCTGCCGCTACCGGGGCGGGATCGGCTTCGTGGGGGCGCTGGGCGTCGTCCGGCCATGGCGCCGGCGCGGCCTCGGTATGGCCTTGCTTCAGCGCTCATTCGGCGAGTTCTACCGGCGCGGCATGCCCACCATCGGTCTGGGCGTGGATTCCCAGAACTCCACCGGCGCCACCCGGCTGTATGAGAGAGCCGGCATGCATATTGCCTCGGAATTCGTACTGTATGAAAAGGAGCTGCGCCTCGGACGCAACCTCGCAGACGGACATTAACACAGGATGAGTGAAATCTGAAAGCCCGATAGAACACAAAATCGGCTATACTTGGCGCCAGAACAGAAGGAGGCCCTATGAACCTGCGCTGTTTCTACTGTCAGACTCCCTTCACTCTCAGCCAGCAGGAGAAACTCTCGGCGTTGCAGAAGATGCAGAACGAGAATCTGCAGCACTACGATGCCTACTGCCCGAACTGTCGGCGGGCGAACCCGGTCTCCCGGGAAAGACTGGAGATTTTCACCCCCGGCTGGCAGCAGGCACTCCAGCAGATGCAGGGCCAGACGCCCATGCCCCCGGCCCCCTCTCCCCGGGAACCCTCCGAGGAGAAAAAGCCTGAGCCCATGGCGCCCCCTGCCCCCAGGCCGGCACCCATGACACCGATGAAGCCCATGGCGCCCATGGCGCCAAAGCCTGCGCCGAAACCCGCTCCGAAGCCGGCTGCCCCCAAGAAGAAAGCAGCGCCGAAGAAGAAGGCCGCCAAGAAGCCCGCGAAGAAGAAAGCCCCAGCCAAAAAGAAGGCCTCCAAGGCGAAGAAAAGGTCCAAGAAGAAGGCAGCCAAGAAAAAGAGCCGCAAGTAATTCGTGGCCATTCGGGCCGTCTTCTTTGACCTCGGCGGAGTGATCGTCCGGACTGAGTTTCAGTCACCGCGGCAGCACCTGGCCGAGCGCCTCAATCAGGAATACGAAGATCTGGTGCGGCTGGTCTTTGAGAGTGAGACCAGCCGCATGGCTTCCCTCGGGAAGTTATCGGTTGAGGAACACTGGGCAGCCGTCGTCGAGAAGCTGCACCTCCCCGTGACGGAGTCGAAAGCGGTTTATGCCGAGTTCTTTGCCGGCGATTTCCTGGACCGGGAACTTGTCGCCTTCATCGATTCGCTCCGCCCCGCGCACAAGACGGGACTCATCACCAACGCCTGGGGCGACATGCGGAGCTATCTTGGCAGGGAGAAGGTCACTGGCGCCTTCGATGTGCTCATCGTCTCGGCCGAGGTCGGCGTGCTCAAACCTCAACCTCGCATCTACGAACTCGCGCTGGCACAGGCGGGCGTCACCGCGCAAGAAGCCATCTTTGTTGACGACACAGCCGTGAATGTCGAAGCGGCCGCAAAGCTCGGCATGACCGGCATCCTCTTCAAAGACCGCGAACAGACAATCAGCGAGATCAATCGCCTCATTTGACGGCGACTGTCATGGGGACGGTCGCCCTCATGACAGCAAATGCCTTCCAGCATCCTGAGAGATTTCGGAAACGGCCTCGTGATGCGCCGCGGCACTCGCGGCGATGCCGATGCGTTGGCCGCGTTTTGCGGCCACGTCCACGGCGATGAGACCTTCGGGAATCCAAACCTGCGCATCAGCGCCTGGACTCGCGACCTCGCCTCGCGCCCGCATCCAACGATGGGCCCCGAGGACTTCACGATCGTCGAGGAGTCTTCGAGCGGGCGCATCGTCTCAACCAGCTGCTTAATTCCACAGGCGTGGACATACGAGGGCATTGAGTTCGGCGTGGGGCGCACAGAACTCGTCGGTACTTTGCCCGAATTCCGCCGCCGGGGCCTCGTGCGCGCACAGATGGAGCAGATTCACGAGTGGAGCACGCAGCGCGGCCATCTGGTTCAGGCTATCACCGGCATCGCGCACTACTATCGTCGGTTCGGCTACGAAATGGCGCTCGACTTGGGGGGGCGGCGGTTCGGCCATGAGAGCAACATGCCGCAGTTGCCCGATGGTTCCGAGGAGGCCTTCCGAATTCGGCCTGCCCAGGAATCAGACATCCCGCTCATCGCGGAGCTCTACGCCCTCACCTGTGCGCGCGCAGCTGTCGCATGCAAGCGCACACCGGAAATCTGGCGCTACGAACTGCAGGGCCAGAGTGAGGAAAGCGATTGCCGTTTTGTGATCAGGATCATCGAGGATTTGCAGCGCCGGCCAGTCGGCTATTTGCGACACAGGGAGTTCTTGGGACTCACCGGCCTTAGCCTGGGCTCCTATGAATTGGTCCCGGGCGTCTCCTGGTTGCAGGTCACGCCGACGGTCGTGCGTTATCTCTGGAAGCACGGAGGCGAGCTTGCCCTCACCGAGGGCCGCCCTCGCACCACCTTCGGCTTCGTCCTCGGCACGCAGCACCCCGTCTACGAGGCGCTCGGAAGAGACCTGCCTACCATCGTCGAACCCTACGCTTGGTACCTGCGCGTCCCCGATCTGGTCGGCTTCCTGCAGCACATCCGGCCGGCGCTAGAACGCAGGCTTGCCGCTTCGATCGCTGCGGGACACACGGGCACGCTGAACATCAGCTTCTACGCCTCGGGCATCCACCTCGCGCTTGACCGCGGCGCGCTGCGCGTCATCGAACCCTGGGCCCCGGAACCTCGCTTCGAATCCGGCGACGTCCGCTTTCCCGACCTGACGTTTCTGCAGGTTCTATTCGGCCGCCGCACGCTCCAGGAACTGCGCCTCGCGTTCCCAGACTGTGGATGGAAGGATAACGAGAGCCTGGTGCTCATCAACGCGTTGTTTCCCAGGCAGTCGCCCGAGATCCTTCCGATAGCGTGAACCACTGCGCCAAACGGAGACCGCTTTGAGAAGACTACCGGCGGCCGGTATCTACCTGTTCATTGAGGCGAGCACCTCGTCCCTGTTCCCCA
>Ga0209751_10005384_pt1 | contig 12065 bp, 7 predicted proteins | sample RifCSP13_1_FD_184019 | JGI IMG/M metagenome (GOLD analysis project Ga0209751, IMG submission 184019) | Soil microbial communities from Rifle, Colorado - Rifle CSP2_sed 13_1 (SPAdes) (version 2) | ecosystem: Environmental > Terrestrial > Deep subsurface > Rock core/Sediment | place: Rifle... | reverse complement strand
GGGCGGCGACGAGGGTCACTCCCTCGAGCGGCCGCGGCTCGGGCAGGCGCAGGACGAGTGGTGAGACGGGGTCGGGGGCGAGGAAGGTGCGCAGGTCCCCATCCCCCGCCGGACCCGCCCCCGGCCAGGGCTCGACCGTGGGCGAGTACGGGGGCACGAAGCCGTCGAAGACGATCGCCCGGCCGGCCGGTGTGCGCCGCCACCGCCCCCCGAGCGCGCGCAGCGTGCGCTCCAGTTCGTCCGGAGGAGGCAGGTCGGTCGGGATCGGCGGCGTGAGGACCCAGGCGACACCGTGCGCGAAGCGGACCTCGTCGAGGAGGGGCAGCGGATAGTGCCGGAAGCGCTCGTTCCAGGGCTGAGAGGCGAGGACGCGCTCGCCGCTCTCCCAGGTGAGCCTCCAGGCGGGACCGTAGGAGGCGTAGGCGTGGCGGACGCCGCGGGCCTCGAGGGCCTCCCGCACCGGCCCAAGGTCGGGCAGGAGGAAGGGCGGGTCCGCGCGATCGAGGCTGCGCCAGGTCTCGAGAAGGCGGATCCCGCCGATGAGGTGAAGCGCGGCGAGCGCGAGCACGACCACCCAGCTGCGACGCGAGGGCCCGCGCGGCGAGCTCGCCCAGGCGACGAGCGCGGCCACCGGCAGGTAGAGCGGGGTGAGGAAGCGGATCGTATGAGGGGCCGAGCGCACGGGGAGCGGGAAGGCCAGGAGGGCAAGACCGGCGGCGAGGAAGAGAAGCACGGCGGGGTGGGCGCGGGAGGCGGCGCGACCGGCCAGGATGAGCAGGATCCCGTAGAGCAGGACGAGGAGCGACGCCGCCCAGCGCGGGGAGGCGACCAGGAAGTCCTCGGAGTCCGCCACCACGGGGACGTGCGCGCCCAGGAGCCCCCCGAGCGGCTCGTGGATCCGCGGGAGCACGTGGCGGAGGTGCTCGAGCATCGTCTCCTGCCGATCGGCGACCTGCACGATACGCACCGCCTGGCGGTCGCCGAGCGCCCGCGTCCACCAGGGTGCGCTCGCGAGGAAAAGCGGGAAGAGGGCGAAGGCAAGGAGCGCGCGGCGGCCCTGCGCCTTCCAGAACGTCCAGGAGAGCGCGGCGACGACCGTGCTCGCCGACATGAGGTGCGTCCACAGGGCAAGGCCGCCGAGGCTCCCCATGAGCGCCAGCCCCGCTCGCGGCGCGCGGCGCTCCTCGAGCGCGACCCCGAGGCGCAGCGCCAGGAGCAGCAGCGTTCCGCACAGCACGAGCGTCGTCGCGTAGAGGGGAGGAGGCAGCGCCGCCAGCAGGAGAAGGTAGGGCGGAGGGCAAGCGAGGAGGAACGCGGCGGGCAGGGCCGCCGCGGGATGGAGCGCCCGACCGAGGCCGTAGGCGATCGGCACGAGGAGAAGGCCGAGGAGGAACGAAGGCAGGCGCAAAGCCTCGGTCGTCGTACCCCAGGCGACGACGAAGGGCATCGCGACCCAGGAGTCGAGGGGCGAGCCGTAGGGTTGGCCCCACAGCGTCGTCCCCTCGCCGGGGTGGCGGGCCATGAGGCCGACGATCGCGGTGTCGCCGTCGACCGGGGTGCGCAGCGCCTCGATCCAGAAGGGCAGGCGGACCACGACCGCGAGGAGGAGCGCCAGGGGAATGGCCCGCGAGGCCTTCACCTAGGGCTCCCCCTCGGCCTCCGTCCGCCCGGCGCGGTCCATCCACGGGTCGGTGAACCACCAGCGGAGGCTCGGGAAAAGCGAGAGCGCGAGGACGATGGCCACGACCGCCGCCGTCGCCCTCCGCGCGGGCGTGAGGACCGGGCGCGGGTGTCTCCTCCACGCGGCCCAGGCGTGGCCACCCACGAGGAAAAGCACGGGCACGACGGGCAGACGGTAGCGCGCATAGCCGTGGGTGGCCACGTGAAGGAGCACATAAAAGAGGAGGAAGCCGACGAGCAGGACCGAAGCCCGTGTCAATGGCAGGGCGGCGATGCCGGCGACGGAGAGGGCGAGCACGAGGAAGTAGGGCAGGAGCATGACGACCCACGCCGCGATGGCGACGGCGGGCCGCACCTCCCCGTAGGCTCCCCGCACGACGTGGACGAGCGCCTGGCTGTCGGCCTCCCAGAAGCTCGGCACCTGCTCGCGCAGCTTCTCGAGGATCCACAGCGGCTGTCGCTCGCGGACCGCCTCGAGCCCGGCCTGTCGTGCGAAGCGGTAGCGCTCGATCGGTCCCCGGACCGCCCAGTACTGCTCGTAGACCTCCGGGCGCGTGAGGCGCGCGTTGCCCTGGAAGAGGTTGAGCGCGCCCGCGGTGGAGACGGGGACGAAGGCGCGGAAGACGACCCAGTTGCGGAGCGTCCAAGGGGCGACGACGAGAAGGGCGGCGGCGAAGAGGAGGGCCGCTCGTCTCCACCCGCCCCGGCGCCCCCATCCCAGCCACACGGCGGCGAAGGGGAGGAAGTAGAGCACGGTCTCGCGCGTGAGGACGGCCAGGCCCAGCAGCACCCCCGAGGCGACGGCCGCGCCTGCCGACAGCCCCGAGTCGGCGGCGAGCAGCCGCTCGAGCCCCCACCACAGGAGCGCCAGGAACAGCGTCTCCGCCCAGAAATGCGCGCAGAACCACACGAGCTCGGGATAGAAGGCGCCCAGCCCCGCCGCCACCAGCCCTGCCCGCTCACCGAAGGCGCGAGATCCGGCGAAGCCGAGGGCGGGTACGAGCGCCGCCCCCACGAGGCACTGCGCGAGCTTGACCGCGCCGAGGCTCCCGAAGAGCGTGCCGACGAGGCCGACGAAGTAGGGATAGAGCGGCGGGTGGAAGATCAGCCGGTGGCGGAAGGGAGAGAACCGGACGTCGGGAGCCCGCAACACCTCCATCCCCCACCGCGTCCAGACCGTCTCGTCGGCGACGGGCGACGTCTTGGGCTCGAGCAGCACGAAGAGAAGACGCACGGCCAGGCCCGCCAACGCGAGGGCAAGAAGACGGCGGCGGAAGGAACCCGACACGGCCGGACCATAGCACACCCGGACCGACGCGCCCGGCAGAGACGAAGCTCGCTTTCCTTATCGTGCCGGCGCCTCTTCCCCCGGCTTCGGGCTGGGACGGGTGCTGCGCCGCTTTCTCGAATGTGGTCTTCTCGAGCACGGCTTCGCCCGGCTGTGGTCTGAGCGCCGTCGCAGCGTCCTCGTCGCCTTCTCCTGCCGCGGTCGCAGCTTCTGTCCCTCGTGCGAGAAGAAGAAGCAGCTCCTCTGGGCCGAATGGCTGCGGGAGCAGCTGCTCGCTCCTGTTCCGCACCGCCACATCGTACTGACCATCCCGCGGCTGCTACGGCCGCTGTTTCGCCGTCGGCGCGACCTTCTGACGGAGCTGGCCCGGGCCGGCGCCGAGGCCACGGTCGAGCTCGTTCGCCGTGCGGCTGCGCCCGATGCCCGTGCCGGCCTCATCGTCTCCGTCGCCACCGCGGGAGACCTCCTACAGTGGCACCCCCATCTGCACCTGCTCACCACCGACGGCGGCTTCGCCCCGAGCGGCGACTTCATCCCCCTGCCGGAATGGGACGCGACACTCCTGATGACCCTATTCCGCGAGAGAATCCTCGCCCGCCTCCTCGACCGACACGCCATCTCCGAGGAACCGGTGCGCAAGCTTCTCTCCTGGCGACACCCCGGCTTCTCCGCACACGTGGGCGAGGCCATCGCTCCGCAGGACAAGTCGCGCCTCGAGGACACCGCCGCCTACCTCGTCCGAAGCCCCCTCTCCCTGAAGAAGCTCGTGTACCGCGACGGCCAGCAGGCCGTCCTCTACCGCTCCCGGATGAAACCCTCTCTAGGGCGGAACTTCGAAGCCCTGGACCCGCTCGAGTGGCTGGCCCGCATGGCCGATCACATCCCGGACCCCGGACAGCACCGCACCCTCCTCTACGCTCGGTACGCCAATCGCACCCGAGGTGTCCGCCGGCGCTGCGAGAGCGGTGTCTCCGAGCTGCCGGCTGAGCCCCCTCGGCGGCGCTGTTCACCCACCTGGGCACGCCTCATCGCCAAGGTCTACCAGGTCGATCCCCTCGTCTGCTCCCGCTGCGGCGAGAAGATGCAGATGATCGCCTTCCTGACCGACCAGCTCTCGATCAGGAGAGTGCTCGACCACCTCGGCCTCAGCCCCTCAGCGCGGCGAAGCCCCCGCCCGCCCGGGAGATTCTCCGGGTCGCCGAGCACGGCGAGGGTTGGGGCGTGCCGGCGGACTGGCAGTGACGCACCGCGTTTCGCCCTGCGAGGGGAGCCGTCTGCCCGCAGCGCGGACGCTTCGGCGCGAGCCCCGGTTCTCAGCCAGTTGTCAGACCGACCCACCCGGTGGGCGCCAGCGTTCGAGGGCCTCGCCTCCCTCGAAGCCGCCCGGGTGGGGCTCGCCCGCCGCGGTGGCCCCGTGCCTCAGCCAGCCGCGGAAGGAAACGCCTATGAATTATGAATTGAATAAGACCCGACGAGGCACGGCCTGCCAATGCCCAGACTCAACGGGTCATCAGGCTTTGATTTTCTTGATCTCGGTTTTCGTGCCACCTGCTTTGATGGCGACCTTCACAGCATCTTCCATCGGATCTTTGAAGGGCACCTCGATTCGGAGCAGGCCGTGCTCGTAGATCGCTTCGGCATTGTCAGGTTTCACTGGCCAAGCCAAAGCCAGTGCTGAAACATACTCGATGTCCTTTGCTGGCGCTGTCAGGTGGACGCTGTCTGGCAGGAGCTTCAGATCGATGGTGTCCGTTGGCGCTCCCGGGATGGCGAACTCCACTACTAGCTTGTTTTTCTCTCCGTCAGCGTACGCTACTGTATTGGGCGCAACTCTAATCCGATTCTCCAGCATCCTGGCAACCTCCTTCTTGGTTGTCTCTTCCTCCCGGGACGTAGGAGGAGCGAACCCCACGGGAGTGTATCAGGTGCAGCCTGGCCGGGCGACGTCCTGGCGTCTGTTGAAAGTGAGCGGCGGCCATTGACTGTCTACGCGACGGCCCTCTCCTGGTCAAGCGTCTCCTCGTGAGCTCTGAGGGCAGCGACGAGCTTCGGCATCTCGGCGTGGCCCTTGATCCTAAGGCATCCACGCGGCGTGGCCTCAAATCGGCTTCACCGCCACGCGCTCACCGATGGCGGGAAGGGGAAATTCAACCAGGCGCCCGTCCTTCCAGTAGAGCCAGCGCAGTGCCGGATCTTCGAGGGGTTGATGGAAGTGGAAGGCCACCTCGAGGGGCCGGCCATCCGCGGTCACCGTGCGGATCTCCGCGACGTAGTCGGGCCGCTCGATGCGTTCGCCAGGGGTGAACCGACGAACCGGATCCGCCAGGAGGCGGTCCATGGTTTGGGCGAGGAACCCGCCCTCGGTCCGGATCACCAGGGTCCGGGCGTCCTCCCGCGACACGAGGTTGAGGCTGCTGAAGGAGGCCAACTGAGTCACCCTGCGGGGCGGCGGCGCGTCACCGATGGCCGTGCGCAACAGGCGGACGTAGACCACCAGGAAGTCGTTCCCGTTGATGAAGACGAAGGACTGTTGCGCCACCTCGGGTCCCCGCGGGGCCTGCCGGGCGCCCGCGTGGCTGAATGAGGTGAGGGCCGGCAGGCTGAGGATCCGCAGGGCGAATAGGAACGCGGCCAGCGGCCCGTGAAGCATCAGGAGAAGCCAGGCGATGCCCCGCCGCCATCCTGAAGCCATCGCCTCGTCCCGCGGCCAGAGCCCCGTGGATTCGAAGCACTCCGCCATGAGGCCGAAGGCGCCGAGGCCCGCGAAGAGGAGCAGCCGGTCCGTGGGAAAGGCCGCGCAGATGGGGATGAGGGAGAGCGTCATGCCAAGGGCCCAGAAGCGCGCCCGCGCGTCCCGGCGCACCAGCTTCCAGAGCAGACCGAGAAGTCCGGCGGCGATCAGCGCGGCGAGGATCGAGGCGGTGACCTGGGTCTGCCGGGACAGGAGGATCCACGCGTCGACGGGCGCCTTGGCCCACTGCGCAGCCAGCAGGAGGGGCGCGCGCTCCACCAGGGCCTGCAGGAAGAGGACGGGGTGGGAGCCCGGGTCGAGGTACAGCGAGGAGCCCTGGGTCCCGAAGCCATGGGTGACATAGAGGATGCGCCAGAGGGCGACGATCCCCGCGTAAGGCGCCAGGGGCAGGAGGCGCCGGGACCAGGGTCCTTCCTCCCGGGTGAATTGCCAGGCGCCGATGTAGGCGGTGGCACCCAACGCGGCCTCCCCGCAGGCGAGGCCCGCGGCGAACAGGATCATCGCCAGGAGCAGGTGCCGCCATGAGCGGGTGCGGCGGGTGCGACGCCAGGACAGGTGTAGGTGCATCGTTCCGAGGCCGAACACGAGGCAGACGAGACCGTTTCGCCCCGAGAGCCAGCCGGCGGCCCCGGCGTGAGTGTCCGAAACGGCAAAGAGCAGCCCGGCCATGCAAGCCACGGCGGGAGAGCTGAAGATCCTCCGGTAGAAGGACGCGGCGAGTCCCACGGCCAGAGCGAACCAGAGCAGGCTCTGGAGATGCTGGAGGGCGGGCGAATTGGGCCACAGCGCATGGTCCAGCATGTGCGTCAGCGCCGTGAGGGGCCTCGCGAAATGGATGTAGACGGTGGGGCTGGACCACCAGGGCGGCATGCCGGAATCCCGCATCCACGCCGCGTGGTCCGCAGGGATGAACGCGAAGAGGTCCCGCAGCGGATCGGCGGCGGCCCATTCGCCCTGACGGCGGAGGACATTGAGGTGAAAGTAGTCGTCCAGCATGAAGCCCCCGCCCAGGGCGGGCAGGGCGAGGAGGAGGGCCAGCAGGGCCAGGAAGATCGGCGCGCGCCGGTGACCGGCCAGCACTTGGAGGCGAGCCGTGATGCTGGTGCCAGATGCCATGTTTTCCCACCTTCCGGGTGAATTCACATCGCAGAGAGGAGCTTCCACACCGCCGCGGAGCTCGGCTCGCGATCGGCGGCGAAGGCCTCGGGCAGGAGCTTGATCGCCACGTCGCGGTCGAGCCGAGTGTCGTGCGCTCGGTGGACCGAGGGTTCGCTCTTGTCACGGTGGCAGCCCAAGTCGCTGGTGAAGGCTGTTTGGCCTCCGAACCCTAGGGGGGCGACGATGCGGGAGGAGCCGACTAGTAGAGGTCCAGGACTCAGCGACATCGCGGCTCGCCTTCCCCGCCGCAGACGCTAGCACGCCGGTCCGACACGCGGATTCTCACCTCAAACCGAACCTGTCCGGCACTCAGACGATCGGCTCACTTTGAGCCGGTATTCGGACGCAAGCGCCGAAAGGCGAGCGTCGCTCGCACCGATTGGCGCTTTCGATCGGCGCCCGGGGACCGTGCCGGTGGCACGGGATTCGCCTGTCGGGCTCTGGGGAGGTCGGTATGCTCGCCAGGAAGCAGGCCGTCGCAATCCTACTTACGGTCCTCGTCGCGGCGCCCGTGTCGCCGGCTACGGGTCCCAGCTGCTCACAGGTCCTCGACCAGATCGGGACCGAGGCACGGTCGTTCCAGGCAGAAGCCCGGGAGATCGGGATGGGCTTCGCCCTCGACGAGGCTCTACAGCCATCGCTGGACGCGGCGAAGAATGGCCTCGAGCCCGGATGGAATCCCACGATGGGTGAGCGCGAGGAAGCCTTGTCGGCCCTCAGGGCGGGCAAGGCCAAGCTCGACGACTGGCGGGCGAAGGTCAGGACTTGGAGCTCCCAGATGGCCGACGTCCAGCTTTGCGTCGAAGATCCGAGGTGCAGCCTCATCGAGCTGTCGAACACGCTCAACGACGACCTCCGCCAGTGGGTCGAATCGCTGGGACCCGAGGGCGCGGCCTCCGCAGCGAAGCGCGTGAACAAGGCAGCCTCGTTGCTGCAGGACTATACGTCACGGCTCGAGGGCACGGTCGAGGGCAGCGTCAGCTCCGCGGTGACCTGCATGGATCAGAACGGACCCCAGCAGGCGTCCAGCGACCCCGTGGACCTGCGGCCCAGCTCGCCCGCCCAGGAGACGCCCGCGGTCAGCGCCGGCAAGAAGCGGGGCGGGAGCAGGGGAAAGGCCGCCGTGGTTGTGCTCGGGGGTGGGCTCGCGGCCGGGGCGGCGATCCTCGCGGGCCAGGCCGCTGCCAATCTCGCGAACACCACCGCTGGCTCCTGCGCCTCGAACCGGTTCTGCGTCGTGAGCGTTATGTCGTCCGGGTGTCAGTGCGCCGGCTCGGTGAGCGGTGGCTGTGACTGGAACGGACCCACCGCAGGCCTGAACCAGAGCTGCGGCGCTGGACTCCCTTGCGCGAACGGCCTGTCCTGCAACAACGGGCGTTGCGAGGGCTCCAGCGGGCGGTGTCCGTTCTGAGGTCCGGGGTCGTCCCGTGCCGCTTCGCGGATCACGACCGTCCCGCCCGGCGCACCGGGTGCGGCTGCACTTCGGCCTGACCCTGCTCTTCGCGGGCGGCGTCTCCCCTCCCTGTCACGCCGGCACGCTCCAGGGCGTGGTGGTGGATCCCCAGGAGCGGGTCGTGGCGGGGGCCAGGGTCTCGCTCACCTGCGGAGCGGTCACGGACGAGCGCCGGACGGACGGAGAGGGAGGGTTCAGCTTCGACCGGCGGGAGGGGTTCGCGGGCTGCACGATCACGGCCGGCGCCGTCGGGTTCGCCCCCTCGCGCGAGCAGCCGGTCGATGGCTCCGCGAACCTGCTGGTTCGGCTCCAGCTCCCCACGCTCAACGAGACGCTGACCGTCCGGCCACGCGAAGGCGAGACCGGTTTCTCCGCCTACAGGTCGCTGGGATCGATCTCGATCGCGGGCCCGGAGCTCAGGACCGTCTCCGACGACACGGGGGACCTGATCCGCTACGCCCGTGCACGGGCCGGCGTGAGCCGTGCGGCCACCGGCCACGTCTACGTGGACGGCCTGCCCGCCGGTGCCTTGCCACCGGCCGACACGATCGGTCGGCTGATCGTCGACGCCGACCCGTTCTCGGCGGAGTACGCCGACGGCAGCGAAGGCCACGTCGACATCGTCACGCTCGTGCCGGAACGACGGCTGCGACTGAGCCTCGGGGGCGGGACGCTGGGCCTGGGGGGCCACAACGCCCTCGACCCGGCGGCCCGATCGACGTCGAGGTCATGGAGGATGGGACTGACCGGCCCCGTCCCCCGGCTGCCCTTCACGTTCTCACTCCACACCAGCCTCGCCGACGATCGGCAGGACGTGCCCGTTCGAGCGCTCGTCCCCACGGAGGGCGAGCCGCCGTCGCCGCCCACCGCGGCGGTGTCCGCGTCCTCCGGCTCGGTCCTGCTGGCCCTGGACTACTCCCGGGGAGAGGCCACGCGGGCGAGCGTCTCCTTCTTCGGAGCGCGCGGGCGCCAGTCCGGCGCGGGCGTCTCGGGGATCACGCTCCCGGAGGCGGGCATGAGCCTCCGCTCCGAGGCCCGCGAGCTGCGCGCGACGTTCACGAGGCGCTCGGCAGCGCGCGTGCACCGTGCCGGACTCGCCGGGAGCTGGTCGGAGAGCGTGATGACGGCCAACAGCCAGCGCCTGGGCGTCAGCGTCTCGGGTGCGTGGACCGGGGGCGGGGCGGACGCGGCGGCCACGGACGTACGGGGGGCGAGCTGGGCCCTGAAGTACGTCGTGCAGGCGAGCCCGGACCGGCGGTTCTGGCGCGCGGGCGCCATGGTCTCGCGGAGCTCCGACGCCGAATCCGAGGTCTCCAACCCCGCGGGCCGAATGGTCTTCGAAACCGCGCAGGCCTATGCGGACGCGCAAGCGGGACTCCCCACCGGGACCTGGCTGGGAGCGCGCGGGAGCGGCCCGACGCCTTACGCCAGCACCGCCGCGTCCCCCTTCGTCGAAGCGGACATCCTGGAAACGGCGCGAGTGCGGCTGAGGGCCGGGCTGCGAGCGGACTACCAGACGGGCGGCGGCATGCTGCTCTCGCCGCGCCTGTCCGGTGTCGCCACCTGGCGCGGCTCCACCCTGCGCTGGGGGGGCGGGGTCTTCGTCCACAACTGGACGACGGGCGTGCTCCTGCAGGCCCTCAAGAACGACCGGTCTCACCTCGACCGCTTCCTGGTGACGAGCGCCTCCCTGGAAAAGCCGGATCGGGGCGACACGAGCCACGCCGTTCCGATCGACTCGCGGATCGCCGGCGACCTGACGCGCCCCCGGGACCTCGTGCTGCGAGCGTCGGTCGAGCGCCCGCTCGGGAGCCTGACGCCGGGGATCGAGTACACGTGGACGAGCACGACCCACCTCCTCGGGTCGCGCCGCCTGGCCGTCCGCGAGGGCTGGATGGACACGCTGGAGTCGAATCGCTTCGCGCGGCGGCACCAGGTCCACCTCCGCGTCGAGGGTGAAGCGAGAGGCCAGAGGATCAGCGCCCACTACCGGTGGACACGGTCTCGCGACGACACGGACGGACCCTTCTCCTTCCCGGCGTCTCCAGACGGTCTGGAGGCCGAAGAAGCCCGCAGCGCGGGGGTCGCGCCGCACGAGCTCAGCGTGGTGGGCAGCTTCAAGCTGCCCGCCGGCGTCTCCCTGATGGTCGTGGAGAGCTACCACAGCTCGATCCCGTACAACGTCACGACCGGCACCGACCCCGCGGGCATGGGCCTCTACAACTTCCGCGCCGGGCGACCCCGAAACGGCGGGAACGGCCCCGGCTTCAACTCGATGAGCCTCTACTGCTCGCGGAGGATCGCGCTGCCGGTCCCCGGGGGGCGTTCCGGGCAGAAGACCTACGCCAACGTCAGCCTCCACGTCGAGAACCTGCTGAACAACACGAACTACCTGGCCGTCGGAAGCGTGGCGGGTTCGCGGCTGCTCGGGGTGCCCCTCAGCGGCCTCCCGGGAAGGTCACTGCGCGTGACCGTCAGCGTGGACCGCTGACAGAAGAGTCTCTCCTCCGGGACGGGCTCTTCCCTCTTCAGTCGCACCCGGTGGGAACCCCGCGTCGCGGATGCAGTCGGCGAGCAGCCGTCCCGCCCACGGCGTGTCGCTGGCGCCCTTCAGGACCACGGTGTTGCCGGTGACGATCGCCGCCACCACCGGCCCGCCGGTGAGCGGATCGTCGGGCAGCGCGTGGTCGTAGCCGGCGTTCCGCTCCAGCTCCCGGGCGTAGCCCGCGAAGAAGTCGGCGGTTTCCTGCGCTTCGCCGAGCGCTTCCACGCTGTTCTTGCCGACCTCTAGCGCGAGCGCTGCCTCGAAGCGCACGTGCAGCTCCTCCGGAGGGTCGAACATCGTCGAGTAGGTGAGCCTGAAGGCCATGACGCGCGGGCGTCGATTGGAGTCCCGCGCCCGCTCGGTTGTCAACGAGCCGGATGGGCCGCTTGACTCGGCGCGTCGCACCGGCCTACCGTTTGCCGACCCTCATGGCCTTCATCTGTGCGGCGCTCCGCACGCCGTTCGGTCGCCACGGCGGCGCGCTCGCGACGGTCCGCACCGACGACCTCGCGGCGCTCCCGATCCGTGCCCTCGTGGAACGGCTTCCGCGGGTCGACTGGGCAGCGCTCGACGAGGTGATCCTGGGCTGCGCGAACCAGGCGGGAGAGGACAACCGCAACGTCGCCCGCATGGCGACTCTGCTCTCCGGCCTGCCCGCCTCGGTGCCCGGCGTGACCGTCAACCGGCTGTGCGGCTCGGGGCTCGAGGCGGTGGGTCAGGCGGCGCGCGCGATCGGCAGCGGCGAAGCCGAGCTCGTGCTGGCGGGCGGCGTCGAGAGCATGTCGCGCTCGCCGTACGTGCTCGCCAAGGCCGGCGCCGCGTTCGCGCGCGACCAGAGGCTCGAGGACACGACGCTCGGCTGGCGCTTCGTCAACCCGGCGATGGAGGCGCGCTGCGGAATCGACTCGATGACGCAGACGGCCGAGAACCTTGCGCGCGAGGACGCTATCGCCCGTGACGACCAGGACGCGTATGCGCTGCGCAGTCAGCAGCGGGCCGAGCGCGCGCGCGCCGCGGGCTGGCTCGCGACCGAGATCCTTCCCGTGACGGTGGCCGCCGGGCGCGAGACGTGCCGCGTGGAGCAAGACGAGCATCCCCGCCCGGCGACGACGCTCGCCGATCTCGCGCGGCTCAAGCCGCTGCTCGGCCCCGGCACGACGATCACCGCCGGCAACGCCTCCGGTCTCAA
>Ga0209751_10005383_pt1 | contig 12067 bp, 11 predicted proteins | sample RifCSP13_1_FD_184019 | JGI IMG/M metagenome (GOLD analysis project Ga0209751, IMG submission 184019) | Soil microbial communities from Rifle, Colorado - Rifle CSP2_sed 13_1 (SPAdes) (version 2) | ecosystem: Environmental > Terrestrial > Deep subsurface > Rock core/Sediment | place: Rifle... | reverse complement strand
GCAGAACATTGGCTTAAAATTAACCCAAAGTGGACATATTGAAGTAAATAATAAAATGGAAACCAATTTGAAAAATGTATATGCGGTTGGCGATGTGGCAAACACCCCGGCTTATGTTTATACTGCTGCTTTTGAAGGGAAAATAGCTGTTGAAAATGCGTTTACGGGAACTGAAAGTAAAGCGGATTATTCCTCCTTACCCTGGGTGGTTTTTACCGACCCGCAAGTAGCAGGCACCGGATTGGACGAAACAGAGGCAGAAGCCCAAAACATTCCATTTGAAGTTTCCAAACCGGAATTAAAAGACGTGCCACGGGCTATTGCTGAAAACGACACAAGAGGTTTTATAAAGCTTATTCGCAATATCGAAACTGACCAATTGATTGGCGCAAGAGTTGTTGCTCCTGAAGGTGGTGAACTAATCCAACAATTAAGTATGGCTATCAAATACGGCATCACGGTGCATGATTTAGCAGAGAGTTTTTATCCTTATTTAACATTGGGTGAAGGGATAAAATTAGCAGCCATTACTTTTGGTAAGGATGTGAGCAAACTAAGTTGCTGTGTCAGTTAATGCAGCAAATGACAGGTAAAAATCAAAGCGGGAACGAAGAAATGCCACTTGATGCCTGCCAGTTCTTTTATGAGTGTGGAAAGAATATTAAAGCCCTGACAGGGTAATTGTTGTGTGTATTGCTCGTATGGTAAGGCAAAATGCCCTTCAAAACAATTATAATAAAAAGGCGAAAACTTTTATGAACAAAAATGCTTTATTCGTGTTAACAAAAATGAATTACTCCAATTTTTGAAAGTATTAAGTAACTTCGAAATTACATGGTATAATTAGAATGGTTAAAATAAAATCCATATTGTTACTTTTCATCACAGGGATGTTATTAATCCCATGGGAAACAATATGTACTACGCATCCTCTTGGCCATAAACACCATCACCATGACGGGCCAAGTCCCTGTGAGCTGAGAAAGAATTACAAAGGGGAATATCCGGTGTTCTGGCCACCAATGAATTGTGGGCATATCAAAAACCTGACAAATGATTTCACACACCCTCAAAAAGAGCAAATTAAACTTACTGTTCAAACGCTTGCATTAGTTGCAGTTTTCTTTGAACATATACATATAACATATTCAGAAGAGCCCTGTTTATTGCCACCAGACCCGAAATGTCGTTCGGCAACTACTATTTCTGTCAATACTCTTCGTGGCCCTCCTTTTGCGTAACAATATAATTGTGTTAAATAAATATCATCAATTATCAATCAGGATAATTAGTTGGTACTATTTTTTATTGTTATAACTATAAATAAAATCATTATGAAGACTATATATTTTAGTATTATAATATGCTGTGCATTTGCAATAAATTCAATTGCTCAAACCAATACAACCCCGGCGGTATTGACTATCGAAGGAAACCTGATATGTTCCTCCTGTGCAATAAAGAAAACTCAGGGAGCAAAAGCCCAGTGTTCAATTCATGGCCATCAGCTAACTTTTGTGACTCAAAAAGTTTCAGACAGTAATAATAATGAATTGAAACAGTATAAAGAGCAGGTGTTTACCATACTTTTAAACGATTCTTCCAAAGACCTCGTTGACGAGAAGAATTTAGGTAAAAAAATTACTATTAAAGGAAAAATTTATGATTCCGACAATATGATAGAAGTCGAAACATTCAATTCCACCAATCTTTAAAGTTTAATTTAAATACACGGTTTACAGGTTTACGGTATTTCATATTACTGTAAATCGTGTATTTATTTTTGTTTATGTCGTTAATACCTAAATTATTATCGAATATGAATTTAAATATATCCAAAGCAAAAACCATAATTTGTTTTGTTGTTCTTTTATACATAAATACTTCGTGCGGTCAAACGCAAAACAATAAAGCTGATAAGATGGATAATTTCCCATATACCAATCAACTCATTCACCAAAGCAGTCCATACTTGTTGCAACATGCACATAATCCTGTAAATTGGTATCCCTGGGGCGATGAAGCACTTGAAAAGGCAAAAAAAGAAAATAAATTGCTCATTATCAGCATTGGTTATTCGGCGTGTCACTGGTGCCATGTTATGGAACATGAGAGTTTTGAAGATTCTCTTGTAGCTGACTTAATGAATAAATATTTTATTTCCATTAAGGTTGACCGGGAAGAACGGCCTGATGTAGACCAGATTTACATGAACGCTGCCCAACTGATAAACGGTAGCGGTGGATGGCCTTTAAATGCATTCGCCTTATCTGATGGCAAACCCTTTTATGCCGGAACTTATTTTCCAAAAAATGATTGGATAAAAGTGCTGAAATACTTTGCAGATTTACAACTGAAAAATCCTCAATTACTAACAGAACAGGCTAATAAAGTTACAAATGGTATTCGTACTATTGAAAATGTGCCTTTAAAAAATGAAAAGATTGTTTATTCCATGCATGAAATAGACAATCTGTATAAAAGCTGGAAACCAAACATTGATTTTGTAAAAGGCGGCGGCAACCATGCCCCGAAATTCCCAATGCCCACAAATTGGGAATATCTTCTGTATTACAGTTATTTAAGCAATAATAGTGAAGCATTGCAGGCAGTAACGACCACATTGGACAATATGGCTTTTGGTGGCATTTACGAGCATATTGGCGGTGGCTTTGCCAGATATTCTACCGATGTAAATTGGCATGTTCCGCACTTCGAAAAAATGCTTTATGATAATGCCCAGTTAATAAGCCTGTATTCTCATGCATGGCAACAAACAAAAAAGCCTTTATATAGAAAAGTGGTTTACGAAACCCTTGAATTTATAGAAAGAGAGCTGGCTTCACCCGAAGGTGGTTTTTACTCCTCGTTAGATGCTGATAGCGATGGCGATGAAGGTAAATTTTATAGTTGGACAAAAGCCGAAATAGAAAAGGAACTTGGAACATCAGCACCATTATTCAATGATTTTTACAATATAACCAACTCAGGAAACTGGGAGCACGGCAAAAACATTCTTTTCATGTCGCAAACAGAGGAAGAATTTGCCACCAGGCATGAAATGTCTTTGAGTAAAATTCAAATGGAGATTGAAGAATCGAGGTTAAAATTATTGAAGGTCAGGGGGAAGAGAATTAAACCCGGAATTGATGATAAAATACTTACCTCCTGGAATGCTTTAATGATAAAAGGATTAGTAGATGCTTACAGGGCTTTTGGAGAAGAACGGTTTTTAGAAATGGGAAAGAAAAATGCCGATTTCTTAATCGCAAAATCTGTCAATATAGAAAATGGAATTTACCGAAATTATAAAAATGGTCAGTCAACAATACATGGATTTCTTGATGATTATGCCTTTGTTATATCAGCATTTATTGCCCTTTACCAGGCTACCTTTGAAGAAAAGTGGCTAAATCAGGCCAATAAACTAACATTATATACCATTGAACATTTCTTCGATGAAAAGTCGGGTATGTTTTTCTATACACATGATAACCATTCGAACCTGATTTCCCGAAAAATGGAAATATCCGATAATGTTATACCCGCTTCTAATTCTGAGATGGCCAAAAATTTATTTCTTCTTGGTCAATATTTATACAATGAGAATTATATTGACAAGTCGGAGCAAATGCTTGTAAACATAAGAAAAGACGCACATCAGAATATTTATTTTTATTCAAATTGGGGCATAGTTGAGTTGTTTTTTGCTGCGCCATTTTTCGAAGTTGCAATAGTAGGGCCTGATGCTGAAAATAAACGAATTGAAATGGATAGAGAATACTTCCCTAATGTTGCCTTCTTAGGAGGCAAGAGCGAAGGTACTTTAGCTCTTTTACAAAACAAATGGGTTGAAGGTACTACTACCATTTATGTATGTCATGATAAAACATGTAAACTTCCAACATCCGAATCAAATAAGGCTAAACAGCTTATAAAAAAAGAATAATGATACGATGACATTTTTAGTTTTCTCTGTTTGTCAGGTATTTATTCTATATTGCAAAAACCGGAAGCCTTGACTACACTTCGTCGGATTTTATGCAATCGAGCAAACAACTTGTTAACAGTCATTTAACTATCGGACAGGTGGTCATATTATTCCGGCCAAGACTGCCATTGTCACCGATTTTTCCATATTATCACAAAATGATGGGGATAAAGTTTGCGAAAATTTAATATTTGTGTAAACTTGTATATAGGCGCCTAAATTCATAAATACCAACTGCAAATATTCTCCCTGCATGATCTATTAATACAATATGAGTCAGATATTTAAAATCATAGCCTAAACTTTTTAATCGCATCTTACGGACGACGAATTCTGTTCTTTTGTCTAATAATTTCCATAAAATTTTCCTATTGCGTTTAAGTGCTTTATCTATTGATCTTATAGCCAACCTATCATTTCGGGCAATCATATTATTAAAAGTAATTTGATTTTGTCTGTTGCAAAACGTTGGTTCATCCTTTTTGGAACAAATTGTTTTCCGGTTAAAGGATCCTTGATTTTTCTCATGGCTTTATATTATGATGTTCTTAAAATTTATTTTCAATCCAACCTATTATTTGAATTCGTTGATAATCATTTTATTAATGTACTATATCTTAGGCCAATTTCATTTTCGACAAAATGTCCATTTTGCTGACTAGAAATTTGCGCCCTATCTGATAAAAAATTTCAGGAAACCTATTCTTGAATTGTTGAGCTGTAGGTACAGAACAACGTAAGAATCCAGCAAGACCCTTGATTGAGTTTATCATCTGATCATCTTTTCTTTCGAAGTTTTGAGTTTGCTGTTGCTTTTGATCGAATATTGCTTTTTGTAACTGCCTGATTTTCTTCGTAGCGAGATCGGGAATTGAACCCGAGACCTCCCCGATATACATCGGGGCGCTCTAACCACCTGAACCCAGCAGCCATTCAATATACTTTCGACTTTTCTTATCTTTTATTTCCCTTTCCCTGATAATTGCGGAGGTTTTATCTTTACATTCCTCTTTGTATGATATAATCCATGGCCTGCCTGATCTGGTAGATGGTGTAGCGCCCAAGTTATGCTTGATAAGTCGCAGTTCAACATTTTCAGAATAACCAATATAATATTTATCGGTTACCTTACTGTAAAGGATGTAGACATAATAAGGCATATTTCCATTAACATGAAAATCTGTAGCGAGAGAGAGAATTGAACTCTCGACCTCCCCGATATGCATCGGGGCGCTCTAAAAATCAAATTGTAGCGAGATCGGGAATTGAACCCGAGACCTCATGATTATGAATCATGCGCTCTAACCATCTGAGCTACCTCGCCCTTTGTCCGCCATAGCTTTAGCGAAGGCGGGATTTGTCTGACATAGCCTTTGCGAAGGCAGTATTTGTACCTGTTAATGCCTGGTGAGGTTGGGCTGAATGCCTGTCTAATACCAGGGCGCAAAGGCAATGGGACGCAAAGATATAATTTTTGGATAAGAATGAAAAAAAAGTTGTAGTTTAGAATCGATAACTTCAATAAAATTTGCCCGTATCGGTCTAAAATGATCTGTCATGACAAAGTGTGTTTTTACTCTGTTGGTATTTATGATTCTTATTTCCAGCCATCTGTTTAGCCAGGATTACGACCAGTTTCTTTATAAACATAAAATTGAAAGGTATAAACATTTAAGCAATACCGGACGCGTATTTATAGGTTCAGGCGGGATACTCACAGCCGCCGGGATTATTTCGGCCGGATTGCTCTCCCAGGAGAAGGAATTATCGGAAATTGAGTTGAAAAACCGAATCATAGTAAGTTATATTGCTGTAGGTGCGGGTATCGACCTGATAATCGGCGGATTTATCATGAAATCCATAGGTGCTCACAAGACAGAACAATACCAGGAAAAACTCAATAACCTGTCGGGTGGGATTATTTTTTCACGTGAATGTAAAGGATTATCGCTGGTTTATAGATTCTGAAATAGATGCAACATCCCAAACACTTAACCCGCGCCTCCGGGTAAAAGATCAAGATGTTGGGCGTTAAAACCCCATTGAGAGAGGGTTTTTCATAGAACCCCGGTATGAATGCCGGGGCTGTGAAGAAATCACTGAAGGCGCTTCAATTGCGCATTGCCTGTGCGGTCAGATTGCTTCGGTTACCAAAATATCTGCAATAGATTGATATTCTGTATATAACCTCGCAATGACGGCATAAATCAATGTTCTGTTAGACTCGTAACGGCATTGAATAAAGTCACTTCGTATTTACAGTAAATTCCTGTCGTTTCAACCATCATTGGAAAAAAGCGTAATGAAACCAATTAGGTTATTTAATTGGGATTCCGGTAGATAGAAGATCCATAGGGGATGTCCCGGAATTTTATCAAATTTGTCCCAAAATAGTTAGTGACATGTTATATCACATTCTCGATATATTTTTCGTGGTTTTTCATTCGTCCCTCATCCTTTTCAACCTGTTCGGGTTTTTGTGGAAGAAAACCCGGTTACTGAACCTCATCACGCTGCTGTTGACCGGAGCTTCCTGGCTGTTCCTGGGAATGATTACAGGTAGTTTGGGCTATTGCCCGTTAACCGACTGGCATTTCAATGTACTTGAAAAACTCGGAAAAACCAGTCTCCCCGATTCTTATATTAAATATCTTACTGAAAGGGTAACCGGACTTGACTTTCCGTCGCCGGTTATTGACAAGATTACCCTGTATGCTTTCCTGGCTGCATTGGTATGCTCTGCTTACCTGAACTTCAGGCATCAGGTCTTGCATAAAAGAGCCTGAATCACTTCTTACCTAAACGGATATGCAGATTAACAATAATAAACAGCGATTTGTCAAATACTTGATTATTATTTTGTATATCTTCGTTTAATCCTTTGAAATCCAACCCTTGAAGTCATGAAAACAATTGATTTACCTGCTACGAATTTTACCCCTGAAGTAAAATACAGCGAGGACGGCAAACTGTTGATAAGAGGCCGGTCCATTTCACATAACGAGATCAGCTTTTATCAACCCCTGATCGAATGGGCAGGAACAGTAAAGAACAACAGGCTGATTGTGGATATTAATCTGGAATACATCAACAGTGGCTCCTCAAAAAAATTACTTACTTTGCTTAAAGCACTGAATACCAATGTGTACGTTAAAAGTCTTATTGTAAACTGGCATTATGAGGAGGGTGACGAAGATACCTTTGTAAAAGGTCAGCTTTTTGAAGAGTCGCTTCCAAAAGCCGAGTTCAGGTTTCACAAGAAAGACGAGGCTGACTGAAATTCATGATCCAAAAAAGTTTATTCGGCTTTATCCTGGCAGGCCTTCCTGTTTTTTTCTCGATAATCTTTCTGCCGGGGTGCACATCACGTGGCAGGGATCAGAAAACCGGTGCCGGCAGGGACTGGCCTGTTTATCTCGGGGATAATTACAGCAGCCAGTATTCAACACTCACAGAAATAAACAGGGAGAATATTTACCTGCTTGAGCCTGCCTGGGAATACATCACCGGCGACGATGTTTCAGAAAACCGCAGTCAGATCCAGTGCAACCCGGTAATCATAGACGGCATCCTTTACGGGACTTCCCCCCGGCTAAAGGTTTTTGCGCTGAATGCAGCCACAGGCGAGCGGTTATGGGAATTTGACCCCGATCCGGAGAGCCGTTCCGCCAGGAACGTTAACCGGGGTATCAGTTATTGGCAGGATGGACCGGACAAGCGCTTGTTATTTACTTCGGGTCCGGATTTGCTTGCGCTGGATGCGGAGACAGGCCGGCTTATAGAAACTTTTGGAAAGTCGGGTAAGATATCTCTTAAAGAAGGTTTGGGCGATCGTGCACATGACCTGTATGTGGTTGCTACCTCACCCGGCATTGTATATGACGAACTGCTGATAATTGGTTCCCGTGTTTCAGAAAACGCCGGGGCGGCTCCCGGCTATATCCGTTCCTATAACATAAAAACAGGAAAGCTGGCATGGGTTTTCAATACAATACCCAAACCCGGGGAGTTCGGTTATGACACCTGGCCTGACGGGGCATGGCAGACGGCCGGAGGGGCAAATGCATGGGCAGGGATGAGCCTCGACAAATCACGGGGAATTGTATATGTCCCGACCGGATCAGCTGCCTTTGATTTCTGGGGCGGGAACCGGAAAGGTGCCAACCTGTTCGCAAATTGTATCCTGGCCCTGAATGCCCGTACCGGGGAAAGGATATGGCATTTTCAAACCGTGCACCATGATATCTGGGACCGCGATCTCCCGTCGCCACCAAACCTGCTGACGGTAACCATAAATGGTAAAAGAACTGATGCATTGGCCCAGGTGACCAAGTCGGGCTATGTATACCTGCTTGACAGGGAAACCGGTGAACCGTTGTTCCCGGTGGAGGAAAGACCGGTACCGGGCTCTGATCTGAAGGGTGAAGAAACATGGCCTGTGCAGCCATTTCCGGTGGCCCCTCCCCCGTTCGTTCCACAGTTGTTTACGGAAAATGAAATTACCAATATCAGCCAGGCCTCCCATGATTACGTTTCCGGTATCGTTTCCGGACTCCGCACGGGAGAACATTTTATACCCCCAGGTACCCGGGGTACCGTTATTTTCCCTGGTTTTGACGGCGGGGGGGAATGGGGTGGCGCTGCCGTGGATCCTACCCGTTCTGTTTTATACGTCAACGGAAATATCATGCCCTGGATCCTTCAAATGATTGAAATCAGCAAGGATGATACAGGCTTTTCAGGAGCGGGTGAATTTGTCTACAAAGTGAACTGTGCTGTTTGTCACGGAACCGACCTCCGGGGTGACCCCACGGGGACAAATCCCGACCTCAGACCGGTACCCGGGAAATATAATAAAAATGATCTGCTGGTACTCATCAATGAAGGAAAAGGAACTATGCCTTCCTTTAAGCAGTTGAAACAGGATGAAAAAGATGCACTTGCTGCCTTCATGCTCGGATTACAGGATAAACGGCACGAACCGGTGCAGGACAGGGAAAACGATCCAGTACCTGTTCCCTATACACATACAGGGTATAACCGGTTCCTGGACCAGGACGGATATCCCGCTGTGAAACCGCCCTGGGGTACAATTTCCGCCATTGACCTGAATAACGGGACCCTGCTTTGGCAGGTACCGTTGGGAGAATATGAAGAATTAACGGCAAGGGGAATTCCGAAAACCGGAACAGAGAACTATGGAGGACCGGTAGTTACAGCCGGAGGACTGCTTTTCATAGGTGCTTCAAAGGATGAGTATTTCAGGGCTTTTGATAAAGATACCGGAGCGGAATTATGGAAATATAAACTTCCTGCAGGAGGGTATGCCACACCCGGTGTTTACGAGGCAAATGGAAAGCAATATGTTGTAATTGCCTGTGGAGGCGGGAAAATGGGAACAAAGTCCGGAGACCGGTATGTTGCTTTTACGTTAGGGAAACCCAGATGAAGACTCAATTATTCAGCATAAATTATTATTTAATTAGTTGTAAATAAGGTTTATATAATCTTTTTCGTTTATCATACCGCTCAAATCGATCAAATAGTTTCCATGAATTCTTCGGGTAAAAAACAGATTTTTAATACAAAATAACTGTTTGCGTAATTCTGACAATCATGGCAAAAGCAAAACGAAAACTTGTCCGCATCCTGTCCATAGACGGGGGCGGGATCCGGGGAATAATTCCCGGACAGATCCTGGTAACAGTGGAAGAGAAGCTGAAAGCCAGAACGGGCGATGAAAATGCCCGGATTGCAGATTACTTCGACCTCATTGCCGGTACCAGCACAGGAGGTATCCTGGCCTGTGCATATCTTTCGCCGGATCTGAACGATCCCGCCCGCCCGAAATTCACAGCTCAGGAAGTCGTTAATCTTTACCTCGAACGGGGGAATAATATTTTCAGTGTACCGCTCAAACATAAAATCACTACAGCTGGAGGAACCCTGGATGAAAAATATCCTTCAGCCGACCTGGAGGAAGCCCTGAACGATTATTTCGGGGACATCAGACTCAGCCAGCTGCTCAAACCCTGCCTGATCACTTCCTATGATATCACCAGAAGGCAGGCCCATTTTTTCACACAGCATGACGCCACAAAAAGGAAAGGTTGGAATTATTATGTGAAGGATGTGGCCAGGGCCACCTCGGCCGCCCCTACTTATTTTGAATGCGCCAGTATAAGATCACTCACCGATATCAGTTATCCCCTGATAGACGGTGGTGTGTTTGTCAACAATCCTGCTATTTGTGCCTATGCCGAGGTACACCATAAATTTAACATGACGGCAAAGCAAATGGCGATCCTGTCCATTGGCACCGGCTATGAAAAACAATCCTATGATTACAACCAGGCAAAAAACTGGGGTATGTTAGCATGGATCAAACCCCTTATCAATATCATGATGTCCGGAGTATCCGACGTAGTCGATTACCAGCTTAGAGAGATTTACGATGCGGTTAAAGCTCCCGGTCAGTACCTGAGAATTAACACCACATTCCCGATAACAGTGAATGCTGATATGGATGATGCATCCCAGGAAAACTTAAGCGCCCTGAAGGAACTGGGTACGGAAACCGCCCAGAAATTTGATAGTCAACTGGACAAATTTATAAATCTGCTTATGTAAGATTTGAGCCCTGGGACCAGTTATTATTTATACCGGTAAAGCGATATTTTCTGGATACTTACTTTATGGTCCGGAAGCTTGAGGCCTGTTCCCGACCATGTACTGGCATGGGTCTCATCTCCGTTCAATCTCCTCTCAGGGATCCATTTTCCATTTTCAACCGTGCCTTCATCCACAACATCTACGGCTACGTGCAAGGAGTCATTATACGAAAAAAAGAATACATCCAGAGCTTTGCCGGCGACAATAAATTCCTCCGGCCCGGTTTTTATGACAAGCCCTCCGGCGACTTTTTCTCTTCCTGCAAGCCGGGCCTCGATCTTATAATTTCCCATATCAAACTGCTGCACAGGCGATGCCGAGTCAACAAGTATGCCCCGCATGGTTCCCTTACCCTGATTTTCGAGGATCAGGGGTGACATCATCCCTAAAACTTTGTAGGCTTCATCCAGTGGGTCATTTTCCGCATGACGGACATTATCGATCCCGAATGGAGCAAAACATCCCGCGCTATGTTCCCCGAAAACATAAAAAGCCCTTGCAGCACCCATCTCTCCACCCCGTGTTTCCGGAATGAACAGGGGATTTCCGCTACGCGTGAATTCCTTGCAAACCCAGGTGAATTCATCCGTGTAGATATCCGGTGCAATGAAGTCGATTGAAGGAGCAGCGCTCCGCCAAATATCGAGCACCTGCGGCAGCGGCCCACCGGAGGGATACCTTCCCGGCCAGTAGGTGAAAGGTTGCTTGAGCCAGGCATTCACGAACATGGGCAGGGAATATTCCCTCTTCCCGGCTGAAGCCACTTTTTCGATATACCGGGCATAGTTCCAGGCTGAGAACAGCTCTTCGGTATAATAGGAGTAAAATTGCCAGTCCTCCGGATCAGGCCTGAATTCACTTTTTCCGAAAATTTCCTCCCAGGTGCCGTAGGTTTTGAAACCATTTGCTTTCCAAACATTATAAAGTTCCGGGAAAAGGTCGTCCCTGTGCTCCTTAAGATAACCGGTAAGTTCACCGGGAACCTGACCAAAGTATGCTGCATTGGCCATTTCGCTGAAATCTCTCCGGGCATTACCCGGGGTCTTCCCCAGGTTATCCAGTATGCCAACTTCATTTTCCACCTGCATCATTACCACCGTTTGCTGTTGCAGATCAACCTCCCTTATATGGCGCATCAACGCTGCAAAAGCCCTGGCATCGGCCTCAGCGGACGCGTCACCAAAAGTTGACAATATCTCCAGTGATTTTCCATGCTCATCTTTCGCACGCGGGTATTTTTCATAATCGCGTTTCACCCACGAAGGGATATACACCGAGCCTGCATTCTTCCAACTGCCGAACCAGATGAGCACCAGTTTAATATCTGCATCCCTGGCACCTGCAATCATACTGTCCACCAGCGCAAAATTGAACTTTCCCTGTTCGGGTTCAACTAGTTCCCAG
>Ga0209751_10005381_pt1 | contig 12068 bp, 9 predicted proteins | sample RifCSP13_1_FD_184019 | JGI IMG/M metagenome (GOLD analysis project Ga0209751, IMG submission 184019) | Soil microbial communities from Rifle, Colorado - Rifle CSP2_sed 13_1 (SPAdes) (version 2) | ecosystem: Environmental > Terrestrial > Deep subsurface > Rock core/Sediment | place: Rifle... | reverse complement strand
TGAGCCGGGCGTGGTCGGCCCATCGAGGTCGTAGCCTAGCAGCTCGGCGACATCGCCGAAGCGCGCGTTAACGGCATATTGGGGCGTGGGCGCTGCGAAGGAGCGCTCTCGCTCAGTCGTGACCACGGTCGCGAGCTGCGCAGCGGGCGCTGGCCCAGCCCCCACGACTTCGAGCCGATAGCGCCCGGCGGGTAGGTCGGCCGGCACGGTGAACCAACGCCGGTCCGCCACTGTCTCCCCGCTACGCCACTGGCTCGTGGGAAAGCGTCCCTGGGCCGGCGCTGCCGTCGCCGCGCCGAAGGACCGCCCTGTCTCGTCGGTGAGGCGGAGCGTGTAGGCGTAGTCGCGGCTTGGCTTTTGCGGCGAGCGCCAGAAAAGGACGACGGGGAGCCGATCGCCGGCCCCGGCGGCGAACTCGTCGCCGGCCGGCGACCGGTTTGAGAGCTCGTAGCCGAACAGCTCGACCTCGCCGAAGGGCACCGGTGCGGACAGGCGGTGCTGGACCGCCAGCGCTAGGGCGTCCGCGGGCTTCGCCGGCAGCGTGACGTCCAGCGAGCCGATGATCGGTCGGCGAAGCTGCCCAATGGGCCCGACCTCCTGCCACGGCGCGTCGCGGCTGATGATGTTCTGCAGGTACGCGCTCAGCTCCAGTTGGTACGTTCCAGGTGGAGTGCCCGGCGGCACGCGGGGCGTCGCGAAGCTGTAGATAAGGTCCCCTGCCTGAAAGAACCGGGCGGTCTTGGGCCTGGCGTTGATGAGGAAGCGGTCCTCCTGGGTGAGGACGTGGCCCTCGGGGTCGATGAGCTTCAGCGAGAACTTGAGGTCTTGCGGCGCGCGCTGGAGGGCGCGCCAGCGGAGCATAGCCCAACCGACCTCGCCGCTGGGCAGTTGCGACGAGCGCTCGATGCCCCCTACGGCCACCGCCTCCAGCGCGACCAGCTCGCCGAACTGCACCGGCAGCGGCCTTAGCTCGCCAAGCCCGAGGTCGCGTTCAGCCGGGAGGTCGTACCAGCGCACGCGGAACGGCGACAGGGTCAACTCCCCCGCCTGGCTACCCTCGCGCTCCAGGAGGAAGGGCACCATCTCCCAGGGATCCACGCCGGTGAAGAGCCAGTTCACCCAGAACACGCGCTGCTTGTCGGCGGCCAGGTCCTGCAGGCGCTGCGGGAAGGTGGTCCAGTCCACGGGGTAGGCGGAGACGGAGTCGGGCCTCTCGAAGACGCCGTAGTACCGAATGAAGGGATAATTGCCTTCCCACAAGATGAGGTCGCCGTCGCGGCGCATGCCATCGATGAAGCGGATCATGGGCCGCACGTCCTCGCGAAAGAAGGCGGGGTTGGTCTGCAACGACCAGAGGCTCACGCCCGACGAGCCCAGGAGCAGCGCGAGGCCGAGCGCCGTCGGTAGGGGCGCAGCATGCTGCGCCCTCCCTACACGGACCTTGGGCAACGCCAGCAGCCCCTGGCCGAACGCCAGCAGGATGCCCGGCGTGGCGATGAGCATGTAGCGGGGGTGGAAGAAGGGGCGGATGATCAGGATGCCCAGGAAGACGAGCACCGGCAGGAAGGCGATCGCGAGGGGGAACCAAGAGGCGAGCGCCCGCTCGCCCCGGAAATAGCCTCGCCAGGCCATGGCGCCAACGCCCAGCAGCAGCAGCGCCAGCAGCGCCACCAAGAGCGGCGTCTCGACGTTCGGAGGCAGCGTCGGCGCCGTATCCAGCAGGCGCGGGATCCAGGTTCCCAGTGTAAACGCGCGCCACAAGTGCACGATGAGCGGCCCGAAGGGCAGCAGGATGGCGGGCGCGACGTTGCCCTCGCCGTAACCAAGGATCTGCTGCGTGGCGATGGGCGCCCAGGGCAGGTAGAGCAGCGCGATGGCGACCTGCGCCAACAGCCAGCGGCGCAGGAACCCGGCTCGTCCTGAGCTTGTCGAAGGACTGGACTGCGGCGGTCTTGCGAAGGCCAGCCAGGCGAAGACGAAGATACTGTGGGCGACGAGCAGGAAGACTGGGAAGTAGTCCGCCCAGAGCGAGAGGGCGGCCCAGAAGACGTAAGAGAGCCACCAGCGTCCGGGTATGGACGCTGGTCCCTTTTGGGCGAGCGACTGAAGCATTCGGAAAAGGAAGAGGCTCGCCATCAGCGTTGTGAACGTCTGCAGCGTGTACATGCGGTTCTCTTGGGCGTAGTAGACCCAGAGGGGCGCCACGCTGGCGAGGGCGGCGACGATGATGGCAAGGGGCGTCCCGGTCGCCCCAGGCGACGCTAGTCGCCCGAGCCGGCGGCCGAAGTTCGCCAGAAGCGCCACGCCGGCCATGCTGAAGGCGACCGACAGGAAGCGCATCCCGAACTCGCTCTCGCCGCCAAAGGGGAGCCAGAGGTGCAAAAGCGCATAGTGCAGCGGCGGATGGATGTCGTCCGCCGTTGAGCGCGCCATCTCGACGAGCCCCATCTTCGCCAGCGCCCACGAGTACGACTCGTCCCACCACAGCGCCTGCACGCCCAGGTGCCACAAGCGCAGCCACCAGGCGGCGAGCAGGATTGGGACGAGGCCGCTGAGGAGGAGCAGGCGTGGGCGAGCGGGGGAGGCGACTTCAGTACGCTGTGGATGAACGGCGACGGCCATGCTACGGCTTATGCTGAAGGGCGCAATGACAAACTTGATCGGATAAAGGTCATTCAAACCAACGACAGCCTTGCTCTTTTGCGCCTGTTAGGGAGATAACACAGAACGCCTGTCTGTTCGATTCTTCGGAGCAATCATATTTCTGCCATGGCCAATAGGGCTTATCCTTCAGAATGCATATACTCTTTGTATTGGTGATCTTATTTACTTGATAGTACGCGATGTTTTCGTTCTGATATGGACTGCCGAAACCGAAGAGGTCATAGAAGACCAAGACTGCCCAGAACAGAAGGAATGCCATTCCCCAGAGCACGGTTGCCATTCGGTCGTTTATCTGCTTATTAGCCACATCTCATCCTTGCCCCGATGCTCCCTCAGCCAGTCACCGTAGCTGCTCGAAAATGCGCTGAAAGTCCTCAGGTCGGGCCACATCACAGCTGTGTTCCATCAAACTTACAAAACACCACGCTACTGCGTCTGGATCAGTATGAGGGCTATCTATACAGATGAATCTAGTGTCCTTGATTGGTTCAACACACACGCTCAATTCTTCACGGTGCTGGTCGAATGAGTAGTGGGCTATTGGTTGCATCTGGTATGGGTTCAGCAAACCAACGTTGTAAAGAATAAGAATAACAAACAACAAGACTGCACTTGCTGGCCACAGCAACGATCGCATCTTCCTTGGGTCCTAACCTACGCAGGATCGAAGGTGTCAGTCATCCCGATTGTATTCTCTAGAAGATCAATGAACTTCAGGCAGAAACTTCTTAGGTCGTCTGCTTGAATGCGCGCGCACCAATATGGCACCTTGGCGTTTCGCTTGTAGTCCTCGACCTCGATCGTCACTTTGCCCGGCTCTCGGTCATCTGAGGAGAATGCCATGTGTCCATGAGCGACAGCATTCCTCAGGTGATCCACCAGGTCGCCAAGAGTCAAACATTCCCCTTTCCATATCTGCCACTGAGGCCACCCTTGAGCCTCCAACTGCTGCAGCTCTAAGGCCTTCACATGAGAATAAAAGTTCTTCTCTTTCGGGAACACGATTAGGCCGAGCAATGAATTTGCTAGCTGTGTGATGACATGGACGTCTACGTTGCGCGCGTACGCCTTCTCGATGTGGTCAAGATTCTTACGCGTCCGCGCGGCAAATCCTAGAGCGTTATTGCGCGATGCAAACCGCATTTGAGTGCCTCCTGAATTCCATCGATGCGTCCAACGTCAGCCCGTTAAGGCTGAGGTACTTGGGACCCGCGCCCCAACAACGTTCGCATCAGGGCCCGGTCCTCGGCGTCGAGTCCACGGATGAGGAGCAGCACAACAAGGTAAAGTATAGCCCCGAGCGGCGCCAGGACCCAAAGCGGCCACGCGTGCAGCGGCCAGAGGGCCGCCAGCATGGCTGCCGCGGCCAGCGCCGGCGGTTGAGGCCAGTCCGAGGCGGAAGTAGATGACTCCAGAATGAGGCAGGATTTGCCGGAAGATGAGCTCGCCAAAATCGCGGTCGTTGGTGATCAGAATGCGCTGCTCATGTCGCGCGATGGCAAGGACTTCGGAATCTGGAAGCCCTGGAGTGTACTCTCGTACGATGGTTTTTACATCATGACCTTGGTTCGTGAGAAAGGCGGCAATCCTGAACTCAGCGCTTTCGTCTAGGAGGAACTTCACGGGCTCGCATGCCCGAGTTCACGCCGCGTTCCAGGCCCTTTGGCCCGCTCCTCGCGCTGCACCAATACATTCGCGTATTCAAGGCATGCCTTGACGTCGTTCAGCGTCAGGTGGGGGTAGTCGGCGAACAGCTCGGCGAGGTCCGGATTGCGCGCGAGCTTCGCGAGGACCAGTGAGACGGGCACGCGAGTCCCCGTGATTATGGGCTTGCCCGCCAGGATCTCGGGGTCCTTGGTGATGCGTTCGCCGTGCAATATCGTCTTCCCGGTCATGTCTTGTCTTACTTTGGGGCCAACAAGGCGGTGGCGGCCAGCCTCAGTATAGCATCCCGTGATGGAACATCATCGCTAGTGAACTCAGCTTGCCTCGATCCGTCGACCCCGTTGCGTTCAAAGGGCGTCAGGGGATTCGCGTCCCAGATTCTCGCCCCAGCAGCGAGCGCGCCAGCGCCCAGTCTTCGCTATCGAGGGCGCGGGAAAGCAGCAACACAACGACGTAGAGTATAGCCCCGAGCGGCGCCAGCGCCCAAAGCGGCCACGCGTGCAGCGGCCACAGCGCCGCCATCATGGCTGCCGCGGCCAGCGCCGGTCGGGCCGCGAGCCCCGCGAGGCCCAGGCGGCCGACGTGCCGCTGCGTGGCCCACACGAACGGCGCCAGCAAGGCCAGCTCGCTCAGCACCGTGACGAAGGCGGCGCCGTAGAGGCCGAATAGTGGGATCGCGATGGCGTTGGCGGCAAGATTGAAGGCGGTCGCCCAGACGAAGGCGCGCGTCAGGAAACGCTGCTGGTCCAAGGCGATGAGCACGTACTGCAGGAAGCCGTTCACGGCGCTGAAGGGGAAGAACCAGATGAGCAGCCGCAGCGCCAGGATGGACGGCGCGAAGGCGTCGCCGAAGAGTAGGAGCACAAGCTGGTCGGCGATCAGGGCAACTCCGGCCGAGACGGGTAGCGCCACGATCAGCAGCGCCTTGAGCGCGCGGCGGCTCGCACGGCGGAGCGCCTCGGCGTCGCCTGCGCCCCAACGCGACAGGAGGGGAAAGGCGGCGAGGGTGAACAGCGAAGGGATGAGGAGTAGCCCGTCGATGAACTTGTAGGCCGTCGTGTACCAGCCGGTCGCCTGATCGCCGCGCAGCGCCTGCAGCAGCAGCACGTCCAAGCGGAAGAAGAGGGAGGCGAGGAAGGCGTTGGCAAGGAGCGGCGTCGCCTCGCGGACGAGGTCGCGCCGGAACGAGCGCTCGGGCTGCCAGGGCGGCAGGCCGAGGAGCCCACGTGTCAGGGCGATGAAGACGAGGGCGTTGACGGCGCTGCCCACGAGGGCGACGAGGCCAAGCCCCACAATGCCCCAGCCTGCGAGCAAAGCCGGCACGCCGAGCACGATCTTGAGCAGGTTGACCACCAGCCCTACGGCCGCGGGCACCTCCATCCGCTCGTGGGCCTGGAAGAGCGCGCTCAGTGCCGAGGAGACGGTCTGCGGCAGCAGCGCTAGCCCCAGGAGGAGCGCCGCCCATAGAGCATCCTCGGCCAGAGAGAGGCGCGATCGGTAGAACAAGAGGACGCCCGCGAGGCCCAGGGCCGCGACCACCCACAGCGCCCAGCGCAGGAGGACCGCATTGGTCACGTAGCGCCCGGCGAGGTCCGCGCGGCGGGCGACCTCGCGCGTTATCAGGGTGCCCAGGCCGAAGTCGCTGAAGATGGCGAAGTAGCCCACCAGCACCACCGCGAAGGCGTAGCGACCGGCGCCCTCCGGCCCCAGCAGGCGCAGCATGAAGACGGCGAAGCCCAGGTCCATGAGGCGGTTGACCACCTGCGCCGCCATCGGCGTGAGGCTGTTCTTGAGGACGCGCATGGCGATCGGCGCTGGTCCATCGGTCGCGATGCGCGGCCAAAAGCCGACCGCCATGCTGGCGACCACGCCCAGCCCGGCGATGGCCGCCAGCAGCAGGCCAACCTGGAAATCGGTCGTGCCGTAGCGAAAGACGACGCGGTGCGTGCCTTCGGCGAGCGCCACGGCGCGGAACGCGGCGTCGGCCCGCAGGACGGGCGCGGGCGCCCCATCGACCTCGGCGCGCCATTGCGGCGTGTGGACATCGGCGAGCACGAGGTACCCGGGTGTGGGCAGCGTTGCCTCGATTTCCACACGGTTGGGGCTATGGGAGACCACCTGCGCTGGCGAGAGCGGGGGTGGTGTGGATGTTGTGTGTAGGGGCGAACGGCCGTTCGCCCCTGCGTTCTCCAATACCACGCTCCGGCGCGGGTCAAACCCTGATGCGCGTAGGGCGGCGAGCGCCCCGTCACCGCCGGGGGCGGACACCGCCTCGAAGACAACGAACGCCCGCGGCATGGCGCCGTCGTTGCGGTAGATGCGGACCTCGTCGTCGTAGACGAGCCGCCACCGGCTGGATGGGAGCGGTCCGTCGGTCAGCAGATAGCGGACGCCCAGCAGGTCGAGGAGGGGCGAGTCGAGGCTCGCTGGATCGCCGAGCCGCATCAGTTTGCTATAAGGCAATCCCTGCGGCGGCTCCATGAGCGACCAGTACTCAGTGAAGCGTTTCATGATCAGCGTGTCGTAGCCGCGGATGTCCTGTAGGCCGTACTGGAGCGCGGTCACCGGCGGCAGCGCGTCGCTAGGGCCGTAGGAGGCGATGCGCATCAGCGGCTCCTCCCGAGCTCGGTCTTGTAGGAAGCGTATGGATCCCGGCGCCTCGTCGAGCAGATGCGGGTCGCTCCAGGCTTGGTAGGTGAAGCCGAGCGGCAGCAGCTCAAGCGCGATGGCGAGCCCGGCAAAGGGCGCGAAGAGAGGCCAGGGGCCGATCCGGCGTCTTCGCCGGGCCAGGGATAGCACAGCGGCGCTCGCCACGAGAGCAACGGCGAAAATGAACAGGTTCTTGGCCTGATACGAATAAAGGAATGACGCAGTCGAAAAAGCGCGGGCGAGGCCGGGGTTTGAGGCGAGGAGGCGGTCGGCGAAGGCGAGCATTGGGCCCAGGAGCAGGCGACTGAGCAACAGCGCGGCGAGCAAGAGCGCCCCGCCCAGGCCGCACGCCCGGGCAAGCAGTCGCCAGACGCGGAGCGTCGGCTCGCGGGCGAGCGCGTCGGCACCCAGGCCCGCCAACACCGCGAGGCTGAAGGACAGCGGTAGGAGCCAGCGAAAGGGCGTGTGCAATTGGTTCGCTCCCGGGAGCGCGAAGACCAGCCGGTACAGCGGCGTGCCGGCGGCCAGCAGCAACGAGACAACCGCGAGTGAGGCGAACGTGAGCACGAGGCGGTCGCGTCGGAGCAACATGGTGCCCAGCGCGAGCACCAGCGGCAGCGTGCCGATGAAGCCGGCCTGTTCGACATAATTGGAGGCGCCCCAGAAGGGGAACGTGCGGGCCGCGCCCTGGGCGTCCGTGGCGCCGAGGATGGGCGTCATGCGCCAGGTGGTGAGGTCGAAGTACGTGTGGTGGCTCGGGTTGCCGAAGAGGTCGGGCACGAGCAGCGCGGCGAGTTGCTTCACCGGCAGGGCGAAGCCGACGATGTCCTCGTAGCGCAGCTCGCCCACGCGGTAGTTCAACCTTGCCACGCCCACAAACGGCAGCAGCAGCGGCGCGGCCAGCATCAAGCCCGCCAGCAGCGCGAGGCCCCAGCCGACCACCGTCCAGAATGTCGTTCTGAGACCCCGAAGCGGGCGAAGCACCTCAGCGCTGCGATTCCCCGCTCCCTCTGGGAGCGGGTTAGGCCTGCCCTGAGCGAAGCCGAAGGGGTGAGGAAGACCAAGAAACCTCCAGGCGAAGAACCAGCCCCAGATCGCCAGGACGTAGCCGCTGTACTCGAGGTGGCCGGCCAGCAGCATCATGCCGAGCGTGACCGCGAAGGCCGGGCCCCAGCGCGCCACGGCGCGCCAGTTCCCCGCCTCGATGCTGCGCATGCCTCGCTCGGTCGTCAGCAGGAGCCAGGGGAGCCAGGCCACGGTGCTCCCGATCATGGGCCACATGAAGGTCGTCGTCACCACCGTGCTGAAGCCGACGGCGATCGCTGCGAGCAGGCCGCCGGGCGGGCCGGCGCCGAGCGCGCGTAGGAAGGCGTAGGTTCCCCAGGCCAAGAGAAGCACGTGCAGTGCTGCGGACCATCCGTACGCGTGCACCAGCGGCAGGGCCAAGAAGATGACGTTCAGCGGGTACAGGGCGCCGTTCTGCCCCTCGGCGAGGAAAGGGGTGCCGGCTAGCGAGTAGGGGTTCCAGAAAGGCAGTTGCCCGTCGCGCTGCGACTCGCGGATGAACTGCTTCCAACCGACGTTCTGGAGGACGACGTCGCCTAACAGCTCGTTGTGTGGTGGCGGCGTCTCGGCCGAGCGCCAGGGGGGCGTCGCCGCCAGGATGTCGAGCGGTAGCAGCGTCCGCTGCCCGCTGAGGGCGGGACTAAAGAAGAGGGCAACCAACGCTAGGAGCGCGAGCGGCGCCTGCGCGTCTGGGTTGGTCAGGAAGCGCTGGGAGAGTGTAAGATTTGTTGCTGATGTCGCCTTTTGTGGTGTAGTCATTATTGGAACTGAGGCGCTTGGTGTGGCAAAGGAGGGGACATAAGGGGCAGGTGGAAAGGAGCCAATTTGTGAATTCGCCAAGAATTCACAAAAAGGAGCGTTTTCCAGGCACGAATTTCTTGTCCCCTATAAAGAGACTTTGTCTGCTAACCGGGGCTCGGCGATCCAGTTCTGTAATGTTGAGTAGAACTGCGGACGCCAGTCTGACCAGACGATTACGGGTAAACGCATCTCGTTCCAAATCCGGTCTACGAGCGGTTGCATCCCGGGGGGGAAGACTTTCGACTTGAACGTGAATAGCATCCCTCCGGCTCGTCGAGCAATCTCCCACTGGCGGGAGTGTCGACTTCGTACGATAAAAAGCGGACGCAGGCCAAGGGCCTGGCACATAGCAAGCTTTGTCTGTAATTCATCATCGGGTATGTAGGCGAACGTGTTTTTCACTTCTACACCGTAAGCGACGCCGTCCCTCTCCGCAACGAAGTCCAAATCATGCCCCGTGGTTGTCCACGTGTTCCCTGAATAACTGTTGCCATTACGGGCTACCACAGCTAGCCCAAGTTTTGCTAGGCCAAGATCAGTCAAAAGCTCGGCATATTGGCCTGTAGCAGCACTAATCAAGGGCGAAGAGTATTCAGCTAATAAGCTCTTGTGTGTTTCGATTTGGCGTCTAACGTAGCGAACGTTCGAACGCCAAACGAGTGTGCTTTTGGCTCCTGAGCCAATGTCGACTTCGATCGAGCTTAGAAATCCAGTCTGCCTCAGTTCGGTAATCGCGAGGTTTGTCAACCAGTGGAAGTATTTGTCTTCGAACAAGACCTCTAGTTGCATAATGTGGTAAATGGAGCTAGGGGTGACATTAGATGGAGTTCCTCCGGAGATATACACTTCGTGTGCTGGATCAGTGAAAAACCGTTTCAAGTCTTGAACGACACTGGCCAATGAGACGCTGGAGCGCCTGGCCATGTTAGCTACAATCCTCTTCTAACTGCCACGTTACCGGAGCGGGCGGTTAAGCATCGGGGCATCGCAGGCACCCCAAAAAGAACTCGGAGAGAAGACAAGTGAAAGGTTGTCATTGCGCCAGTAGAGGCACCAACTGCCAAAGGACCTGTAGGTCGAACAACGCGAGGAACGCCAGCAGCAGGGCGACCACCGCCGGCGCATACCGAGGCGAGAGCAGCTCCCGCCACCCCAGGACGAAGCCCAGGGCGATGGGCAACAGCGCGGGAAACAGATAGCGCCCTTGCGGCTGGATGTACTGCAGGTTGTAGGCGACCATCTGACCCGCGACGACAACGACCCACAGCGCGAGCAACGTCAGGCCCCGCCGCTGCACCGGCGTCAGGTCTGATCGTCCGAAGAGAGATCGGCCGGTGAACAACAGCAGTCCGGCGCCGCTGAACAGCGCCAGCCCCAGCAGCAGGACGTACGCCTCGGCGCGGGCTGGCACGGCCATCCAGCCGATCTGAGCCCAGAAGGAGCGGAACGTGGTCGTCACGAAGTGCTGCGCTGCGGCCAGGTCGAGCGCCGCCAGCCGAGGCTGACCCACGACGACTAGCTCGTGTCGCACCAGGCCCAGTGGGTCGAACGGGCCGTAGACCATCATGTTGCGCACCAGCCACCACCCGCCCACGATGGCGGCGATCAGCGTGATGCGCAGGGCGAGGTCGAGGGCGTTCGCGAAGCCACGGCGGCCGCCCCACAGCAGGAGAGCCGCCGGCACCAGCCCGAGGAGCGAGTAAAGCGTCACCTTGGTCAGGATGACGGCGCCGAGGAGCAACCCGGGCACCAGAGCGTTGCGCCACGTGGGCTGCGCCGCTGCGGGCGCTCCTTGCAGAAGTAGCCAGGCCAGCACGGCTGTCGCCAGCAGCACCGCCAGGCTATCGTTGCCGACGGCGGCGCTCATCGCCGTGTGCTGCGGCAGGAACGCTATGAAGCCTGCCGTGGCCACGGCGAGCCAGGGCAGCCGCGGGAAGAGCGCGTAGACGGCGGTGAAGGCGAGCAGAAGGGTGATGCCGCCCCATGCGACCGAGAGGAGCCGGAGCGCCTTTACCTGGTCAGCGACGCTGAGCGGGGGCACGAGGCGTAGCACGCCGGCCGCGACCATGTAGTAGAGCGGCGGCTGATGCGACTCGTAGCGCAGGGTCGAGACCGACAGATTGGGCGGGAACTTCGACGACTTCAGTCGCTCGAGGTACGCCTGGTCCCAGTCGCCGGCCTCCAGCACGGGGAAGCCTTGCCCTTGCGCCAGCGCCAGGGCGTAGTTGAAGTGGGCTGGCTCGTCGGGCGCCTGCCAGAGGGGAGTCCGCACGACGTAGCCCGCACCGAGGGCCAGGTAGCCCACCAACACGAGGACGAAGCCGACGACTTGCACAGACTAAGCTGAGGTCTGCTCTGCAGAATCCTGACCGTGCGATAAGGTCACCGGGAACGTTGTCCTCCCCGTTCATCCTGAGTTTGTCGAAGGACGAACGGCTGGGGCTTGGGGCGTTTCGCCGCTTGGTTCTCCCTCACCTCACCACCTGCACAGGCGTGCCCACATCCAACAACCGCCAGCGCTGGTCCGCAGTGACGGGCCGTGCGCCTAGGCTGATGGCCGTGGCAAGGCAGGCCCGGTCTCCGAGCGAGAGGCCTAGGTGGCGTGTGCCCTCCCGGAGATGAGCAGCCATCTCTGCCTCCTGTGTTGTGAAGGGGACGATCTGCAGTCCGAGCGCTTCGAGGTCTTCCCTGAGTGGGCCCGGCGGCCTGCCCCGCTCGATGCTCTTCTGGGCGACTTCGGACCAGTTCACGCTCGAGATGGCTGCTCGATCCAGGAGCGGCTCCACAACCTCGCCCCCCGGTTCCGAGTGGAGCAACGCCAGCAGCGCCGAGGCATCCAGAACAGCCTCGTAGGGCGCCATCAGTCGGCATCTTCGCGTGCTGCCTCAGCCCTTCGCTCGTGCAGCAGCTCATCAACCAGGCTCTCCTCGCCCGCGACCTGGGCAAACCACCGCTTGACTCGGGCCAGCACCTGCTCCCGCTTCTCGAAAACGAGGCGTCCATCCTCCACTCGCACCAGGAGCGTGTCGCCTGGATGCAGCGCAAGGGAGCGCCGGATGGCGGCGGGAATCACCATGCGGCCTTGCTCCCCGATCACAACCGTGCGCTCTTTCGTCTGTGCCATATCATCTCATATTGTGCCACATCACTTACGATGCCGCAACTCATCGCCGATGCTGCCACTTTGTCAGTACATCGGCCACAGCGGAGGACCGAAGACCACA
>Ga0209751_10005380_pt1 | contig 12068 bp, 9 predicted proteins | sample RifCSP13_1_FD_184019 | JGI IMG/M metagenome (GOLD analysis project Ga0209751, IMG submission 184019) | Soil microbial communities from Rifle, Colorado - Rifle CSP2_sed 13_1 (SPAdes) (version 2) | ecosystem: Environmental > Terrestrial > Deep subsurface > Rock core/Sediment | place: Rifle... | reverse complement strand
AACGTTTCTCCAACTCCGGTGACATTCAATGTTGCTCAGGCTCCTGCCGCAGATGTCAAGATCAACGTGGCGGTGGACACCACGCCAATTGCCAATGAACTTCGTCCACTGGCGGGACTCCGGGATGCAATCGCGGGTGCGCTCCTAGCGGTAGCCAATGCAGTACAGGGTCAGAAGCCTCCGGTGGTCAACGTCACTACCCCGCCCGCAATTGTCCACAACGTTATGCCCGCCGAGAGCGTAGAAGAGCAGGACGTGATCCGCGATCCTCGCACCCAGCAAATCAAGGGTACAAAGACGGTAATCAAACACAAATATGGAAGAAATTGATGTTCATCTTTATCAATAAGGAGTCCAATTCATGTCCCTAACCTGGTTCATCTGTACCTACAAGCGACGCATTGGTACTAGACACCCAACTCGCTATTGCGCGATGGATGATTTCACCGACGCAATTCGCCTTGACAGCGGCGATTGGGCCGAGACTGAAGTTCTTGGCAATTACGCGATTGTCAAAGTTCGGGCGTCCGACGCTACGCTGTCCAGCATCGCCGGGGCGGCTGGCTTTGTGCGCCTGCCGGTGGATCGACTCAATGACTCTCTAGTAGCGCTGAACGGCGGTCAGATCCGAACATTGCGAGATCGGCTAATCGATATGGGGTACGACGACGCTGAGATTGATTCGTCTTTGGGCGTCAATCTGTCCGTGCGAACGCTGGGCGACCTGTTGCGTTTTGCCGCGAGCCGTCGGAGAAAACCGCGCTACGACAGCGGGCAGGATCAGATTGTGTTGGATGGCGAAGTACAAACCTGCAAGAGCATCGACATCGTGGACAGTGAGGTTCGCTGATGGCGTTCCCGACGACGGGGCTATTAGACAACTTCAACCGGGCGGATGAGAATCCGATTGGAAACGGAAATTGGTCGGGGCCGATATGGTCTGGCGATAATCAACTGCGTGTAGCGTCCAACCAGTGCGCTCCGCAGACGAGCGGCCCTTGGCATAACTCATATTGGAGCGCGGCGCAGTTCGGCAACTGTGAGGTCTATGCCACTGTACCGACAGTCGGCGCAACCGACGACGACCTCAACCTTTATGTCAGAATTGCATCGCCTGGAGGCGCAGGCCTAGATTGCTATATTTTTGCTATTGGGTATCAGGCCTCACCCTCGAATAATTCAGTTATCTATCGGGTAGACAATACCACCCTAACACAACTCGGCGCGTCGCTCACAGTTGATTTGGACGCCGCTGAAAAAATCGGATTCGAGTGCAATGGTTCATCGCTCACCGCCTATCTCTTCGAGTCGGGCGCGTGGGCGTCTCAGGCTTCGCGGACAGACTCGACGTATTCAAGCGGATACATCGGCGCAGAAATCGAAAACAACACCGCCCGGTTGGACGACTTCGGCGGCGGAACTATCATTGTTGCCAGCGGCGGTATGCCAGCCGGAGTTTTACAACCGATGGGAATAGTTTGGTAAGGAAATAATATGAGTGTAACAATCACAGCCTGTGGAAATTCTACTCCTCCCGATGGAACCATCGTTGCCACTTGTTCCATTGGCGGTGAGAACTACCAACTCTTTATCCAAACCGATGCGGCGGGGAATACCATCGGCGTTTCGGGGAGTCCGTACACTACTAATATCGCCAACTCGCCCTCGGTGATCGTGGGGAGCGGTTCGGTAGTTGTCACCAACGCGCTTTCCGCTTCTATTTCCAACGTTGCCTCAGTAATCATTGCTTCCGGTAGTGTCGTTGTTACCAATGCGCTTTCGGCTTCCATCAGCGGCGGAAGTATAGCATTGCTGACTGGTGCAAATGTAATCGGCGTGGCCTCCGTTGTTCAATCTACCCCGACCGGAATTGACAACGCCTGGCCGATGAAGATTACTGATGGCGTTGATACCGCTGTGGTGGATGCCGCCTCGCGTCTCCTGGTAACTGCATCGCTTACAGATGGATTAACAGTAACGTCTGCCTCGGTAACAGTTGTAAACAATGGCGTAGCCTCTCCAGTCTATACACGTCTAACTGATGGGGTTGACAATGCCGTAGTAGATGCCGCCTCACGTTTACTTGTCACCGCCTCGCTAACCGATGGTTTGACTGTGACCTCCGCTTCTGTTACTGTGGTCAATAATGGTGTGGCTTCGCCTATTTACACTAGAATTACAGATGGTGTAGATAGCGCGGTTGTAGATGCGGCTTCCAGACTGCTTGTTACCGCATCCCTGACAGATGGACTCACCGTAACTTCTGCCTCGGTGACAGTAGTCGATAACGGTGTAGCCTCGCCTATATACACACGTCTGACCGATGGTGTAGACAGCGCCGTCGTAGATGCGGCGTCACGACTATTGGTAACTGCATCACTAACAGACGGACTCACTGTGACCTCGGCCTCGGTGACAGTTGTCAACAACGACGCCACCTGTCCAATCTACACTCGTCTTACGGATGGAACTGACAATGCCGTCGTAGATGCGGCCTCGCGACTATTAACGACTGCCTGCGTGACCAACACCGCCTCCGTCATTGTTTCGTCAGGAAGTGTGATTGTCACCAATGGCCTCAGCGCCAGCATATCCAATTCCGTTACTGTGACTCAGGGCGCATCGGGCGCAAGTCCCTGGGGAGTGCGAACGCTAGATGAGGCTGGGTTGGCGTATGGTGTTGGAATCGCCTCGCCCATGTTTGTTCGGCTCACCGATGGCGTAGATACGGTACTGGTAGATGCGGCCTGCCGATTGGCTACTACTGCCTGCGTGACAAATACCGCCTCGGTGATTGTATCCTCCGGCTCGGTGGTAGTGACAAATGCTCTAAGTGCAAGTATCTCAAACGTCGCCTCGGTGATCGTATCGTCGGGGAGCGTCACAGTCATCAACCAGATTTCGGCGTCGGTTTCAAACGTTGCCAGTGTCATTGTTTCCTCCGGTTCGGTGGTTGTAACAAATGGACTCTCAGCCTCCGTAAGCGGCGGGTCAGTAGCATTGCTGACGGGTGCAAATGTCATTGGCACAGCCTCGGCGATTCAAGGAACGGCGGCGGCTATTACTGCCCCCTGGCCGGTGAGGATTAGCGATTCGGTTGATAGCGTAATCGTAGATGCGGCCTCACGTCTTGCGGTTACACTCACTGATGGTACAAATGCCTACGGTCTGCCTGCCAGCCCGATCTCTCAAGCAGGTGAGGGACTCAAGGTGTGGTGGGGCGGGTCGCTCTTAACCATCAACCAGATTGACCTGAGTTCAAGCGCCGCCGCCTGCACCCGAATCGTTGCCAGCACTGCGGGAGCATGTATTGTTATTATCAACGCTACTTTTACAACCACAAGTTGTCAACGTGTTGGCTGGATTGCTTCCGGAGGTGGTGCGGCGTCAGCGGCAGTGCAAACTCCGATGCCCTTTGGAACGAACGGAGGTATGGATGCCAAACGTTCACCCGACTCATACCTGTGGAGATTTCCATCCGGGTCAAATGCGATACTAACCACTACAAGCGCCTGCTACGTTGCCGGAACGATAAACTATGTTAACGTCACGGGTTAGACTTAGTACCCACGCAAGCAGACTCGAAAGATGGCTGGGCAAGGATACAATAGAACAACTTTGTCTGGCAACTCATGATTTTTATTGGCCCATTCCAATTGCGAGTGTAGATGGAGTCTACGCCTATAAAGGAGACTTTTTTGGTGCGATTCGGGGAGGAGGATTTACCTCCCTCTCCGATCTAATCGCCGAGGCCAATGCAGGGAAACTACGGAAATTCTATTTTCAAAAAGCGGGCGCAACGGGTGTCGCGGGGGTAACAAGTAGTCTCTGGGGGCTTGGCAATCAGCCTGCGGCAGGGGCTAACGCCGGAGCCGCACCGGGTGGAACTATCCCCACCAATGCTACTACCGGAGCAGTTGCCTTTGATAATGTCTCGCCTGACACCCGCCACGTTGTTTCGGCAATGGCAACATCATCCGTAGCGGGGAACACTCTGCTCTTATACGACCGCTTGTTTGCCGTGAATAAGACCATGAACTCAACAGCGACCCAGGCTGTGACGGGTGTTCCCACTCGTTACACAAGTACAACACCCGGCGCGCAGGACTCCGCCGAGGGAAATTTCCTCTTTGTGGAGGTGGGTGGAACAGCCCTGGCCGCTACTGCCCACAACTGGACGGTGTGCCAGTATACCGATCAAGGCGGGACAACTGGAGTCTCTCTGCCATCGCTCACCGGAAACTCTGCCGCAATCGTCCGGCGATTAGATCATCCTATCCAGCAATGGTTTGCGCCGTTGGCCGCTGGCGACACAGGAGTCCTGGCCTTGACTCAAATGCAGTGTTCGGCGCTGGTAGCAACGGGCGTGATAAACTTCGTGATTGGACATCCCATCTGCTTCATGCCGTGTCCAATTGTAAATATGATGATGCCGTTTGACTATATCGGTACAGCATTCAATCTGGCGAGGATGTTTGACGATGCGGCGCTGGCGCTTCTGGAGATAGTAAAACCCTCCACGACTGCCACAACCTACAACGTCGAGGTTACAATGGTGTCGGGATGACCCAGTACAGATTTGCAAACGGAAAGCGGTTTAACGCATGGGTACTCTATTGGCAACCCACACTTACCGCTCACGATCCTAATCCTCCTATTACACTTGAGGATGAATCCGAGCCACCCGGAGAGTCGTCTGCCCCCTACGGGTTTTTGCAACCAATGGGGATATTCGGTTTAGTCTATGTCATTATTACTTCTTCTCTATGGTATCGAAACGCCGGAGGCTGAGGCGGGGCCGGAGCCAGAACCCCAGCCTGAGACTCCCGGTGTAGTTGGAATACAGGCGGGATTGCTTCTCCGATCCAAGCGCCTGCCTGAGGTCTACGTTATCAATCTGGATGAGGAGGAGATACTGATTTTGTAAATTAAAAGAGCCTATTGCTAGGCTCTTATGTATTTGCGCCATTCCTCGTGCTTGCTATTTTGCAAAACGAGAACAAGGTAATTCACCCTCGGCGCTTTCGGCTCAAACTGCGGATTGTTGAATTTCATTCCCGCCTCGGTCATACCCCTGTCTCCCTTTCGCTTCTGACACTTGCGACAGGCGCAGACTGTATTCCCCCAAGTGTTTGGCTTGATGCCATTCTTGCGACACTCGGCCAGTGACACCACATGATCCACCGTTGCCTCGTCATCGCTCAATCTCACCCCGCAGAATTGACACTGGTACTTATCCCGCCTCAGCACGTTGGGCTTTGACCAGTGTGCGGTTCGGTGAGGGACGCGAACATAGTACCTCAGCCGGATCACGGTGGGGAGAGAGATTGTTCGGGAGGGGGATTTCATTTGAAACTCTGGTTCTCCCAAGATCGGCTCTGCTTTTTCGGCCATGATCAGTCCCAATGCGCGGCGGGAGCCAATCACGGCCATCGGTTGGAAATCTGCCCCAAGCAAAAGTACACTGCTCATAGTCATCTCCTGTCAGAGTGGCGGGAGTCGAACCCGCGATCTCTAGCGTCCCGTGCTAGTATGTTGTCCGTCTACACCACACCCTGAGTCAGGACGGAGAGATTTGAACTCTCGATCTCCTCGATCCGAACGAGGCGAACACTCCGGGCTGTTCCACGCCCTGAGAGTCTGAGTGGTTGGATTTGAACCAACGTGCCCTCGCATCCAAAGCGAGTGAGGTAAACCGGACTCCTCAACACCCAGATAGAGTCCCCGGCGGGAGTTGAACCCGCAACCTTATCGTTAGGAACGATTTGCGCCGTCCAGTTGCGCCACGAGGACAAGAGACGATGCACAGAGTTGAACTGTGTTGAGTTGCTTTGCAGGCAACCGCCTCACCGTTCGGCCACATCGTCAAAGAAGCGGGAGGGGGATTTGAACCCTCGTGTTCACTTTCAAAGAGTGACATCTTGACCGTTGGATGATCCCGCCGTAGGACGGGTGAGATTTGAACTCACGAATGACGCACCTTATAAGAGTGCCGCGTTTACCTGACTACGCTACCGTCCAGTGCCGCCCCTCGGATTTGAACCGAGACCTCGTGGGCTTCAACCAAGCATACTACCAATTATACTAAAGCGGCGTTTACGCAAACGGCAATTGTTTTCTGCGATCCGCCTCGGTCGCGACATTGAGACTTCGTTTCAACGATAACAACGCAAGTTTGCGTAAGGTGGGCACACCCGGACTCGAACTGGGATTTCTACTTTGTAGGAGTAGTACACTGACCGTTGTGTTATGCGCCCAAGATGCCAACCGAGGGATTTGAACCCTCAAACCTTGCTTAGGGGTCACGGAATCTCAGTCCGCCGTGTTTACCATTTCACCAGGCTGGCGTTTTATTTATTTTTGGAACCGAATGTTTCCGTTAGCGCGGCTTCCATTACACCATCCGAACATTGTGGCCTCACAGAGAATTGAACTCTGGTCGTTTGATTGAGGGTCAAACATCCTATCCACTAGAAGATGAGGCCAACTTGAAGTTTTCTATGTACATCATTGCAAGAGGTATTAGATCGCTAAATGATTCTATGTGAGCTAAGAATATACTGCATCTTGAACACAGTAAACCCCGGTGTAACACACAATTGAGAATCAGTTTGCCTGACCACTAGCAGAAGGTCGCGGGAATGGGAGTTGAACCCATCTGGGAGAGCTTATGAGACTCTGCTGGAGCCGCTCCAGTCCATCCCGCAGGCTGTGGGAAGAGGAGTCGAACCTCCATAATCGCCTTAACAGGGCGAGGGCTTTCCGGTTAGCCGATCCCACAGTATTGAGTCTCTGACAGGAGTCGAACCTGCAACTTTTTCGTCCGAAGCGAAACGTGCATCCATTACACCACAGAGACAAAGGGCGGATAGTGAGACTCGAACTCACGTTTTTTGCATGGCAAGCAAATGTCTTACCACTAGACGATACCCGCAAGGTGCGATAGGAGGGACTCGAACCCACAATTTTTGCCTTATCAGAGCAATGTCCGAACCAGTTGAACGACTATCGCAAAGGCTGTCTCGGAAGGGATCGAACCTCCAGTTTCCACGTTCAGAGCGTGGCGTCCTGCCTGTTAGACGACGAGACAATAGTGCCGCTGGGCAGATTTGAACTGCCAATTCCACAGTCTGAGTGTGGCTTCGTTGCCGTTAGAATACAGCGGCGTGTACTCCCGACAGGTTTCGATCCTGCTTATCTCGATTAAAAGTCGAGGGCCAATCCATATAGGCGACGGGAGTGTGCTTGTGACAGGGGTCGAACCTGCAACCTATTTGGTAAGAACCAATTGCTCCAGCCAGTTGAGCTACACAAGCAAGGACACCGCTTGCGTCAATTGTACGTCTCCAAGTTGAAGACAATTTCATGGCAAGCGGCCCGCATCTTGGACATGCGGTTGTCACAGCGGAGATAGCGAGGATCGAACTCGCCCAGCCTTTCGGCATCATCTGTTTTCGAGGCAGACTGCCCACCTTCGGGCATGTATCTCCAAGAGGAGAGCGCCAGACCTGACCTGGACTCGTTTCCGAGCCAACCGGATTCCAATCGGTGATCGCAACCTTGCGATTTCACTCTCCGAGGCGTGGGTACGTGCTTTGGAAGTTATCACCCTTATCCCCGTCCAGCAATCCGCTCTATGGCGCGACAACCAGATTGGGGGCTTCGGCCCGCGCAGAGGAATGGGTGGGCGTTGAACCCACATAGCCTTGCGGCCTCTCTGTTTTCAGGGCAGAGTCGAGTAGCCACTCTCAGTCCATTCCGAAGGTAGGATGTACGGGAGTCGAACCCGTGTCGTCTCATTGAAAGTGAGGTCGCCTAACCAACTAGCGGAACATCCCAAAGGGGTGATTTGCAGTACAATAACCCAATGCCATATAAAGATAAGAACAAGCAACTTGAGTACAATCGTATGTGGATAGCCAACCGTAGAAAGAAATGGATTAATGAGAACGGGCCATGCTCAGAATGTGGGTCAAGAGATAGGTTGGAGATTCATCACATTGATCCATCTACAAAAGTAACACATGTCGTATGGTCATGGGCAGAGAGTAGAAGAGTGACGGAATTATCTAAGTGTACGGTTCTGTGTCATAGTTGTCATTTAGAAAAAACATCTATTCAGCGTTCCGCAGAATTAAAACATGGGACATATTCAATGTGGAAAATAAAACACTGTAGATGCGAGTCCTGTGTCCTCGCACAGAGAGCGTATAAGAAGGACTATCGCAAACGGACTGGAATATATTAGGGGTAATATCACGGATTTGAACCCTGATCTTTGCATTCACAGTGCAACGCTCTACCAGTTGAGCTAATATCACCACGAGGCGGAATAGATGAGATTCGGACTCACATTCCCGTTAGGGCACATCGTTTAGCAAACGAGTACGGCCAACCATATCCGTCTCCATTCCACAGAGTCACCGATGGGAGTCGAACCCATATCTTCTCCTTCGCAGGGAGACGATCTGTCCATTGAACTACGGCGACAAGGCGCTCTCGGCAGGATTTGAACCCGCAACCTCATCGTTAGAACCGATGCCGTCTGTCCGTTGACATACGAGAGCAAGGCAGGCCATGCAAGAGTCGAACTCGCAGTTTCCGCTTTGGAGGCGGGTGGTTTCCCATTAACCGAATGGCCTAAGTGTGGACGATACAGGAATTGAACCCGTACTTTCTTGGTGCAAACAAGATGTGCTCCCGTTATCACTAATCGCCCTGGTGGACGTGATATAGTATGCGCCCTTTCCACTGTGCGAGTATTACGCCGTTAGGCCAAGCCCTCACCAGGCTCCCTGTGCAGGAAGTGGGATTTGAACCCACAAGGTCATTCGACCGGGACGTTTACAGCGTCTTGATGTCACCCATCATCGCTTCCCTGCATAGAGCCTCAACCGGGAGTTGAACCCGGACATCTAGTTTACAAAACTAGCGCACTGCCAATTGTGCTATTGGGGCAAAGAGCGGATAGCCAGAGTCGAACTGGCGTCATCTGCTTGGAAGGCAGAGGCGCAACCGTTACGCCATACCCGCAAGAGCCATCAGCGGGGAACGATCCCGCGTCTACAGTTTACGAAACTGCCGCACTTCCGATTGTGCTATGACGGCATAGACATTATGAGGAGCATGTACACACTCGGCACTTTATATCCTTCCAACTCATTCTAGGTAGAATGTTTTTCGGAGTGCTATGGATTGTCACTCATAATGTCAGTGTTGGCGAGAGGAGTCGAACCTCCAAGACTCTCGTTTTGAGCGAGAGATGTCTGCCGATTGCATCACACCAACAAATGTTGCCATTCTTCCTTACTGTTACATGGAATGGCTGGCAACGGCCATATGTCAAAGTTTCATTGTGTCGGCGGAGGGAGTCGAACCCTCATGCGTATGCGTCACGTCTTAAGCGTGAGGTGTCTACCATTTCACCACACCGACATTGATCCACCAACGAGGATTGCACTCGTGTATCTATCTCACCAAGATAGCGCACTGCTGATTGTGCTATGGCGGAACAGCGCGGCGGACGGGATTTGAACCCGTGACTTCTGGCTTGACAAGCCAGTGCAATGAACCAGACTATGCTACCACCGCAGTTGAGTTGTTAAAGAACAAAAAAAAGCGAGGGGTTAGCCTCGCTTCAATACGTCAAAGAAAGGCCAAACTAGAAGCACATGGGCTTCCCAGAATCAACGGCTGACCAATAATGAAACATGGATGCACTATAGCACCTCCCTAAATCAATTGTCAATACCCCAAAACGTTTTCTAATGTTACTACTCATGTACTAACTGAACTCCTCCAAATGCCTTGACATAACACAAAATCAACCTTATTCTATCCTTGCTAATCAGCCTCGTCCTTGTCGAGAAAAGGAACGGGGCTTTTTTCATGCCACTTTACGATTACGAGTGCGAGACACACGGCCAATTTGAAGTCACAAGGTCAATGACCGATGACAGTTTCCAGCATTGTCCAGCGTGCAGGCGAAAAGCCAAGCGGGTCTTTTCTGCTACGCCCGCTATTTATCGGGTGGGTGGATTTTATTCTATTGATAGTGGTCAGCGGTTTGAGTCTCAGTTGACGCCGAGGGGCAAAGAGATTTACCGAACCGCGAAAGCAAAGGCAGGCGAGTAGTGCCCTATTCAATCAAGATGGATGGCGAGAAGCACTGTGTAGTCGGCCCCAGTGGGAAGAAGATGGGTTGTCATCCCTCCCACGATGAGGCTATGAAGCAGATGCAGGCCCTTCACGCAAATGAGGCAATGAGTCAGATGCTTTGGGTTGATCCATTTGCCTATGTCAAAGGCCAGCCATTTAGAGTATTTCCCATCGGGGATTTCAAACGCGATGGCAGGGAAATCAATCTCACCGCTGAACGACTCCAGAGAATTGCCTACAACGACGGCAATCCGCGCTGGAAAATCCCGATCTACCCCGGCCACCCAACCGATGCAAATCCCGACCCGGCCAAAGTGGGAAATGCAATGCGTCTTGAGTTTCGGGAAAATGATGGTCTCTACGCTCATCCAGAATACACCGAGGATGGCGAGAAGTCTATTGAGAGCGGGGGCTATCAGTACGTCAGCCCCGGAATTATCTGGTCAGGCTACACCGACGAACAGGGAAATGAAATACCAGATGTGCTGGATCATATAGCCTTGACAAATCGTCCGTTTTTTTCAAATCGGACGGCATTGTTTAGTTCAAGTGAGGCGCTAATGAGAGACGATCCATTTTATGAACTCAAGGAATGGTTCAAGGAAACATTCAAGTCGGAGGCGACCCCTCCCAAACCAGTGGAGGTTCCACCTCCGAAAGGACAACCCGTGACCCTACCTACCGATACATTCGACGCGAAGGCTCAGGTCGATCTGCTCACCGCAACGATCAAGGCGCAGAAGGACGAGTACGACGCCAAACTCAAGGTTATTGAAACCGAGAAGGCCGAGTTTGCCGCACAGTTATCAGTCGAGCGCAAGACCCGCGAGTTGATCGAACTCAAGCGCGAGGCCCAGACCTTCACCCATTTGCCAATCAAGGCCGACGAGTACGCCGAGAAGTTCTATGCTCTGAGTGTAGTGAATGCCGACCTCGCCAAGTGGTTTAGGGACAAGTTCGTTATCTTTGAAAACCTCATGGCACAGGGCAACCTGTTCGGCCAATTCTCCCGCGACAATGCAAGTGAGGCGCAGGGCGAGAATCTTGAAACCCTCACCGCGAAGATTTTGGCTGAGGAGTTCAAGGGCGACCAGGCCAAGTACGCCGATGCGTTTGTGCAGGCAGGAATCCGCCGACCGGACTTGGTTCCCGCCGAACTCCGCTCACGCAATCCGCGCCGATAAGGAGACTAGACAATGGCTAACTACAGAGACATTGGAATTTCCGACGCGGCCTTCACCGCCGACGTTGATCTAACCGCAAAGCAATACTACTTCGTTCAATGCGCTTCCACGCAGGGCAATGTGGGTGTGGCAACAGGTACGAGTAACCCTGTTCCAATTGGTATCTTGCAGAACTCCCCCTCATTGGGACAGGAAGCACAGGTGCGCGTTCTTGGCTTCTCCAAACTCGTTTGCGATGTTGACGGCAACGGCTCTAATCCAGCCTGGCGAAACTTTATCTACTGCGCCTCGGACGGACAAGGACAGGGCGCAAGCGTCACTGGTTCTCCGGTAAACGCATTGTTCGTTGACACGGGCTTTAGTTCGGGTAGTGCAATCAAACAGGTTTACCTGTTCCCGATGACGGCTTCATTTGCCGCCGCATCGTAAAGGAGATAAGACATGGCTACACCTACCCAACAGCAAGTCCATGTAGACAATGCGCTGACCAACATCAGCATCGCGTACCGAAATCTGAACTATATTTCGGATCGTATCTTTCCATCTGTTAAGGTACAGTATCAGTCCAACAAGTATTTCGTTTTCAACAAGTCTGACTGGTATCGTGACGAGGCGGCTATCCGCGCTCCCGGTACACGCGCCTCCCGCGTAGACTACCGCACCTCAACCGCAAACTACCTCTGCGTCGAATACGCAGTGGCAAAGGGCGTGGCGGACGAAGTGGTG
>Ga0209751_10005378_pt1 | contig 12071 bp, 6 predicted proteins | sample RifCSP13_1_FD_184019 | JGI IMG/M metagenome (GOLD analysis project Ga0209751, IMG submission 184019) | Soil microbial communities from Rifle, Colorado - Rifle CSP2_sed 13_1 (SPAdes) (version 2) | ecosystem: Environmental > Terrestrial > Deep subsurface > Rock core/Sediment | place: Rifle... | reverse complement strand
CGCATTCAACCCCGACGGAAGCTGGCTAGCCTCCGCCAGCGAAGATGGGACAGTCCTCCTATGGCAGGTCAGCCTGGACGCCCTGCTGGCTGAGGCTTGCCGCCGGGCCGAGCGCAACCTGACCCGGCAGGAATGGGTGACGAACCTGGGGGAACCGATCCTGGATTACCACCTCACTTGCGGAGATTACCCCGGAGATATCACCGTCATCGAGGCTATCCTGGAAGTGGGGCGGGAATACGCCCGGGATGGCCTGGAGGTCGAAGCCCTGGAGACCTTTTATCAGGCGCTTGAGATGGACCCCAGCCTCACTCTGGTGCCGGAAGCGGAGCTCGCCCTGGTTCAGGGTCGCGCTTCTACGGCAAAAGGCCAGGTCGAGGCCGCCCTGTCTGCATTCCAGAGGGCCAACGAACTGGACCCGACCTTGGACCTGGATCCAGAGGCGGAGGTTGCCACCATCCTTGTCGAGACGGTTGAGCGTGATGTCCAACTGGGCGTGCTGGCTTATCAGCGAGAGGTCGCCTGGGCGCTGGATTATTTAAAGTGGGCGGTTGAGCTGGCCGAGTTGGATGATTTCCGCGACTGGATTTCAGGTATTTTAGAGGAACTGTGGGATGCCTACGCCCGCAAGGGCGAGTACGAGCTGGCCTTCGAGGTGTTGCAATTCGGAGCCGAGTTGGATGCTCCCACCGGTGAGTTAGAACTGGAACAAGTGATGGCCGAGCGGTTAATCGAGCTAGCGAATGACCTTGTTTATAACGTTCGGCTTGACCAGGCTCTGGATGCTTTCCAACATGCGTATGAATACGACTCGGAACAGGGTTCCAATATGGCCTCTGATGTCGAATATCTTGGGAGCGAGTACATCACCAGGAACCAGACGGAGAAAGGATTGCAGGTCTTGCGCTGGAGTGCTGAGCTCGATCCTTCCCGGGAACTTGAGCCTGAGCAGGTCGCAGCCAGTATCCTGGTTAAAAATAGCCATGAATTTGTCGACCGTGGACAATATGCTGAAGCGCTGCAAGCCCTCCAGCGGGCGGTCGAGCTGGTTCCCGCCCCTCAGGAAGACCAGGTTTTTGACTTATCTTGGGCATATTACGACGTTTGCTGGGAAGGCAGCCTGGAGGGCCGGGCCAGCCTGGCGCTGCCCGCCTGCCAGCGAGCCATCGAATTGGTACCCGACTACCCAGAATATCGCGATGGGCGCGGCCTGGCGCGCGCCCTGACCGGCGATTACCCGGGCGCGATTGAGGATTTCCAGTATTATCTGGATAACACACTTGACATTGATCCCGAGACAGCCCGCCAGCGCCAGGCGTGGATCCAGGCTCTGCAAAACGGCCAGAACCCCTTCGACGAAGAGACCCTGGCAGGTCTACGCTGAAAGGGTTAATACGAAGCGTTGGAGTGCGAGATCTCCAGGTCGTTTACCCGCATGAAGGCTGGCACGATCACCGCAGTTGGGTTGCGCCTCTCGTAGCTTTGGGAGGTGTTGTAGGGCACGCAAGCCTCGGAAAGCCAGGCCACGCGATCGCCAAAGATATCCAGCAGGCTCTGGGTCAGGCGCACGTTGTAGGGGACTGACACCGTGCCATCCTTTTTGAGCAGCAGCGCGCCGAAGCGAGAGCTGGCGGTGATGATCCCCTTAGAGGGGTTGACGATGTTCATGTAATGCAAGAAAGGGATGTACAGCAGGTCAACCTCCCGCGGCATCTTCACCAGCTCCTCCAGGGTGTTCACCGGCGCGTTGCCGCCCTGCAGCACCAGGCTCTTATGGCTGACCGTGTGGCCGGTGGGCTGGGCGGAAAATTCATCCGCATCGTCCTGGCTCCACACGAATCCCTGGAATACGCCCGCCTGGAAAAGCGGGTAAGTATTGCGCTCAATTCCGGTGAAGTCCCGCTTGAAAGGGAAGGTCTCCGGCCGGTCCGGGTCGTCCAGCAGGGTAATCCTGTCGGAGAACACTTTACCCCCCACCATCTCCTCGCTCAGGAACGAGAAGCCGCGCTTCATCATCCCGCCGTTGAAGCCGATCCAGTTCATGAACGTGATCATATCTGCCGTGGCTGCCGGTCCGAATACGATATCGTATTTGCCCAGAGGAAGCTGCTGAGGAGCGTCGTACTGGTAGCGCTCCAGCAGGAAAGCCAGCTCGCTTCGCAGCCTGGCCGGATCCAGCTCGGCAATATTCTGAGCCGAACCCTCGGCGATCACCTCCCATTTGAGCCTTTCATGGGAGAGCACCACCGTGACTTGCGTGTCCGAGGTTTTGAAATATTGAAAATGCTCGGACTGGGTGTTGATCATCGCCAGGGTGTTGCTGCCCGAGGAAAAAATGCCCGAGAGCCTGATCTCATCGTTTTCCAGGCCCCGGGCCGCCTGGTTGAAATACTCCAGCCGGCGAGCGTTGCTGATTTGCGCCAGGGCCGGATCGTATCCGTCTTCGTCAATGAAAGTCTCGGTGAACAGCGGGATGGTCGGCTGGTAGGTAAGCGGCTGGGTGTGCGCCACCATCTCAGCCGCCGTATCGATGCCCTGCTTCATTTCGTCAATCTTACCCAGGTCGGTGATCAGCGCGAAGCTGGCCCGCCTCCTGTCCGCGTGGGCGGTGATCTCCAGGCGAATCAGGTGCTCGTTGGTGTTCAGCGAGATGGCCGAGTTGGCAAAGCGGATCAAATAGCTGTCCTCTTCATGGTAAGAAAGCGCCACTTCGCAATCCTTACTTAGAGCGTAGCGGCGTAGTTCCTGCAAGGTGTGCACGATGCGATCCTTCACGGCTATTCTCCTATCCTGACGTTATCGAAGCGGCAGACCGGGACGCCATGCCCCAACTGCATGACCTGGTTTGGCTGGCCCTTGCCGCAATTGTCCACGTAGGCCACCTCCCAAGTCGATCCGTCGCCCACCGCGGAGAGCGAGTTCCAGAACTTCAAGGTATCGCCCCTGTAGGTGGGATTCTTGACCACCTGGGCGATCTGACCATCCTCTACCAGCCAGCCGATTTCAGTGCCAAAATGGAACTGCTCGCGATTCGAGCCGATGGACCAGCTCCGGTCGCCGTCCAGGATAATGCCTTTTTCTGTGTTCCTGACGATATCCTCCAGGTTGCCGTCCTCGCCGGGGTCGATGTTGATATTGGTCATCCTCTCGATGGGCACCCGGTAGAAGGACGTGGCCCGGTTGCATCCGCCGCTCCCGTCAAAGATCGTGCGCTTTGCCCTGGTGTTGGCTTCTTCCACCATCTGGCGACCGGTGATCGCCCCGACCAAAATGCCCTTGTCGATCAGCACCGTGTTCTGGCAGGCCACGCCATCGTCATCATAGCCGAAACTGCCCGGGGTGTTTGGCAGCGTGCCATCCGCCCGGGCGGTCAGCTTGGCAGAGCCGTAGCGCAGGCTGCCGAAATCCTCCAGGGTGACGAATGAGCCGCCGGCGTAAGCCAGCTCGTAACCCAGGATGCGGTCCAGCTCCAGGGCGTGGCCGATGGTTTCGTGGGTTTGCAGGTACATGATGCCCGGCAGCAGGATGACAGAACGGTCTTCCTTGGGGCAGGCGTCTGCCACCAGGACCTGGTTCATCTCTTTTACTATTCTATCGGCGTTTTCGCTGAAGCGCTGCCGGTCGAGGGCTTCCCAGCCGCGGGTGCTGGCGCCGTGGCGGGCAAGGCGGTATTCGCGTCTGTGGGTCTCTCCCTGGCTGTCCAGGCCGGTGACCTGCATCGAGGCGAACACTTCGGTGATCAACTTTTCGATCTCGCTGCCTTCCGAATCGGCGAAAACGATTTGCTTGCGGATAAAGAACAGATCGCTCAGCCGCTGGAAGACGCCCTCTTGATTGAGCTTCTCATCCATTTCCCTCAGGAAAGCGACTTTCTCCGCCAGAGGCACGCTGAAGGGGTCGGTGTCACAGGGGCTGGCGAATTTCGCCTGGAGGGCGCCTTTCTCCGCCAGGCGCACCGGTAACGTGACCCGCTCGGCAGCCAGGCGGGCATTGTCGAGCGCTTTGTCGAATAAAACCCCCATGTTGTTTAAGTCTGATGAGGCGGAAAAGCCCCAGGCGCCTTTGTAGAGCACCCGGATGCCCAACCCGCTCTCGCGGGACGAGGTGTTTTGCTTCAGGTTGCCGTTCCACATCAGCAGGTAATTCTGCTGTTCGTATGGATACCAGCGGGCGTCCACGTAGGTAGCGCCTGCCCCCTTGATCTGTTCGATGTGTCCCTTGATTTGTGCTAGCATTCCAGCTTCTCCCTGGTACCGTTTTTGTCTGGGTGCAAGTCGTACTGCTCCCAGGACCATCCTGGCGGCAGTTCTCGCGCCACCAGGGCTTAAGTTTAGAGCAAGAAGGGTGAAAAGTCAAACCGAACTGGATAAAACAGTATACAAATAAGTTGTGCGCGGTTTCCAGACCACGCAAAAGGAAAAACCACAAAGACACCAAAACGTGGTTTAATATAGGCCGGAGTTTACCGGTGAGTTATTGCTTGAGCAACAACAAAAATCCAGGCCAGGCGCTGCGCATGATCAACGGCGCCTGGTTCGATATCCTGGGCCTGGCGGTGGATTACGGCTGGAATCCCATGGGCACGGTGCGCAACCCGTGGCTTCCGGGAGTGCCCATCGAGCAGGATTGGTTCAACCCGGAGGACCTGGATTTGTGGTCCGGCAGCTATGTCAGCGAAGTTGTCTCGTTGGTGCTCTTAGACGACGCATTGAACCTGGCGGATGCCCTGGAGCGCGCCTTTATCGAATACCACCCACAGCCCAGCCGCCGCTACCTGCCGGGGTATTTCAATGGATCAGGGGAAAGGGATGGCGGCTTACGGGCGGGAGTGGGGGTGATTTTAGCCCTGGCGGATTTCTGTCGAGACGGCGCCTTTTGGATCGAGAGCGTATAATCCGCACCTTCGGAAATGGGCAGACCTGACAGATTTTCGTCAGGCATTAGATGTAAGAATGCTTTGCTTCCCTCAGTTGACAGTCGATTAAGGCACTTTCAGGAATCTGTCAGGTCTATTCCCCCTGGGGGAAATATTGCTGGTACAGGTCGGCGCGCAGGAAGGCCGAGCAGCATTCAGTGCGGTAAAGCAGGGCATAACCCTTCAGACGATCTGCGCGCACGTCAGTGTAGAATTGATAGGCGAGCTCCATCTTGGCCCGGTCAATGGCGGTATCGAGCACGCCTTCCTGGGTGTAATCCAGCGCCCGCTGGTACCACAGGATGACCAGATATGTGTTTTGCGCCTCGATGATCGCGTAGTTAGCCGGTCTTGAGCGGACCGTCACCGCCCATGAGCCTCGCTGGGGGAAATAGGCGCGCACATCCCGGAATACATTCAGCGGCATTCCTTCGGGTAATTTAGATAGATACCTCTCATTCAGCTCGGTGAAGAAGCGGACTTCTTCGCTTTCGCTCTCTTTGTTCACGCTGTGGTGGTAATGCTGCACATCCCAGGCCAGGTTGCTGTACGCCTGGTACCCCGGGATGGGCAGCGCAAGGACCGCCCAAAGCAGGTTGGGGAACTGCTTCCGAAACGTTGCGAGCGCATTACCGCTGAAGCGGGGAAGAGGGATAACGGTAAACATGCCCGCCAGGCCGGAATAGAGGGGGAGAGCGGCGGGCAGAAGAAAATGCGTGGGCTTGATGACGATCGTAAACAATACATAGATCAGGAAGGGGAACGTAAACGCCAGGATCAAGAGGTTCAGTAACCGATTGTGATTCTTCCAGATGCTGATCAGGGTCAGCGCAAATGCCAAAACGATGAAGATCAGTTGACCATACATCTCCTTGATCATTGGATACCAGGCGACAGGCCCTTTCGAGTAGAGCACGTTCCAACCTAGGGACATCGCTTCAGCCTGATTGGTCTGGATTTTCAAGGCGCGCGCCCGGTGTTCCGGATTGAGCAGAAATGGATTCGCAATCACGAAGGTGAGCGCCATCACGAAAACAAACCCAAGGGCGCAGCGTGAGGCAGAACCCAGGGTGATGCGCTTCTGCAGGTAGCCGATCAAGATGTACGCCGGGATCGCCAGGAAGAAGAACAAGCCGAGCAGCTTGGTTGCCGTCGCCAGCCCGCAGGCAGCCGCAGCGAAATAAAAGTCCTTGCCAAAGCGGAGCTCATCCCGGTTGAGGAAGAAAAAAGTCAGGCTGATGAAAAGAATCGCCAGGCTGTCTGGATGCCACCAGGTGCTGTTTTTGAACACCGCCGGAACGGTGAGCAAGAAAATGAACAGCGCCAGGCTGGAAAGATAAGAAGTGAAGCGGGTCTGTAAATAAACAAACACCAGCACGGCCAGGATCATGGGTAGGACGCTGACCATCTGGCGCAGGAGAAGCATGTTCAGTTGGGTATTCCCCAGGCCAACCAGGATTTTAGCGGGCAGTAAGGCAAATACTGCCGAGGAGGCGTAAAAGGGGAAACCGTAGTAGTAATGTTGGTAATAAACAAATCTCCTGGCGGCAGCTTTTAAAGTCTCCCCCCCTGAAAGCATGCGCAGGGGATGGGCGTATTGGGCCGATTCGTCGGGCTCGAAGATCGAGATCATCGCCGGGTCCTTTGCGCCGCTTGAATTTGGCCAGATCATCAGGATGAAATACAGGCATCCTGCGAGCAGCAGAAGAGCGAAGACCCGCTTCTGTTTTCGGCTCAAGTACATATGCTCGAAAATACCCTATTGGTCCTTCATTTTTTGGAGCTGGGCGGAAAATTCTTCCACCCTGTGGGCATAATCCTGCCCATACGCCAGGTTCTCCATCTCGTAAGGGTCGTTAGCCAGGTCATACAGCTCTTCTTCGCCAGTGACATATTCGATATACTTCCAATTTTGCGTGCGCAGGCCAAAAAAGTCCGGGATGATACTGCCGAAACCATCGACGAGCTGCCAGTGCTCGATCAATAAGGCTTCGCGCCATTGCCGGGCGTCGTCGCTGAAGAGCGGCACCAGGCTCAGCCCATCCACGCCGGCGGGGATTGTAGCGCCGGCCAGCTCGACCAGGGTAGGCGCAATGTCGATGTTGGCGACCAGGCGATCATCCTGGCGGGGGCTGGTGATCAGCCTGGGGTAAGAAACCACGAAAGGAACCCGGATGCACTCCTCAAACTGGCAGTTTTTCTGGGTCGAAAGGCGATGTTCCCCATAAGCGAGGCCGTTGTCAGAGAGAAAAATGATCAGCGTGTCGTCGCGTTGACCGATCTGTTCGAGGGTCTTGACGATTTCCGCGATCCCTTCATCGACGGATTGCATCGACCTGACCGTTCGCTGGTAAGCGTTCACCATCTCCTCCCATTCGACCGGCGGCAGCCCTTGCATCCAGGCGGGTTTATCGAGTATATCCTCCTCGCTGAAACTGGGCAGTAATTTATCCATAAATTCTTCATCGTTGCGGAAAAGACCGTTGTGACGTTTGGCAGATTCGTGCGGCTCATGGGGGTTGTAATACCCAATCATCAGGAAAAACGGCTCGTCTTTCGATTCACGGATGAATTCCAGCGCCTTGGCGGTAAATACGTCCGCGCTGTAATCCTCAGGGTCTGTCCCGTACTGGACGACTTCGCCATTCTCCGACATGGTGTAATTCAGGTATAGTTGATGGGGTTTTGTCCCGTCCAGGACTGCATGCCATTCATCCCAGCCTGGCGGCACATAGCCTAAGGGCTGAATATCATCGTAAAAATTTAAATACTTGCCGATGTAAGCGGTGCGATAATCGGCTTGCTTCAACCAGGTTGCAATGGTCGAGGTGTCATCAAAATTAGCCGCCCCGCCCCTGGGCTCGCGATTCTCGAGAACGCCGTGGTTGTGAGCGTACCGACCGCTCAAGATGCTTGCCCGGCTGGGGCAGCAAAGCGGCGTGGTGACAAAGCCCCGGGTAAAATTAATCCCCTTGCCAATCAGCTCCCTTTCCAGAATGGGCATATAGTCAATGGAATAATACACCTGGTCATCTGTCAGGAGCACGATAAAGTTTGGTTTGTCGGGATGGGCCAGGCTTGCGGGCGTCGACTTGCAGCCTGCCAGTACAAAGATCAACCCGCAGCCCAACACCCAGGCAAATAGACGTGTCATGAACAGGCCCATTATACATGGATTCAAGCCTGTCTCGATGCCCGGGCGCGAATCTGTCGATGGTATACTTCGACCATCACGACTGCACATTGGGTAATCTGAATTTGCTCCGAATTTCTCGCCTCTCTATATTATCGAAAGCCTCCCTGCTACCGCTATTGGCCGCAGCGATCTGGCTGATGTTCTACACCGCCTGGGTAAGCGATGACGCCTACATCACCTTTCGCTCGCTGGAAAATTTCCTGGCGGGATATGGGCCGGTGTACAACGTGGGGGAACGCGTGCAGACCTTCACCCATCCTTTGTGGTTCTTCCTTCAAGCCGGGATTAATGCGATCACGCAGCGCATTGGGGCGCTCAACCCGTGGGCGCAGGTGTATTTCGTCAGCCTTTACCTGTGCATCGCTCTGTCATCCGGGGCAATCCTGATCCTCGTTTTTGGGCTGGCGCGCTCGCTGAAAGGGGCTTTGCTTTGCCTGGCAGCGCTGATGCTCTCCAAGGCATTTATCGATTACACCACCTCGGGACTTGAAAACGCGCTCAGCTATTTTTTGCTCGCCGCTTTCCTGTACGTATTGTTTCTCCCCGGGGAATTGCGACTCTGGCGGTTTTTTGGGCTGGCGTTGATCGCCGGTTTGGCGACCCTCAACCGCATGGATACCATCCTGCTCTTTATCCCTGCCCTGGTTTACGCGTTCAGGCAAAGCAAGGCGTCCAAAAAGGCGGCGTTCCTGTTGGGATTGGGTTTCCTCCCCTTTTTCATTTGGGAGCTGTTCTCGCTCTTTTATTACGGCTTCCCCTTCCCCAACACGGCCTATGCCAAGCTCAACACCGGCATAAGCAAGCTGGAATTGATCCAGCAAGGCCTGTATTATTACCGAAGTTCAATCCTGCTCGACCCGATCATTCTGGTAGTGCTCGCCGGAAGCCTGGCCTGGTTTCTGTGGAAAGGTCTTAGCCAACACAGGATGGTTGTCATCGGTGTGCTCGCTTATTTAGTCTACATCCTCTACATCGGCGGCGATTTTATGGGCGCCCGTTTCTTTGCCGTTCCGCTGCTGGCTTGCGCGGCGCTTCTCTCAACCATAGAATACAAATCTCGCCTTGCCTATGCCGGGATCATGCTGGTCATCATCCTGGTTGGGCTGCTCAACCCGCTGACTCCCCTGCGCAACCAGAGAGGTTATGATCCCGTGGACCCACAGCAGTTGATCGATGAGTACGGCGTCGCCGACGAGCGCCTGTATTATTATCACGATATGGGATTGCTATCCACAAGCCGGGAGAAAGCCTTTCCCGGCTCCGTACATGCGGGCCGCAAATGGGTCTTTAACCCCGAGAAACGCAAAGTGGTCCTGGTAGGCCCGCTGGGCGTAAAGGGCTACCAGGCCGGCCCGAACATTCACATGATCGATAGGAATGCGCTGGCGGATCCCTTAATGGTGCGCCTGCCCTTGATTGACCCGCGGTATTGGCGGATCGGCCACTTCAAACATATCATCCCCGAAGGCTATTTGAACACCCTGGGAACGGGTAAAAATAAGATCCGCGATCCCAACCTGGCTCGCTATTACGATATCCTGGCCTTCGTGACCCGCGGCCCGTTATGGGACGCCCGGCGCCTGGTCGAGATCGTCAAGCTGAACACGGGCGCCTACGATTCGCTCCTGGTAGCCTACATAAAAGACTGGGAAATCCAGGGAAGACCGATCGATCCGTATAAGTAGTGCAGGCTCCGAGCCCGCCGAAGGACTCCTTCGCAATGACAGGTGTCTCGGGAAAGTAGGGCGCTGGCGCAGTGAAGTTATTCGTAGCGCCATACCTGCCAACCGGCTGGGGAATGGCAGGGGCAGGTTGGATGGGTATATCCAACCTGCCCCTGAGATCGAGCCTGGACGTGAATATTACCCGGCGGCGCCGCTCTCGCTGCGGGGATCAGTTGCCGCAGGGGGCGATATTGCGCCAGTTCAGCACCGTGTCGTTCACCACCTGGTTGCCGTCGCTGCCGTAACTCAAGATGAGCTGGCGATTGCTGAGCTCATCGCAGGCGGCGCCTTTCTCGACGAAATCCCAGGAGCCCAGGGTGTACTTGTACTCGATCTGGGTGGTCTCCGCGCCGCTCAAGGTGATCGTCCAGTGGGTGGCGTCCACCTGGGTGAGCGTCACGCCGCCCGGGTCCCATTCTGGCAGCCCGCCATCCAGCCGGTTGAGCGTCCCGGCGATAAATACCACCCGCTCGGCTGGAGTGTGTGCCGGGACAGTCAGGTTGAAGGTCACGCTGACGCTGCGCAGCTCGGCGGTCGCCTGGACCTCGGCGGAGTGGCCCGAACGGTTGAAGGAGGTGTCCACGGAGCGCACCACGTAATAATAAGTGGCGCCCTGGTCCACGTTCGCATCGACGTATTCTTCAGCTCCGACGACCAACGCCAGGGTGGTGTACGACCCGCCGGGCGTGTCGCTGCGGCGCACCTCGTAACCGTAGAGGCTGGCGTCGCCCATCACCGGGTCCCAGGCAAGAGCGATTCCATCGGGAGAGGCGGATAGCACCCGCAGCCCTTCAGGGATGGCTGGGGGCGTGAGGTCGCCACTCGAGTTCACTGTCAGCTTTCCGGGGTTCGGGGGCAGCGAGCCGGCCGGGACCGGCCCGTTCAGGTCGGCGTGAAGCCATTCGCGCCCGTTCGTGGTGCTGTAGCGGTAGAGATAGTCGAAGACCCCGATCGCTTCGGGGAGCAGGCTGGCGACGAACTCGTCGTTATTGCCCACGTCCACGTTGAAGCTGGCCTCCACCCAGGTCCAGTCGGGGTTGGCCTCCGGCGAGCTGCCCTCGGGTCCAAAGCCGAGCTGGGCGATCAGACCCTCGGTGGCGCCTGGCTGGCTGGTGACCCCATCGATCCACACCTGCCCGTAGGCGTTGTCCGTCCGGACGATCGTGCTGATGGTGTGGTTCATGCTTGGCGGCCATTGCAGGTTGGCCCAGCCGATCATGTAGTGCGGCATGCCGCTGACCTGGTTGGAAGTGCCGCTCTCGTTGCCGACTTCATCCAGGGATGTGACCACGTAGTAGTAGGTGCGCGCGTTGCGCAGTCCCATATCGGTGAAGCTGGTCTCGTTCAGGGGGGCGGCGTTCGCCTTGACCCAGCCGCCGCCGCTGAGCGGGCTGCGGTAAACGTTGTAGCTAGCCGTCTCGGGTACGCCGTCCCAGGCCAGGCCGACGCTGCCGTCCCCTTCGCCCGTCACCACCAGGTGAGCGGGCGCATCGGGGGGTAGCAGGTCGATCAGTCCAGTGAGCAGGATCACCGCGCTTTTCGGCCCGATGGTGCCCGTCAATTGACCGTCGACCACCATGGCGGAGCCCATGCCCCCCTCTCCCACGGCGTAGGCAGTGTTGAGGACGACGCCATCGGGCAGGTAGCCTTCCACGGGGATGGCGCCCGTTTGCGCCTGGTCGCCGCGATTGACGATGATTACGGCGGCCTGGCTGGTGGTCTTCCGCCCGAAGGCGATCACCTGGGCGGCGTCGTCGGCCAGGAGCATACGCAGGTCGCCGCTGGTGAGCGCCTCGTTCTGGCGGCGCAGCGAGGCCAGCGCCTGGTAGTGCGCGAAGAGGGCGTTGTCGGGGGAGCCGCCTTTGTCGGCCCACGGGTACGTCCGCCGGTCGTCCGGGTCGTCGTCGCCGGTCAGCCCGACCTCGTCGCCGTAGAACACGGTCGGCGCGCCGGGCATGGCGAACTGGATGAGCGAGGCGATCTGCAGGCGGCGCTTGCCCTCCGCCAGGTTGGCTGCATCGAACTCCTTACTTGCGCGCGTCTCAACGCCAGGCGTCAGCGCCCATAACAGCCGCTCGGTGTCGTGGCTGTCGAGCAGGTTCATCAGCGCGTAGAACGCTGCGTCAGGGTAGTCCTCGCGGATCGAGGCGATGCGGTTAGCGAACTCGGTTGGCGTGATCTGGCGACCGCTGTCGGCAAAGCCTTTGGAGTCGAACGGGCCGGGGGTGAGCAGGCC
>Ga0209751_10005377_pt1 | contig 12071 bp, 12 predicted proteins | sample RifCSP13_1_FD_184019 | JGI IMG/M metagenome (GOLD analysis project Ga0209751, IMG submission 184019) | Soil microbial communities from Rifle, Colorado - Rifle CSP2_sed 13_1 (SPAdes) (version 2) | ecosystem: Environmental > Terrestrial > Deep subsurface > Rock core/Sediment | place: Rifle... | reverse complement strand
CGGGGAATGTACCCCTCCCCGGTCTCGACGGCGAGCTGGCGAAGGTCTTCCACAAGAAGACGATCGTGAACAACAAGGAGCGCAGCGGCTACTTCCACGAGATGGGGACGATGGAGATCCCTCCGAAGGTGAACGAGGGGAACCTTTGGCCGACGCACAACTGGCAGGACGTGAAGTGGGACCACGGGGACCACCTGTACTTCCCTCAATGGAAGAACATCCTCACCGGCTATACGACGTGTTTCGACTGCGCGATCCGCTGCACCCGGGAGAACAGCTCCCGGTACGGCGACAAGGGTCGCGGACCCGAGTACGAGACGACCTGGGCGTTCGGCCCTCAGATCCTGAACGACGACCCCGAGCTCATCGTGCACGCGAACAAGCTCTGCGACCAGTACGGCCTCGACACGATCTCCACGGGGAGCATCCTCGGCTGGTACCGAGAGGTCGTGGAGCGCGGGCTCGCGAAAGACACGTGGGCGTCCAACGAGAAGATCTTCGACCTCATCGACGCGATCGCCCATCGCCGCGGGGTCGGCGACGTCCTCGCCGAGGGAACGCTGCGGGCGAGCGCCGTCTTCAACGGCGGCTCCGAGGCGTACGCGATCCAGCAGGCAGGCATGGAGCTGCCCGCGTACGACCCGCGCGGCTCCTGGGGCATGTTCCTGTGCTACGTCTTCGGTCCCCGGCACGGATGCCACAACAAGGCCTGGACCGTGTACGTGGAGCTGGGGATGAGCCTCGACGCGCGCACGGGCCCGGAGGGCAAGGCGAAGATGGTCTCGGACCTCCTCGACGAGACCGCGGTGATCGACTCCGTCGGGATCTGCACCCTCGTGACCCCGGCCACCTTCACGGAGACCCCGGAGGCCTACAAGGCCGTCCTGGGGAAGGAGGTGACCGAAGAGGAGCTGCGGCGCATCGCCCGCGGGATCACGGACCTCGAACGGACCCTCGACGTCGAGCGCGGCCACACGAAGGAGAAGGACTCCCTCCCCGTGCGCCTCGTCGAGGAGACGGTCGACGTGAACGGGAAGAAGGTCCGGCTCGGGATGGAGACGTGGGAACGGCTGCGGGACGAGTACTACCGGTACCGCGGCTGGTCCTCGGACGGCGTGCCGAACCTCGTCGTGGCCCAGTAAGATCCGACGGCAGACGGGCCTCTCGCGCGTCGTGCCAGGTTCCCGGACGGCAGACGCGGCTCACTTCCGGGCCGTCACGATCACACACTCGCACGGGATCGCGATGCCGCTCCGGGTGGTCCACGCCCGGAGGTTCTCGCGGGCCTTCGCGAGGATCTTCTCCTGGACGGGCGGGTCCTCTTCCTTCAGGGAGTGGCCCAGTGGGGTCGCTTTGAGGATCAGGTCGAGGTACTCGTCCGCGTTAGGCGCATGGAACTCGTGCGTGCGCCTCTCCTCCTTCGCGTCCGCGAAGCCTGCGTCCTCGAGGAACTTGACCATCTCTCCGGGACCGCCGAGCTCGTACGGCGTCGGGAGGTAGCCGGTCTCGTCCGGCTCCGCGAACTCGAGCATAGGCCCGACGATCATGTGGATCGCGGCCGCCTTCTCGGCGGTGCTCCAGACGGACACGCCGATGCGGCCCTTGGGCTTGAGGACCCGGTGGGCCTCCCTCGCGACGGCCTCGGGGTCCGTGAAGATCTGGAACCCGAAGCGGCTCACGACCGCGTCGAAGGAACCGGCTGGGAACTCGAGCTTCTCCGCGTCCATCACGCGAAAGGAGACGTTCGCGATCCGCCGCTGCTTGGAGAGGCGCGAGGCCAGCTCGACCATGCCCTCGGACAGGTCCACGCCGACGACCTCGCCGTCGAGGCCGACCAAGCGAGCGATGCTCATCGCGGGCTCGCCCGGACCCGTCGCCAGGTCGAGGACCCGCTCCCGCACGTGGAAATCGAGGCGGTTGATCAGGTCGAAGCCGTAGGGCTCTAGACACTTGGACCACTTGAGGTACTCCGCCGCGGCCTCGTTCCACGTGGTACGCGTGTACTCCTTGTAGTACTCGTCCGTGTCCTTCCAGGGCGTGCCTTCCCCTCCCGGACGGCATCGGACGGTGGGTATTTCTCCCTGGCGACGCGCAGGCGGAAGGTCAGAGCCAGCCCTTGCGCCAGAGCCACAGGAAAAGGGACAGGGTCGGGAGGAGCATCAGGGCCAGCGCGAGGTACAGTCCCTCGGGCGCGTTGAAGCCGGGGAACATCACGTTCATGCCGAAGGCGCTCGTGACGATCGTGAGGGGAATCGTGATCGTGAAGAGGACGGTCAGGACCTTGATCACCTGGTTCATCTGGTTCGAGGCCAGCGTGGCGCCGACTTCCATGAGGCTCGTGGCCACCTCCCGGTACGTGTCGAGGGTGTCGAGGACACGGATCATGTGGTCCTGCACGTCCCTCAGGTAGTTCCGTGTCTCCCGCTTGAACGTCGGGATCTCCAGGCGCGCGAGCGTGCCGAAGGTGTCCCGCTGCGAGCGCATCCCGTTCCGGACGAGGGTGAGGTCGACCCGTAGGTCGTGGACCTTGCTGATCCCGACCCCCGTGGGCTTCGCGACGATCTCATCCTCCAGGCGGTCCAGGATGTCCTGGAACCGGTCGAGGTGGGGGAAGTACGAGTCCACGATCGTGTCGAGGATCGTGTACGCGAGGAAGTCGGGGCCCGCCTTGATCATCCGCGGGGTCTTCTTCCGCAGCCGGATCCGCACGTCCTCGAGCTGGGGAAAGACCTTGTCGTGGATCGTGACGATGAACTTCGGACTCATGAACATGGAGAGCTGGTCCGTCTCGATCTCCTCGGCCCAGACGATCGTCCGCGTGACGAGGAACACGACGTCGTCGTAGACCTCCACCTTGGGCGGAAGGTCCGTCTTCGCCGCGTCCTCGAGGGCGAGGGGGTGGAAGCCGAACAGGGTCTCCAGCTCCTGGAGCGTCCGCCCGTCCGGGTCGACGATGTTCACCCAGGTGACCGAGCACTTCTCGACGAGCTCCCGGCAGCGGCCGATGGAGACGTCCGTCTCCTCGAGGAAGTCCGTCGGGGTGTAGGCGATGACCTCGACGCGGACCATGGGCGCGGCACCCATCCCGACCGATATAATGATTGTGCGACGGGCCGACCCTACTCGTCAGGACGGAAGGTTCAAGCATCCCATCGGCCGTCGCCCCGACAGGTGGCCCGATGAAGGTCGTGCAGCTCAAGAAGACGAAGGCGTTGAAGGGGGACAAGAGCCAGTCGTACCAGGTGATCAACCCCGACAACGTGGGGTCGCGGCGGTTCATGATCACGGTCGTGGTCATGCGACCGGGCGGCTCCACGCCCGCCCACGAGCACAAGACGTCGGAGTCCATGTACTACATCCTCGAAGGCCGGGGGGAGATCCTCGCGGGCGAGGGAAAGGCCAGGAAGGTCGTCGGGCCCGACACCGCGGTCTACTTCCCCGCGGGCGGCACCCACGGCATCCGGAACGTCGGGCGCGCGAAGCTCGTGTACCTGTCGTGCCACGCGCCGCCCTACGAGATCGAGGACCTCTACCGCCACTGGCAGGAAACGGACTTCATGACCACCGGCGGCTGACCGTCGCACCGCACGTTTCGGAGAAAGATCTCCGAAAACCGCCGGGCCGAGCCCCGATCCGAGGCCCCGCGTCCGTCAGCGCTCGATGTCGAAGTAGATCCTCACAGTCGCGCGGTAGTCCTTGATCTTCCCGCCGTCGAGCTCCATCTCGAACTCGGACACGCGGGCCCACTTCATGCCGCGGACGGTCTTCGAGGCCTCCCCCACCGCGCTCTCCGCGGCCTTGGCGAAGCTCTGCGGCGACACGCCCACCACGTCGATGATCTTCTGCACCATGGTCTCCCGGGCCTCCATGAGCAGGGCAGATACAGATACCTGTGGGGAGGCCGTCCCCCTCCCGCCAAAGCCGCCTGCGGTCTCAGGGACCTCAAGTTTTAAAGCCCCACGGCGGATACTATGGGTTTAATCGGTCGAACCGGGGTTGGTACCTCAGGGGAAGCGAGAGACACGACCCGTGCTGGAGTCGTCAGGGTGGTTGGGTCGCCCGCTGCCTCCGTGGTACCACCGGGGGCGGGACTTTGAGCGCACGGTTGATGGAGCAGTTCGTCGAGCAGGCTGCACTGGTTCCCGTGTCCGACGAAGTGGAGAACGACGACAACCTCGTGCGACTCTGGCAGGACGAGTTGCGGGAAGCCAAGGAGAAGATCGAGGTCTACCGGTCCGACGCGGAGATGGCCCGCACGTTCCAGGCCGACCGCAAGCACACGGAAACGGTCCTCGAGAGCCTCCCGCAGCGCATCGCGGATCGGCGTGCGCAGATCCTGTTCGATGCCTGGGCCCAGGAGAGCCTGCGGGGCTTCATCGAGATTCCGGTCGTGTCCAAGGACAGCGTGTTCGCCTCCGTCCGGAAAGAGTACCTGACCCTGCTGTCCCCCGAGCTCGCGAGGGAGATCCCCAAGAAGTCCGCGCTGTGGGCCGACTGGAGCGTGTGGAACTTCAAGCGCCACTCGCTGAGCCGGGCGAAGGCACTGCCCGCAGAGGCGGTGCATCGGGCCCGAGGCTCGCTCAAGCACTTCGAGCGGCTCGAGGTCTGGCAGGCCGTCGGCATGGCGGACCCCTGGCTCGTCGGGCTCGTCCAAGCGCCGGACGGGGAGGAGCGGTACTTCCTCCTGTACGACTGGGGCCTCGAGACGACGCTCGACCGCAGCCTGATGCGCTGAGCCTCCCCGTCTTTGGAGAAAGTTCAAGAGCCGCCCGCAGGTCGAGCAGCCATGCGCACGGTCCTCGTCGCGGTCGGGGTCGTCATCGCTCTCCTCGGAGTCGTGTGGGTCCTCCAGGGAGCGGGTATCCTTCTCGGGTCCTTCATGTCGAACGATCCCACCTGGCTGTGGATCGGGATCGTCACCGTCGTGGTTGGCGTGGCCCTGCTCGTGTTCGGCCTCCGGCTTCCTGGCCGGCCGAAGGAGACGGAGCCCGCCTGACCCAGATCAGCCGTTCACGTACAGCGTGATCCCGTCGTAGCCCGAGGAGCCGTTCGGGTACGGCGGAGCGACGGCGGGATCCTGGGGGTTCCCGGGCCCGTCCGTCGCGCGGGCGCGGATCCGGAACGCGCCGGCGCCGGGGGGCGTCCACGAGAACGTCCACAGGCGCCACGTGAGCAGGGGATCCTTCGGATCGTGGAGCTGGGCCTCGGACCACGTGCTCCCCCCGTCCGTGCTCACTTCCACCTTCGAGATGCCCTGTGCATCGGAGAGGGCGACCCCTCCGATCGTCACCGGAGAGGCCACCACGGAGTCCGCGGCGGGCGTCGCGATGATCGCAGTCGTGCGGATCCGGCCATCGTTCGTCCAGCCTTTGTCCTGCCAGAACCCTTTGAACTCCCCCTGGACGAGGCGGATCTGGGTGACCCATTTCGCCGAGAACATCCCGTACTTCCCCGGGACCAGGATTCGCGCGGGCGCCCCATGCTGGTCGTGCAACGGGGCGTCGTTCATCGCGAGGACGAGGAGCGTGGCGGGCTCCATCGCCTTCACGAGCGGGATCGCGACCGTGTACCCGTCCGCGCAGCTGAACTGGACCCAGTCGGCGCCGGGCTGGACGCCGGCCTCCGCCAGGAGATCCGCGAGGCGCAGACCGGACCACTTCGCGGTGCCGATCAGGTTCCCGCCCACCTCGTTGCTCACGCACTCCATCGTCGCGAACTCTTGCGTCTGCATCCTCCCTTGGAGGTCCGCGAGGGACAGGGTGAGAGGCGACGCCACCAGGCCGCCGACCGTGAGGCGCCACCCGGTAGGCTCCACCTTCGGGTCGAGGACGTTCTTCGTGACCACGTAGAACTCGCCCGTGGGCGTGACCTCCTTGGCGAACATGTCCAGGGCGGATGCGAAGCGGAGCCGTGCAGGAGCGGAGATCACGGAACCGAGGCCGTACAGGGCGACGGCGAACGCGGCCAGGGCCGCCGCGCCCCCGAGGATGAACTGCCGGCGGGTGAGCCCGAACCCCTCGGGATGGCGGGCCGCGACGTCCACGAGGAGGTAGTCGAGCACGGCGGCATACAGCCAGGTCCCGACGAGCTGACTGAAGGCCGCGAAGCTCGCCCCGGACTCCGTCTCCGAACCCAGGAATCCCGCGCCGAGGAGCGGCAAGACCACGAGGAGGATGACGGCGGCGCCACCGAGGGTGTAGACCATGATCACGGCCCAGCGCTGTGGAATCGCGTTCTGGATCCTACGGAAGAAGAGGGCCCCGATTCCGAAGGCGGCGAGGACCGCGACGACCGCGCTCGCGAGGCCGAGGAGCTTCGCCCCCTCGCCGAGGGAGGCGATGAAGAAGGACTCGATCGAGCCCGGGATGTGCGTGACCACGGCCTCGAGTGCGACCTCGGGCAGGAACACCCCCAGGCCCATGACCCGGAGGAGGAAGGTCACGACGAGTGCGGCGACCCCCGCGAGGCATCCCGCCGCGAAGCGGGCCCACGGCCATGCTCGCACGCGCCGGAGGAGGGCGCGTAACGCCACAGGCATGCCGGGACCAGAGCCCCCGCTCCCATGAACGTTTGCCCCAGGGAGCAGGCCCGGACAATCCTTTAAGTAGCCTCATGCGGGTGGACGACGCGGTCCTCATGCGATCCTCGTACAGCACGCAGGCCCACGTCGGGCGGCGGGTGGCCCTCACCGTCTTCTGGACGATCGTCTTCATCATCGGGCTGACGATCGGCGTCCTCGTCACGGTGCCGAACATCCGCGAGGCGATCCAGGCGGCGTCCTCCACCCTGGCGGCCCAGACCTTCGCCCTTTCCCTCGCCGTCGCAATGGTCCTCCTGGGCCTCTGGGGCATCGCCGGGAGCCACCGCAACCTCCGGCACGCGGTGGACCTGATCTCGGAGGTGGACCGCGCCCGCATGGACACGATCCAGGTGGACGCGACGCGGTACATGCCCAAGGGCAAGTGAGTGCCCCTGCGCAGACCGACGCCCAAGAGCGCACCGGGCTTTTGTAAACCAGAAACGGGATATCGGACGGGTTCGTGGACTCCCGCGAGGAGACGAGAACGATGTCCTCCGGAAGCCCGCGGGATGCCTACCGGGCGTTCACGACCACGGTCGCCCTCATCACCACGAACGGCCCGAAGGGGCCGAACGTCATGGCGGCGGAGTGGACCTTCCATGTCTCCTATGACCCCTTCCTCATCTCCGTGCACATCGACCCCGAGAACGTCACCCACGGCGAGATCCTCGCAGCGGGCGAGTTCGGGGTGAACCTGGTGGCCGTCGATCAGGTGGCCGGGATGGCCTTCGCGGGCCACTTCTCGAAGGCGGACACGGACAAGCTCTCCAGTGAGGCGTACGAGACCTATCCCGCAAAGAAGATCGGCGCGCCCATGATCCGAGGGAGCCTCCTGAACGCGGAATGCCGCCTGGTCCAGCATGTCCCGATCGGGGACCACACCGCCTTCATCGGAGAAGTCGTGGAATTTTCTGTCGACCCCTCGAAGGAACCCCTGGTCCTCCACAAGGGCTCTCGCCGCCTGGGTGAACGGATCCTCCGGTCCCCCGCGGTTGTCGTCGCGGCGACCCCGGCGCACGCCGCCCGCGGCAGCAAGATCATCGTCGCGGGAGAACTCACGGCCCCGGAGCGGGCGAACCGCGCCTTGCGGGTGGAGATCCTACCTCCGAACGGCGGGGCTCCGCTTCTGCTCGACAGCGAGACGGACCCCTACGGTCGCTTCGAGCTCTCCGTCTCCCTGCGTGCGGACGCCCATCCCGGGGGTTACGCGGTGCGCGTCGCGAGCGGCGAGGTGGAAGGTCGCGCCCGCTTCGAGGTCTCCTGAGCCCGACGTCGCGACGACGCCTACACCGGGTACTCCGTGCTCTCGACGGGCTGAACCGTCTCGAACCCGAGCCGGCCAAGGAACTTTGCGTACAGGGCCGCGTTCTCCGTGTGCACGAGGAAGACCTTTCTCGGACGGATCGTCTCCACGGCCTGCCGCAAGTCGTGGGCGGTCGCGTGGCCGGAGGCGTGGACCTGGAAGAGCGGAAGGCCGTACCGGGTGAGCCAGCCGAGGAGCTTCTCGTGGGAGATCTCCATCTCTTCGTTGAAGGGCTCGCTCGAAGACAGGATATACACGCTGCCGGGCACGGGTTGGATCGTCGGGAGGGCGAGCATGTCGCTCAGCGCGGCGACCAGGATCGCGTCCTTCTGCGCATCCCTCACGTCCTCGGCCTCGATGACACGGTCCCCGTAGCGTTCCTCGAGGTGCTTCTCGAACATCACACTCGTCTTCTTCTCCTTCTTGAAGATCTTCACGTTCTTCGATTTCAGGTCGAAATCGGAGAAGAGCCCTTTCTCCACAAGCTGGTCGACGAAGAAGGCCTGCTTCGACGTGATCACAAGGGTGCGGTCCGTCGCCTTCGCGACCTGGTGGAACGTGTTCAGGCGGTCCACGTCCGCGGCCGCGAACCCTGCGAGGACCAGGCCCTTCGTGGCCTCGACGACCTTCGTGAGCTTCGCGCGGACCTCGTCCTCCGACTCGATCTTCGAGTCGCCGACGTGGGTGCCCTCGATGAGGAGGGCCGCGGGTTCGTGCGCTTTCGCCTTCTCCAGGAACGAACGGCTTTGGGCCGCCCGGGCGCCGTGAAGGCGGAAGTCGCCCGTGTAGGCGACGTTCCCCGCCTCCGTCTCGATCACGAAGCCGACCGCGCCCAGGACGGAATGGTCCACCCCGAAGGCGGTCGTGCTCATGCCCGCGATTTCCTTCGGCTTCCCGGGATCGATCTGATCGAGCGTGCGGTACGTCTGCTTGCCTTCCTTGTCCGTCCAGTTCGCGATGTAGTACTCCTTGGATGGACCGCTGCGGCCCGACTGCTCTCGGGCCAGGACGACCGCGTTCGTCGTCGCGGTCGCGTACGACGGAATGTCGTCCCGCAGCCAGCGGATCGAGTCGTAGTGGTCCGTGTGCGGGTGCGTGAGGAGGACCGCGTCGAGCTTGGCGTCCCCCGCGGCGTCCTTCCGGTAGATCTGCGGGAGGTTCGGGAGGATGCCCAGGTCCAGGAGGTGGTCCTCCTTCCGGGGCATGATCCAGGGCTCGTCGAAGAACTGCTTCTCGCGGGTGAAGTTCTTCCCGAAGTCGAGGAACACGCGGTGCCCGCGGTCCTGGAGAAGGAACTTGTTGCCGCCCACCTCGTTGATCCCGCCATAGAAGGTGAGGGACGTCATCGGGGCTTCGCCTGCGAACGGCAGATGGCCCACCGAGGCTTAGAGCCTATCCTTCCACTCGAGAGTCGGATACGCTGCGGAGGCGCCTTGCGAGCGCCGCGGCCTCGGGGTTCGACAGGAGTGCCGCCATCAATGGAAACAGGACGTGTTCCTCCCTCGCGAAGTGTGCCTCCATGTGGGTCTTGAGCCGCGAGACCCGCCCTCGCCGGCCTCCCGCGGGCATCCCCTCGCGGCCCAGGGACTCCAGATCCTTGATAATCACGCCATGGTCCGCGCGCATCACGGCTGCGGCCCCGTCCTTCCCCCCGAAGAGCCGTTCGCAGACGGGCACGACGACACGATCCTCCCGCCGCGTGTGGAGCCGGAAGCGGTCCGCCAGGGCTTCCAGGCGGCGGTCCATCCCCGGGGACGTTCCGCGGTTCGTCGCCGCTTCCAGAGCACGCTCCAGGTCCTGGCGCAGGAGCGCATGCTCCGCGACGAGAATCTGGAAGGGGTCAGGACGGGAAAACGCTTCGTAGGCGGGCGGCGTTCCATCGGAGAGGCCACGCTCCACCGTTCGTACCGCTCTTCCTCCGGATGTGGTCATGGGCGTTCTTCTCCCGTGCGACGTCGTCGGCGTCCCTTCGAGAAAAAGGTGCCGACCGCGGCGGTGTGCGAGCCGCGGCCAAGAGTCGCGATAATCGGGGCGGTCATGGCAGCGGGTTGAAGAGGACCGGATCGCTCGGGCCCGTGACGTTCAGTAACCCGAGCGCGCCCTTGTCCAGGGCCCGTGTCAGAGAGTGGTCCACGAGGACGTAGTTCGCGGGCACCTGGACGGTCAGCTCCACGATGGTACCGCTCCCGGGGTTCACGGGGACGGTCTGGATCCCCGACAGAGGCGGATCGGTCAAGTCTCCCAGGAAGTAGACCTTGTCGAAGATCTCTCCGATAATGTGGAAGGACGAGATCAGGTTCGGTCCGCCTACCCCGAAGTAGATGCGCACCGTGTCGTTCACCTTGGCGAGCAAGCTGTGGTTGCCCGTGAGGGCCTGCCACCGCCCGTTGAAGACGACGTACGTGGGGTTCTCGTCGAGGAGGCGCGTCCCGTCGAAGAGCTGGTTGCCCTTCGTCCCGGCGGCCCACTTCGTGTACAGCTCGCCCTGGACCACGTAGAACTCCTTGATCGGCTTGCCCTGGTTGTCGAAGTACGGCAGACCCTGCTCCGGTTCCACGAGGATCATCCCGTACATGCCCATGGACACGTGGGTCGGCACGTTCGGGGTGCCACAGTGGTACACGAAGAGCCCGGGGATGAGGGCCTTGAAGCTGAAGTTGCCCCACTCCCCGGGGTTGGACATGGAAGCCGCCATGCCGCCTCCCGGACCCGTTGCGGCATGGAAGTCGACGGAGTGCGCCATGGCGGGATCCGAGTTGTGGAAGTGCACGACGACGGTGTCGTTCACGCGGACGCGGAACATCGGCCCGGGGACGGTTCCGTTGTACGTCCAGTACTGGAAGGACGTGCGGTCCTCGACCTCCGCGTTCACGACCTGGGCATCCAGCCACACGTGGACGGTCGCGCTCGTCGTGCGGTTCGTGGGCGGCGGCACGTCGTTCGGGTCCCGGCCGATGAAGGGCGTGTCGAGAGGGAGCTTTTCCGGGCCGGGGGGCGGTAGCGTGGTCGGTCCGCTCTGTCCCGCGCCGACGACGATCTTCCCCTCCATGCCCATCGAACGGTGCCCGGGGACCGCGCAGTAGTAGGCGTAGGTGCCCTGGTTGCTCGCGGTGAAGTGGAGGCTCGTGCTCGCGCCGGGTGCCGCGTTCGGCGACTGCACGTCATATCCGTCCACGTAGACGTTGTGCGTGGTCGTGTCCGCGTTCTGGACGGTGATCGTGACGATGTCGCCCTGGTTCACGCTCAGCGTGGGGTTCTGCTGGCCGTCGATGGATCCGCCGATGCCGACGAAGTACATCGACATCCCGGAGCTGGCGGCCTTCAGCGCGAAGGAGACGGGCTGTCCCGTGACCACGGCCGCATTCGTCGGAGCGTGCACCATGTAGCCCCAGACGCCGCCCCCGATCAGGCCGAGGATCAGCGGGACCGCAATCGCGAGAGCCAGGGTGCTCTTCCCGAGGGGACGCGTCCCCGACATCGTGCGGCGCCGGACCTCTTCACGTGTCACCGGATTCTCTGCCTCGATCGCCATGGGTCTTCCCTGCCGGGGCGGAGGAGGGCGGGGCCGGGTAAGCCGGTTCCCCGAACGGGTTCGGGTGACCTCAACGCGGCCGTTTCATGAGGCCCTGGAAGTAGGAGTGCAGGATCTTCTCCTCGCCGACGCGGAGGACCTCCGAGAGCGTGGACTTCGACACGCCGAGTTTCGACGCCAGGTCGGTCAGGTTGATCTTCTTGGGGAACTCGAAATACCCGAGCTTGTAGGCGAGGCTCAGCACGCGCTCCTGGCGATCCGTCAGCGTGCCGGACCCCTTCACGTCCTTGATCGCGATGACCTCGATCTCCAGGCCGCGCCCTTGGAGCGTCCGGACGAGGGACTCCACGGCGGACCGCTTCGGTGCGAGGATGCGCCACTCCACCCCGCCCGCCTCCGTGGCCGTGGCGTCCGTGAGGAAGCACTCCGAGTTCGCGAGCTCGTGGCAGGCGTGGCAGTTGTCCACGGTCAGGGTCGCGAGGATCTTGCCCTTCGGCGGGATGATCGCCTCGACGGTGTGAATGAAGCGGTTCCGTCGCAGCGTTTCGACGACCGCCTTCGGGTCCGACTCGCCCGGGTCGATCTCCGCGAGGGTCTGGAGCCTCCCGTCCCCCGCCGGCTTCTGGTCGACGAGGTTCACGACGGCCCCGTGCTGC
>Ga0209751_10005376_pt1 | contig 12072 bp, 9 predicted proteins | sample RifCSP13_1_FD_184019 | JGI IMG/M metagenome (GOLD analysis project Ga0209751, IMG submission 184019) | Soil microbial communities from Rifle, Colorado - Rifle CSP2_sed 13_1 (SPAdes) (version 2) | ecosystem: Environmental > Terrestrial > Deep subsurface > Rock core/Sediment | place: Rifle... | reverse complement strand
CCCAGCCCGATGAGCGGAACGGCATATTCAACTTCACTTCCCATTTCCCCACATATCCCAACAGGAATGTTATTATCCTCGGCTGCTTTTATTGCAATTTTTAAAAGCCTTAAAATTGCAGGATGCACGGGGCAATAGAGATAGGCTACACGCTCATTATTTCTATCAACTGCCAGAGAATACTGGATAAGGTCATTGGTGCCTATACTAAAGAAATCGCATTCTTTCGCCAGCATGTCGGCAATCATAACAGCGGAAGGAACTTCAATCATAACCCCCATATTAATGTTTCTGCTGAATGGAATTTTCTCCTTGTCCAATTCTTCCATAGTCTCCCAGACCATTTGCTTTGCACGCCGTAATTCTTGAAGCGAGGAAATCAGGGGGAATAGGATTTTTACATTTCCCAGGGCTGAAGCCCTTAAAATTGCCCTGAGTTGTATCTTGAATATAGATGGATTTTCAAAACAATAACGAATGGAACGACAACCCAAAAAGGGGTTGCCTTCTTTTCTGTCATCTCCATACGTAAATTTGTCCGCGCCTAAATCAAGTGTTCTAATAATGACAGGCTTATCCTTTAATTCTCGCACAACCGTGGTATATGCCTCTAAATGTTCATCTTCAGTCGGTGGTCTGGGTGAACCTAAGTAAAGGAACTCTGTTCGATAAAGCCCAATTCCCTCTGCGCCGTATTTTATATTAACACTAATGTCTTTGGGAAATTCGATATTCCCATAAATGCCTATATGTCTGCCATCCCGCATTGTTGATGGTTGGTCCTTTAGTTCTGTAGCTAATTTTTCCTCAAATACATGGATACTTTTGACCTTGCTCTGATATGTTGCTAATGTTTCATCATCAGGCCGAACAATAACAACACCGTGATTGCCATCTACAATTACGGTATCTCCTCCAAAAACGTCTGTGGTAATTGTGCCAAGCCCCACCACAGCAGGTATACCCAAAGCACGGGCAACGATAGCAGTATGCGATGTCCTTCCGCCTGCATCAGTAGCAAATCCTTTAACTTTTTCGGTATCAAGTGAGGCTGTTTGCGATGGGGTAAGGTCGTGAGCCACCAACACCACTTCCTGGGCAAGGTTTTTAAGCTCTTCCCTTTTTTCACCCAATAAATTCCTTAAAAGCCTTCTTTCGACATCAAAGATATCACTCACTCTTTCCGCCAGGTACGTATCAGTAACATCCTGAAATTTTCTGATGTAAACCCGCAACGCCAGAGATACTGCAAATTCTGGCGTAAAATTGACCTTCTTTATTTTTTCAATAACTTCATTTTTCAGACGCGCATCCTGTAAAATCATTCTGTGGGTGCCAAAGATTGAACCGATTTCAGAACCTAAATCTTCGGATACCTTCTTCTCTAAATCGTCAATTTCTTTTTTTGAATCTTCAATGGCCTTTTCAAGCCTAAAAATTTCACTCTCGACGTCTTCTTTTCTTATAATATGGCGCGGGATGCGGTACCCTTCACTTTCAAACAAAAATGCCTCACGGATAACTACTCCTGGAGAGACTGCGATCCCTTTTCTGATTTCCATAAACTCTTCTTCAAACTTGCTTTTCACCAACCCTTCCAGGGCATCCAGTGCCTCTACTGCATCAATTCCCTTTGCATAAATTACTATTTCTGCGCCATTTTCTGCCCCAAGTGTCAAGAGATCAATAACACTCTTACCCTCGACCTCTTTGTTCTTTGTTTTTACGTAAATTTCCGAACTATATTTATTGGCAATTTCAGCAAATTTGGTGGCAGGACGGGCATGCATCCCATTGGAATTAGAGATTTTTACTTTTCGTTCTAATGCTTTAGAATTTACAAAAAATGTATTCATAACAAACTTATTTCATTACATCTTTTTTAAAAATTTCATACAGAATCCCACACCTTTCTGAAACACTACAAGACATGGGAAGTTTATTTTTATAATTCAACTCTTTTCCCGGTTAAATAAACAAAAACACCTTTTCTTTTTTTCCCGGCGCAGAGAGAACTGGGGAGTTTTTAGGTTAAACGTGGATACCGTCAACCTCTTTTAATATCTCAATCATTCCCGCTTTACCATTAGCTTCACGCATAAAGCGGCGGAAATCATTATCCCTGATAACGGTAGATATTCTTTCAAGTGCGGCAAGATGTGAACCTGCAGAATCGTTCGGGGAAAGCAAAAGAAAGAAGAGATGTACGGGCTCTCCATCCAGGGCGTTAAAATCAACACCTTGCGTTGATCGTGCAATCGTTCCAATAATTTTTTTAGCGCTGTCGTGTTTTGTATGTGGAACGGCCACACCCTTCCCGATACCCGTGCTGCCCAATTCCTCGCGTTTCATAAGAGATTTGATAACGTTTTCAACATCCCTGCTATTAATTTTCTGTACATCTTTTAGCGCACACACCATTTCTTTAATTACCGTCTCTTTTTCGGTAGCTTTGAGCTCAGTAATAATAGCGCCCTCCACAATAAAATCGGTCAATTTCATACTACAAAATTCCTCCAAAAGAATTGCTTTCCATTATGCTTCCGGTCCAATTTCCGGCCCCTCCATTTCAGTGGTTGCAGGCTTTTTTCTGCGGACAATCCTTGATTGGATTTTACCTTTGTGTTTTTTCAGTTGAGCCTCTATCTTATCCACTGCCAGATCAATCGCACGATACATGTCGGGATTTGCCACCTCCGCAACCAATGTGGGTCCTCTCGATACGGAAACAATCATTTCGACAATATGGCTATTGTCACCGCCGATGTCCAGAGTAATTTGTATTTGTAAGATCCATTCAAAAAATTTCTTTACTTTTTCGGCCTTTTGCAAGGCATAATTTTTTATTGCCTCTGTTATGTTTAAATGCCTTGCAACAATTGTGATGTTTCCCAAGGGTACAATCCTTTCTTAAATAATATAAAATATTCGAAGATTCTAAAACGTGTAATTTTACTTATTATAAAATTACCAGTCAAGGAAATTAAATTAGGTCGCAGAGGGCGACGACTTTTAAGCTCCCCTCTAAAAAAAGGTGCAGGGGGTGTTGCGGCAAACTTACACCCCCCTTAGTCACCTCTTTTTAGAGGGGAATCATAAAAGATTGAAATTCCTATACATTTAACTATTATATTCTGCATTTGCCAGGACAAGTAAATGAACGGATTTGACACCGGATTCTTTTAGCTTTTTCGAACACTCCGATGCGGTTACTCCGGTAGTTAAGACATCGTCCACAAGTAAAACCTTTTTCCCCTGAAATGATCCTGGATATTTAACAAAAAAAGCATTGTGGATATTTGCCTGCCGTTGACTTTTTGATAAATGGGTCTGTGACTCCGTGTTTTTAATACGGCAGAGGTTGTTTGCGGATATGGGTTTTGAAAAATATCTCTGAATTCCCAGAGACAGAAGTTCAGACTGATTGAATCCCCGATACATTTTTTTTAACCAATAAAGCGGTACGGGTACGATAACATCTATGTCTGGAACAATCTCTTTCAGTTTTTTCTGTGTTATTACGACATCATTCAGGATGCGAAATAAAAATTTTTGCCTGGCATATTTAAACTTGTGTATCAATGTTTTCATAACACCATCGTAATGAGCAACGGCTGTCATGGTGTCGAAGTGGAGACACTTTCCTTTGCACACAGGACAACCTTCTTTCGCCATTGATGTACTATATGGTCCTATTGCTGCCCCACAGCGAATACAGTGAAATTCATTAACATAGGGAATCTGTCTATTACAATCCTCACAAATATAGAGTTCGCGAGAATCGTTCAAATTCCGTTTGCAGTGAAGACAGTATCTGGGATAAAAGAGGTCTAATAAGGCATGTACATAGTCACTTATATCCATATTACATATTCATCATATCGAAAAACAATAATCCCACAAAACCAAAAATAACGGTAGGCAACCAGGCAGCCAATATGGGGTGAAGCATTCCTGTGGTGCCCAAGTTTGAGCAGACAAAAGTTAGCGAATAGAAAATACCACAAACAAGGACACACAACCCCACACGCAAAAACAAATTTTTACTCAGTCGTTCAAATCCGACAACGAGCGGGATACCCAGTAAAAGTAAGACAAAGTGCGTAAGAGTATACGAAATTCTGGAATGAAACAACAAACTGTTTCTTGGATTATCAGGTTCGTTTTTACAGAGTTCCTTTAATTGCTCAAAATTTAACAAACTGGGATCTAACTTTATTTTCCCCAGTTCCATAGGAGTTATCGCAGATTCAAACTCCAGACTATCGATTTGTTGTACAGGTGCGACCCATCTCCCACGTTCGTCATAAACGTGCTTTATCGCCTTTGTAAGTAACCATTTATCATTACCCAGCCATCTTCCTTCGTCTGCACTCAGGGTAAATTTCTTTTTTTTATTTTCATACCGAGCAAGAATAAAAACTGACTGCATGCGCTGCGTTTTTTTGTCATATCTCCAAACGCGAAGCAAGGAGTTGTTTTCTTTATCATCCAAAAGGAGATTTTTTTGGATATTATCATTGAACGAGGTTTGCCGTAATGTTTCCAACTTTTCAGCAAACCGTGGAATGACCCACTCCTGATCTCCAAATGAAGCAAAGGACATAACTACCGTAACAATAAAGACAGGAAGCAATATCCTGTACAGTGAAATACCGGCAACCTGCATGGCGAGTATTTCCCGATTTCTGGAGAGTTTTACCAGCACAATACCCATTGCTATTAAAGTAACGGCAGGAAAAAATTGGAAAATAATCACAGGGAGGAGATACGCATAATATCGTATCCCAGTGCCAAAGGCCTCTCCTCCCATATCCACAAATTCCCCCAGTTTTTGAAGGAGATCGACAACGATGTATATCCCCGAAATAATGAGCAGACACATGAAAAATGTGGGAATAAAAGCCTTCAGTATATAGTTGTCTAATCTTGAAAACATAATCTTTTATATAGTTGCAAAACTGTCTTTTTCAACAGGGGATGAACTACCTTGGGATCAATCTCAACCAATGGTTCTAAAACAAATAACCGTGTATGCATCAATGGGTGAGGAATTTCAAGGTCATCTCTGTTTATGATTTTATCACCATACAGCAATATATCAATATCAATGGTTCGGGGACCCCATTTTACCGTACGAACCCTGCCCATAAGGGTTTCTATGCGCTGGAAGTGTTCGAGCAGCCGAAAGGGAGATATTGCAGTCTTAATACTAAGAACAGCATTCAAAAACATCGGTTGTGGAGGTCCACCTTCTGGCGCTGTCTCGTAAAATCTCGAAAGCTTTATAGGCTTTATTCCCTTGATAGTAATAATCCGATCATACGCAAAAAACAAATTTCTCTCCCGATTACCTATATTCGACCCTAGACCAACATAAACGTTTACCATGATAATTTCGTGATAGTTCAGATTATCGCAAAGAACGTTAAGATCGCATAACAACCCCCTTAGTCCCCCTTTTTTAAGGGGGATTATTGCGGTTGTCCCCCATAACAAAGGGGGATTTGGGGGGTTGTAACTCTGCGTTCTCTGCGCCTTTTGCGGTGAACTATTACTAATTTTTTAATCTTAGCGTAATTCTCTCATTAGTAATCATTCACATGTGAGGGTAACGGTATCTCCTTGAAATACAATATCAAGTTAGTCCTACGCAGTCCCCCTTAATAAAGGGGGATTCAGGGGGTTGTGTTTTTCCCTGAGTTATTTTACAACCCCCTTACCCCCTTTTCTAAGGAGGATTTTATACCACCCGCTAACCCGCATAAATAAAATGAAAATTCCTATACAATCAAGTTTAGATTTTTTGTTTTAATGATATATCAAGCATATGAAAGCTATAATCTTCATAATATTCCCCAGCCTTAAACAGCACAAAAATTCGTGGAACGTGCACAACTCCCGCATTCGGGGCACTCATCTATACGGCAATCGGGTGTAATTTCCTCATGTAAAGATTTCTGTCTTTCCTGCATAAGAAAAGGTTTTACAACACCGCAACTGATATGATCCCAGGGAAAGGCCTCATTATCATCTCTTTGACGGTATACATAAAATGTCCAATCAACTCCGGTCTTCTGGAATGCTTCCAGCCACTTTTGAAAGTGGAAATGTTCTTCCCACGCATCAAATTTGCATCCATCCTGCCATGCCTGATAAATAACCTTTCCCAGCCTTCGGTCTCCCCGCGCAAAAATGCCTTCCAGGATACTGCGCTCCGCATTGTGAAATTTTATGTGAATGCATTTTCTCCGAATCTTGTTAAACAACCTATTTCTAATCTCTTTTATCCGCTGCAGAGTTATCATCGGGTGCCACTGGAAAGGGGTATGCGCCTTGGGCACAAAGGGCGCAATACTGATATTAACCTGCCCGAAAGAGCCGTTTATACCCTTTTTCAGGTCAGAAACATTGTAGGCAAGCCGTGCAATGGCGTCGATATCGTCATCTGTTTCCGTAGGAAGTCCCACCATAAAATAAAGTTTTACCAAATTCCAACCCTGCCTAAATGCTTCTTCAATACCCTTGTACAGATCTTCGTCTGTAATATTTTTATTAATAATTTTTCTCAGGGCAGGAGTTGCCGCCTCCGGCGCCAAGGTAAGCCCAGACTTGCGAACCGTGTTAAGCATGGAAGGCAAAAGGACAAGCTGCTCATTCACCCGTAACGAGGGGAAGGAGATATTGACATGTCTTGGAATGAAGACCTGATTCATCTGTTCCATCAAGCGTTTTAAGAATGGATAATCGCTGATTGAAAGAGACGCAAGAGAAATCTCATTATGTCCCGTATTTGCGTAAGAAAGCTCTGCCAGCTTTAATATATTTTCTACCGTACGTGGCCGAGTTGGGCGTTTGCTCATACCGGCCTGACAAAACCTGCATCCCTGCGTACAGCCACGCATGACCTCGATGGCAATACGGTCATGAATGGTTTTTACATACGGCACAATTGGTCTGGTTGGATAATACGTCTTGTTTAAATCCTTTACAGAGGCTGCCCTTATAAGCGGTGGCAGTCCAGTCATTTTTGGGTGTATTTCATGGATTGTGTTATCCTGATGATAAGAGACCTCATATAACGATGGGGCATAGGCATTTCTCAGAGTTTGTGCTACAGCAATAATCCTCTCCTTGCGGGAAAGTTTTCTGCGTTTCATGTCCTTAAATAGTTCAACGAGTTGTGGCAAGCTCTCTTCCCCATCACCAACAAGAAAGATATCAATAAAATCAGCAACCGCCTCCGGGGAGATAGCACATGGCCCACCTGCAATGATGAGTGGATCCGTTTCACCGCGTTCAGAGGACGTGATAGGAATCTCTGAGAGATTCAACATATTTAAAACATTGGTATAAGACAATTCGTATTGGAGCGAAAAACCCACCAGGTCAAATTCTCTTAAAGGCGTGTATGTTTCCAGCGAAAAAAGCGGAATCTTGTGTTTCCTCATGAGGGATTCCATGTCATCCAAAGGAGCAAACACCCTCTCACAGACAGTGTCATTTCGATCGTTGAGCAGTCCGTAAAGAATCTGAATTCCCAGATGAGACATGCCTATACTATACGTATCGGGAAATGCCAGCGCGACTTTTACGTCAATTTCGGCATGATTCTTAACAACGGAGTTCCACTCACCCCCGATATACTGTCCCGGCATTTCCACCAGTGGCAATATGTTTTCTGCCACAAAATGTTTCAAATCATTCATAGTGGTTTTATCATAATAAGAAATCGAATATTAAGCAATCACCTTCTACCGTATTGTTTCGTAATGGTGCTCAGAGGCAAGATCGATCTTTGAACGCATCTTGATATTAAACATGATGGAGAGGGCAATAAACGACGCGAGCATCGAGGAACCCCCGTAACTGATAAACGGCAGCGTAATCCCCACGATGGGCGCTACTCCTAAGGTCATACCAACATTAACTACTATCTGGGTTGCAAACATAGTGACAAGCCCGATTACCACAAGTCGTCCGTAAGGTTCACGTGTGCTTCGCGCAATACCAATACCACACGTGAGGAATACTATATAAAGAAACAGAACAAAACAAGCCCGTAAAAAACCCCACTCTTCAGAAATAACGGCGAAGATAAAATCTGTATGGCGTTCTGGCAGAAATTTCATCTGATTCTGTGTGCCGTTTCCCCATCCGGTCCCGAACATGCCTCCCGAACCAACCGCAATAAGTGACTGAAGCCTGTGGTAACCTGCCCCCCAATCCGTAGCCTTCTCCGGCCAGAGGAACCCAATAATCCTCATCTTTTGGTAGGATTTCAACATAAACATCCAGACTAAAGGTGATATAGCCAGACCTGCACCAATGAGTATCAACAGATGACGGAGTCTGATACCAGCAGTATATAAAATTGAAAGTAAGATAGGAACCAGAACCAGCGCAGTACCAAGGTCTGGCTGCTTCACAATAAGCGCCATGGGTATGAATGTTAAAAGGAGAGAAACCCCGATGTCAAATAATCCTATCCCATACTTCTTGTATCTGAGAAACCTTGCGAGGGTAAGCACTAAAGTAATTTTCATAAATTCTGAAGGCTGAACCGAAAAAAAACCAATGGAGAACCACCGCTGTGAGCCTTTCACAGGGCCTCCCATACCCAAAACAAGAATTAAAAGAAAGAGCATGCATGCATAGATGATATAGGCATAATGAGCAAAGGAAAGGTAATCAAAATAGAGGAGGATAAAAAAAAGGGTGAGTCCCATCGCAATCCAGACAAGCTGTTTAAATAGAAATTTTTCAGACGATGCACTCCAGATAAAAAGCACGCCTATTGTCAAAATGATGCAAATTATCGGAAACAGCAACCAATCAAAATTTTTTGGACTTACACTGCGTATCATAGTATTGGTACCTTAAAAACCTGTAATTCAACATTTATGTTCTTTCCTCTGCGATCTTTGTGCCTTTGTGGTTCATAAAAACTTTCCAAAAAAAGAAGTTTTTGCACGGTAATACTCTAAAGAATCAGAAACATGCCGCTATGACGCCTCATTTAGCTCCGGGAATAAATGCGACATGAGTTCTTTGGCAATAGGCACTGCGATCTCAGCCCCATGACCTGGCGTATGCTCTACAAGTATGACAAAGCAGTACTGCGGGCTGTCATACGGGGCGTAACCGACAAACCAGGCATGGTTGTCTTTCTGACGCCCGGTCTCAGCGGTGCCTGTTTTACCGGCAACCTTGTAAATGTCTAATCCCATCTTCTTGGCCGTACCTCGAATTACCACATCCTCAAGCGACATGCGCAAAATATCCAGCACAGCAGACTGTATGGGAAGTTTCTGTTTCTTTTCCGGTTTAAATAGACGAACGACTTCTCCTTGTCCATTGGTGAGTTTTAATAGTAAATGGGGCTGAACCAAAGTACCGCCATTTGCCACTGCCGCATATATCCGAGCCAACTGAAGCGGCGTGGTGAGCAATGCACCCTGTCCGATAGCGACGTTCATGACGGTTGCTGTGTTCATCATTTTGGGCATATTTCCGCTTTTTTCGTACGGAAGATCAATACCCGTCTTCTCACCAATGCCAAAATTCTTTGCCCATGTGTATAATGGGTCTCCACCTAAAATCTTTGCCGTTTCAAGGAAAAAGACATTGCACGAATAGGGTATGGCATCCTGTATGGCAACCAGTCCGTGTCCGTATTCCGACCAGCATCTAAAAATGATATTTTTGTAATTAGTATAGCCGTGACACTCATAAGTAGTCAGGGTATTTATACAATTTGTGCTCAGGGCGGCAGTTGCCGTGATAACTTTAAAAATAGACCCCGGAGGCAATGCGCCTTGTATAGCCCTATTGAGGAATGGCTTGGAAGGATGTTTGATAAGCTTTTCAAAATCTTTATTCACATCGTTAGGATTAAAGCTCGGGTAACTGGCCATAGCGAGTATCTCGCCCGTCCACGGCTCCATAACGATAATTGTCCCAGGGTTCTTACCGAGTGATTTTTCTGCATAAGCCTGAATTTGACTATCAATGGTCAAATAAAGGTCGTTTCCGGAAACAGGGGGTCTTTCCAATATCACTTTTTCAACCTGCGTATTTTTGCAGGTGATTTCCTCAAACCGTTTACCGCGCTCACCATGTAATTCGTCTTCATATTGCAGTTCAACCCCTGACCTGCCTATATAGTCGTTTTCGGCATAACCATCGTAAAGCAATGGCGTAATGTCCGTACCTTTAATATTGGAACTCAAAGTAAAATTATTCCACTTGTCACTATATGCCTTCCATTCTTCCTCATTCAGCTTGCTCATATACCCCAGGATGTGCGGCGCAAGTTCTTGATGAGGATAAATCCTTTTTGGTCTGGGAGTGACGCGTATGCCGGGATAACTGTTCTGATTAATCTCTATTTGAATAACCTTTTCCCATGCAACATCAGAAGCTATAGGATAATAGTCAGCCTCCTCCTTGATACGAGTTGCCAGTCCTGATTTTTGCTCCACGTTTTGCTTGAGTCTTTCCAGTTTTTCAACGACTTGTTTTGCATGACTCAGCAACTTATTCTGCGGGATTCCTAACAATTGGGACAATTTTTCTACCCATACGTCTTGATTTTCGTGACATTCACCACATGTTTGTTTTGCATTTTTGTGCGCCTTCATTCCGGCAATGCGGGAGACTGTATTATTGCGAACGTAACAATACAGGAGATTTTTGTATTGGACCGTAATGTCAAAGGTGTGTTGATCCACTGCTAGTATCTTTCCGTTTCTGTCGAAGATAGTCCCTCGTGTAGCCTCCATCGGATACGTAGCAATACGGCGATTTTGGGAAATGCCTTTATATTTATTGCTTTCAATGATCTGGAGTTGAAAGAGCCGGACTACGATACCGATAAAAAATACAATGAAAATAATGAGTGTGATTTTGAAACGGTAAGGATACATGGCTCATCAATCCCTTATTGGGAAAAAAATTGCTGTGTTGGCTGTAATTTACTGAATATCCAAAACAACGCGGGTACAATTATGGCCGTATATAACGAGCAAGTAAAAATTGTCCAGAGGGTTGCAGAAAGACTGAGCGAATGAAACGAAAGTGTAGCATGCGCCGCATACAGTATGTTGTATATACATGAGAAGATGAATGTGACCAGAACTTGAGTAACTAAATGTCCCCGAAACAATATTCCCCTGATTGACCAGACGAAAAAGCCCATGGCGATAAAGAAAACGGAGTTTATTCCAAAACTCCCTTCCGAAAACAAATCTTTTGACATACCCACAAACCAGTTCGCGATGGTGTTCCGTTTGATATCTGCGAGGAAGGAATAAAATATCACCAACGGAAAATACAAATCAGGCGCCGCGGACCCGATGTTAATCCAGTTCATCAGGGTCGACTGAAAGAGGGAAATACCGAGAAGTATGCAAAAAAAAGTAAACCACCGCATAATTTAATTTATTATAACGAGCACCTGCTCCATTTTTGAAATATTTACCTTGGGTAATACCTTTACTGATTGAAAGAGGTCGCCTCCCTTTATTTCAGTTTCCATAACTGTAGCGATGGGTAGAGATGGTGGATAAAACCCACCAATATCAGAGGAGATAATATCGTCACCTTTTTTCAGTTTTGCCCATCGCGGCACATATTTTAATTGACAAAACCCCGTAGCATTCCCTTCGATGATTACCTGTTCACGCGTTTGAAGAACCCTTCCCGGTATGCGTGAAGCTGGATCTGTAATGAGTTGAACGACACTACTTCCTCCGCTCACCAAAACGACCTTTCCCACAAGCGCATTATTTGATACCACTATGTCGTTAGGTTTTACGCCATGATTAGAACCTGCATTGACCGTGATGCTTTTCCTGAAAGTCAATGAATCGTATCCGATAATGTCCGCTGGTATCGGCTTTGTTTTACTCCTGTTTTCAGCCTGGAATTTCGAAAGGGTGTACAGTTTACTCTGCAACTTGTATATCGTATCCTGCTGCTCTATTATCTTATTTTTGAACTGGGAAATTTGTTCTTCCAGTTGTTTTTTTATGTGAGCATCACGCCAGGTAGAAAGTACCTTATCCAAAA
>Ga0209751_10005372_pt1 | contig 12079 bp, 12 predicted proteins | sample RifCSP13_1_FD_184019 | JGI IMG/M metagenome (GOLD analysis project Ga0209751, IMG submission 184019) | Soil microbial communities from Rifle, Colorado - Rifle CSP2_sed 13_1 (SPAdes) (version 2) | ecosystem: Environmental > Terrestrial > Deep subsurface > Rock core/Sediment | place: Rifle... | reverse complement strand
CCCCATCAGGAATTCCCGCTGAGCAATAAGGACGTGGTACGGCTCGGCCGCATGAATATTCAGGCCTTGGTTGGCCAGGATTAGTGCCGTGGCATATACGGTGCTTATCCATATCTTGAACGAAGAGCCTCTCGTCGGCGAGGTCGAGGATCTGCCCGCTCCAGGCGACACGAATATCCGCGTTCAAAACCCGCGTAAGCGCGACGGGAAGGACGTGCTTTATCTGCAAAGCGACGTAACCACCGTGATCTGGCCCTGGAGCCGTATTAGCTTCATCGAAGTCCTGCCCAGCGGAGGCGAGGACGAGATCATCGGCTTCGTGCGCGAGTAGAATTCCTATGCGGCACTCTGGCGAACAGATCATATGCGTTCTCTCAGAATGACGACTTAAAGATGGCCGATCCCGATTTTGCCAACAAGCGCATCCTGGTAGTAGACGATGAAGAGCGCATTGTGCGCTTCATCCGCCTTAACTTGGAACAGGATGGCTTCCAGGTGGTCGAGGCCTTCACAGGCAGACAGGCCATGGAGAAGCTGCGCCAGGCTCTACCCGACCTTATCCTGCTGGACGTAATGCTGCCGGACCTGGATGGCTTCGAAGTCCTGCGCATGGTGCGCGAAAACCACGACATCCCCATCATCATGCTCACCGCCAAGACAGAGGAGGATGACCGCGTGCGTGGCCTGGAGCTGGGCGCTGATGACTACGTTACCAAACCATTTAGCCCGCGCGAACTGGTGAGCCGGGTACGCGCCGTGCTGCGCCGCACCGAGGGCCGCGAGGCCCAAGGGGTCATCGAGGTAGACGACCGGCTCAATATCGATTTCGACCGCCGCGAGGTCCGGGTAGAAGGTAAGCTGGTCAAGCTGCGTCCGACTGAATATCGGCTGCTGTTTCACCTGGTGCAAAATGCCGGCTGGGTGGTAACCCACGACCAGATCCTGGCCAAGGTGTGGGGCTATGAATATCGTGACGAGCCGCATTATGTACGCCTGTATGTAAACTATCTAAGAGAAAAATTAGAGAAGGACCCAGCCAATCCCAAATACATCCTTACCGAGCGTGGGGTCGGCTATCGTTTTGTAGATTACAAACGCTCTCAAGAGCCGGCAGGCAAATCCAAAAAGTAATACCAGCCTCACTTTTACGTTTTTCGTATAAAGCGCATGCGATTCTTTAACGCGTGCCTGTTAAATTAGGAATGGCTCATGAAGAGCCGAGACTAGTTTTGATCAGGAGGTTGACATGGCAAATTTAACTGGATGGGAACCCTTCCGCGAGTTGATGGAGATGCGCCGAGATTGGGATCGCCTGTTCGACGATAACCTTTTTCGCCCGCTGTGGGCCGAAAACGGCCACAGCGCCCCTTTGGTTAATCTCTATCAGACCGTAGACGAGATCCACGTCAAGGCCGCCATGCCCGGCGTGAAGCCCGAAGACGTGGAGATCCAGGTCAATGGTATTGTGCTCACCATCAAGGCGGAAGTGAAGCAGGAGGAAGAGTGCAAAGATGCTACCTACCACGTGCGTGAACGCCGCTATCGCTCCTACGCCCGTTCCCTGAACTTACCGACCCCGGTGAAGGCGGAGAAAGCGCAGGCTGAGGTCAGCGACGGGATCCTGCATGTGACCCTGCCGAAGGCGGAGGAAGCCAAGCCGAAAGTCATCACGGTTAAGGCCACGAAGTAAGGAGCGAAAATACTTCGGCCTTCAAAAAAGAGCCCGCATAAGAGGGCTCTTGCTTTTCAATTGGCCGGTCCGCGCGCCTTCATTTCTTCATGCAAGGCGCGCAAGTAATGCCAATTGTATATGCCATATTTATGCCCATCTTCCCATTCTATGTTGATGGCATAGTTTCCAACTGCTTCAATGCCCTTCAGTCTGGACGCGTTGGCCGCCATCAGGGGGATAGTGAACATCGTGGGGTCGGGATCGGGACGCATGTTTTCGTGCCCGCCGCGGCACTGGGCGCAGGGGCAGGCGGAGCGCAGCAGGTCGAAGGGCAGCGCGCTGAGCTCGCCGTCGTTCCATTCGATCAGCAAGCGCGCCTGCTTGCGTTTAGCGGTGATGTTCTTGGGGATGAGTTCGTTCATCGGATCGGCCTTCTTTATGGATTAGCGACCACGGAAAGGAAGGACGCCACCGCCCATCCGGCGCGGCTCTCGTCTACGGGAGTGACCAGATACCACCAGGTATAGCCATCCTGCTCGACCGGGCCCTCGCGCACCTCAAATACTTCGGCGTCAAAGCCAAGGAACTGGATCTCGGACGAGAGGCCGGGCGCGCTGCGGATGTTGAGACCCGTGCCCTCGGTGCCTACGATCTGCGCAAAGCTGCCGATGCCCAGCTCACCGCTTTCCAGCGGGAGCAAGGTGGCTGTGGCGGTGGAGGTGGGCATCAAGGTAGCGGTAGACGGCTGGGCCGTGTTGGTGGGGCCGGCAATCCAGGTGAGAGCGGCTTGGGGGGCTTCGCTGGCCGCAGGGGGCAAGTACCATAACAAGGCGAAGGCTGCTGCGGCGGTGAACAACGTGCCCAAAAGCAGGGCCGCCAGGATGACGCCGGGGGTGGCGAAGCGGCGCAGGTTGGCGAAGTTCATGCCGAATAAGGATACCCTGATTCTGGGACTCATCTGCAGCCAGCTGATGCGCAAACGAATTGGTGAATGGGGTAATTTGGAAGAAATGACCGCAAGGATTCCTCGCTTTATTGATTCTCGTTCTGGTAGAAGCCTCGGTACTCCGCTCGGAATGACACAACGCATCTCAGGTAAAATCCTCTCAGTGGCAGAGACCAAAGAAAAAAGGTTGCTCAACAAACGTTACCAACTCGAGGATTTTCTCGAAAAGGGCGGCATGGCCACCGTATACCGCGGCCGGGACCTGATGCTGGAGCGGGATGTGGCCATCAAGTTGCTGCGCGAGGATTATTCCCGCGACCCGGCCTTTCGCGAGCGCTTTCGCCAGGAAGCCAAGGCGGCCGCCAACCTCTCCCATAGCAACATCGTCACTGTCTATGACTTTGGCTTCGATGCGGAGCACCTCTTTATCGTGATGGAATACGTGCCTGGCACTAACCTAAGTTCCTTGTTCAAGCAGAGGGGCCGCTACTCCTTGGAAGAAGGCGTTCCGCTGATCATCCAAGCCTGCAAGGGGCTGGGCTATGCCCACCGCGCCGGCCTGGTGCACTGCGACATCAAACCGCATAACTTCCTGGTCACCCCCGACAAACGCCTCAAGGTCACCGACTTCGGCATCGCCCGCGCCTTGGCATCCATCCATCCCGATGAGGAAGCCGAGGTGGTGTGGGGCTCGCCGCAATATTTCTCGCCGGAGCAAGCCTCCGGAAGCGCCCCCTCCCCCGCCTCGGACGTGTATTCGCTGGGGGTGATCTTGTACCAAATGTTCACCGGCAAACTGCCCTTTGATTCCAAGACCGCCGCCGAGCTGGCAAAAGACCATCAATTCAGAGAACCGCAAGCGCCGGTGGAACTCAATCCGAAGATCCCGCCCTCGCTCAATGAGATCATGTTGAAGGTGCTGTCGAAGGAGCCTTCCGCCCGCTATCGTACCGCCGACCAGCTCGGCCGGGTGCTGCTCACCTTCGCCGCCTCGGAGAAGGTGGCGGAAGTGGAGGCATACAGCAAGCCTGGTGACAAGCGCCCCACCGGCCCGCATCTGAAGCCGGGCGCCAGCGCCCAGGTCGCACTACAGACCGACTGGGTCTCGGTGGGCCTGGGGCTGCTGGCCGCGCTGGCCGTGGGCGGCCTGCTGCCCTTCTGGATGTGGGTGTATCTGGTCTTCAACCCACCCATACCATAAGCGCTGCTTTCTTCCTGACCTGCTTGACAACCGTTTCATCTCCGCCCTACACCCCCCATCCTATGCTTTAATGCGCTAATCGGGGTAACCCTCCCCGATAGCGCAGGATTCGCCTTGGCGAAACTTTTACGATTAATGAGACCCCCTTGCCCCACATGATAATAATTTAAAGCTTTTGGGAGCCGGATGGCTTGTCAAGTCCCTATGTGGCTGTGTCTCGACATGGGAACATGGGAACATGGAAACTTGCCAATAATTGGACTAGATGAGAAAGCTGTCAAGTTGGATCGAGGGCCCTGTGTGTGTGGATCTTGCAGCTTGCAAGGCGGGCTATGCCCTCAGTTATAATCAGCCAATGGCTGCTCAGCCATTGATCGCACCATCCATACTTAGCGCTGATTTTGCTCGCCTGGGCGAGCAGATCACCGAGGCCCAGCAGGCCGGGGCGGACTGGATCCATATCGATGTGATGGATGGGCACTTTGTGCCGCCCATCACCATGGGGCAAGTGGTGGTTGAGGCCTGCCGCAAGGCTACCCAACTCCCCCTTGATGTCCATCTAATGGTCGAAAATCCCGACGCCATGCTGGAAGCTTTTGCCGAGGCGGGCGCCGACCACATCCATGTGCATGTGGAAGCCAGCCCGAACATCGAAAACAGCCTAAAAGCTATCCGGAAACTGGGCTGCAAAGCCGGCGTGGCGCTCAGCCCGGAAACCCCGGCGGCGGCCGTGCAAGCAGTGCTACACTTGGCCGATCTTGTGCTGGCCATGACGGTCAACCCAGGCTACTCCGGCCAGGGCTTCATACACGAAGTGCTGCCAAAAGTCAGCGCATTGCGAGCGGCCATCGCCGAGGCCGGCGCGCGGGCACTCATCGAAATTGACGGCGGTGTGGACGCCGAAACTCTGCCGGCGGCGCTCGAAGCCGGCGGCCAGGTATTCGTGGCCGCCAGTGCGGTGTACAACCACCCGCAGGGAATTGCCGCCGGTATGCAGGCCCTGCGCAGTGTATCCCTACACAGCATCAAGCGTTAGCGCTAAAGATGAAGACAGCTGACTCTGCCCCGCATGGTTCTATCCTCATCTCCCCGCGGGCGATCGCTACCATCGCCTACCAGGCAGCGGTGGAATCCTATGGTGTGGTAGGGCTAGCCTCCAAAAATGTGCTGGATGGTTTCACCAACTTGATCGTCAAGGACCCCACCCACGGGGTTGAAGTCGATTACGAAGGGGATGCTATCATTGTCGATATTTATATCGTGGTGGAATACGGCACCAACATCAATACGGTAGCAGGTAGCGTGGCCAACACGGTTCGCTTTCACCTGGAAAGGTCCCTGGGGCTTCCGATCCGCGAAGTGAACGTACGAGTGCAAGGTCTGAGGGTCAGTGGCGAAGAACAGTAATACAAAATCCAGTTCGTCAGGTAAACCTATGAACGTTGACAATCCTCCGGTTCGCGCTAGACGCATCCTTGTCTTGACACAGCTCCCCGTGAATGGCAAGGCGGTCAAGCGGCTGGCCAATGCCGCCTACGCCTGGCTGGAAGCCAACAAGCAAACCGTCAATGCCATGAATGTCTTCCCCGTTCCGGACGGTGACACGGGCACCAACATGGCCCTCACCATGAAATCGGCCCTGGAAGAGATCAAGACGGTGCCCGAAGACAAGGCCGACGAGATGCTCAACGCGCTAGCCAAGGGCGCCCTGATGGGCGCGCGGGGTAACTCGGGGGTCATCCTTTCACAGATCTGGCGCGGGTTCGCCCGCTCGGTGGAGGGTAAGCGCACCTTGACCTCGCAGGACCTGGCTGCGGCTTTTGCCTCGGCGCGGGATACTGCCTACAAGGGGGTCGGCCGCCCGGTGGAGGGCACCATCCTGACTGTGGCTAAAGACATGGCCGCTGCCGCCGAAGAAGCAGTCAAGGCCGGCGCCGATCCGATCACCCTTTTAAGGAAAGTGCTGCAAGGGGCAAAGGATTCTGTCAATCGCACCCCTGATCTGATGCCAATCCTCAAGCAGGCCGGGGTGGTGGATTCAGGCGGCAAGGGCCTTAGCTACCTATTGGAAGGCATGCTGCGGTGGGTGGAAGGCCACCAGCTCAAAATAGCCGAGACCCTAGCTCTGCCTATCAGCGCCCTGAAACTCGAAGGCACTATGCAGGCCGTCGAAGAGGGACAGGATTACGAGATCGTGATCGACTTCCGCCCCAACAAGGCCTTAGACTTGCCGCAGTTCTACGGCGAACTGGAAAAGATGGGCACCTCGATCCAGGTAGGTGAAGGGGAAGGCATGTACCGCATGCACATCCACGTCCCTACGGAAAAGCGCCAGGAGCCCATTGATTACGTTGAAACATTGGGCACGTGGACAAACATCAAAATGGAAAATTTGATGGCCCAGATGGATGAGCTCAGCGCCAAAGCAGGCAAGCCCGCCCTCAAATTTGCCCCCGTGGAGCAGGGCCAGATCGCCGTGGTTGCGGTGGCCCCCGGCCGGGGCATTGCGCGCCACTTCGCCGAACTGGGCGCGGCGGCCATTGTGGAAGGCGGGCAAACCATGAACCCCAGCACGGCCGACCTGCTGTCTTCGTTCGAAGGTCTACCCACCGATAAGGTCATCATCCTGCCCAACAATAAGAACATCATCCCGGCCGCCAAGTCGGCGGCCGAGTTGACCGGCAAAAAGGCCGTCGTGATATCCAGCAAAAACATCCCGCAGGGCCTGGCCGCCTTGCTGCGCCATAACCCCAAAGGCGACCTAGACAGAATAGCCAAGGAAATGGATGAAGCTATCTCCAAAGTTCAAAGCGGGGAGATCACCACGGCCAGCCGCGATGCGGATATTGAAGGCGTCAAGGTCAAGATCGGGCAGGTGATTGGTTTGCACAATGGGAAATTGGTGGTTTCTGCCGAAGACCTGGAAACAGCCTGCCTCGACCTGCTGAGTAAAATGAACACAAAAAACGCTGAGATCATCACCATCTTTTTTGGCGAAGACCTGCATCAAGCAGAGGCGGATTCCATCGCGGACGCTATTCGCAAAGCCTTTAAAAAGCAGGAAGTGGAAGTGCACGAAGGCGGGCAGCCTCACTACCAATTCATCTTCGCCGTCGAATAGCGCGCATGGCCTCTGTTTGCATCGCCAGCGACAGCACCACGCTGTTCCCCAACCCTGTGTTCCCTGGGCGCTCCCGCGTCCATTTGCTGCCGGAAAGTTGGCAGAACGGCACCCCGCCCGCGGCCGAGCGGGTCAAGGCAGCCGACTTCCCCCAATCGCTACAAGGCAGCCAGGTTCCGCTCTTGGCCACCCCCGGCGCAGCTGAATTCGAAAAGTTCTTCAAACAACTCGGCGCCCACTATGGCGGAGTGCTGGCAATCTTGCCTGCCGCTCGCTTCAGCAAGGCTGGCTTGGCAGCCCAAACGGCAGCCGCGGCCTTGCACGGCAGCGTGCCGGTGCGGGTCGTTGACAGCGCCACCATCTCTCTGGGCCTGGGTTTCATCGTGCAAGCAGCCGCCGAGGCCGCCGAGGGAGGCATGGCGCTGGGCGACCTGGACCTGTTTGCACGCGGCCTGGTCCCCAAGATCTATGGCCTGCTATGCATCCCCGGCCTGAGCTACTTGCAGCGCGGCGGTCACGTCAACCCATCCCAAGCGGCGGTAGGGGAATATTTGCATATCACCCAGGTGTACACATTGGAGGAGGGGGAACTGGTGCCCACGCAAAAAGCGCGCAACCCGCGGCATTTGGTGGACATCCTCGTTGAATTCTTATCCGAATTTATCGATCTGCAGCATGTAGCCCTGATGCAGGGCGCCCCGGCCTTCGAGCAGGAAACGCGCGCCCTGCGCGAACGCCTGCACGAGGAGAGGCGCGAGGTGCCAATCAGCGAGCAGACCATCAATGGGCCGTTTGCCAGCTTCATCGGGCCGCACAGCCTGGGTGTTTTCGCGCTGGAGAGGTAAGCCAAATCCTTTACCAGAGATGAACACAGATAAACACCGATGAACCAGGCAAAAACCAAACAGGACCCAAAAATAAGTCCTTAGTCGAGGGTCTGCCCTAGGTCCAGGTTCCGTCAGGCTAGAAGCTGAGGGCTGATAGCTCACGGCCTGTGACCTCCGCCTTGATAAAATAACTGGATGAAGGCTTCCATCCTCAAGCTAAAGAAGTTCTTCCGGCTTGAAGCGGAACGCAAATACGATAATCGCTCGGTCTTTGGCGGCCTATATAAGGGCCTGCAAAGCTGGGTTGCCGAGGCGCGGGCAGAGGGCCTGGGAGAGGATCTTATTCTGGTCATCGGGGCGCGCCTGCGAGGCTACGAAGGCCAAACGCCTGTCGAGCGCCAAAAGACGCTCCTCGAGTTGTGGCGGCGCATTGAGGGGGAAACTGGCGGCGCCCAGAACGGCAAAACCTCCCCGCCTCAGAGGCAGGCCGCCAAGCCAAGTCCAGCGACATCAAGACCAGCCAGACCTGCCGTTGAAGCTGCCGGGAAAACCCCGGTAAAAGTAGCCGCAACAATTGGGACGGAGCCCAAGCCCGGGCGACAGAAGGCTGCCCCGCGGCCGCGGGCCGAAGGCAGCCCAGCCGCCCTGGACGCACCCACTACGGTTCTTTACGGCGTGGGCACAGTGAACGCCAAGCGCTTGGAAAACCTGGGCGTCCATACGCTAGGTGACATGCTCTATCATTTCCCGCGCCGGTATGAGGACTACAGCCAACTGACCGCCATCTCGTCTTTACTGTATGGGCGGCCGGTGACCATCGCCGGCACGATCAGGTCCATAAGCAACCGGCCGGTGAAAGGCAAGCGCACTATCACTGAGATCATTGTGGAGGATGGCAGCGGCGCGCTGCGCGTCACCTGGTTCAACCAACCCTGGATGGCGCGCAACCTGCATGTAGATAATGAGGTGGTGCTGGCCGGCCAGGTGGAGCAATTCCAAGGCCGCTTGACGCTAAACAACCCCGAGTGGGATCTGCTGGATAAGGAACAACTGCACACCAACCGCATCGTGCCGGTCTACCCGCTGGCGGCCCACCTCGGCCAGCGCTGGTTGCGCGGCCTGATGAAGCGCGTAGTTACTTATTGGGCGCCGCGGGTCCCCGACCCGCTGCCGCCGCCGCTGGTCTCCTCGGCTCAGGTTGTGCCACTGGCTGAAGCCTTGCTACACGCCCACTTCCCCGAATCGATGGAGAAACTAAGAGCGGCTCGCCAGCGTCTGGCCTTTGAGGAACTACTGCTCATGCAGCTGGCTGTGTTGACGCAAAAGCAATTGTGGCAAGGCAAGGCCGCCCGGCGTTTCGATGCGCCGGAACCTTGGCTGGCGGAACAGATCGCCCGCCTGCCCTTCGCCCTCACCGGGGCGCAGCAGACTGCGCTGGCGGACGTGCTGCAGGACATGGATTCCGGGAAGCCGATGAACCGGCTGTTAGAGGGCGACGTGGGCTCCGGCAAAACGGTGGTGGCCGCCTTGTGTATGGCCGCGGTGGCGCAGCACGGCGCCCAGGCGGCGATGATGGCGCCCACCAGCATCCTGGCCGAGCAGCACTACGCCACGCTGAGCAAGCTGCTGGTCGGCAAAGCCGGCTTGCAGGCCGGCGAATTGCGCCTCATCGTGGGCAGCACGCCCGAAGCCGAAAAAGAGGAAATCCGCCGAGGCTTGCACCAGGGCAGCATCAAAGCAGTGGTTGGTACCCACACCCTGATCGAAGACCCGATCCTCTTCGCCGAGTTGGAGATGATCGTGATCGACGAGCAGCACCGATTCGGCGTGGGGCAGCGGGCCGCGTTGCGCGGCAAGGGAACTAACCCCCATTTGCTGGTGATGACAGCCACGCCTATCCCGCGCTCGTTGGCGCTCACGCTGTATGGCGACCTGGATCTAAGTGTGATCGACGAAATGCCGCCGGGCCGCCGCGACGTGAATACGCAGCTCCTGCTGCCGCGGGAGCGGCAGCGCGCCTACCAGCTCATCCGCAACGAAGTAGAAGGCGGGCACCAGGCCTTCATCATCTATCCTTTCATCGAAAGCGAAGAAGACGGAGATGGCGAAAACGGCCAGCGCACCGCGGCCGTCGAAGAAGAAAAGCGCCTGAAGAAGGAAGTCTTCCCCGATCTAAAACTAAGACTGCTGCACGGTCGCATGCCCGCGGAAGACAAGGAAAGGGCCATGGCGGCCTTCCGGGATGGCAAGGCCCAGGTGCTGGTGTCTACCACGGTGATCGAAGTTGGGGTGGACATCCCCAACGCCTCAGTGATGCTCATTGAAGGCGCCAACCACTTCGGGTTGGCGCAGCTGCACCAGCTGCGTGGCCGGGTGGGCCGCGGCGCAGACCAGTCCTATTGCATCTTGATCCCAGACAGGGACCAAGCCGCCGAAAACGAGCGGCTGCAGGCCTTGCTGGAAACCAACGACGGCTTTATGCTTGCAGAAAAGGACCTGCAGCAGCGCGGCCCCGGCCAGTTCATCGGCCGGCAGCAATCCGGCTTCCTCGATTTCCGCCTGGCCTCGCTGAGCGACGGGCGCTTGATCGATAAAGCCCGGCGTCATGCCGAGGAGCTGTTGGCCGCGGACCCGGCCCTGAGCAAGCCCGAACACCAGCCGCTAGCCGCCGTGCTCAAGATCTACCTCAGCGACGGCAAGGGAGACCCCAGCTAATGATGCGAGCCCTGTTCCCCGCAACGTTCGACCCGATCCACAATGGCCACATCGACATCGCCGCACGCGCCGCCCGGCTATTCGACGAAGTGGTGGTGGGCGTCTACGAAACTCCTCTCAAATCGCTGCTTTTGCCCACCGAAACGCGCCTGGCGCTGGTGCAGGAGACCTTCAAGGGGCAGGCGAAGATCAAAGTGATGCCCTACCAGGGTCTTACCGTTGACTTTGCCCGCAAAGTCAACGCGCAGGTCATCGTGCGCGGCCTGCGCGTGCTTTCGGACTTCGAGTATGAATTTCGCATGGCGCTGGCCAACCGCCAACTGGCGCCTGATATCGAAACGGTATCCCTGATCACCAGCAAAGAGCATTCCTTCCTGTCTTCAACCACGGTGCGGGAAATCGCTTCGCTGGGCGGCAACGTGGGCGCCATGGTGCCGGTGCACGTCAACAAGGCGCTGGCCGCCCGTTTCGCCGAGATCAAAAGGAACGGCGAGGCCGAGTTTATAGCCAGCCCCCCCCGGGATTAACCATCGCTCGTCATTCTGGGCGGGTCCAAGGCCATCCACAGCCGGGGCTTTTCCCCAGAACCTATGCAAGAACTCGTCTAAATAAGCGTGTTTCCATTTTTTGGCATTCGTCATTTTCGATCTCCACCTTCCAACTTGCGGACTCAACCGAGTTGACGGACAAACTAATCGCGTATAAGCTTGAGTTCTACCCTTGGCCCACAACTTGCATCCTTAGCCCATATGGACATCCTCCAACTTGTCGACCACCTAGAAGAGCTCTTCAACAAGAGCCGTCCCATCCCCCTTACCAACAACGTGATCGTGGATGAGGACAAAATGCTGGACCTCATCGACCAGATGCGGGTAGCGATCCCCGACGAGGTCAAGAAGGCCCAGAAGCTGATCGCCGAGCGTGACCGCACCCTGGCGCAAGCCACCGAGGAGGCCCAACGCACGCTGCAGCTGGCCAAAGAGAAAAGCCAGGGGCTGGTGGAACGCGATTCCATCGTGGCCTCCGCAGAAGATCGCGCCAAACAGATCATCCAGCAGGCCGAGCTGGACGGCGAAGCCACCCGCCAGGAAGCCGACGACTACGTCATCGAAGTGCTGACTAACCTGGAAATGGAACTGGAACGCACGCTGAACCAGGTGCGCAACGGTATCCGCTCCGTGATCCAGCAGCAAGAAGATAAGAAATCCGGCCAGGCGGTCGAAAAAGCCAGTGAACAGTAATTGGCGAGTGGTAAATTAAGGGAACAGTAATCGGGGGGCAAGAATCAGGTTCCTAATCCCCCAGATCTTCCCCAAAAGTAATTCTCTTTTTGATTTCATGATTTCCTATAGCCCCCGTTCCGGCTTTGTAAACGTCCTTTCAACGATCCAGTCATTGAGTCCTGGAAAAGCCGCGGCCAATAAAACGCCTATGCGGGAGATCCCCGGAAGAATGCGGGCTCGGGACGGCCTGCGAGCCGCGGATAATACAGCGCGCCCCACATCATCGGCGCTGAGGAGCAGGGCCTTGGGGGTCTTGATGCCGGTCTTGCGTTGGGCCTGCATGTGTTGCCCGAATTCGGTGGCCACCCCACCCG
>Ga0209751_10005371_pt1 | contig 12080 bp, 10 predicted proteins | sample RifCSP13_1_FD_184019 | JGI IMG/M metagenome (GOLD analysis project Ga0209751, IMG submission 184019) | Soil microbial communities from Rifle, Colorado - Rifle CSP2_sed 13_1 (SPAdes) (version 2) | ecosystem: Environmental > Terrestrial > Deep subsurface > Rock core/Sediment | place: Rifle... | reverse complement strand
CGTTCATATCCCCAGTATTAATCCCGAATAGTGTAGGGAGCAGGATAAGAAACAAGATGACTCCGACCAAAACCCAATATTTTCTTTTAGGAAGTTTCTTTTTACTTCCCGATTTTAGCTTTTTAGAATGCTTTACCATTTAAAGTCGCGTCTATAACCAACAAAATATCCATCATCCTTAAGATCGACCTTGAGAGTGTATGTTCCCGTACTACACTCATTCGTACAGTAATGATGCTCCACATAATAATCTAGTGTTGCCCCGCCCTCGGGATTGTTTAAATCTTGCCGAAACAAACAGATATCGGCGCTAAAATGTTCAAAGGTGCTTATCTTTTGGTCTTTCATAAGCTCTTCGATAAGACTTGCAAATTCTTTAGCTTGCCCTGACTGATAGTTATCAATCTTTCCGAAAAACGCTCCATCGTTAAAGGATTGGAAAAGGGAAAGCTTTGATTTGCCACTTTCTGTATTCGGAAGAGCGTCGTCGCTTGTAACGCTAAATTTAGAAAGGCATTTGTATTCATTTGGAGAAATTTCTGTACTTCGGTTATTAAGATATATAAAGAAGATAATAATTATGATTGCAACTCCTAGGACTGGAAGAAATGATTTGTGTTTCTTAAACATTCCCACAAATATATCTATCTTTCAGTGTAGCATAATCAACTTATTGATTATCCCCTGTGATAAGCACAGCTTGTCACAAACTTCGTTTATGATATGGTGCATTTATTAAACCGCACTTTTTATATTTGTAAGGTTTGCCTGTATTTGGATTAATTGCCCCACAAGGACAAGGATCGTTGCGGCCAATCTTGCTGCGCCCTTCCGAAGCTTCAGCGAAGGAGGGTTGCTTTTCCATACCACTCGTGTCTGTAAGGCCTGGCCTTGAAGAACCTGAAAAGGCTGGTGTTCCTGCTTCGGCAGTTTCATCTGCGTCTTTCGCAGCTAGTCCTATTGCATCGGTTGTATCAATATTAGTCCTTGCTTGGGCAAGAGGTATTTCGGAAGGAGGCCTAGTAACGCCAATTCTAAAAATACGCCTTGCAAGCTCGTCGTCAATTCTATCTAAAAGTCCTTCAAAAGCTGTGAATGCTTCATTCTTAAACTCTGCTTTCGGATCGCGCTGTGCATAACCTCTTAGCCTTACTCCCTCACGCAGTCCGTCAATATGGTCAATATGCTCTATCCAATGCTTATCAATTGCTGAAAGGTAAGCAAATTTCTCAATCCTGCGCATCACTACCTCCCCCTCTTGTTTTTCCCGAGCCGAATGGATATCGTTGAGGACGCCTACCAAGAACTCTTTAACCTTATCTCCGTCTTTAAATATTTTAAGTTGATTCTTAAGCCTCTCGCGACTCTTATCGTCAAATGGAACCATCTCGGCAAAACTTACTAATAACTTTTCGTGATCAACAGTTGAAATAAGTAAAATTTTGTCTATATGATGTTCTAATTTTTCTTTAACTTCATCCTTTAAGTTTTCCGACTCAAGAACCCGTTTTCTTAACTTATAAATGATCTCTCGTTGTTGATTGGCAACATCGTCATACTCAACCAAATTTTTTCTCATATCAAAATTAAACCCTTCAACTTTGACCTGTGCTTGTTCTATAGCACGAGACACTAGCCTATTTTCAATTGGCTGATCTTCGGGCAATTTCAACCTATCCATTAAACTTCCAATCTGCTCTCCACCAAAAATTCTCATTAAATCATCCTCAAGTGATAGATAAAAACGCGATGAACCCGGATCTCCCTGCCTACCCGATCGACCACGAAGCTGATTATCAATCCTTCTTGATTCGTGCCGCTCAGTTCCTATCACATGTAGACCACCTGCTTTTACAACTTTTTCGTGGTCTTCTTTCCATTTTTTGAAACCTTTAGTTTCTTTATGCTTTTCCCGATCCATTCCCGGAGGCATATCGGGAGGAGTTCCACCCAGCACAATATCAACTCCCCGTCCTGCCATATTGGTTGCAACAGTTACTGCCCCCGGTTTTCCAGCCTCGGCAATTATCATTGCTTCATTTTCATGGTTTTTGGCGTTAAGAACGTTGTGGGGTATTTTTTGCTTTTTTAAGAATGAGTCGATAACTTCGTTTTTATCAATCGACGTTGTACCAACCAAAACAGGTTGTCCCTGTTTTCTTTTTTCCTCAATTTCGGTAACTATTGCTCCGTACTTTGCCCTCAGATTTTTATAAACAACATCTGAAAGATCGCGCCTTACCATCGGTTCATTTGTGGGCACTACGACAACGTCGAGGTCGTATATCTTTTTAAATTCTTCTGCTTCTGTTGCTGCGGTTCCGGTCATACCGGATAAAACACCATACATTCTGAAATAATTCTGGAAGGATATTGTTGCTAGGGTTTTACTCTCCTGCTGAATTGCGACTTTCTCCTTTGCCTCAACTGCCTGATGAAGACCGTCAGACCAGCGCCGACCAAACATAAGCCTGCCCGTAAACTCATCAACTATGATAACTTGATTATCTTTTACCACGTATTCGCGGTCTCGAAGATAAAGAGTTCTTGCGCGCAGTGCATTTTCCAAGTGGTGAATGGCTGCAAAATCTCGCTCGTATAAATTATCGACTCCTAATATTTTTTCAACGCGAGTAATACCATGTTCTGTTAAGCTCGCTGTCTTTGATTTTTCGTCAATTGTATAGTCTGTGTCCGCATTCAATTTATCGACTATGTCTCCAAATTTGTAATATTTATCAGTTGGGTCGGTATCCGGAGCTGAGATTATAAGGGGAGTCCTTGCTTCGTCAATCAAGACAGAGTCTACCTCGTCGACAATCGCAAAGTAGTGACCCCTTTGAGTCATTTGTTCCAAGGAGGAAACCATGTTGTCGCGAAGGTAATCAAATCCAAACTCGTTATTTGTCCCGTATGTAATATCAGCTTTGTAGGCTTCTTTTCGCTGTGTTGGCTTTAGGTGGGCAAGTCGTTCGTCTCCGTGGCTTGTGTCGCTGTGTTTTGTATCATAGACGTAGGATTTCATCTCTTGAACAATCACTCCTGTTGATAAACCTAACATCTCAAATGTGGGAGCATTCCAACCAGCATCACGGCGGGCTAAATAATCATTTACTGTAACCAAATGAACTCCTTTACCGGAAAGTGCATGAAGATATAAAGGCAAAACTGCAGAAAGAGTTTTACCCTCTCCTGTTTTTTGCTCGACAACTCTACCTTTAAAAAGAGCAACCGCAGCCATCAATTGAACATCATAAGGCCTAAGTCCAATCGCCCTCCAGGAAGCCTCGCGGGAAAGTGCAAATGCTTCGGGAAGTAAGTTCTCCAAGGTTTCTCCTTTTTGCAACCTCGCTTTAAACTCTTCTGTTTTTTTAGAAAAATCTACCTCCTTGAGTTTTTTTACCTTTTGGTCTTGCTCGTTAATCTTATCAACTATCTTTGAAAGTCGGTCTAATTCTTTTTGATTTACGTCAAGAAGTTTCGAAAATATCTTTTTAAACATGCGAAGCTATAATTTTACACTCTCTAACAATTAATTGTAACAGAAGGCTACTATTCCCCTAAACTGAACACACGTACATCACATTAGCTTCGGGGTAGACAGGTCGGACTTTTTTGAATACATGGATTAATTTTATGTGAAACTCTTCAGCTTCTTTCTTTTTTTCTCCATAATAAAGCCGATTAAAAACACAAACTCCGCTACTTGCAAGGACTGTCCTTACAAGGTTAAGAAAGTTTTCCGTTTCAAATTTTTCAGGAACTTTATCTCCAACATACATGTCAACGCAAACCAAATCAAAGTGATTGGTGACTGGTGATTGTTGACTGGTTAAGTAATCAAGTGCATCTTGAATTACAATTTCGACATCTAATTTGTCTAATTCGAGATATTTTTTACCAAGCTCCACTATAATCGGGTCAACATCAACTCCAACAATCCGGCAATCGGGCTCGCCTCGATTCGGCGAAGCGGGCCAATTCTTTCTAACAATCTTCGCAATCCCTCCGCCCCCAAGTCCTAATATCAAACACTCTTTTACCTCTTGCCTTTTACCTTTTACCTCTTTTAATGAAGTCTTCCACACCTTCTCGGCAACTCCTCCTGACTGCGTCAGCCCTCCACCTTTAATATAAGTCCCCCAGGCTAAATCGCGTACTACCGCAAGTTTCCCGTTAATAAGAGACTCTACTTCCTCCAATATTTTTATCCCTGTCAAAAAATCTAAAGTTTTATTCATTTATAACCTTTTGCTTGTATGCTGAAAAGTTCTGCATATAATCCTTTTTTGTCCATAAGTTTCTCGTGTGTTCCATCTTCAACAATCTTCCCTTTATCCATTACCAAAATCCTACCTGCTCGACGAACGGTTGAAAATCTCTGGGATACAAAAATTAAGATTTTTCCTTTACTTTTCTTAAGAAGCTCGTTAAAAATAATTTCTTCTGCTTTGGGATCTACGCTACTTGTAGGTTCATCCATAATTAATATATCTGAATTTTTTCTAAAAAGCATTCTGGAAATTCCTAATCTTTGCCATTGACCAACAGAAGGTGCGACACCCTTTTCAAATTCAGGAGCAAGTGGATTCTCCCAACGTAAGGGTAAATTTTCTATGTATCCATCAATTCCAGTTCTTCTCGCTGCTTCTTTTATATCTGTAAACTCTTTTATTCGTGCAACATCACCGTATCCTATTGTTTCTCTCCCAGAAAATGGATAAGTTTCGAATTCTTGAAATAAAACTCCAAGTCTTTCTCTCCAATTGGATAAATTAATTTTATTAAGATTGTTTTTCCCGATTAATATTCTACCTTTCTGAGGATCATAAAACCTAGCTAACAGCTTTATCAAAGTTGATTTTCCTACTCCATTCGTACCAACAAGTGCTATTCTTTCTCCAGGTGAAATTTTTAAGGTCACATCTTTAATCACCCAAGGCTGATCCTCACGATACTTAAACCAGACCTTCTCAAGAGTAACCGAATACTTTTTATCAGTATTAAGCGAAATTCCACGTCTTGCTCCTTCAATAGCAGGCACCAGATTCAAAAACCAAACAAGGTCAGATACATAAATATAATTTTCGTAGATCTCAAGAAATGACGATACTAAACCCGTTAAGTTAGCCTGGGCCGACCTCAATGCTCGAAGAAACATTTCAAAAGAACCAATAGTTATCGATCTTCCGATCACCAAGAAAATAAGCCATAACGAAAGACCTAACTCAAAAATCGTATAGGGTATTAAACTCCAAAAACTAGAGAGCTCCCGCTTCTTTTGGAAACTATACCATTTTATTAATATTTGTTCTTGCGTTTTTCGCAGCTTTTTAGCAAGAAATTCAGATAGTTTAAGAATCTTAAGCTCAAGATAATTCCTATTTCTAACCAAATAATGGGTAAGCCAACCCCAAAGCCTATATAAAGGAGAAAGCTCTGTGTCAAGTTCATAGTCTCGCTTTATAAATTTTCTGTCAATTAAAAACTGAGGGAGCGAAACGACTATTATACCCAGTGAAACCAGCGGGTGAAGAAGAATTAAAAGGCCTACAGAAGTTAAAAAACCGACAAGATAATTGGGAATATCAGACAAAGGCATCATTAATCCCCACGCTCTTCTTCCAGATTCTCGTTCAATCTTGTCAAATTTGTTTTTAAAATCTGGGTCTTCGATTAATTTAAGGTCGAGTTCCGCCAATTTCTTACCCATCAAGACCGACAATTCTGCATCAAGTTGACGAGATAGCATCCTTCGCAAAAAACTGCTTATTCTACTTAAAATATTTCTTGTTAACTCTAAAATTAATCTTAGGGCGACTAAACCACCGATTACATATAGGACTCTTTGCCAATCGGGATTGCCGATATTTTCAACTAATCGGTCAAGTATTAATTTCTCAAGATAGAAGCCGGGTGCAGCCAAGAATCCCCAAATTGCGTTTAGGATAAATGCCAAAATTAAAAGCTTTTTGTTTGTACGAAAAGCAAGCTTGGTCGCTTCTTTAAATGTAAAAAAAAGTTGACCAAGTCTGTCAAAGCTTACTTTGGGTTTAGTAAATCCTTTTCTTATATTCTTCAAAACCATAACTTAATTTTACCCTAAATTCACCTAAAAGATTTACTTCGGGTATTGTAAGGGTTAGAATCATTAATTATGAATAGCTCACCTCTTCCGGAAAAATTAAGGCCGAAAACACTAACCCAGTTTGTAGGGCAGAAAAATCTGGTTGGAAAAGATGGCGTGATAAGAAAACTGCTAGCCGCCGCTAAAAAGAATAATACATTCCCGTCTGTCGTCTTTTGGGGACCGCCGGGAAGCGGTAAAACAACATTAGCAAGAATTATTGCCAATAATTTAAAGAGGGAGTATTTCGAATTTTCAGCAGTGGACACCTCTATCAAAGAAGTATCAAAAATATTAAAGACGAATCAGCTTATTTCCCCAGTTGTTGTAATTGATGAAATACACCGTTTCAACAAAGCCCAGCAGGCAAAATTACTACCCTATGTCGAACGCGGTGATATAACCCTAATTGGAGCAACAACTGAAAATCCTTCTTTTGAAGTGATTGGACCACTCATGTCTCGCTCTAGAGTATTAGTTCTAGAACAACTAACTCCAAAAGAACTCGCAACGATAATTAAAAGAGGAGAAAAATATTTAAAAGTTAAACTAGATAAAATCGCAAGGAATTTCTTAATGCAGTCCTCAAACGGCGACGCTAGAGTTTCCTTAATCGTTTTGGAAATTGCTTCCAATCTTGCACACCCGCGGGGTGATATGAGTTCACACCCCGCGGGTGGAAAACTCACTCTTGTTCACATTGAACAGGCACTTCAAAGAAAACAACTCGAGTTTGATAAAAAGGGTGAAGAATACCACAACGTAATCTCGGCATTTATTAAAAGCATGCGTGCTTCAAATGTCGACGCTGCACTCTATTATTTGGCAAGAATGGTTGAGGCAGGGCAGGACCCTTTATATATAGCCCGTCGGATGGTTGTATTTGCATCTGAGGATATCGGAATGGCAAATCCTAATGCACTTCTTTTAGCTAATGAAGTATTTCAAGCCTGTGAAGAAATAGGTTATCCTGAGTGTGCAATCAATTTAGCCCATGGAACCGTCTATCTTGCTAAAGCTGAAAAAGACAGGGCATCATACGAAGCCCTGCGCAGCGCTCAAGAAGATGTTCGTAAATATGGCAATCTCCCGGTTCCGATGAAAATCAGAAACGCACCAACAAAACTTATGAAAGATTTAGGTTACGGCAAAGGTTACGACCCTTACACTAATGAAAATTTACTTCCTGAGAAATTAAAGAATAAGAAGTATTTTAAAAAACAGTAGCTGGTTAACTCGTACCAATTATTTTCTTCAAATGTTAATATTAGGGTATGAGGACTCTTCTTAAAAGATATTTTTCGGGAATTAAAATAAATAAAGTTATCGAATATCTAACTTTCTCCGATATTTTGATGATGTCCGGATGGGGACTCATTTCTCCAATCATCGCCGTCTTTTTTACAGAACAAATTGTGGGGGGGAGTGTTAAGCTTGCAGGTTTAGCGGCTGCTGCCTATTTTCTAACAAAAAGTGTAGTTCAGATTCCGGTTGCAAGGTATATAGATGTTAGAAGGGGAGAGCGTGATGACTATTGGGTAATGATAATAGGCTCTTTACTAATTACCATCTCTGCTTTTTTATATATTGTCATCCAATACCCCTGGCAAGTTTTTTTAGTGCAAGTAATCTACGGAATCGGAGGAGGCTTTTCTTACCCATCCTGGCTTGCAATTTTTACAAGACATATCGACAGAAAGGAAGAAGGATTTGAGTGGAGTATATACTACACCACAATTGATTTGGGAGCAGCTTTGACAAGCGGTCTTGGAGCTCTTTTGGTAGCTCAATTGGGTTATAAGCCCGTATTTGCAATAGTTGGAGTCTTATCATTTCTTGGTACATTATTTCTCGCAGGTATCGCCCATAATTTAAGAAAGAGGGGGTAGATTGTGATACAATATCGGATCATGGAAAGAGAAAGATACATAGCTATTGGAATACATCGCGTTAATGTTAGTAAAAGAAATGAACACGTTATAAAAGCAACATTAGCAACAGCAGGTGCTATTGCTGGAGGAGTCGTTATTGGTCCCGCGTTAAGCATACCCTTAGGTTCAGCCGCCTTATACGAAGTTGCACAAGCAATAGACCGTCACGAAAATATAAGAAACGGCCGTTAAACTAACCAATCTTTTCTTTCCCCATGTATTTTTGAAGAACTTTTGGAATAACGACAGTGCCATCTTTTTGTTGGTAATTTTCCAGAATAGCGATGATTGTGCGACCAATGGCAAAGGCTGTTGCATCATTCATATGAACATATTCAGTTTTACCTTTTCTTTGCACTTTTGTATTCAACCTTCTTGCTTGATAATCGGTCATATTATCTGATGTGTGAGTTTCGCGATATTTCCCCTCTCCAGGCAACCAAGCTTCTAAATCTATCTGTCTATAATCAGGGGCACCCATATCTCCTGTACAAATCATAACAATCTGATATGGAATTTCTAAAGATTGCATTAAGTACTCTTGTATAGCCACAAAAAAATCTTGTTCTTTATCCGAATTCTCCGAAGTTGTAAAAGATTCCATTTCAACCTTGTCAAATTGGTGAACTCTTAATATTCCCCTAGTATCTTTGCCGTAAGTACCCGCTTCTCTTCTAAAGGACGTCGAAAAACCAACATACCTTATTGGTAAATCTTTCTCCGGAAGCACTCCATCCATATGCATCGGTCCCAAAGTATGCTCGGCACTCCCAATAAGATAAAGGTCGTCGGATTTTATGTAATATCGCTCTTCTTTGGGTTCGAGCCGGGCCATTTTGCCAAAAACACCTGGCCGAACCATTACGGGCGGAACGACCGGTATGAAGGGATTCGGATAATAACCTTCTTTTACTTTATTAGCAATCTTTTTCAACTCATCCGCATCTGTCAGCACACTAAAAGCATGCTGAATTAGTGCAAATTCCAAAAGTGCTGCATCACCTTTTAGATAACCAAATCTTGCTCCGCTAACTTTTGAAGCAATTTTAACGTCGATAATATCTAAAGCCTCGCCAAGTTCTAAATGATCCTTTGGTTTGAAGTCATATTTAGCTGGTTCACCCCATTTACGCAGAACTTTATTTTCCTTTTCGTCTTTTCCAACAGGAACATCATCTGCGGGGAGATTAGGGATTTGATAAAGTGCCTCTTTATATTCCTCTTCAATCTTTTTTAATTCCGGCTCTTTTTTCTGAAGTTCAGATTTAACTTTTTTTCCTCCCTCTACATTTTTCTCTTTTGCGAATTTATTACGATCGGCTCGAAGTTTTTCTATCTCTTGCAATAGACTCCTTCGTTTTTCATCATGCTGCAACAAGCTATCAACCAACTTCGCATCCAGCTGTTTTGCAGAAACTCCCTTCTTAACTTTTCCCGTATTTTCGCGAATATACTGTATATCTAACATTAAATGTATTCTAACAAAAATTTTACCAATCTTTTTGCTATTTTTCTCTTGTGGCTATATTTTTTATGTTCTTCTGGAGTTAAATCTGCGTAGGTTTTTCCGATGTCAGGTAGGTAATGTATTGTCCTAAATGGATATCCTGGTATCAACCTTGAGCCTCTTTGATTAGATATTAAACCTCTAAATTCTTCCTTATCTTCATAAACTATATTTCCTTCAGGATCTGAAACTGCAGCCGCGACTGTTAAACTTACACCTCTCTTATCAGCGGGTAATCCCTTAACTTTTTCCAAAACATACTCGATAAGTTGCTCATCAGTGCCTTCTTTCCCTCCGGGTAACACTCTTTTGCTATGTACACCAGGAGCACCATCTAGCACATCCACTTCATATCCGCCATCCTCACTTAAGATATATTCTCCTATTAATTTTGCATAATATGTGGCCTTATGTCTTGCATTCTCATCAAAAGTCTCTCCAGTTTCATCTGGGTCCTCTATATCTCCAAAACCAGAAACGCCTACAATTTCTCCCCTGAAACCTTCTTCCTGAAGAATCTTCGACCATTCGGAGAGCTTACCTGGATTACTAGTTCCCAATACCAACCTCTCAATCTTCATAGTTAAAGCACTAAATCGTTTGAGATTCCTTGCATTGCGGTTAGGGCGATTTGGATAAAATCTCTAAGCTCTATTCCTAAACGCGGAGTACACTGCTCAATCTGTTTCCTATCAACCCCAGCGGCAAAAGATTTAGAACTCCACTTTTTCAGTATGGAGTCGGCAGTAACTGAAGCCAACTTTTTATCAGGCTTAACCAAGGCAACTGCGACAATTAAACCAGTTAGCTCATCGCAGGTGTAAAGCGCCCACTGCATTTTGGTTTTTGGTTCCGGGGCTCCGTCTACATAACCCCAGGCGTGGGCAGCAACAGCGTCATATATGTCCGTTTCCGCTTCAAGTTCTTTTAACCACCTTATAGTTTGTTTTGTATGATTCTTTTTAGGATCTTTATCTTTGGTTATCTCATAATCCGCATCGTGTAAAAGTCCGGCAATCCCCCAATTGTTTTCATCTTCTTTAAAATATTTTGCTAGTGACCGCATCACTGCTTCCACTGCATAACAATGCCTGCGAAGATTCTGGTTCGTCATATTTTTATGAAGTAAATCTAGAGCTTGTTTGTGGGTCATTTTTCTGGACGTAAAGTCGGAAATAATATTACCTCTTTAATAGACCATGTGTTTGTAAAAAACATTGTAAGCCTGTCTATTCCAATACCAATTCCGCCTAAGGGGGGTGAACCATACTCCATTGCTTCAATAAAATCCTCGTCGACCTGTTGGGCTTCATCTTTATCGCGCCTGGTGGCGGCAACATCTGTCTCAAATCTCTCTCTTTGCTCGATGGGGTCAGTCAGCTCACTCCATCCATCGCATATTTCTCGGCCGCCGATATAGCCTTCAAATCTTTCTACCCACCCAACTTTCTCCGGATGAGCCTTTGAAAGCGGACTGACGTCTTGCGGGTAATCTATTACCCAAATTGGTTCAATTAGTTTTTCTGTAACAAGGTGCTCAAAAACCAAGTAAATTAGCTGACCTTTTGTTTCCTGACCAAAAAGTTCAATCTTGTGTTCTTTAAGATAGACAGAGAGATTTTCCTGACTTTCCTTTTCTACGTCGAGTCCAAGTTTATCGGCTATCACCTTAACCATTTCGACCCTAGGCCACGCTACGCCGATGTCAACCTTTTTATCTCCCACTTCAATTTTTGTCCCTCCTAAAACTTTTTTAGCCAGGTGTTTAAAAAGTCCTTCGGTTACATCCATTACCTTGTGATAATCGGCATAAGCTTCATAAAACTCTACCATTGTAAATTCAGGATGGTGAGTTTGGTCAATTCCTTCGTTTCGAAAATCCTTGCAGATTTCATAAACCTTCTCATACCCACCAACTATTAGCCTTTTTAAGTAAAGCTCGTCGGCAATTCTCAAGAAATAATCACGATTGAGTGCTTTATGGTGGGTAACGAAAGGTTTCGCATTCGCTCCCCCATATAAAGATTGTAAAGTTGGTGTTTCGACCTCAGAGTATCCTAAATTATCCAAATAATTTCTAATCTCGGTAACAAGCTTCGTTCTTATGTTAAATCTTTTTCTAACCTCTTCATTTAAAAGTAAATCTAAAAATCGCTTTCGGTATCGCTCCTCAATGTCTTTTAAACCGTGCCAGGTAGAGGGAAGTGGGCGGATTGATTTGGTTAAAAGTTGAAAATCGGTAACGTCAATTGTAACTTCCCCGGCTTTAGTTTTAACAACCTTCCCCTCTGCCCAAACAAAGTCTCCGATATCAAAAAGATCTAGAATATCAAAGTTTTTACCTAAGTTCTTTTTTTGGAAAAAAAGTTGAATTTTACCTGAGGTGTCTTTCAGATCTGCAAAAATTGAATTTCCGTGAGCTCGCCACCCCCACAAACGTCCGGCAACTCCTACCTTTATCCCCAGTTTCTTTCTCGCTTCAATTACATTTATATATTCACCTTTTACCTTAGAA
>Ga0209751_10005369_pt1 | contig 12085 bp, 10 predicted proteins | sample RifCSP13_1_FD_184019 | JGI IMG/M metagenome (GOLD analysis project Ga0209751, IMG submission 184019) | Soil microbial communities from Rifle, Colorado - Rifle CSP2_sed 13_1 (SPAdes) (version 2) | ecosystem: Environmental > Terrestrial > Deep subsurface > Rock core/Sediment | place: Rifle... | reverse complement strand
GCGGGCCATGGTCCAGCGGACGGCCGATGCCTTCGGCCGGCTCGACATCCTGGTCAACAACGCCGGGTTGCAGTACGTCGCGCCGATCGTGGACTACCCCGAGGCGGAGTGGGACCGGCTGATCGCCATCATGCTCACCGGCACCTTCCTGTGCACCAAGTACACCCTCCCGCACATGATTCGCCAGGGCTGGGGCCGAGTTGTCAACATCTCCTCCGCGCACGGGTTGATCGCGTCGCCGTACAAGTCCGCCTACGTATCCGCCAAGCACGGTATCGTCGGGTTCACGAAGGTCGCCGCGTGGGAAGTGGCCGAGCACGGGGTGACGGTGAACGCGGTCTGCCCGGGTTACGTGCGCACGCCGCTGGTCGAGGGCCAGGTGGCCGCGCAGGCGCGGGTCCACGCCATTCCCGAAGCCGACGTCGTGAACCGCATCATGCTGGAGCCCCAGGCGGTGAAGCGGCTGCTCGATCCACAGGAGGTGGCCGCGCTTGTCATCTTTCTCTGCTCCGAGGCCGCCGGGGGCATCACCGGCGCGGCGCTGCCCATCGACGGAGGGTGGACCGCGCACTGATGCCGCGGCGACGCCACGGTTCCGGGGCGTCGCCGCCACTGCCTGACCGTGCCTTTGCGCCCGGACAGCGGGCGACCTTCACGAAGACCATCACCGAGACCGACATCGCTACCTTTGCCGGGCTCACGGGCGACTTCAACCCGCTGCACGTGGACGCCGAGTTCGCCCGCGCGAGCCGGTTTGGCGCGCGGATCGCACATGGCATGCTGACCGCGGGCCTGATCTCCGCCGTGCTCGGGATGCGGCTCCCGGGCGCCGGCGGCATCTACGTCAGCCAGACGCTGGACTTCCGCCGGCCGGTCCACATCGGCGACACGATTACCGCGATCGCCGAGGTGACCGCGTTCGAGCCGGAGAAGCGCCTGCTCACGGTGCGGACGACCTGTGTCAACCAGCACGATAAGACCGTCCTGGAGGGACAGGCGGTGATCCTCGTCGACCCGCCTAGCCAGGCGGCGGCCTGGGACTAACCGTTACAAGTGCGCGGGTCCGCCTGGAGAGGGTTAACTTTTCGGGGCGTTGAACCGTATTATGATGTGTCAGAGGCCATCGTGAACATCGCAGGGAGGGGATCATGGCCAGGCGTCTGATGCCGTTGCTGCTGGCGCTCGTGCTCGCCGTCGGGATCGTGGCACCGCCGGCCCTGGCGCAGAGTCCTCCCCCGGAGTTTGGCGTCGCCCTCTTCGTGGAGACCTACCGCGTGCTCCGCGACGAGAGCCTGACCATGCCCGCGGCGGAGACGCTCTTGCGCGGCGCGGACAGCGGGCTCCGCACCCTGCTACGCGACGAGGGCCAGCCGACCACGGTGCTTCCGGCGCTCACGCTCAGCGGCGACGAACGCACCGACGTTGAACAGTTCGTGCACCGGATCGAGCAGGCACAGCAGCTCTCCCGCGGGCGGCCCATTACGGTCGTGTACGCTGCGATCAGCGGGATGGTCGCCGCGACCGGCGATCCGAACACCGCATTCTATAATCCCGATGCGTTTGCGCAGTTCGTCCGCCGCACGCGGGGCGAGGACTTCGTCGGCGTCGGCATCGTGATCGAAGAGCGCTCCGGGCAAGTCGTGATCACAGAAGTGCTCGAGGATTCGCCGGCGAGCGAGGCCGGGCTGCGGGGCGGGGACGTGATCATCGCCGTGGATGGCGCCCCGGCCGCCGGGAAGCCGCTCGACCAGGTCAGCCAGATGATCCGGGGCTCCGAGGGGACGTCGGTGGTGCTCACCGTCCGCCGCGCGGGCCAGGACCCCCAGCTGACGGTCACCATTACCCGCCGGCGGCTCCAGCAGCGTGTCGTCAGCACCCGCGTGCTCCCGTCCGGGGTGGGCTATCTGCGTCTGACGCAGTTCACCCAGCCGTCGGCTGAGATGGTGGCGGCGGGGCTCAAGTCGCTCCTGCAGGAGGGCGCGCGTGGGATCGTGCTCGACATGCGCGGCAACCCCGGCGGGCTGCTGGACGCCTCGGTGAACATCGCCAGCCACTTCCTCGACCAGGGCCTCGTCGTCATCCTCGAGTCGGGACGCGGGCAGTCCACGCGGTACACCGTACGCCCCCGCGAGCCCAGATACTCGGGTCCTCTGGTCGTGCTGGTGGATCGGGGCAGCGCCAGTGCCTCTGAGGTCGTGGCCGGCGCCCTCCAGGATGCCGGCATCAAGCTGGTCGGGACGCGCACCTACGGCAAGGCGACCGTCCAGGCCGTCTACCGGTTCCGCGACGGCAGCGGGCTGCGCCTCACGATCTCGCGGTATCTCACGCCGTCCGGGCGCGACATCGAGGGGCGCGGGCTGAACCCCGACATCGAGGTGAGCGCCGCCGGGGCACCGTTTGGCAGCACGGATGACTCGCAACTCAACCGCGCGGTGGCGGTGGTGCAGCAATCCGCCACGACATGGTCGATCCGGCATCGCACCGCGGCCGTGCGCCGGTTCGAGACGCACCCCGCCCCGCCGCTGGTGGCGTCCGAGACGCAGTTCATGTCGACCTCATCCTGGTACCTCTCGAGCCGGATCTGCTGAACGGGCTGACGCCCGGGTCACAGGAAAACCTCCCGCCATATCGGAATCTACTGATGCTGAGGACGGCCGCCGCGACGCGGCTGGCCTCGGGTCGTCTGTCTCGGAGCCTCGTGGGTGCCGACTCTCGGAATCGTCCGCCGCAGCGCCTACTTTGACTCGGTCGCGCTGATGCTCGCGCAGCGAGAGGCCCGCGGCCTCCCCGGTGTCGAGGAGGTTGGTCTGGTCATGGCCACCGACGCCAACAAGGCGCTGCTGCGAGAGAGCGGCCTCGAGTTTCCCGACCTGGCCTCCGCTGGCCCCGATGATCTGGCTGTGGTCGCGCGTGCCGCGTCGGTCGAGCAGGCCCAGGCCGCGCTGGCGCTGGCCCACGAAGCGCTGACGCGCCGCCGCGCTACGACGTCCGGGGAAGCGTACCGGCCGAAGACGATCGCGTCGGCCGTGCGCCAGCTGCCCGAGGCCACCGTGGCGGTGATCTCCGTGCCCGGGCGGTTCGCGCGGCCCGTGGTGCGGGAGGCGCTGGATGCAGGGTTTGCGAACCGGGTGCGTCCCGGGCGCATCGGTCTCGTCGCCGCGGCCGGTACCGGTCTGCAGGAAGTCACGTCGCTCATCCACCGGTTCGGTGGCGGGATCACCCACGCGATCGGCACCGGCGGCCGCGATCTCTCGGCGGCCGTCGGCGGCGTGACGATGCTCCAGGGCCTGCGGGCGCTGTCGCTCGACCTCGAGACGGACGTGATCGTGCTGATCAGCAAGCCGCCGGCGGGCGAGGTCGCATCGCAGGTGGTCGCCGCGGCGGCGGCGTGCGGGAAGCCGGTGATCGTCACCTTTATTGGCGCGACGGTGCAGGCGACCGGTGCCGTCGAAAGCGCCGCGACGCTCGAGGAAGCCGCCCAAAAGGCCGTGCGGCGCGCCTATGGAATCGCGGTCGAGGCGGGGACCCTCCGTAGCCTTCCGGCGCAGGAGGCCGGGCGCCTGGCGCCGGGCCAGCAGTATCTGCGGGGTCTCTACGGCGGCGGCACCCTGTGCTATGAAGCGCTCGTCTTGCTCCGCCGCCATGTCGGCGCCGTGTACTCGAACACGCCGCTGCATCCCGACGACGCGCTCGATCCCGTGACGCGCAGCCGCGCGCACACCGTGATCGATATGGGCGGCGACGAGTTCACCCAGGGCCGCCTCCACCCGATGCTCGACCCGACACTCCGCCTGCAGCGGATCCGGCAAGAGGCGGCCGATCCACAGACGGCCGTGCTCCTGCTGGACCTTGTCCTGGGATACGGCGCGCACCCCGAACCAGCCGCGGCCCTGACACCCGTGATTCGTGAGGTGCGCGAGCAGGTCCGCAGAGCGGGGCGGCACCTCAGTGTAGTCGCCTCGGTGTGCGGGACCGACGGGGATCCGCAAGACGCCGGCGCGCAGCGGGATACACTGATCGAGGCGGGCGTGCTGGTGGAAGACAGCAACGCGAGAGCCGTTCGCCTGGCCGGGCTGATCAGCGAGGCCCACGGTGCGCGTGGGATGCCGCTCGAACCGAAGACGATCTCCGCCGCCCCTGCTGCGCCCCCCTGGCCAGACGTCGACCCCATCACCCGCCTGTTGCGCACGCCGCCAGCGGTCGTCAACGTCGGCCTCGAGCTGTTTGCCGAAAGCCTCCAGGCGCAGAATGTCCCGTTGGTGTCGGTGGACTGGCAGCCGCCGGCGGGCGGGAAACAGCACCTGCTGGATCTGCTGGACAAGCTCGAAGCATAGATAAGCGTTATTTTCAACGGGAGGTGGTGGCAATGACAGCAAAGCGGAGTGTGGTTCTGTTGGTGCTCGTTCTGACCATCGGCATGGGAGCGCGGCCCGGTCCGCTGCAGGCCCAGGCCCCCAGGCTCGATCGCGCGATCAAGGTCGGCATCATCGACACCTACAGCGGGCCGCCCGCGGTGTTTGGCAACGACGCGCTCAACGGCTTCAAGCTCGCGCTGGCGGAGATCAACAAGGATGGCGTGCTTGGGGCCAGGATCGAGTTCGTCACACGCGACGAGCGCTTCTCTCCGGAAGTAGGGTTGAGCATGGCCCGAGAGCTCGTGCTGCAGGAGAGGGTGGACCTGCTCGTCGGCACGATCAACAGCGCGACCGCCCTGGCGATCAGCGCGTACGCAAAGGAACAGAAGGTTCCGTTCCTCGTGTGGATCTCCAAGAGTGAGAAGATCACCGGCCAGAGTGGACATCGGTATGTCTTCTCGACCGGTGAGAACACCGCCATGGCCGGCCGCGCGATCGCCGAGGCGCTGGCCCGCAAACCCTACACGAGGTACTGGATCGGAGCCGAGGATTACGAGTACGGACACTCGATCACCAACTCGTTCTGGAGGTTCATGAAGCGTATGAAGCCCGAAGTCACCCTGGCCGGGCAGAGCTGGTGGCGAACCGGCGAGCCTGACCTGGTGCCCTACGTGACGGCCATCGCCAACGCCAGACCCGACGCGGTCTTCTTTGGGACCGGCGGCGCCGGCATGACCAACGTCCTGCGGGTCTTGAAGGCGACGGGCATGTCCTCACGCACCCCGGCCGTGATCCATACGGCGATTGATCACGCCGTGCTCAGGCCGCTCGGCACGGCGGCGCCCGAGGGCGTGCTGGGCACCATCGACTATCTCTGGTACTACCCCGAGACCCCAGCCAATCAGAATTTCGTGAAGGCCTTCCAGGCGGCCTACGGCGGCCCTCCGGGGTTCCCGGCCTTCCACGGGTACAACACTGCGCACTTCATCGCAGAGGCGATCAGGAAGGCCAGGTCCCTCGACCGGGAGAAGTTCGTCGATGCACTGGAGGGCCTGAAGATCAACACGCCCGTGGGCGAGGTGGAGATGCGCGCCTGCGACCACCAGGCGGTGCTGCCGCTGTTCATCGGTACGACGAAGAAGATCCCACAGTACGAGTTTCTCGTCGCCACCGACATCGCGACCCTGCGTGGAGAGCAGGTCATGCCGACCTGCGACGATATCAGGAAGGCGCGCGGGTCGTAGGGTTTTCTTAGAACGGGCTCGTGGTGGAGTTTACCGCCCTCGCCAGCCAGGTGCTGGTCGGCCTGAGCCGGGCCATGATCTTGTTCATTGTCTCGGCCGGGCTGAGCTTTGTGCTCGGCGTGCTGCGCGTGCCCAACGTGTTCCATGGGTCGCTGTACATGATCGGCGCGTTCTCGGCGTTTTCGATCGCGACCTGGCTGGGTGGACATCCGGCGGGGCTGTGGCTGGCACTCCTGGGCGCCCCGGTCGTGGCCGTCGCGGTCGGCCTGGTCGTGGAGCGGGCGCTGCTCTCGCACCTCTACCAGCGCGAGCACCTGATGCTCATTCTCTTCACCTTTGGCGTCATGCTGGTGCTCAACGACCTGGTGAAACTCGTCTGGGGACCCGACTATCGCTCACTTGTGGCGCCGCCCTCGCTCCAGGGGGCGGCGTCGGTGCTTGGGATCTCGGTGCCGCGCTACAATCTGTTTCTGCTCTTCGTCGGTCCGCTCGTCGCCGCCGGGATGTGGTTCGTGACGGCCAAGACGCGGATCGGCCGGATCGCCCGCGCCGCCGCCGTGGATCGCGACATGGTGGGGATCCTGGGGATCAACGTGAGCCGTGTCTTCTCTGCCGCGTTCATGATCGGATGCTACCTCGCCGGCCTGGGAGGCGCGCTCGTCGCGCCCACGACCAGCATCACGCTGGGCATGGACCACACCATCATCATCGAGGCGTTCCTCATCGTCACGGTGGGCGGTCTTGGCAACATCTGGGGGGCGCTCGTGGGCTCGATCCTGTTCGGCGTGACGCAGTCTGTCGGGCTGTTGGTCTGGCCGCAGTTCGCGATCGTCTTCCCGTATCTGGCCACCGTGATCGTCCTGCTCCTGCGGCCGACGGGGCTGCTGCGGTCGGTGTGGTAGCAGCGCGGCCCCGTCGCGCGCTCGGGCTGGGCGCGGGACTGGCCGTCCTGGTCGGCCTGCTCGCCGTCCCAGCGGTGATGCCGGAGTTCTACGTCTACATCCTCGCGCTGATCCTTGTCACGGGGCTGCTGGCGACGAGCCTGAATCTGGTCCTGGGGTACGGCGGCATCTACCAGTTTCACCACGCGGTCTTCTATGGCGTCGGGGCGTACACGCTGGCCCTGGCGATCACAAGGATGGGGTGGCCGGCGTGGGTGGGGTTCGCGGCCGGCCCGGTGGTGGCCGCCGCCGCCGGCGCGCTCATCGGAGTGATCTGCGTCCGACTCACGCGGCTCTACTTCGGCATGCTGCAACTGTCGCTCGGATCCCTGCTGTGGACGATCGTGCTCCGCTGGCGTTCGGTGACCGGTGGGGACGACGGCATCCACGGCATCCTGGTGCCGGCCGCCCTGCAACGCGTCGAGGGAGCCTACTACGTCATCCTGGCGGTCGTTGGGGCCTCCCTGGTCGCCTTGTTCATCATCGTGCGCTCCCCCTTTGGCGCCACCCTGCAGGCGGTGCGTGACAACCCGCAGCGGTGCCAGGCCGTGGGCATCGACGTGCGGGTGCATCAACTCGTGGCGATCGTGATCGCCGCGTTCTTTGCGGGCGCCGCCGGCGCACTCTACGTGGTCCTCGAGCGTTCGGTGTTTCCCAACATGCTGTTCTGGGTGCTGTCCCTGGAGATCTTCGTCATGTGCCTGCTCGGCGGCTGGTTCACGTTTCTCGGCCCGCTCGTCGGCGCCGGCATCATCGTGGCGCTGCGGACCGTGGCGAGCCGGTACACTGAGAACTGGACGATGATTCTGGGGACGATCCTCATTTTGTTGATCTTCTTCATGCCCGAAGGCGTCATGGGGCACCTGCAGCAGTGGATCGCGGGCAGGCGCAGAACGCGCGAGGATGCGTATGTCTGAGATGCTGCGTGTGGAGGGGGTGAGCAAGGCATTCGACGGATTCCGCGCGGTGCGCGGAGCAAACCTGACCGTGGCGCGCGGATCCATCGTGGCGGTCATCGGTCCCAACGGTGCGGGAAAGACGACGCTGCTCAACCTGATCACCGGCTTCCTCAAAGCCGACGGCGGGCGGATTGTGTTTGAGGGAGAGGAGATCAGCCGTCTGGCTCCGCATGAGATCTGCCGCCGGCGCATCGGTCGGACCTTTCAGCTCGCCAACATCTTCCCGAGGTTGTCGGTCTTTGCCAATGTCCAGGTGTCTGTCCTCTCTCACCAGGGGAGGAGCCGGGATCTCCTTTCCACGGCCGCGCGGCTCGCCGTCCGCGACACCACCGCCATCCTGGAGAGCACCGGCCTCGCAGCCAGGGCTCGGCACCTGGCGGGCGTCCTCTCGCACGGTGATCAGCGCATCCTGGAGATCGCCATCGCCCTGGCCAGCGAGCCTCGATTGCTGGTGCTCGATGAGCCCACCGCGGGCATGTCGCCGGAGGACACCGCGGCGACCACCACGCTGATTCGCCATCTGGCGCGTGAGCGGGGGTTGGCGATCATCCTCTGCGAGCACGACATGGACGTCGTCTTCTCTGTGGCCGAGAGCGTCATGGTGTTGCACCAGGGGCGGACGCTCGTCCAGGGTGCCCCCGACGTGGTGCGGCAGAACAGGGACGTGCAAGACGCGTACCTGGGAACGATCGATGCTTGACGTCGCGGAACTTCACACCTACTACGGCGCCAGCCACATCCTCTTCGACGTGTCGCTGCACGTTGAGCGAGGGGAGGTGGTCTGCCTGTTGGGACGCAATGGCGCCGGCAAGACCACGACGCTCAAGAGCATCATGGGGGCGGCTCCGCCGAAGCGGGGCCACGTCCGGTTCAAGGGCGAGGAAGTCGCCGGCCAGCCGCCTTATGTGCTCGCCCGCAAGGGCATCGCGTACGTCCCCGACGACCGCCGGATCTTCGCGGACCTCACCGTGGCGGAGAACCTGGAGATCGCCGCCAGGAATCAGGCTGGCAGCGGACGATGGGATCAGGCGGGGGTGTACGACCTGTTTCCGGCGTTGAGGGAGCGGGCAGCTCAAAAAGGCGGCCATCTCAGCGGTGGGGAACAGAAGATGCTGGCCATTGCCCGGGCCCTGATGGGCAATCCGGACCTCCTCCTGCTTGACGAACCGATGGAGGGGTTGGCCCCGCTGCTGGTGCGCGCGCTGGAGGAACGGATTCTGGCGCTGAAGGCCACAGGGCTCACGGTCCTGCTGGCGGAACAGAATGTAGGCGCCGCACTGCGATTGAGCGACCGTGGCTACGTGATCGACGATGGCCGCATTCGCTACGAGGGTAGTGTGAAGAATCTGCAAGAGAATGACGACGTGAGGAGAAGGTACCTGCTGGCATGAGCATCAACGAGGCCAACCAAGATGTGCTGGGCCGGATCCTGGGGGCGCAGCCGGTGCTGGTTGGCATCGGGCGCGCGCTCGACGTCATTCCCGGCATGGAGCCCAATCTTCTTCTGCACGCCGGCCCGCCCATCACCTGGGATCGCGCGTCCGGTCCGCTGCGTGGTGCGATCATCGGCGGGCTGATCCTCGAAGGTCTCGCGAAGACTGAATCCGACGCCGTGGGCCTCGTCGAGCGCGGCCACGTCCGGTTCGATTCCTGCCATCACCATGCGGCCGTCGGCCCGATGGCCGGCGTGACCACCGCCTCGATGCCGGTTTACATCGTCGAGAACCGGGCCTTTGGCAACCACGCATACTCGAGCCTCAACGAAGGCTATGGGAAAGTGCTCCGTTACGGCGCCTACAGCGAGGACGTCCTGGATCGCTTGCGCTGGATGCGCGAGACGCTGGCGCCGGCCGTGGGAGAGGCGCTGCAGCGGATGGGCGGCCTGGACGTGAAGAGCCTGATCGCCCGGCAGCTGACCATGGGCGACGAGGGCCACAACCGGAACACCGCCGGGTCCGCGATCTTTGGACGGATGCTGGCGCCGCATCTGGCGCGTGTGGGGTTGCCCGCGGAGGCGCTGGAGCGGGTGCTGCGCTACTTCGCCGACAACGACCTGGCGGTCCTCAACCCCGTGATGGCGGCCTGCAAGGCCACGATGGACGCGGCGCACGGGGTCACGGACAGCACGATCGTGACCTGCATGGCGCGCAACGGCACAGACTTCGGGATCCGCGTGTCCGGACTCGGCGAGCGCTGGTTCGTCGCTCCGGCACAGGTCCCGGTCGGGCTCTACTTCCCGGGCTTCACGGCAGATGACGCGAACCCGGATATCGGCGACTCGACCATCACCGAGACCGCCGGGATCGGCGCGTTCGCCATGGCCGCCGCGCCGGCCATCGTGAAGTTCATCGGCGGCACGCCGCAGGAGGCCGTGGCCGCCACGCTCGAGATGTACGAGATCACCGTCGGCGAGAACCCGGCGTTCGGCCTGCCGCCGCTGGATTTCCGGGGCACGCCGACGGGCATCGACATCCGCAAGGTCGTGCGCACGGGCATCACGCCCCGCGTCAACACCGGGATCGCGCACAAGAAGCCGGGCATCGGCCAGGTCGGCGCCGGTCTGGTCCGCCCGCCGATGGCCTGTTTCGAGCAGGCGATCGAGGCGATGGCCGCGGTCTTGGGCCGTTGAGGAGGAGCGATGATATGAAGGTAGAGGCCAAGCTTGCGGAACTCGGACTGCAGCTGCCGGCAGTGTCACCACCAGTGGCCAACTACGTCCGGTCGGTCAGAACCGGGAACCTGCTCTTCGTATCCGGCCACGGCCCGTCGCGCGACGGGAGGTACCTGCATTCCGGCAAGCTCGGCCGGGACGTCACGGTGGAGGATGGCTACAAGGCCGCGCAGCTGGTCTGCCTCAACTGCCTGGCCTCGGTCAAGGAGGCCCTCGGCGATCTCGACAGGGTGAAGCGGGTCGTGAAGCTCCTGGGGATGGTGAACTGCGCGCCAGATTTCGGGCAGCAGCCCGAGGTCATCAACGGCTGCTCCGATCTGCTGGTGCAGCTCTACGGGGATGCGGGCCGCCACGCCCGCTCCGCGGTGGGCATGGGCGCGCTGCCCCGCGGCATCTCCGTCGAGATCGAGATGATCCTGGAGGTTGAGTAGTGTGAGCCCGTTTCCTCTAAACGCGGCGCGTCGGTGAACCGTCCTACAAATAATTGCGTAGGGACAGGAAGATGAGGGCGTCCGAGCGCGCGACCATCGCGGACGCGATGCGGCTGCCGCGCGCCGCCGTGCGACCACGGCGTCCAGTAGAGATGGAGGTTCGTCGATGAAACGTCTCATGGCCGCCGTCGTGATCCTGGCGGCGCTGGCCGGCGCGTTCTGGTACACACGGACCCGGACGGCGCCCCCGCCGGTGGCCGAAGGGCCGCGCACGGCTCGGGTGACGCGCGGCAATCTGGTCGCCAGTGTGTCGTCCACGGGCGTGCTGCAGCCCTACGCCCAGGTCGAAGTGCGCTCGCGCGCCACAGGTACCGTCGTGGAGCTGCGTGTGCAGGAAGGCGCCCGCGTGACCAGGGGGCAGCTGCTGGCCGTGATCGACGACCGCGATGCGCGCGCCGGACACGAGACCGCGCAGGCGTCCCTGACCTCAGCCCTCGCCCGGCTCGAGCAGGCCCGCGGCCAGCTCGCGTCGACGAGCGCGCAGAACACCGTTCGCGTGACCCAGGCCGAGGGCGCGCTGGCCACGAGCCGCGCGCGGCTCCAGCAGGTGCTCGCGGGCTCGCGCCCGGAGCAGATCGATCAGGCGAAAGAGGCGCTCCGCCAGGCTGAGTTTGCGGCTGACCTGGCACGGCAGAACCTCGACCGCACGCGCAACCTGTTCAACGACGGCCTGGTGGCGCGCTCGGCGCTCGAGGGGGCGCAGAACGCCCACGATGTCGCCCAGGCACAGTTGCGCGCCGCGCAGTCGCGGCTGCGGGAGCTGCAGGCCGGGACCCGACCGGAGGAGATCGCCATCGCGCGGGCCCAGGTGCGCGAAGCGGAGACCGCCCTCGACCAGGCCAGGGCCGCGCGCCTCCAAGAGCGCGTACTCGCCGCCGACGTCACGGCGGCCGACGCTCAGGTACGCAACATCCGGGCGCAGGTCGCCCAGGCCGGCGATCGCCTCGCCGAGTCCCGAGTTACCGGCTCCATTGACGGCATCGTCGCCAAGCTGGTGGTGCAGGTCGGCCAGAGCGTGATCGGTGGAACAAGCGGCGGTGGCACGCTGGTGATGACGCTGGCGGATACCCGCGTCATCCAGGCGGCCGTGAGCGTGGACGAGTCGGACGTCGCCCAGATCAAGTCCGGGATGACCGTACGCATCACCGCCGATGCGCTGCCGGGCCGCACGCTCGCCGGCAAGGTCATGCGCATCGCGCCGCAGGCCACGGTGACGCAGAACGTCACCCAGTACGCCGTCATCGTCGACCCCGATCGGCCGGACCCGGCCCTGCGCCTGGGCATGACGGTCGACGCGGAGTTCATCGTCACCGATCGGCAGAATGTCCTGATGGTACCCGCGGAGGCGGTCCGTGGTAAGGACGCCAGGGTCGTCATCCTGGTCGAAGGAGAGACGTTGACGCCGGTGGTCGTCGAGACCGGCG
>Ga0209751_10005368_pt1 | contig 12086 bp, 15 predicted proteins | sample RifCSP13_1_FD_184019 | JGI IMG/M metagenome (GOLD analysis project Ga0209751, IMG submission 184019) | Soil microbial communities from Rifle, Colorado - Rifle CSP2_sed 13_1 (SPAdes) (version 2) | ecosystem: Environmental > Terrestrial > Deep subsurface > Rock core/Sediment | place: Rifle... | reverse complement strand
CCACCTGGCAGATCGGCTCGACTCCGTACTCGCTGCGGTGCGCGTCCACGAACGCCACCATCACGTCGCGCGGCGGTCGAGCTCCGCCTGCGCAAAAAACGCCGACGCCTTCCGGAGAATCTCATTCGCCCGCCGGAGCTCCTTGTTCTCCCGCTCCAGCACCTTGAGCCGCTCCAGTTCCTCCGTGGTCAGCCCGGGACGCCGACCGGCATCCCGCTCGGCCCGCCCGACCCAGTGCCGCAGGGTCTCCCCCGTGCACCCAATCTTCCCGGCGATCGAGCTGATCGCCGCCCACTGCGAGGGATACTCGCGTTCGTGCTCGAACACCAGCCGAACCGCTCGCTCCCGGACTTCCGGTGAATACCGTGTGGACTTTGCCATGACCCCAATTCTCCCAAGAAGTGGAGTCTCCAGGAATCCCGGGGCGGTTCATTGGCCGCATTTGACGCCTCGGCGGCACGATCCTCCCCGCTCTCACCCGGCGGGACGCCTTCAGAGCCGGGGAACACTTTGGCCGCATTTGAACGGCGCATCCGGTCGTACCGGCCGACCGTTTCCCGGCGCACGCCCGTCTCGGCTTCGATCCGCCGGTAGCTCCAGCCCAGGGCGAGAAGCGCGGCAACTTGTTGCTGCTTCGGCATCTTCAGGTAGTGGGGCATCACCATCCTCGAGGGAGGAAACCCTCAAGGATGCCGGTGCATCCCTACCCGCAGTGGCCGCTTTTCAACCGTTCGGTCGTGGCCGCATTTGGGTGTTCGCTAACACTGCTCGACGCGGCGGACTCGCTCGCGGCGCTCGCGGGTGAGGACGAGAGTTACGGGAATGCGATCGCGCTGCTCTCGATCCATTCCGCGATTTCCCGCGCGGACGCGGTGAGCATCGCGTACGCCGAGCGAAAGTCCGCGGAGGGCGATCACACGCAGGCCGTGACCGTGCTGCGCGCTGCGCTCGGCAACCGGCTCCCGAAGCGCGAGGAAGGCCTGCTCGTCTCGCTGATCGCGGCCAAGGACAGCGTCTCGTACCAGGGGAAGTTCTATCCGCTGGCGGACGGACAGCTGATGCTGGAGAAGGCCCGGAGATTCGCGGCGTGGGCGGATCGGATGTTCCAGCAGCGGCCGTGACGGAAAACGGGGAGTGGGAGGAATGGCTCGGGCTTTCCTCACTGGCGCGGCGCAGCAGTCCGAGGATGTTGGCGAGTCTCGAGCGTCAGGGCAATCTCGAACGAGCGCGGGCGGCCGACACGGATAGCGTCTCCGAGAGACGTACGCCCAGAGACGCCGCAAGAATAATGCAAGTGACTAACGGAGCACTACACTAGATCGCTGGTACGTCCCGGCTTGCGCTTGACCCACCACGCGAGCGAGAAGATACGCGCTAGAACGGTGCCCGTCAGCAGACGCATGCCGCTCGCTCCGAGACGGGAAAGGACCTCCCTGCCGACACCGTGTTCGCGTCGCAGGTCATGCCAGCCGATACTTGGGGCGTTAGTGGAGGGCGTTAGCGCTTCGACGGGTACGTGACCTTCGAAAACCGAACTGCCCGCGCGGGCTGTCCTCCAACCCTCCCTCATCAGTGTGCCCAACACCAACACTGTCGGGGGGACCCCATGAGAAGCTCGTGTCTTGAGTGTCATTGTAGCCTCCCGGCTGCATCAAGCGAATAGAAGAGTCCACGGTTGGCAAGCAAGTCCTGATAAGTACCCCTTTCGACCACGCGCCCACGGTTCATCACAATTATCTCATTGGCGTTGCGAAGGGTTGATAGACGATGAGCAATAGCCAACATGGTGAATCCAGCGGATTCGAGCTCAACCTGGATTTCACTCTCGTTCAAGTTGTCGAGGTTGGATGTTGCCTCATCGAGCACGACGAGCCGAGGCCGCCTGAGAAACACCCGGGCTAGTGCCACTCGCTGCCGCTGGCCCCCGGATAGGCGGACGCCCGCTTCGCCAACGGTCGTTTCGTAGCCTTTGGGAAACTCGAGAATTTCCTCGTGAATGCGGGCCTTCTTCGCGGCGTCCACAATATCGTCCAACCCGATGTTCTCGAGCCCGTAGGCAATGTTCTCTCTCACGGTTCCAGTGATCAGGAAGCTCGACTGCGGAACATACGCCACCGCGCCTGCGAGCATTCGTCGGTCGAATGATTCGATCGGCTGGCCAAGAAGGTGTACCGCACCGGCCTCTTGATGGACGAGGCGCAAGAGTGATTTCACCAGCGTCGATTTCCCACAGCCAGCAGGACCGCACAGGCCTACGAATTCCCCGTCGCGCACCGTGAGGTCGACTCCCGATACTGCCGGGTACTCTCTGCTCCGATAGCGGATTCTCAGATCATTGCAACAAGCGATCGCGCCGCCTCGCACCGCCGCTGTCTCATTTGGGATCCGAACGCTTTGGAAGCTCGGATCGGCGGGCGTCGCGAGCATCGCGTGGAGATCCTCGGCCTGGAGCGAACTCTCGTGCCCTTCGTCGAAAATCCGGTGAAGTTCGCGGATCGGCGCCATCACACCGATGAAAAGAAGTGATATGGTGAGGATACCACCGACCGAGAGTGATTGCTTCGTCGCGAGTATGATAGCGAAGGTCGTGATGCCAATGTGAGCAAGTCCTTCGGTGCCAAACTTCAGCGCATCAAACCACGCCATCTTGATGTGGTGCTGAAGCTCGATGCGTTCCAGTTCTTCTGCGACCTGCCCCACACGGCGAGTTTCAAAACCAGTTGCGTCTAGCGCCTTAACGCTGTCCAAATCACGAAGGAGTTCGACGATCGCGCCATCTACTGTTTCTTTGCGCCGAAGTAGCGAGACTCGTACGCCTCGCTGGCTTCGCAACTGTATGGCGACGATCGTGAGCATCGCTGGGAGAATGGCCGTCACGGCGAGGCCGACTCGCCAATCCTTCATCCAAACCAACCATGTTGCCACGGCCGCGATGACGACGCTGGGTAAAAGATCCAAAAACGTAAGCTTCACCAGCCTTGTTGCACCTTCGACCCCTCGGCTCATTCGGCCATAGAGAGCGCCCGACTGTGTGTCCGCAAATGACTCTTGGTCGCCGTGTAGGATTGCGGAAGTAGCCTGCACTCGCAGTTGGCGTTCGAGCTCGGTCGCGGCTTGCTCAGCCAGATATCGCCGGCCGACCTGGCTGATTTCTCTGATACAAACGAGTCCGAGAATCATCGCGAGGTACGGAAACGCTACGACGAGGTTCGGTTTCTCCTTCAGGAATCGGTCCACGAGGCCGCCCAACACCACAGCCGGGTAATTGGTGGTCACAGCGACCACCAGCATCACTATTGCTGCACCGGTCAATTGTCTCCGTCCCGCACGGCTCACCAACCGAAGTGACTTAAAGAGCGCATCGTGTATGCGCTGGAATTCCGAAAACAGGGCAAATGCGCGACGAGACACCGTGTTCGGACTCACCAGTCGATGTTCCAGCGGAACAGATAGACCGCGCCGACGTCGGGGTATGGAAAATAGGCTTGGGCCACCGCTCGACCTTCGCCGACTGGTTCGGCGGGGATCCAGCAACTGCTGATTCTCCCCTTCGCCGCGTCCACGGAATGGTCACTCACTTCCTGGCTCACTCGGCTGATCGTGACCGCAACTCCCTGAAATGATCGTGGCGCATCTGTCAGCACCAGTTTGAAGACTAGATGTTTAGTGGGGCCGAGAATCGGGACGGTGTCTTCACCGGGGTCCTTGCCTCGTATTTTGAACTCAGTGTGCAGAATGTCGCCGGGCTGGAACCAACCGACCGCTGGTTTCGCGGTTGTCTGGGGTGCTCTGAGATCGGACAGTCGAACGTCACCGTCAAAACCCTCTGATAGTGATGCTGTGTCTCCGTCTCGCAGCAAAGTCTGTCTTGCTTCCAGGCTTTCTGGCGCGTACCCGCCGATGAGCAACCCCTGAGTCGTAAGCGCCTCGATGTTCTTGGCTGCGATATGTGTGTAGACGGTGTGAGTCGCCGCAGCGCTGTTCCTGGCGATTTCCCACTCCTTTCTGACGCCTAAGTAGCCCCGGCCTTCGATGGCCGTCGCAGCTTGACGATAGCGGTACTGGGGAGACGTGGGTATCTCCGCCTCTTGCGGCCCAGAGTCTAGACTGGCGACCCAATCTGCAGGCGCAGTAATCCCCAAGTGCTCAACCAAGTTTCCGAACGAGAAGGCGACAGTAGACAGGACAAGATTGCCAAACCACAAAGGCCTCTTGTTTGCCAAGAACTGCGGTACAAGTTGCCCCCACCAAAGCGTGAAGAGTGCACCGGCTACTCCATACCGATACCCTAGCTCCGCCAGAAAACCTGGCATTTCTTGATCCGTGAATGGCCAGGTGGTCCCCGAAAAAGTCGTCATCCGAGAGATGACAAAGACTACCATAACCACGGCAAACTGCCGGCCGGCCAAGAACCGCCGGCATCCATCCTCCCAACGGAAGATCCGGTGCAATCTCCGAACACGATGCCGATCAGCGCCGATTCCAGAAAGGTCGCTGAACCGGAGCACTGTAACCGCAATGTGCATCCCCTCGAAAACCGCAAGAACGAAGAGACACAGCGCAAGCAGAAGAAGGACTCCGACTGGGTCAGATGTCAATTCGCTCCGTGCTTCGACGGCCGCCCCGACGACCAGATAGGTGACACCGAGCAGAAGAACTGTCGCTGCGACACCCCGGATAGTCCTTCCCAGTTGGCGTACTCGCGACTGAAACAATCTCCCGAAGCGTTGCAACAACGTCGTGTCCAGCCGCTCGTCGAGGAGTTCGCCTATTGCACGGAGAACCTCCGCTGGTGCGTCTGCGAGATCCCCATCAGGCAGCAGCACTGGTTTCGCGGCTGGGTTGCGCTCCGCTCTCTGATGCGCTAGCAGCGACAGATCGGCCGCGGATAGTCCGTGGGTCCGTAGAACGTGCGCTACTGCGGCCCGCAGCTCGTTGAGGGGATCCGTCATGCGCTGCGCCGTTACTGAATGCTAGGGAGCGCGCCTGCAGATTGAACTTGCCCCCCCTCAACGGACCATTCTATCTCGATCTTGAGCTTCTCACTCCCGTGGGGCGTGTTCTCGCAGCGTATGACGAAGAACGCGGGATCCGCTGGTTTTACTTCCGTACTGTTGATGACTACGCGCCCCTCGTCTTTGAGACGCGCAACAATCTTGCTAATCAGGTCGATTCCCTCGGAGAGGGGGAGTTCCTTTTCGAAGTTGTAACGCCACGCGGCATGATGAGGTGGCGTTGGCCGTCTCGAGGGCCCATCCTTCGGCATGTTTGTCTTGTCTCCTTCGCTGGAAGTGCAGGAGCGTTGTCGCGTGCTTGCGTCGCCTCACCACGAGCATAGGCAAGCTTCAGGTGCTTCGGCACAGCCAAGCCGTGCCGCTCAAGCTTGTGTGAGCGGGCAGGCAGTTCGCTGTTGAAGGATCAGAAACTCGGCAATTGTTGACGCTGCCGCCCCGTGGTTCCGCCTCGCAACCACGGCCAATACGGCCAGAAGCGAAAAGGCATGGGACCAGGGAGTAGGCAGAACAGGTGGGACTCTACTTAAGTCGGCACACAGACAGTAGGAGAACATGGCGGTCTCGTCAATGAGACTTTCTGAGCTGCCGCTACCGCCGCCGAATCACGCTCGCCTCCATCCAGCCCGGCAAACCGCTCGAGAACGCGAATATTGTAAGTTCCACAGCCGCTTCCGCGAGGAGTGTCTCGCGGCGCACTGGTCCTTCAACCTCGCTGATGCCCGGTTCCAGATCGAGACCTCGCGACGAGACAACGAGCAACGACCACGCTCCGGCATGAAGAACCAAACCCCAATCGAGCTCGCACGAGTGCATCAACTCAACCCACTCTCAGCCTAACCGCTCAGGCGACTCGATCTCCCACACGCCATTGCAGCACTGAGAACTTGAAGTTTCCACGTCGCGTCTAGCTAGCGCTAGCTCAACGGTGCGGACGAAAGGCGCCGCGCGCAAGGAGACCGTGCGCTTTTCAGCCACCTGTCTCAAATCGGCGCGCGGCCACCCCAACCCCCGGAGGTGCCCCGGCCCCCACGCGGTCCTGAGTGCGGGAGTTTGCCTGTTCAGGACCTGCGGGAATTTGGGTGTACTTGCACGGGGAGGTCGGCTGTCCTGACGAAGATGCGTTGGACCGCCGTCGTTCAGCACCAAGCGCCGTCGCGACCGCCAGATGCGTTTCGCCCGCCGCAACCCGCCGCCGAATCTCCATCTGCTCGGTCGCGGTCAAGCGCCTTCCGTGGTTTCGAGATGGCCGGATTGCGTCGGGGTTGCGGCGACGGCTACGCGACATGAGCCCGGAACTCCGAGGCGTCAAGGACGCAGCTCCGGTCGAGACGTCCGCGGAGAATGAAGAGTCGTGCGTCCCTGTGGAACGCAAATGCGCGGTAGAGGTGATATCGTCTGTCGCGATCGCGCGAGACCTCGACTTGGTTGCGCGAGACGAAGAACGGCATCTCCTTGGGTCCAGCAGTTGTCTTCACTTCGATGAAGCGGTCCGTTCCGTCGACCTCAAAGGAGCGAATATCGAAGCCGGATCCGTCGCCCTGCGTGGCCGACACATGCTCCATGCGCTCGGCGAGTTGTTCGCGACCTGCCTGGATGAGACGCGCGCGTTCGAAGCGCATCGCAAACTCCTCGCCAGCAGCACCGAGCGACGCGTTGCGCGCCTCGCGGCGGAGATAGTCTACACCTGTATTCGGATCCCCGAAGCGCTGGCGCGATTCTGAAACCCGGCCGTGATTCGGCTCGGCGCGTTCCGGCGGACCGACCAGGCGGGCGAGGATGTCATTGACGCGTGGCACGACGGCGGGTGCGTCGGCCGCGGTCGCCATTCGGCGCTTCAGCGCCTTGTCAGCAGCCACTCGCTCAGCGACGACGTCGTACAGAAGGTGCTGGTAGTTCGGAAGCGGCTTGTAACCGCCGATGTACCGCCAGCCGAGTTCGACGAGGATCGCGCTGATGTTCTGATGCTTCATTTCGATCGCGCTCTGCGACCGGCGCAGCTGCGTCTGTAGAGCGCGGTTGTAGGCGCGTTTGTTGAATCGCTTGCCTCTGAGTTCGAGGGCGAGCATCTCGAAGTAATCGGCGACGACGGCTTCGACTTCGAGGGGGGACCAGCCGGAGGGCATGGGGAGAAGAAAGCGCGACGGGGGAGCTGTCGCCAGAGCGGTGAGGTTGTCCCGGCACGCCCCAGAACTATGCTTGAGTGGCGCGCCGAGGGCACTTCCCCCGACAGCCGGACCCGGCTGAGTTGCGAAAGAGCGGCTCGAGACGGTCTGATCCTCCGAGCTGGTACGCTCCAGTATCCTGCAGAGCAGGTAACGTGGACTTTCGGAGGCGCTCCTCGATCATCGACGTGGCCACGCGGATGTCCTTGCACTCCTCGCCGCGCGCTCTCCTCGCCGCCTAGTCGCGGGCGCTGTGAGGGCGTCCTCGGCATCGCGCCTCGTGCCCTCAACGAGGGTTTTATCCCGCCTCGAATACGGACCCCAGCGCAGAGCTTGATGCAGCCTTCGTAGAAGGCGAGCACGATTCCTAATAAGCAACTCGTGCTGCCATATCCGGAGCATACGCCATCCTTTCTCGCGAAGCAGACGTCGCACCTCAGCGTCGCGCGCTACGTTCTGGCTTAGTTTTCGCCGCCAGAAAGCCTCGTGCACCCGCGGCGTTTGTCCATGAACTGGACACCTGTGCCAGAAGCATCCGTCAACGAATACCGCAACGCGCGCGGTTGCAAAGACAAAGTCGGGCCGGCCTGGAAGCCGCGAACCCCGTCGCCAGCCAGATAGGTGCTCCTGTACAAGTACGGAACGCAGCGCCAACTCGGTGCGGAGATTTCCGGCTCCGCGAATGTGGCGCATGATCTGCGACCGCTTTCTCTTCGGGAATACGTCTGCCACAGGCCTAATACGCACTCACACGGGCTCTCAGGCTTCTGCGGTGAGCGCCCGCTTGAGGGACACGGCGAGCCGACGAATGAATTCCGGCGGAAGTGCGTTGCCGATCAAGAGGGCAGCGCGATATCGCCCTCGTTCGAGGGAGAAGCGGTAAGATCTGGGAAAGGTCTGGAGAAGTGCGGCCTCGCGCAGCGTGATTGCTCTATCCGCTCGGGGGTGCAGGAAACGGCCTTTGGACGGGTTGATACACCCTCCCGTGATGGTCGGGGCCGGTTCGTCCCACGCCATCCGTCCGTACACATCCTTGAAGCCGTCCGCACGCTTGTGGCATGGAAGTTGAGCCTTCCGGCCCAGCGCTGAACGGCTGCCTCCATTGCGAGGGATGCTACTGATTACGTCCTTGACCCGCTCGTTGTGGCGCGGCAGATAGTTGTGCAATGAATCCCGACTGCGTGTCGGAGATTTCAACGTGCCGATTAAGTCTCGCACTGTCCGGCAGCTCGCGGCCCTCGGACCAAACTCAGGGTCGCCATCCTTTGCTGCGAGGAGTACAAGCCTCCTGCGCCTCTGGGGAACCGCGAACTCGACAGTATTCAAGACCTCCGACTTGAGACTATATCCCAGGGCTTTCAAGCCCCTGCGAAATGCGACATACCGCCTGTCCTTGGCAAGGCGCGGAACGTTCTCAAGCATGACAGCCCGCGGCCTCATCGACCTCACCATCCGGAGCACATCGAAGACGAGATCCTTGCGAGGGTCCTTGTTTCTGCGTCTGCCATTCCTTGTCCGCATTGCAGAAAAGCCTTGACAAGGTGGGCAGGCAGCGAGAAGATCGAGGCCCCCAGGCTTCAGCTTTAGCGCCTTCATTATCGCCCTGCCGGAGAGCTTCCGGATGTCTAACCGCCAAAGCTTTACACGGCTGTGATTGAGTCTGTAGGTACGACATGCCAGCGGGTCAACTTCCACCGCGCCGACAACCGCGTACCCGGCTTGTCTCAAGCCTTCGGTCAGCCCTCCCGCGCCGCAAAACAGATCAACCGCACTTGGCTTTGACCGCGCGCCATTCGCCCGCCCAATGTGAGCACGAAGCCTGTTTGAACGATCGTTCATCGTCATACCGCGAATGCAAACGCATAGCGTCCGTTGGGGAACCGAATCTGCGGCCACCACGCCGCCTTTCGAATGCGGTCGGACTTGGTCCGCAAGAGAAAGAGCGTGATGCGATCAGGCGGAACCTTCTCCGCCTCGCCTCCCGTCAGTATTCCCTGTGTCTCGCGTCGGCTTTCCTCGAGTCCCCGGTCGCGATCGACATAGACGTATCCGGTATCCTGGCCGTGGATCTTCGCGAACTGCGCGAGCGACTCTGCGATAGCGGTTGAGTTCCAGACTCGCTCCGAGGCCCTGGGATCGGGCACCGTGAGCTCAACCAGCCTACGAAGCTCCGCGATCGACGCTGTTACGTGATGCTTGTCCCCGACATCATTCAGCAGATCGTTGATCTTCGCGGTTGATGCTTCGACCGACTCGTCGCGCATCACCTGCGCTGGATTGTACGTGCTCCCCGCTGTATATATGCCGACTGATCCAGGCGCCAGAATGTTCTTGCGAGTGGGGCTCAACCCGCTCTCGACGTAAACTCCACGGAAATCCTCGGTTGGCCGCGCTGCTATGAGTTCTCGCAGGCCCCGTTCCATCTTGTGGATCGCTTTGAACACAACATGAAGTTCCTTCGGGAGAAAGAGTCTCAGCAGTCCGAGGTCCTTTCTCCGGTAGCCGTACATTCTCGCGTGCTGCAGGACCGTATCGGCCTGGGGATTCCGCGGATTCCGACCGTAGTAGCTCACAAGCAAGTTTTTGATCGTGACTCCGCGCCCGAGCTTGTTTCCCCCCACAAAGAGGTTGTACGGGGACCTGACGGCCACATCCTCATCGGTCTCGCCATTCACCAGTTTTACCGTAATCCCCGGCGAAAAGAACCCGATCGCATCGACCAAATCTTCGAATTCGCTCTGACGAAGGCCGTCGTGCGTAGTAACCAAGTCGTCATAAGCGACCCTCAAGCGCTTCATCACTGCGTCCCGTTTTTCCTTTACAGCCTTGGCGAGATCAGTTTTGTATCTCCTCAGCAAGTTCTCGATGTGCTTGTGATCGGCGGTGCGCGTGCTGACGTGACAGAGGAAGGCACAGTTCTCATCAGCTTCAGTCGTCCGCTTAAACGTGGCTGCGATCATGAAAGTGTCCAGCGCCTCCAGCAGCGACTTCGGTGTGTGCAGGGCAGGGCTGGGCTGCATGCTCGTCGTCAATGCGAGGATGTCGGCGAGGTCGAACTCTCTCACCAACTTGGAGTCGTCGCCGAAGAAGTCCTCTCCGCCCACATACCCAGCCCCCGGATGACTCAACACCGTAAACTTCGGCCGAAAATGATGAAGCGCGGTTTGGAGAAAGAGCGCCTGTGGTGTCGCCGTGACCTGGAGGTAGGTGTTCTTCTCGAAGAAGCCGCGGAGCTCCAGAATCCGATCGTTGATCGCGCTGCGGCTCCCATCGGGCTTTGATGCCTTCGTATTGAGGCTAGCTTGATCGGCTTCGTCATCGATCAACAGGCAACTCAGCCCTCGCACACGCCCCTTCCGCAGGTTCTCGATCAAAGTGCGCAACAGGCCGGCATTCTTCGTGACCACAATGGCGCACGTACCGCTCTTGATGCGTTGAAGAAACGCGTCCTGGTCCTTGAAATCCCGCTTGTCAATGATGTCGATTCCGGGGAAGGATTCACGCGCTCTCCCCAATGTCTGGTCGTAGAGCGGGTCGTTGTCGGAAGTAAGGATAATGATCGTCCGATACCCTTCGTCGGCGCCGATCGCGCCGGTCACAGTCAGAACGCCGGTCTTGCCGCTCTGAATCAGGCCGTAAATGAGACCATTGGTCTCTTCTTTGCCGCCACTCAGCGGGTCGACCCACTTTGCGGCGACCTCTGTGGCCGTTTCACTGATCTCGCGAACCTCCTCCACATTGCCGATCTGTTTTTGGAGCAGCGCAAGAACTTGATCGCGATGTTTCATCTCGTCCTCAGCGTTCGAGAATCCGCTGCCAACTCGATGGTGCCACTTTTCTGCTCAGGGTTCCGTCCGGCCCCTTGAGTTCGTAGCGCTCGCCGTGGCGGCGGCTGCACGTAATCCGGACCGCGGACGCCCGAGTGAGGGCGATCTCGGTGAAGTGTTCATAGTCAAGTGCGGCAACGCCGTCGGCTCCGCAGATGAGACCCATTACAAGGGGACAGACGGACCCATGCTTCCCGAGCAGAGCCTGTTCCTCCGGGGTGAAGGTAAACGGCCATGGGCTGCGCCCCTTCGTGCTGTACTTCAGATGAATGAGAAGACGGCCGTTCAGGACGAAGAAGGGCGCGTCGTACCTGAGGTTCGTGATCTCATTTGTGCGTGCCAGCAAGTGCAACGCCGCCCCTTCATAGAATTCCTGCTTCTTTATCGGCATAACTTCCTATCGCGCTAGGGCGATCAGCTTGCATGATAGCGTTGCTTCGGAATTTCCGAGTAAACGCGCGCCGCCGCCTTGATGCATCGGACTCGCCGCCACCCACCCCGGCTCCATCTCTGGTGCTCAGGCAAGTGTGAAACCCATTCCCTTGAGGAGAAATCGAGATGTGTTCTTGTCCAAGCTCTTTCCGCGTCCTTTGAAGCCACGAAGGTCGCCAAACGGCCGAGATCCAACGGTCGAAGCGACGAGCTCATTCAAGTCGTGCGAGTAGTCAAGCACCGCCACGACGGCGTCACGTTTTCTCGGCTCCGGCATGTGTTTGCCGTGCATGATGCCGTCGCGTACCGTCTCGGCAGACTGAATTCGGTCTGTCACCGCGGGGTCGATCTGGCATCCGATGACTGTCCGAAACAGTGCGGGAAACGATTCTCGGCTAATGTGCTGGAGCTGCACTGCGCGCCATGCAAGGGAGCGATCCGCGTGGCGTAGCTTGACCACACCGCAATAGAGGGCTCGGCGGTGGCCCAACTCCACACGGGCGAATTGATAGATCAGCGGGACATCCCACGGGAACTGCTCTACAAGCTTTGGAAGATGCTCAAAGTATTCTTGGAGTGGTAAGGGCAGTCGCTCGTAGTGTTTGAGCACACCCCGACGACTATTCGTGGGTGTCATCAAGTCTCCGCCA
>Ga0209751_10005366_pt1 | contig 12091 bp, 9 predicted proteins | sample RifCSP13_1_FD_184019 | JGI IMG/M metagenome (GOLD analysis project Ga0209751, IMG submission 184019) | Soil microbial communities from Rifle, Colorado - Rifle CSP2_sed 13_1 (SPAdes) (version 2) | ecosystem: Environmental > Terrestrial > Deep subsurface > Rock core/Sediment | place: Rifle... | reverse complement strand
GATACACCTCTTCCCATTCCGAACAGAGAAGTTAAGCCCGCCAGCGCCGATGGTACTCGGGGCGCAAGCCCCCGGGAGAGTAGGACGCCGCCCACCTTTTCCGCAGGCTGGAAACCCGCGAGTGCGGGTTTCCAGCCGCGAACGTCAAAGACGCTCGCTTCGCAGCTCCGCTCGCTGCCACAGTCCTATCGCGTCGCGACGAGGAAGGACGCCGTCGCCGCTCGTAGACTCCATTCGTGGAGCTTCGTGACGGTGAGCTCGCGCTGCGCCCGTGGTCGGAGGACGACGTCCCCGCACTCGTCGCCGCGTGCAACGACCCCGAGATCTCGCGGTGGATCCCGGTAATCCCGTCGCCGTACACGGAGCAGGACGCGCTGGCGTTCGTCCGTGGCGAGGCGCGACCCGAGGAGCGCTCGTTCGCGATCACGCGCGAAGGCGTTGTCGTGGGCGCGATCGGGATAACGGTCAACTCAATGAACTACCGCGGACGAGTCGGCTACTGGGTCGCGGCATCGGCGCGAGGACGTGAAGTCTGCACGCGGGCACTTCGGCTCCTGTCGCGGTGGGCGCTCGAGGAGCTTGAGTTGCAGCGTCTCGACCTCATAACCGACCCCGAGAACGTCGCCTCGCAGCGCGTCGCCGAGAAGGTGGGTTTTCGGCGCGAAGGCGTGCTGCGTGCGCATCTCCGCCATCCCGACGGCCGCGTTCGGGACTCCGTGATGTTCTCGCTGCTACCCGGCGAGCTTCTCGGCTGAGGCAGCGCCGCGTCCGTTCGTGCCCGAGCCGAGCTCACGCAGGCGGCGCACGCGATCAACGAGCGGCGGATGCGTCTTGAACATGCGGGCGAGACCTTCGCTCTCGAACGGGTCCACTGCGTAGAGCGGCTCGGTGGCGGGCGAGGCCGCGAACTCGACGAGCTCCGCCGCGCGGTCGAGGCGCATGAGCGCGTCGGCCAGGTCATGCGGCGCACCCGTGGCCGCCGCTGCCAGCGCATCGGCGTCGAGCTCGCGTCTCGGGGAGAGCAGGAGATGGACGAACGCGGCCGCGATCGGCGCGAAGACGTAGAGGAGTGCTCGGGACAACCAGCCGCCGATCCGGCTCGATTCGACGAGCGTCGATGCAAAGAGGACGACGAATGTCTGCACGAGCACGTCCCGCCGCCGAACGTGGGCGAGCTCGTGCGCGATCGCGGCCTCTAGCTCTTCTGTGCGCAGAGCGTGCAGCGCTCCCGTCGAGACCGCGAGCGCGGAGCTGCGCGGGCCCCGTCCGACGGCGAAGAGCCGTGGGAAGCCGTCGGTGATGAGGTAGAGCTGCGGAGGGCGGACGCCGAGCTTCGCCGATGCCGTGTCCACCGCTGAGCGGAGGATCGGATCCTCGGCGAGCGCGTAGGGCCTCGCCCCGAGCATTCCGAGCAGCGCCCGGTCTCCGTAGCGGTAGACGCCCGTCGCGGCCAGAAGCGAGCAGAACGCGAACAGGAGGGAGGTCGTCGTGCCTCCGATGAGCCAGCCCAGCCCGCCGAGCGCGGCGGCGAGCACGGCGACGAGCAGCGATGTCTTCGCCACGTTGAGCGCGGCCGCGGTGCGCGGCACGGCTCAGCGCCTCCTAGGATTCCCCGACGTCGTCCTCGGTGAGGCCGCGTGGAGGCCAATCCGGCTCGGGCGCATCACACCGGCTCGAGCAGTGGAGCGACGCGACGTTTTGGAGCGGGATCAGGATGTGTCCGTTGAGCTCGACATGGGGGACGTCCTCGATCGAGCAGTACGCGGTCAGCATCCCCTCTTGGTAGTCGCCCCCGAAAAGGGCTACCTCCACCTGCTCGCCCTTGTACTTGTTCGTGTAGTCCTCCACCGCTCGCAGCCTAGCGCTTTGGGCTCAACTGCCCGGGTCGTCCCTGCCGTACATGCCCCTGGATGCCGTGCTGGTGTGGTCCCGGTGTGGTCTCGGATTCGTCTCCACGCAGGCAACGAACCCGCACGCCAACCGCTTCGCAGAGCCGAAGACCCCCTCACCGCACCAAGAACGCATCGCCCAAATGTAACGCGGGAGTAAGAGCGCCTAAGCCCAGCACGAACGTCTCGCCGCTACTGGCGGCCGTGAAAGAGGGGGACCGGCGTTAGTGGCCGGCCCCCCTCGGGCTCTCACACTACGGATCGAGGGTGCGGACGGAGTCGCAGCCCTCGAAGAACGTGCCGTCGGTCAACTGGCCGGTCAGGCACGCCTGTGTATCACCGAAGACGATGTTCGTCTCTTGGGTCTCGTAGTGCAGAACGGCATCGAGGAAGCCGTCACCGTTCACGTCTTCGAAATGCACCGTCCCGTGCGCCTCGGTGCAGTCGCCGGCGAAGCACACGGTGCTGTAGTCGACGTCCGTCACGTCGAACGTGGCGCTCCCCAGGATCGCGACCGGGATAACGCCGTTGCTATTGAGCTTGATCGAGTTCGGGAAGCTCCCGGGCTTGATGTCGATCCCGGTCGGAATCGCGCATTCGGGCTTGATCCCGTCCTCGAGCTCCCAGGCCGTGAGCGTGGTCGCCCCGAACTGGTTCGACCACAGCGCGCAGTGATCGGGCGCGAACGTCGTCAGATCGAGCTCGATGTCCTCGGGGCCTGGGTTCGCCGCGCTGAAGGCGAACGTCGAGAGGACGACCGTGGGGTTGCTCTTGTCGACGCGGACGATGTCGTGTGGCGGCGTGTCCGGCCCGCTCTGGAGCGCCAGCCACAGGTACTTCCCGTCCGCCGCGATGCCCGTGTTGCAGCGCCCGGGGGGAGCCGCGAAGCTCCCGATCGAGGCGCCTGTCAGGTCGACGTGGTGGACGACCGTCGCCGCGTCGTCGCTGAGCCAGAGGCTGTCGTCGCCGTTTGCTGCGGTCGGCCCCTCGTCGTACGAGAGTCCGTCGATGAATCCGGGCGGTGAGCCGTAGCACGACTCACCGGCCGGGAAGGCGAACGCGAAGTGTGCGGCTACTGCCTGGACTCCCGGCGCCGCTGGAATCGTGTCGACGCCGCCCGGAACGCCCGCGTTCGGGAAGTATCGGCCGCCCCAGAGCACGCCCCGCTTCGCGTCCCAGGAGAGGGCGCCGTAGTTAATCGGAGCGCCGGCCGCGTCTACGGGCGAAATGACGAAGAGATCGGGACCGTCGGCGGTCGATGTCGCGTAGATGTTGGGGTCACCGGAGTTCGTGTAGTAGAGCGTCCCCGTCGCGGGATCCAAGGCTACGGCCCGTCCGTTGCCAACCGTCGCGGGACTGAACGACGTCAAGACCGTCCCGAGTTGCGCGGACGCGCCGCCTACGAACGCCAGCACGCAGGCGGTAAGGACGGCCATGACCAGGGTCGCCCTTGGTGTGATTGCTCGATGCATCTCGTTCCCTCCTCGTTTGTGGTGCGACTCATGACTCGCTACTCGCAGATCGCTCCCCCTTCCCCGACGAAGCCTCGCGTGTCCCGCGCGCTCGTCTCTCGGCCCGGAGAGGACGCGTCTTGATCAGCCCGAGAGGGGGCGCATGAGGGAGAGGGACGGCGAGTGTGGCGTAACTCGACGAACGACCATCGCACGCCGCAGCAGCGCCTCGAAGGAACATCAGCACTGCCTCCCCCTGGGTATCGTCCTGACCGTAACGAGCCCCCGTGCGTCCGTCCAACCCCCTTTTGGGGGCTTCGAGATCGCTAGCCGACTACCTCGACCTCCAAGACGGCTCCGTCCTTCTCGTACGAAAGGAGCGCGGGCCTCGGTTTCGTCAGTGAGAATCCCGCGTTCTTCTCAAACAGGCGTAGTTGCTCACGAGCGTCGTTTTGCGGGTCGCAAGGCGTCAAGCATCACTACGGCGTGAAGAGGTGCCCTCATGAAAATCTGAGAGCTTGCATTGAATGGCTTCTCGATGCTCCACGCGCGCACCATGATGCCACCGCATATCGAACCCCACGGCCTCGAGCATCGTCTATTGCTGGTAAAGCGCCGTTTGGCTCAGAGTCCACAGCACCACGGCGGCTCGTTCAAGACCATGAAGGAGGCCCAGGCCCGTCGCGACTTGATCGCGGGGGAAATCGCCGCCGGGCGCAATCCGACCGATGCACTTCGTGCGCTCCTCGCCCCTCCGGTCCCGATCCTCACGGTCGAACGGTGGGCGGAACGGTTCCTCGAGGGCCGCATCGACATCGACGCGAACACCACGGCTAATTACCGCTCGGCGCTCAAGAAGGTGGGGGAGCGTTTCGGTGATCGCGATCCTCAAACGATTCACCGTCGACGAGGTCGCGGCCTGGGTCGCCGATCTTGCCGGGTCGCTCATACCGGGCACGGTGAGCTGTACCTGATCGCCTTCCGGGTCCTGCTCGACCTTCGCGCACGTCGATCCGAACGTCGCCCACGATCCGCGCGTCAAGCTCCCCGGGCGCACGCGCGAGGGGCCGAATCCGTCCTGAGGCGATCACCTGCTCGCGATCCTGAACGCGATGGGGGAGCGCTGGCGGCTGATGTTCGTGACGATCGAGCGGGGAGAGCTCAGGGTCGGCGAGGCAGTTGGACTGCGCTGGGCGGACGTCGATGCCGCCGGCCTGCAGCTGCGACGCTCGGCGACGAAGCGCGACCGAGCCCGCTGGATCCGCCTGCCACAATGGCTGATAGAGGCGATCGAGGCGACCTGCCCGCTCGAGGATCGCGTTCCCGAGCGCAAAGTGTTCGGGGGATCACCGAGGCGTCCGCCTACCAGGCGATGACGCGGGCGTGCCGCAACGCGAAGGTGCCGCACTACCACCCGCACGACCTTCGCCACCGACGGATCACGATCTGACATCAAGCGGGTGTCCCTGCTCGCGAGCTCGCAGAGCGCGCCGGGCACGCGCGCCCGTCGATGAGCTTGGACGTGTACAGCCACGTCATGCCCCGGACGAGGTCTCGTCGGAGCGGTTTCTGGCGCTTATCGAGCGCTAAAGAGCTGCCCTGGTGTGGTCCCGGTGTGGTCTCAACGCCACGCCGGGGCCGCAAACCCGCATGGTTACGCGAAGCTTGTACTCGTTCGTGTAGTCCTCCACGAGCCGGGTCAGTCTACTCCCTCGAGCATGCCGTCCCGTATCGCGATGCGGGCGGTCGCGCAGTTCTGGAGCACGGCGATCGAGCGTCTTGCGTCGCCATAAGGGATGCTCGACGCTGCGGCGAGCGCGGAGCGAATCGGACCTCCGTGCGTGACTGCGAGCACGAGCTCGTCCGCGTGGCGCATCCCGATCCTGAGTAGGTCCGACACGACGCGCTCACCGAGCTCGTCGTAGCTCTCCCCATCGTCCCAGCCGTGACCGAACTCGATCCAGCGAGCGTAGCCCTCCGGGAACCGAACCTCGACCTCTCCGCGCGTGAGGCCTGACCACGAGCCGACGTCGACCTCCATGAGGCCTGCGCTCGGCTCGACGTCGAGCCCGAGCTGTGCTGCGATGATGCGCGCCGTCTCCAAGGCGCGCTCGAGCGGGCTCGAGTAGACGGCGCCGAACCTTTCGCGCACGAGCTCCTGCGCCAAGGCGTGGGCCTGCCTCCGGCCTGCCTCGTTGAGCGACGTGTTCGCGTGCCCTTGAAACCGGTTCTCGCGGTTCCAGTCGGTCTCGCCGTGCCGCACCATGACGATCGTCGTCGGCAAGCGGGATACGCTAGCCGCGCGCGTGGATCTGGCACTCGGCGGCAAACGATGTCTCGTCACCGGCTCGACCGGCGGCATTGGGCTCGAGACGGCGCGGCTGCTCGCGGCCGAGGGTGGCCGCGTCATGACCTGCGGTCGCCGCGTAGCCCCGGGTGTCGGCGAAGTAGCTCACGTCTCCGCGGATCTCTCCCTCCCGGGGGAACCCGAACGGGCAGTCACCGAGGCTGCGGACACGCTCGGCGGCCTCGACATCCTTGTGAACAACGCGGGAATCGCGAGGCATGCGAGGTTCGAGGACGTCGCCGACGACGAATGGGACGCGTACTGGCACCTGAATGTCATGAGCTATGTGCGGACGATACGGACGGCACTGCCACTCTTGCGGGCCGGCGGCGGCTCCATCGTCAATGTCTCCTCGAGCGCTGGGAAGCGCCCCTCCACGGGAATGCCTCACTACTCGGTGACGAAAGCCGCCGTGCTGTCGCTCTCGCGCCTCGTTGCCGATCTGTACGCGCACGACGGCATCCGCTGCAACGCGGTGACTCCCGGGCCGACTGCGACGGAGGTCTGGCTCGGCGAGGGCGGGCTCGCCGATCAGCAGGGCGATCGTGAGGAGGTGCTGGCGCGCGTCGGCGCCGGGCGGCCGCTCGGGCGCCTCGCGCGGCCCGACGAGATCGCCGCCGTGATCGTGTTCCTGTGCTCCGACCGCGCCTCGTACGTGACCGGCGCTGCTTGGAGCGCCGACGGCGGAACCGTCCCGATCATCATCTGATGCCGCCGTTCGAAGAGCGAATCCGAGTGCTCGAGGAGAGCCTGTCGCCTTTCGCTGTTCGGTCGCTCGAGACGCGTGGGCGGGAGATGCCGGAGGAGGAGTGCGGCGTTCGCACCCCCTTCCAGCGGGACCGCGATCGGATCGTCCACTCGAAGCCGTTCCGGCGCCTGAAAGGCAAGACGCAGGTCTTCATCGACCCGGCCGGCGACCACTACCGCACGCGCATGACCCACACGCTCGAGACGACGGCGATCTCCCGCGTCGTCGCCCGAGCTCTTCGGCTCAACGAGGATCTCACCGAGGCGATCGGTCTCGGCCACGACATGGGCCACACGCCGTTCGGGCACGCGGGCGAGGACGCCCTCGACTCGGCTGTGCAGAATCGCTTCGGGCGCCGTTTCCGGCACAACGAGCAGTCGCTCCGAATCGCCCGCTCCCTCAACCTCACGCACGAGGTCTGCGACGGGATCCTGACGCACACGGGAGAACGGGAGCCGGAGACGCTGGAAGGGAAGATCGTCCGGCTCGTCGACCGTGTCGCGTACATCAACCACGACATCGACGACGCGGTGCGGTATGGCCTCTTGAGCGACGACGACTTGCCGCACGAGGAGATCGCGGTGCTCGGGCCGACCGGCTCGGCGCGGATCGACACGCTGGTGCACGACATCGTCGACCAGTCGGACGGTGTCGACGACATCCGCCAGTCGGCGGAGGTCGGCGAGGCGATGCTCTCGCTGCGGGCGTTCATGTTCGAGCGGGTCTACCTCGGCCCGCAGGCAGCACCTGAGCATGCGCGTGCCCACGACGTCGTGCGGCGGATCTTCGACCACCTCGTCGAGCGGGGAGACTCCGTCGACGAGATCGTCGACTACATCGCCGGGATGACCGACCGGTTCGCAATCGCCTATGCGGAGTCGCTTTGAGCTGACGGGGCGAGCAGCTGCTCGCCGCGCTTGATGTAGAAGGTCGCGCCCACCGTGCGGTAGAAGGCGAGCGCCTTGTTGAGCTCTGCCTCGCCCTCCGCTCGGCGGCCGGTCTCGATCAGCTCTTCCGCAGCCCGCAGCCGGGATCGCGCTTCGAAGGTCGGGCTCCCGGCTGCCGCCCACATCTCGGCGGCGCACACGAAGTCACGGTCGAGACAGGCGAACGTGAGCTCCTTCCACGGCCCCGGCGGTGCGTCTTCGAGGGCCTCGCGCAGCTCCAACTCGAACTCCACCGCCAACTGCGAGAAGAGGAACTCGAACGGCAGGCTCCAAACAGCGGCGTGGGGGTGCGCGCGGGCGAAGTCCACCACCTCCCGGGCGAGGTCGCGCGCCTCGTCGGCGAAACCGTGGGTCTCCAGCGCGAGGATCACGCTCCCAAGAACCGGCATGAGCTTTTGTGGGTCGTTCGCCGACCGTATTGAGGTCAGGACTCGGCGATGATCAGCGAGCGCTCCTTCGATGTCGCCCCGTGCCTCGCGGATCGAGGCGCGGTCGACTCGCGTACGCTCCTCCAGATAGTGCGGAGAGCCGGCTTCGCACTCGGCGATGAACCTCTCCATCTCTCGGAGCGCGTCGTCCCACCTGCCGACGATGAGCGCGAACGCCGCCTGTTGGGCTCGCAGCCAGCGTAGGCCCGAGGCGTCGCCGAAGCGCTCCGCGATCGCTCGGCCCTCGTCGAAGAGCTCGCCTGCTCGCCGGAGGTCGAACGCAAAGAAGGCCTGAACCGCGACGTTGTTGGCGATGCTGCCTGCCTGGGGCGAATGGGCAGCGAGGGCGAGCTCGAGCGCACGCTCCTCGTCACGCCGCCCAGTTGGGTCGCCGAGATATCCCTTGGCCATCCCGATCGTGGAGAGCGTGTGCGCCTGCAACTCGTCCAGCTCGAGCGCTTCCGCCGTCGCCAGAGCTTCCCGTGCCAGGCGAAGCCCTTCCTCGGGATCGCCGCCGATCGACCGCGTGCGGGCGACGTTCGCGATTACGCGTGCCGTCGCGGGAGACGCCTCGGTGCCGGCCAGCTCCGCAGCGCGTTCCAAGTGGAGTGAAGCGTCATCATGCCGCCCGCGGTGCCACCAGATCCGCGACAGGGAGACCTCGGCCTCGGCCGCCGTCTCGCGGTCACCCGCCGCAAGAAGCGCGTCGCGGGCTTCCTCGAGCGCGTCGAGCGCGCGTTCGTCGGCTGCGACGTAGAGCGCGTCGGCGTGCCGGTAGAGGAGCTGAGGCCACTCTTCGTCCTCCTTGGGCCAGAGAGCGAGCGCTTCGGCGTAGTAGGTGGCTGCGGCGGGGTAGGCGTTGACCGAGAAGGAGCGATCGCCCGCCGCGCGGAGTGCAAGACGCGTTGGCAGGACGAGATCGGCGTTGTCCTGACCGGCTGCATGCGCGAGCTCGAGCGCCGAGCTCCAGTGGAAGGCAAGAAGCTCGGCGTGGTCGTCGGACCGGCCAAGGCTCTCGATCCACTCCGCCGTCGATCGGTGCTTGTGGGCGCGCTCCGCGCGCGGGATCTGCCCGTAGGCGACGTCGCGTAGGAGCATGTGGGCGAACGCCCACTCGCCCTCGCTCTCGACGGAGGAGCGGCGCTGACGGGTCAGGAAGCCCTTGCGCTCGAGTGAGTGCAGGAGGGGGTTCGCTTCCCGCTCGTCTCTGCGCAGCGCGCCCGTCCAGAAGACCTTGCCGATGACCGAGGCATTCTGGAGCACTGTTTTCTCCTCGGCCGAGAGGCCGTCGAGGCGAGCGGCGACGATCCCCTGGAGCGTCTCGGGAAGAGGCATGTCCTCCGCCGAGCCGCGCTCGAGGTAGAGCTGCGCGAACTGCTCGGCGTAGAGCGGGTTGCCTTCCGCGCGTTCGAGAAGCGTCTGCTGGATCTCAGCGGGAAGCACCGATCGCTCGAGGACGTGCGAGATGAGGACTGCAGTCTGGTCGGAGGAGAGCGGGGAGAGCCCGATCGTCGAGGCGTTCAGTTTCCCGCCGCCCCAACCAGGCCTGCGTTCGAGGAGCTCGGGCCGTGCGCTGCAGACGACCAGCAGCGGGATCCCCGAGAGCCAGTCGACGAGCTCGTCGACGAAGTCGAGGAGACCGTCGTCGGCCCAGTGGAGATCTTCGAGCACGAGCACGAGCGGACGCTGCTCGGCGAGTGCCTCGAGGAAGCGTCGCCACGCGGCGAAGGCCTCTCCGCGGCGGTCGCCGCCGAGGCCGGTGTCCGCCTCCAGCCCGACCAACGGACGCAGATGCGACTCGACCCAGCGGGCATCGCCGGAGTCCTCGAATGCGTCCTCGACTACCGAGTGCAGCTTCTCGGCCGCTTCCTCCTCGGAATCCCGCTCGGAGATACCGGCCTGCGCCTTGACGACCTCCGCGAGCGCCCAAAAGGCAACCCCGTCGCCGTACGCGAGACAGCGACCCTGGCGCCAGGTGACGAGCTCCGGGTCCGCATCGACGATCCGCGAGAGCTCGTAGACGAGGCGGCTCTTGCCCATTCCAGGTACGCCGACGAGCGTGACGAGCTGGGGGATCCGCTCATGGCGGGCACGCTCGAACGCATCCCGTAGAACCGAGAGCTCGCGCTCGCGGCCGACGAGCTTGGCGCGGGCGTAGTGCGTGACATCGACGCCGAAGCGCGATCGCGCTCCGACCGCTTCCCAGACGGAGATGGGCTCGGCCTTGCCCTTTGCATCGATCGAGGGCGCCTCGCCGTACTCGATCGTATGGCGCGTCGAGCGGTAGGTCGTCTCGTCGGCGAGGATCCCGTTGACCGGCGCAGCGCTCTGGAGGCGAGCGGCCGTGTTGACGACGTCACCGGAGGCCATGCCCTCGCCCTCGGCAGGGCTCGCATCGAGGGTGATGAGCGCCTCCCCGGTCGTGATCCCGACCCGAAGCTCGAGTCCCTCCTCGACCGCGAAGTCGCGGATTGCGAGCGCCGCGCGAACCGCGCGCTCGGGATCGTCTTCGTGCGCGACCGGGGCCCCGAAGAGTGCCATGACCGCATCGCCGATGAACTTCTCCACTGTGCCTCCGTGACGCTCGAGCTCGCTGCGGACGCGGGAGTGGTACGGGCGAAGCAGCGCCTCGACGTCCTCCGGATCCATCGACTCGGCCCGCGAGGTGAAGCCGACAAGATCGCAAAAGAGGACGGTGACGACCTTCCGCTCCCGCCGCGGCGCGCTCGGCATGGTGCAGAGAGTACGACGTGAGCGCCGAGTAGTCTCAGCCCGTGGCGCGGATCAAGGACTCCTCGGTGCGCGACGTCGTCGCCGCGGCCGACATGGTCGAGGTCGTGTCGGCGCATACGGCACTGCGCAGAAGCTCCGGCTCGCGCTACATGGGGCGCTGTCCGTTCCACGAGGAGCGCACGCCGAGCTTCTCGGTGAACCCCGTCGAGAAGCTCTACTACTGCTTCGGCTGCGGCAAGGGCGGAGACATCATCTCGTTCGTTCGAGAGACGGAGAACCTCGACTTCGTGGGCGCCGTGGAGTGGTTGGCCGAGCGCTTTCGGGTCCCGCTCGAGGTCGAGGAGGCATCGCCGCGCGTCGAGGCCGAGCGGCGGCGCCGCGAGCGGCTCTACGCGCTCCTCGAGCAGACGACGGCGTACTTCGAGCGACTCCTCTGGGAGGGCGACGGGGGAGCACCGGTGCGCGCGTACCTCGTCGAGCGGGGACTCGGGGAAGCGGCCGCGAAGGAGTTCCGGCTCGGGCTCTCGGCCGGGAGCGGTCTCGCCGAGAAGGCGGCCGAGAAGGGCTTCACGCGGGACGAGCTGCGCGCGGCCGGCCTGGCGACCGCGCGAGGGAGCGACTACTTCCCACAGCGGCTCATGTTCCCGCTCTGCGACGTGCGCGGTCGCGTCCTGGGCTTCCAGGCCCGGAAGCTCCGGGAGGACGACCCGCTCCAGGGCAAGTACGTGAACTCGCCCGAGGGCGACCTCTTCCACAAAGGGTCGATCCTGTACGGCCTCCACCTCGCACGCACGGCCATCTCCAAGCAGGACCGGGCGGCGGTCGTCGAGGGGAATACGGACGTGATCGCGCTCCGGCAGGCAGGCTTCGAGCCCGTCGTGGCCTCGATGGGTACGGCATTGACCGAGCGCCAGCTCCGCGAGCTCGGACGGCTGACGCGGAAGATCTACCTCTGCTTCGACGCGGACGCTGCCGGGCAGGAGGCCACCCTGCGGGGGATGGAGCTCGCCGCGGCGCAGGGGTTCGACGTCCGGGTCGTCACGCTTCCGCGGGGCCAGGACCCTGCAGACGCGCCCGCGGGATTCGAGGACCGGCTCGGAGGCGCGGAGAGCTACCTCCTCTACCGTGTCAGGCTCGAGCTCGACCGTTCGGAGGATCGCCAGGAAGCCTTCGTTCGCGCACGGGAGGTGCTTGCGAAAGCCGAGGACTCGCCCGAGCGCCAGGAGGCTGTGAAGCTCCTGGCGGATCGGCTCGACCTTCCGAAGGAGACACAGGCGAGGCTCGCTCCGGCACGCGGGGGAAGAACGCCGTCCGCGCCGGACACGCCGCGACTCCTCGACGCGGGAGAACGCCTCGAGCAGGATGCCCTGGCCGCCTGCCTCGCGCATGCCTCCCTCGTCCGGGTGCTCGCCGAGCTGACGCCTGAGCACTTCGACTCGGAGGTCAACCGGCGTTTCCGGGCGGCCCTCGTGTCAGGGCGGGACGATCCGGAGCTGACCCCGCTCAGGGCGGAGCTCGACGCGCGCGCGGCACAGGAGGCGCTCGACG
>Ga0209751_10005360_pt1 | contig 12097 bp, 6 predicted proteins | sample RifCSP13_1_FD_184019 | JGI IMG/M metagenome (GOLD analysis project Ga0209751, IMG submission 184019) | Soil microbial communities from Rifle, Colorado - Rifle CSP2_sed 13_1 (SPAdes) (version 2) | ecosystem: Environmental > Terrestrial > Deep subsurface > Rock core/Sediment | place: Rifle... | reverse complement strand
GTCGTGTTCCCGACGGCATCGAGCTCGTCCGTGTGCTTGCGGACCTCCTTCGCAAGCCCCGACATCTCGGCGATTCCGCCCGCGTTGTCCGTGATCGGCCCGTAGGTGTCGAGGGTCACGATCATCCCCGCCGTCGAGAGCATCGAAACGGCGGCGATCGCGATTCCGTAGATGCCAAGCACGGGGTCGGCCGTTGCAAAGGCAAAGAGCCCGATGGAGTAGGACGCGAGGATCCCGATGCAGATCACGAGCAGGGGGATCGCCGTCGACTGGAGGCCGACCGCAATTCCCGCGATGATGTTCGTCGCGGGGCCTGTCTCCGAGGCCTTGGCGATGTCCTTCACGGGCTTGAAGCGCGTGGCCGTGTAGTACTCCGTCACGACAATGAGCGAGACCGTTACGAACATCCCGACGCCGGCCGACGCAAGGAGCGCAGGCGGGATGACCGGGAGCATCTGGAGCGTGACGGCGACGAAGCCGACGATCGACACTCCCGCGGCGACGGCGACGCCGAGGTAGAGGCCGTTCATGATGTTCCCGCTTTTGGGCAGGCGCACGGCGAAAGTGCCCACCACCGAGGCGAGCACCGCAAGGAACGCGAGGATGAGGGGGAAAACGATCCCGGTCTCGCCGAGGGCGGCGTAGACGGGCGGAAGAGCGCCAACGAGCATGCCGGCCACGAGGGTGACGACATAGGTCTCGAAGAGGTCGGCGCCCATCCCCGCGCAGTCTCCGACATTGTCGCCGACGGCGTCGGCGATTGTGGCCGGGTTGCGGGGGTCGTCCTCGGGGATGCCCGCCTCGAGTTTGCCCACGAGGTCGCCGCCCACGTCGGCGGCCTTCGTGTAGATCCCGCCTCCCACGCGCGCGAAAAGGGAGATGAGCGATGCGCCGAACGCGTAGCCGATGAGCGGCGCGGGGTTTCCGGGGCCCACGTAGGGCGCGTTGTACGCAAGGTAAAACGCGGAGACCCCAGCAAGGCCGAGGCCCACCACGGCGAGCCCCGAGACGGCGCCCCCGCGCGCGGCGACCCGCAGCGCAGCGTCAAGGCTCTTTTCGGCGGCCGCGGCCGTCCGGATGTTCGCCCGCACGGAGACGTTCATCCCGATGAAGCCTGCAAGGCCCGACATGAACGCGCCCGCGACAAAGCCGAGCGAGATTCGCGGGCCATCGGGCAGGGCGACGGCGAGGACCACGGCAATCACGGCGCCAAAGACCGCGACGACGCGGTACTGGCGCTTGAGGTAGGCCATCGACGCTTCGCGGATCGCCTGCGCGATCTCGCGCATCGCGTCCGTGCCCGTGGGAAGCCGCCGGATGAGCTGGAAGTAGAACCCGGCAAACGCGATGGCAACGAGGCCGCCGACGATGCCAAGGAGCGTGCCCAATTGGAAGATGTCCGCGTCCGCCATAGGGAAAGGCCCTCCACAGGGGGGCGTGTTGGCGCGGAAAACCGCGAGGTTTACTTAACGCTTTTGACCGCCGCGGTCGGCGCAGGGCCCGGCCCCTCCAAGGCGGCGAGCCGCTCCCGCAGTCGGGCGAGGCGCTCGTCCATCGAGGCTACGTGCGTGCCTTCCCAGTAGAACCGCCTGCAGTCCGGGCATCGCCAGATCTCCTTGCGCTCCTCGGCGACGCGCGGGGGCAGGCTGCTTGCGGCGAGGTCCTCCGGGCCGGCACGGACGAGGAGCGCGTTGCAGATCGAGCAGCGCGTCATGGGCGGGTGCCCCGGCGGGACGAGCGCGAGCAGGGCGTGCACGGTGAAGAGTTCGTCGTCGATGCCGCCCGGCGGGATGTAGATCGCGTGCGGCGACCTACGGGCGACCCGCCGGTCGCGCGTGAGGAGGATGCGCCGCTGCGCCCGCGCAAGCTCGACGAGCCGCTCGTCGGCGACGTCCCGCTCGTAGAAGCAGTCGTGGCCGAGGAGTCGCAGCCACTTCGCGAGCGTCCCCAGCATCGCGTCGGCGGCAAATCGGGGCGGGTCGGCCGTGGCGGTTCCCCCCGGGTTCAGCGGGCGTCCCCAAACCGGTAGTGGAGAAGCAGGCCCCCTTCGAGCCGCTGCGCGGAGACGAAGCGCGCGCGCACCGCCTCCTCAAGGGTCGAAGCGCCCTCCCCGTCGGCAAGGGTCGGCGCGTCCCGCCCGCCAAGGACCAAGTCGGCCACAAAGACGAAGAGCTCGTCGGCCAGCCGTGCAGCCAGGAACGAATGGATCACTTCACCGCCCCCTTCGACGAGGAGCCTTGCCACCCCCCTGCGGCCGAGTTCGTCAAGCAGCGCGCCCAAGTCCACTCGCCCGCGCCCGAGGCGCAGCACTTCAGCGTTTGGGAAGGTTGCGCTCGACGGTTCGGCTGTGACGATGAGTGTGGGGGCGCGCCCATCGAGGACGCGGGCAGTGGGCGGGGTCCGGCCCTTGGAGTCGAGCACAATGCGCAGGGGCCGCTTCCCGCTCCCCAGGGGCGCAAGCAGGCCCGGGTCGTCGGCCATGACCGTGCCGACCCCCACGAGGATCGCGTCGGCGCCGGCCCGCAGCGCTTTCAGGCGCTCGAGGTCTTCGCTTGATGAGAGCCGAGTCTGGCGGCGCAGGCGCACGGCAATCTTGCCGTCGATGGACGCCGCGCAGTTCACCGTGACCGTGGGGCGCACGCCGTCGGATCGCAGGCGGCGCGATAAAAGCCTCCGTGGGATTTGCCCCGCCCGCCGGCGTGGCCAGGGCCCTTCCGCCAACCCTTATATCGGCCGCCCGGGATTGCCGCGCGGAACACGAATGAGCACAGGCGCCGATGTCCGCATCTACGAACTCAAGAAGACGAACCTCAAGGGCGCCACCGTCATCGACGGCTTCCCGTCCATCGGGCTCGTGAGCTCGATCACGGCGAACTACCTCGTGAACGCGCTCCACCTCCAGCAGATCGGGACCATGGAGTCGGACCACTTCCCCGCGATCTCGCTCATCCGCAAGGGCGAGCCGCTCTCGACCGTGCGGATTTACGCGAGCGAGCGCGTCGTCGGAGTCGACGACGAGACGGACCAGATCGTCGTGTTCCTCTCGGAGTTCCAGCCGCCCCCCAACCTCATCCGCCCGATCTCCGCCACGCTCCTCGACTGGGTGGCCGAGCAGCGCTGCAAGGCGATGATCTCGCCCGAGGGGCTCGTGATCGAGCGCGAGGGCGAAGAGCCGAACCCGGAAGTCCCCGAGGGCGCGCGCGCCGACGAGAGCATCGATGTCTACGGCGTGGGCTCCACGCGCAAAGCGAACAAGTGGCTCGCGGAGCACAACATCAAGCTCTTCGAGGAGGGGGTCATCACCGGCGTGGCCGGCGTGCTCCTCAATGAAGGCGCCCGCCGCGACTTCGACGTGATCACGATCCTCGCGGAGGCCCACAGCAACTACCCGGACGCGCGCGCTGCGGCCAAGGTCATCGAGATCATCGACAAGCTCGTGCTCAACATCGACCTGTCGGCCGAGCCCCTCTACCGGGAGGCCGAGGAAATCGAGCGGCAGATCAAGTCGATCCACCGGCAGGCGCGCGGGGCCAAAGGCGGCAAGCGGGCCCCCGCTCCCCAGATGTTCGGGTAAGGCGGGCGCGATTTCTATTTCCCACTCTAGATGCAACTTGGAGGCGACCCCAGCTTTGGGATTTTTGCGCGAGCCAGCTAGTCAGAAATTGAGCGCCACTCGTTAGGTATCCTTATAAAGGGCAAGCGGAATGCCGCGCAAGAGGTTTGAGCTTTGTCGCTCCCCCGACTGGCTTTAAGATTGACGTCGACCGCCGCCGCCTTCACGGTCCTGCTTGCCGGGGTCCTGGTGGCTTCCTCGCCCGCGAGCGCCGCGGCGACCTACACGTTCTACGCCTCGGGCTCCGCGGTGGGCACGACCGCCCCGGGGGTCGCCAAGGACTACACCCTCAACCTCACGAACCTCAACGCGTCCTCCTCGATCTCCTTCAACCTCGCTATCGCTGCAAGCCCGGTCGGGTGGACGGCCCAGCTCTCCCAGACGAGCCTCACCGTGGCCGCCTCGTCGACCCAGCAGGTCACGCTCACGGTGCGCCCGCCCTCGACGGCCCTTGCCGACTCCGTGGGCCAGTACGTGAATGTCACCGCGACCCCTGACGACAATACCACGGCCCAGACGGTGGCCACGACCACCCGCGTTACCGAGGTCTTCGGCGTGGCCGTGACTCTGATCCCGCAGGGCGGGACCTCCGGCGACCCCGGCCAGAACATCACGTGGCTGGGGTACATCCAGAACACGGGCAACAGCCCGCAGACGTACACCGTGAACGTGAACAACACCTCGTTCACCTCGACGAACCTGACGACGAACCTCGTGACCGTGTCGCCGGGCGACACGCGCGTCGTGCAGGTGACGGTCAACATCAGCGCGACGGCCCCCGTGGGGGTGCTCTACTCGCGGATCACCGCGACCTCGAACGCGAACTCGAGCGTGACGGACTCCGAGGAGTTTGCCGCCACCGTGAACGCGAAACGCGCGGTGGGGCTCTTCGGGCTCACGCCGGACGACCTCAGGGCCTCCACGGAGTCGGAATCGGCGGTCACGCTGCGCAACATCATCGTCGAGAACCGGGGCAACGTGGCCGACGCCTACACGCTCCTCGGGACGGCGAACGCGAGCCGCCACGGCGACTGGGTCTCGTTCCCCTCGAGCACCCTCGCCCTGCCGGCTTTCACCCAGAGGTACCTGAACGTGACGGTGACCGTGCCCGCCTCGGTCACGCAGACGGGCGACTACACCGTCGAGTTCCGGATCATCTCGGACAACTCGACGGCGGTCATCGCGTTCCTCAACCTGACGATCACGATTACGGCGAAGCACGACCTGTCGCTCGTGTACGAGAGCCTCGTCGCCCGGCAGTCGGGGGAGCCCGGTACGGTGGTCGCCTTTCCCGTGAACGTCTCGAACCCCGGCGCCTTCGACGAGCGCGTGGACCTCAGCTACGTGGGAGCAAACAGCGGGTGGGTCGCGATCTCCGCGACACCCTTTACCCTCGCGCCGGGCGCCTACAGGATCGTCTACTACAACTTCACGATCCCCGGCACGCAGGTGCCGACGAGCTTCGCCTTCCAGGCGGCGGGCACGATCAACTGGTCGGCGCCCTACCGCAACCGCACGGTCGACCTCACGCTCGAGGTGAGCCAGGTCTTCGACGTGATCGCGACCTCGTCGGTGGGCGCGCTTGCCGGAAACCCCGGCTCGTCCGTGACCTTCACGGTCACCGTGCGCAACAATGGGACCGGCCTTGACAATTTCACGGTCGCCGCGACAAACACGACTCAGGCGGGGCTCGTCACGCTCTCCTCGTCGACGCTCTCGCTTGCAACGGGCGGGACGGGGAACGTGACCGTGACGGTCGCGGTCACCTCGCTTCCGGCGCCCGCGGCGGGCGTCTACTACTACGGGGTAACGGTGAGGTCGTCAGGGAACGCCTCGCGCCTGTCGACCGTAACCCTCGCGCTCACGGTCAACCAGACCTTCGCGCTCCAGGCCACCGTAACGCCCTCCTACCAGGCGGCGGACCCGGGCGCCACGGCCTCGTACACGGTCTCGGTCACGAACAACGGGAACGGGCCCGACGGCGTGACCCTGCAAAAAGCCGGCCTCAACCAGTCTTGGGTGACCTTCCCGACCGGCAACGGCACGGTCGCGGCCGGCGCGCGTCGCAATTTCACCGTCCAGGTCACGACGCCCTCCTGGGCTCCGGAAGGCGCGACCCTCCTCCAAGTAACCGCGGTCTCCGACGGCGACGGCAACGCCACGGCTCTCTCCTCTTTCACGCTCTTCCTGAACCCCCGCCGGTCGCTTGCCCTCGAGCTTAGCGCCACGGACCTGCCGAACTCCCACCGGAACGGCGCGTACTCGATCGCGGTCACCGTGCGGAACAGCGGGAACCTGGCCGACACCTACGCGCTTTCGATCTCGGGGGCCGACGCGAACTGGGCCACCCTGCCCTTCGCGAACGTGACGCTCGCGCCCAACGAGAACCTGACGTTCACGCTGCCCATTGCGCTGCCCGCGGACCCGTCGAACGGGGCCCACGCGTTCACCGTGCGGGCGACCTCGCTTGCAAACACGAGCCTCGAGGCCGCCGCGACCTTCACGGTCACGGTAAACGACATCCTGCGGCCGGAGGTCCGCCTCACGACGACGTCGTACTTCGCCCAGCCCTCGGCCAACGTGAACATCGCCTTCATCGTCCGCAACAACGGCACGATCCCCGACACGATCACGCTCACGGCCACGGCGCACTTCCCGGTGCTCCAAGGTTTCTCACAGAATTACACGCTCAACGCGCTCGCCTCGGCTTCGGGCACGTTCGTCGTTCAGGCAAGCTACCCCTACTCGGGCGTCTACCTCGTCGACTTCCGCGCGGTGTCCCTCACGAACTCCTCCTTCGAGGGCTGGGCGTTTGCCAACATCACCCTGGAAGTCACGCGCGCGGTCGACCTTTCGGCCGTCGGGCAGCAGGACACGACCTCGGGCGGCCCCGGCGACACGCGCAGCTTCACGCTCACGGTCCAGAACCGCGGGAACATCACGGACACCTATGCGATGGTCGACCAGACGCACCCCTCCGGCTGGACGGTCACCTTTTCGCAGGACAACTTCACCTTGACCCCGGGCGCTTCAACAAACGTCTCCGTCTCGCTCCAAGCGCCGCCCACGCTCCTCGAGTCGCTCACGGGCTACGCGTTCGGCATTGAGGTGCGGTCGCAGACCGTGCCGGCAATCGGCGCGGCGCTCACGCTGCGTTTCCAGGTGTCCTTCGACCAGTCCCTCACGCCGACGCTCCAGGACAAGGCGCTCCTGCCGGGCTCGATGGAGACCTTCACGGTCGTCGTGAAGAACGAGGGCACGGCCGCCGACCAGTTCCTGCTCTCGCCGACGGGCCAGGTCGCTTCGTGGGTGTCTGTCGACCAGCCGGTCCTTGACCTTGCGGCCAACGCGTCGGCGACCGTCACGCTGACGGTCTTTGTGCCCATCGGCACCCATGACGGCGTGAAGGGCTTCTCGCTCCAGTCGGACAGCGGTGCCACCGCGGAGTTCAAGGCTGTGGCCTTCACCGTCACCGTGCTGAAGGTCTACGCCTTCGCGGTCTCGGCCCCCACGACGCCCGTCCTCGTGTCCCCCGGCCAGACCGCCTCGTTCCTCTTCAGCGTGATCAACACGGGCAACACGAACGACAGCTACAGCTTCGTGGCTACGCCCCAGCAGTTCGTCTCGTTCCAACCTGCGGGCGGCACGATCGACGCGCTCCAAGTGCTCAATGTCACGGTCCTCATCACGCCATCGGCAAACGCCTCGGCCGGGCCGATGCCCGTGTCGATCACGGTGTACGGCAGCGCCGGCAACACGCAGGTCGTCACGGTGAGCACGACCGTGCGCCAGGTCTACAACGTGACGGCCGCGGGCTTGCCCGGCGGGACCTTCACGGGGGCAGGCGCGCCGGGCGGCGAGGTCCAGTTCTCGTTCAACATCACGAACCGCGGCAACGGCGATGACGTCTTGAACTGGACGCTCTCGGGTGAGGCTGCGCCCTGGGCGCTGCAGGGCGCGGGCAGCCTGAGCCTTGCCTCGGGCCGCGTTGCGATTGTGAACGTCATCCTGCGGATCCCCACCGACCCGCTCCTTGCGCTCGCAGGCCCGCGCACGCTCAATGTGACAGTAGTCTCCCAGGGCGGCGGCGCCGCCGTGAGGGCGGCCATCGCCGGGTCCCTCGAAGTGAGCCAGGCGGCGGGCTTCACGTTCTCCCTCGACCCTGAAACCCTCGTGACTTCGAACGTGACCTCGCACGACCTTGCCGACCAGAGGCCCGTTGAGCTCACGGTGTTCGTGCGCAACACGGGGAACCGGGCGGAGACCGTCACGATCTCCCGGACGCCGATCGCAGGTTGGACGGTCGCGATCCTCATCGGCGGATCGCCGGGGTCGCAGCTCACGCTTGCGCCCGGGGAGCAGAAGAGCGCGGTCGTGCGAATCGCGACCTTCCCCGCGGGTGCGCAGGACGACACGCTGCGGGTCTCGGCCCGCTCGGTGGACGGTGCGGCGCCCACGGCGGACCTGTCGGTCCGCGTCGAGTTCCTCCAAGCGGACGTCCGGGTCGACCCCCCGCAGCTTGCGATCACCGCGACGTCCGTGGCGATCGGCGGGAGCGTGTCCGTGACCTTCACGGTGAAGAACTTCGGGACGGGCACGGCCACGGGCGTGCAGGTCGAACTCGTCATCGACGGCCAGCAGCACGTCGACCAAAAGACACTCTCGCCCATCGCGCCGGGCGGCTCCACGGAGGTTTCCCTCACCTGGTCTGTCGACTCGTCCTATGCGGGCAGGACCCACACGATCGGGGTCGAAATCGTCGGCGGCAATGCCTACCAAGCGACAGAGGGCGTAACCGTGGGCGCCAAGGCGCAGGAAGGGCTCCTTGCAAAGATCACGGGAGACCAGACGACCCAACTCGTGCTCATCCTCGGGCTCGTCGTCGGCCTCGTGATCGGCCTGGCCGCGCGGGGCGCAGGCCGGAGGAAGCCCGCGCCCGCGTTCCCGATGCCGCAGGGGCCCCGGGCGCCCCCGCCGGGCTCCCCGGAGTCGGCGCTTGCCGGGCTCGAGGCCCTTGAGGCCGAGGGCACGGGGGGCGCGCCCCCGGCGCCTCCGGGCGCCGAGGGGCCTGGGGTCGAGCACAAGATCGTCTGCCCGAACTGCGGCACCGAGCAGTGGATCCGCGGCGCGGAAGGCGAGTGCACATCGTGCGGCGTCGTGATCGAAGTTAGCGAAGAAGAGGAGTCCCCGCCTGCGCCTGAGGGCGGCCAAGGCGTCTGACGCCCGGCGAGGGGCCTTCGTTTGAGGGCGTCGGCCAGGGTGCGCGGGAGAGGGTCTCGTGCGGTTCGCGGCCTTTGCCGAGGCGCTTGACAGGGCCGACGCCACGGCCTCGAGGGTCGAGACCGCGCAGATCCTCGGCGACTTGCTGAAGGTACTCGAGGGCGACGACCTCGCCTTCGCCGTGAACTTCCTGCTTGGCCAGCTGGGGCCCGCCTACGAGTCCAACCCCGTCGGCATTGGCGACAAGAACGTCGTGAAGGCCCTTGCGGCGCTCACGCAGTCGAGCGAAAAGGACGTGGGTGCGCAGATGCGCGCCGTCGGCGACCTCGGCGAGCTCGCGGCGAAGGCCGTGGAGGGCGGGCGCCAGAAGACGCTTTTTGCCGAGCCGCTCGACCTTGCTCGCGTGCGCGAACAGCTCACCCTGATCTCCGCGTCAGGCGGCAAGGGGTCGGCCGACCGGAAGCTCAAGGTCCTTCAGGAGCTCCTGGCCTCGGCCTCGCCGCCGGAGGCGAAGTACCTCGTCCGGTTCCTCATCGGGCGGATGCGTGTGGGCATCGGCGAGGGGACGATCATCGAGGCGCTTGCACACGCGCACGGGGACCGGAAGCGCAAGGCCGAGGTCGAGTCCGCGTTCAACCGCCACCCCGACCTTGCGCTCGTGGCGCAGAAAATGGCGGGCGGGGGGTTTCCCGCGCTTGCAGACGTGCGCGTCCAGCCGCTCATCCCGCTGCGGCCCATGCTCGCCGAGCGCCTCAAGTCCGTCGAGGAGGTACTCGTAAAGCTCGGCGGGCGCGCGGCCTTCGACTACAAGTACGACGGCCTCCGGATGCAAGTGCACGTCCAAGGGGCCGACGTCAAGATCTTCAGCCGCAACCTCGAGCCGTACACGGACCAATTCCCCGATGTCGTGGCGCTTGTGAAGGCCAGTTCGCGGGCCCACGCGTTCATCGTCGAGGGCGAGGGGGTGACCGTCGACCCCGAGACGGGGGAGATCCGGCCCTTCCAAGAGGCCTCGCGCCGGAGGGGGCGCAAGTACGACCTCACGGCGAAGGCCGAGGAGCTCCCTTTCGCGCTCTTCCTCTTCGACTGCATGTTTGTCGACGGCGCCGACCTCACGGGGCGCCCCTACGCCGAGCGCCGCGAGGCAATCCGCCGGGCCGTGCGCGAGGGCGAGCAACTGCGCCTTTCGACGATGCGGGTGGTCGAGAGCCCCGCGCAGGGCGAGGCCTTCTTCCTCGAGGCGCTCGCGGACGGCTGCGAGGGGATCATCGCGAAGTCGCTTTCCGACGACAGCGCCTACCGCGCGGGCGCGCGCGGCTGGGCGTGGATCAAGTTCAAGCGCGACTACTCGGCCGTGCTTGGCGACACCGTGGACCTGGTGGTCGTTGGGGCCTTTGCCGGGAAGGGCCGGCGGGCCGGCCACTATGGCTCCCTCCTGATGGCCGCAAGGGACGGGGAGACCGGGGGGCTCGTTTCACTTTGCAAGCTCGCCTCCGGGTTCGACGACGCCCAGCTTGCGGAATTCGACGCGCGCCTCATGCCCTCGGCGCGCACGGAGAAGCCGCAGGGCGTGGAATCGGGGCTCGTCCCGGACGTGTGGCTGGAACCCAAGGTCGTGATGGAGGTGCGCGGCGCCGAGCTCACCCTCTCGCCGGTCCACCGGGCCGCGTGGGGGCAGGTCAAGCCCGGCGCGGGGCTCGCGATGCGTTTCCCGCGCTTCGAGAGGTACCGGGACGACAAGGCGCCGGGGGACGCAACGACTGTCGAGGAGCTCCTCGAGATGTACAAGATGCAGTACGGGCAGGCGAAACGCGAGGCCTAATCACGCGCGCCGGGCGCCTGCCGGCTACTCCGCGAGATCCACGGCCGCACCGCGCTCGGGCAAGGCCGTGCCCGCGGATGGGACCGCCAAGACTTTGTCGCCAAGGGAAACGCGCATCCCGTCTTTGGCCGCGACCGTGCGGACGCCGGACTGCGCCTCGATCCACAGGGCCTCCTCGTCGGGCCCGGCGCGGACCATCTTGAGCCCCAGGTGGTTGAGCAGCGCGACCTCGGGCCGCAGCGCCTTGAGGAGCGCGACGATGTCTTCGGAGCACAGGTGCCAGTCGATGCGCGACTTGCGCGGCCGGGTCGCCGGCAGGACGAGGACGCGCGAGCCGCGGTGGGCGCGGATGACCTCGTCCTCGAGTGACGTGTCGGCAAGGTAGCCGATGACGCCCTCCGCCGTGGTGAAGCGGAACCCCACGGTCGTGGAGTCCGAGTGGCGGGAGGGTGTGGCGCGCACGGTGAGGGCCCCGACTTTGAAGTTGTCGCCGGGGGCGACCGCGAAGAACTCCTCGGGGCGCTCCTTGTGGTAGCGCGAGAAGACCGCGTCGTGGGTGTCGCTGCCCTCGATCACGCTCTTCGAGCCGACGACCGTGCCGCGCTTCACGGTCCCTCCCTTCGTCATCGCCTCGACGGCGACTTCGGCTTCCGCGTAGTGGTCGGGGTGCGCGTGCGTGACGAGCACCGCCCGCGTGAGCGTGGGGTCCTCGCCCTCCTGGCGGCAGCGCAGGAGGGCGCCGGGGCCCGGGTCGATGTGGACCCTCACGTCGGCCTCCAGGATGCAGCCGCCGGTCGAGCGCGCCTGGTAGATCGTGGTGAAACGGCCGCCGCCGGTGCCGAGGAATTTGAGGGAAACTGCGCCCAAGGGCGCGCGGATGGCCTTGGTGGGGATAAACGGTTGCGGGCCCGTCACGCGGCGCGCACGGGACCTGGCGCGCTCGAAGCGGCCTCGTCGACCAAGAGGCACGCCTGGCACACGCCGGAAAGCGAGGGCTCGCCGCACCGGGGGCAGGCGGCAAGGGGCGGCGCGCCCTCGCCGACAAGCGCCTCCAGCGCGCCGCGCAGGCGCTCGTGGGTCCGCAGGATCGCGTGGCGCGTGCCGGGCTGGGCGTCCTCGAGGGCCATAAGCATCTCCTTGATCGGGCCCCGGGCCGCTCGCCCCATGTGGGGGCACTGTTCGCTTGCGATCGGCAGGCCTTCGAGCATCGCGTAGAGGAAGACCTCCTTCTCGGGCACCCAACGGAGCGGGAGCACCCGGCGCACGAGCCCCGGCTTGGGGTCGGAGTGGGGCGCAAGCCGCGCGAGCTTGTTGAGGTCACCCCGGACAAACGACATCAGCACGGTCTGCGCAAGGTCGTCGAGGTTGTGGCCGGTCGCGAGGAAGTCCGCGCCCCACGCGCGCGCTTCGGCGTTCAGCGCGCGGCGGCGCAGGACGCCGCA
>Ga0209751_10005359_pt1 | contig 12097 bp, 8 predicted proteins | sample RifCSP13_1_FD_184019 | JGI IMG/M metagenome (GOLD analysis project Ga0209751, IMG submission 184019) | Soil microbial communities from Rifle, Colorado - Rifle CSP2_sed 13_1 (SPAdes) (version 2) | ecosystem: Environmental > Terrestrial > Deep subsurface > Rock core/Sediment | place: Rifle... | reverse complement strand
CGGGAGGCCGTCGAGAAGGATCTGGAGGGCCTTCTCGAGCGAGGGGCGGAGCTCGCGCACGCGGTCGACGACCTCGTCCGCGCCCGCCTCTGAGTCGCGCAGTACGTAGATTATAGTCAATTCGATGCTTCATATAGCAACTATTCACCGGCGCGTTGGCGGTCGTGCGAGCGATGGCCCTCCCCGTGCGCCGCGTGGCGGCGGTAGCCGGCGGCCTGCTCGCGCTCCTCGCCCTCGTCGCGGCGATCCGCGCGCCGGTCGCCCCGGTCTCCTTGACGGTCCCGTTCAGCGCAACCCCGTTCGCGGACGCGGACCTCGACGGCGATCCGGCGACGGGCACCTGGGCGGACGCGATCTCCGCGGCGATCCCCCTCGAGAACGGCGCCCCGGACCCGTACGGCACGGCGACGCTCTTCGCGAAGCACGACGGCACGTACGCGTACTTCCGCGTGGACGGCGCGAGCGACGTCCCGTGGACCGGCCCGAGCGGGGAGCACTTCTGGTTCGGCGTCCTGTTCGCGCCGGCCTCCGTCACGGGCCATCACCGGAGCGGCCAGGACGGCGTGTTCTTCGGGGACTCTGCGTACACGTCCGCGGAGCCGCTGCTCGCCGTGGACACGGACGGCGGGAGGCCGCCCCTGGTCGACGCGTCGCAGGACACGCTCGGCACGATGCGCGTGACCGGGTCCGCCGCCCCGTACGCGTTCACCGCGGAGTGGAAGCGGAAGCTCGTGACGGGCGACGCCGCGGACGTCGGGATCGTCGCGGACAACACGACCGCGTACGCCCTCTACGCGTCCACGGACTCTGACGGTGGCGGGAGCAACGGCGGGACCGTGGCCCACAACGCGGTCACGAACGACAACGTCGTGCGCTTCGAGACCGCGCGGCCGTGGGAACTCCCGACGAGCGCGATCGGGATCGCCCATGACCCGCCCGAGGGCGTGGCGCCCGGGGTCCAAATCTACGTGAGCGCGACCCTGACGAATGCGACCCGCGCGACCGTGCTCTGGAGGAACAGCACGATGGCGGCGGACGAACGCGTCCCGATGACGAATCTCTCGCGCGCGGACGGCACGGGGTGGGTCTACGCCGCGTGGCTCCCCGCGCAGCCGACGCCGACCCAGATTCGTTACGGGATCGACGCGTCCGGGCCGCAGGGCTCCCGTGTCGAGTCGTTCTTCCTCACGGTCGCGGGGTCCTCGCCCTCCGGGATCACGCCCGAGGAGAACGGGGCGTGGCTTCTCACGGTCGCCAGCTCCCTCGCGATGTCCGTGAGCGTGATGGCCGTCCTCTATTGGTACGTGGGCCGGCGGCTCCGGCGGGAGGGCCGCTAGATGGTCGACCCCCGCGTGATCCACTCGATCACGATCGAAGCGTGCACAGGGTTCCTCCTCCTCGCGGGCGCGGCCGTGATCGTGAAGCTCGGCTCGGACTGGTGGATGCGGAACCTGCGCGGTCGCGTCACCCGCTTCGACCGGTGGGCGATCGCGGCCTCGCGCTTCGCGGAGCCCGCCTCGTACTTCGCGCTCGTCGCGGGTGTGATCGCGACGTTCGTGTCCATGGTGACGGGCTCCCTCGCGTGGCCCGCAGACCAGCTCGCGGCCTCCGAGACCGTCCGCAACAAGATCCTGATCACGACGATATCCCAGTCGCTCTTTATCGGGGCGGTCGTGCTCCGGTTCCACTACCGGTTCGAGCTGTGGATGACGCGGGGCACGGGCGTGGCCTTCGCGGTCCTCGTCCTGTCGGGGACCGCGCTCATGATCCTGCAGAACTCCGTCGCAGGGCACCTCGCAGGGAAGGGGAGCCTGATCGACGACTTCCTCCAATGGTTCGGTATCAACACGCACCCGATGTGGGCGTTCCCCGCGTGGGCGTCCCTTACGATCCTCGTCGCGTTCCCGCTGGCGGCAGCGGCCGTGGGCCTCGGGCTTCGGCGCCAGGCTCGGCGGCTGGGCCCCGCCCCGTCGCCGTCGGGTGGGACGAACACGGCGGGATAGGAGGATTCGACATGTCGCACGTCTGTGAGTTCGCCTCGAGCCGGGAAGCAAGACGTCGCGGGATCGTGGCCGTCCTTGCGGTCCTCCTCGTCGCGACGGGCGTCGGGCTCCTCGCCGCCCCGGTCGCGGCCGTCGCCGTGCCCGTCCCCTACTCTGCCACACCCGTCGCAGACGCCGATCTCGACGGCAACCCCGCCACGGGCGCGTGGTCGGATGCCGTGACCGCCACGGTCCCGATGGAGAATGGGGACGCGGGCGTCTACGGGACCGCGACGATGTATGCGAAGCACGACGGGACGACGGCCTTCTTCCGCTTCGATGGACAGGTCGACGTGCCGTGGACGAGCGCGACGGGGAACCACTTCTGGTTCGGGATGGCGGTGTCCACGGGGACGGGCGGCCACCACGGCGGAGGCACCTGGGACGGCTGGTACTTCGGCCTCTGGAACGGGAACGAGTACGCCCCGCAGCCCACGTACCCGCCGCCGGTCGTGGACACGAACGGGTTCCAGCGCCCACCGAACCTGGACGCGACGCAGAACGCGCTCGGCGTGATGCGGTCCACGGGGGCCGCGGCCCCCTACGCGTGGACGGCGGAGTGGAAACGCCCGCTCGCGACGGGGGACGCCTCGGACATCGGGTTCGTCGCGAACGGCGCGACGACGTACTACTTCTACGCGTCGACGGACTCGGACGGTGGCGGGAGCACCGGCGGCAACCTCGACCACCGCGGGAACACGAACGTGAACACGATGACGTTCGCCACGCCTCCGGTGAACAACCCGCCCACCGTCGACCTCACGACCCCGGATGGCGGGGAGGTCTGGACGGGAGGGACCGCCCAGTTGATTCGATGGAACATGAGCGACGCGGAGACGGCGACGACCTCCCTGCGCGTGTGGATCAACTACTCCACGGACGGCGGGGGCTCGTACGCGCCGATTCCGGCCGCGCAGGGGATCACGGGGATCGCGAACCCCGCCACGTTCTCGTGGACCGTGCCCACCACAAACACACTTCAGGGACGCGTGAGGGTCACAGTCGCCGACGCACGGGCGGCGACGGCGTCCGACGCGAGCCTCGCGAACCTCGCGATCGACGCGACGCCCCCGACGATCACGTCGTTCACTCCAGCGGACGGCGCGACGGGGGTGAGCCCCACGGTCGTCGTGCGGGTCGACTTCTCGGAGGCGATGAACGCGGCGAGCGGGGAGCAGGCGTTCAGCCTTCAGCGCCTCGACACGAGCGCCTACATCTCCGGGGCATACGCCTGGGCGGGCAACCAGCTCACCTTCACGCCGTTCGCCTCCCTCGCCCAAGGCGTCGTGTTCCGGACGCAGGTGAACGCGACCGCGCGCGACCGAAGCGACCCAGGCAACGCGATGGGGCTCGTGCGGACCGCGACGTTCACGACCGCCGATGTGACGCCGCCAACAATCGCCGCGGTCACGGCGCTCCCGAGCCCACAGGAGGCTGGGTTCCCCGTGAACGTGAGCGCGCTCGTGACGGACAACGGCGTCCTCTCCGGGGTGTGGATCGAGGTCCGCGACCCGCTCGGGGCGTCGCTCGGCAATCTGTCCGCGTCCACGGACAGCGGGACCGGGCGGTCCTTCCGCGAGCAACCGTACACGCGGCCGGGCCTCTACGCCTTCACGATCTCCGCGGTCGACGTCGCAGGCCTCTGGGCCGTCGCAACGGGGGGCTTCACAATCGTGGACACGATCCCGCCCGCGATCTCGCACACGCCCGTGACGCAGGGCCTACAAAACGTCCCGATCCGGATCACCGCCACGGTGACGGACGGGGACACGGTCGCGGACGCACGCGCCGACTACACGGACGTGCTCGGGGCGCGCTCCAACGTGAGCCTCGCCTTGAACGGGACCGTGTACGAGTACGACATCCCCGGCCAGCCCGCGCTCGGCACCCTGTCGTACTTCCTCTGGGCGATCGACCCGACGGGCAACGTCGCGCGGACGCCTACGTACTCCGTCGCGATCGTGGGCTCGGACGTCACGCCGCCAACGATCGCCTTCGTGGCGGCGTCGCCGCCCACGCAGGACTCGGGCCTCTCGGTGAACGTCACCGCCGCGATCACGGACAACGTGGCCGTCCTTCGGGCGGATGTCGTCATCACCGACCCATTCGGCGCCGTGATGGGGAACTTCTCGATGGCCCGCGCGGGCGCCACGGACGTCTACTTCTTCGAGCGGCCCTATGCTGCGCTCGGCGTCTACACGGTCGTCGTGTGGGCGGTCGACACGTCGGACAACAACGCGTCCCTCGGCGGGTCGTTCCGGATCGTCGACGCCTCGCCGCCAGCGTTCGCCGCGGTCGCCGCGACGCCCGACCCGCAGGAAGTCGGCCTCCCCGTGAACATCAGCGCGACCGTGACGGACAACGTGGCGGTCGCGAACGTGCAGGTGCGCGTGTTCGACGCGGGCGCGAACCTCGTCCTCGACACCCCGATGGCGCGCGCGGGCGATCTCTACTGGATCACGCAGGCGTACGCGAGCCTCGGCCTCTTCACGTTCACGCTCAACGCGATAGACCCGTCGGGGAACGCCGCCACAGCCGGGGGGAGCTTCACGATCGTCGACACGCAAGCGCCGGTCGCGGACGCGGGGCCGGACCACGTCGTCGGGTTCGGGACTTCCGTGACGTTCGACGGCTCGGGCTCCACGGACAACCTCGGGATCGCGAACTACACGTGGGCGTTCAACGACGGCGGCGGGGTCACGCTGTTCGGCGTCGGGCCCACGTACACGTTCAACAACGTCGGGACGTTCCTCGTCACCCTGACGGTCGCGGACCCCGCGGGGAACACGGACGCGGACACGATGTGGGTGAACGCGACCGCGGACACCGCGCCGCCCGTCGCGGCCGCAGGGCCGGGCCAGACGGTCCCGCAGGGGAGCCTCGTGGCCTTCGACGGCAGCGGGTCGACGGACGACGTGGCGGTCACGAACTGGACGTGGACGTTCGTCGACGGCGGTCCGGTGACCTTGTGGGGCGCGTACCCGTCGCACCGGTTCCTGAGCCTCGGGAACGTCACGGTCACCCTGACGGTCTGGGACGCCGTCGGGCGCTCGGACGCGAACGACACGTGGGTCAACGTCGTGCCGGACGCGGTCCCGCCGGTGGCGCGCGCGGGGCCGGATCAAACGATTTCCCTCGGCGATGCCGTCGTCCTGAATGGCTCCGCCTCCACCGACGACGTCGTGATCGTCGACTACGCGTGGCGCGTCGAGCGCACGGGAGCGATCCTGCCGGGCATGGAGGTTTCGTACATCCCCGGAACCGCGGACGTCTGGCGGTTCGTCCTCACGGTCCGCGACGCGTCGGGCTTGGCGGCGTCGGACGATGTGAACGTGACCGTCGTCGAGCTCGACACGACGCCGCCTGCGGCCCCTCTCGGACTCGTGGCGGCGACGGACGGGCCAGGTGCGATTCAACTTTCGTGGACGCCGAGCCCGGAGGCGGACTTGGCCGGATACTTCCTCTCCCGGGCGGGGGCGGCAGACGGGGCCTTCGTCCGCTTGAATGCGGACCCGTTGACGGAGCCGTCCTACGTGGACGCCGGCCTCGTCCCGGGGCAGCGATATTGGTACGAGGTCCGGGCCGTCGACCTCGCAGGGAACCTCTCCCCGCTGTCGAACCGGGCCGACGCCAGCGCCGGGCTCGCGCCGCCGGCCCCGTTCGACTGGTCCTCTCTCGGTTGGGCGCCGATCCCGCTGGGGGTCGCGGCGTTCCTGATCCTGATCGCGTTCCTGGCCCGCCGGGAGGGCCGGCGCCGCGGTCGGGAGCCGACGGCAACTTCCCCCAAGGACGAGTTGGTCTACGAGGAAGAGAAGGGTCCTCCCCCCGCGGGGGACGCGGCATCTGCACCGCCCGAGCCGCCGAAAGTCCCTCCGTGAAGTCTACCCGGAGCGCGCGTTCCACAGGGTCAGCCCGCGTCCGATCGTGAGGCCGCCCACGACGAGGCCACCCACGCTCGCCATCGAGGGAAAGAAGCCCGCGAGCAGGAGGACCGCGCCGCCAACGAGGAGGGTGTTCCAAGCTTGGCGATGGTCCCGACGCGGGACGAGCAGGGCCGTCGACGCAAGGCACGCGAGGGCGAACATCGACACCGCAAGTGATGCGAGGGTTGTCGCGAAGCCCGCCACGTTCGCCACGAACGTCGCGAGGTTCGCCCCCCAGGCAATCGTGGCGGACAGGATGAACGCCGCGAACGGTTGGGCGATGAGGAGAGCAATCACCCCGAGCACGGCGAGAAACGGCAAGAAGGCCGGCCACCGTTCCCGCCCGACACGGCGCGGAAGGCCGAGCGCGAGGAAGATCCACACGCCGATCGCAAGGAACTCTAACACCAAGGTCGGTCCGTAGACCAACGCCCAGTTCCCCTCCAGCAACCCCCCTTCTCCGGGGCTCGTGCCCACGCCCAGGAGGGCCGTGATCCGAAGGGCGAGGATCGCGGGCAGGAGCACGAGGAGGGCTAGGAACGCCACGCCCCACCAGCGTCGCACGAGCCGCCGGATGGGCGGCGCCTGGAGGACGGAGGCGAACGTGCCTGCGGCGACGGTCGCGATGGCGAGGACGGCGAAGCCGATCGTGGTCCCGCCCGCTCCCCGGACCAGGCTGTCGATCCACCATGCGAGTGCAGCGATATACAGGACGATCAACAAGGCCCATGCCGCGACGTCCCTCCGCGAGCGCTCCCGCGGGAACCAGAGGAGCAGCCCGGCGAAGAGCAGGAACGCTAGGACGACCTCGTTCGCTCCGAGGACCTGCCCCGCCGCGTCGAGCGTCGGCTGCGCCGGCCCGATGGCGGCGAGCGCGACTGAAGAGAAGAATCGGACCGCCAGGAGCACCGCGCACGTCCATAGGACCAGCATCAGGGGCCGCGATGACCGCCTCGGGACCTCGTTCATCCGTCGGGGCGAGACATCTCCTTTGGGCACTTAACCCGAACCATGGGACGCGACGGGCGCGAGGAGAAACCTTTAGGGACGTGCGTCGAATCCCTCCGCTCATGGAGCGCATCGCGGCCGCGCGCGGGCGGGACCTGCGCTGCAAGGGCTGGCGGCAGGAGGCGATCCTCCGGATGCTCGAGAACAACCTCGAGAACGCGGAGCGGCCGGAGGAGTTGATTATCTACGGGGGCACGGGGAAGGCCGCGAGGAGCTGGGACGCGTTCTCGCGGATCGTGAAGTCGCTAAAGGAGCTGGAGGACGACGAGACGCTTCTCGTGCAATCCGGCAAGCCGGTCGCGGTGTTTCGCACCACCGCCAACTCGCCGCGCGTCCTGATCGCGAACGCGAACCTCGTGCCCCGCTGGTCCACGTGGGAGCACTTCTATGAGCTTGAGAGACTCGGGCTCACGATGTACGGGCAGATGACCGCGGGCGGATGGTCGTACATCGGCTCGCAGGGGATCGTGCAGGGCACGTATGAGACGTTCGCCGCGTGCGCCCGCGCGAACTTTGGCGGTTCCCTGAAGGGCCGTCTCGTCCTCACGGGCGGCCTCGGCGGCATGGGCGGCGCCCAGCCGCTGGCGGTGAAGATGAACGGCGGCGTGTGCATCGCCGTCGAGGTCGACGAGTCCCGGATTCGCCGCCGGATGGAGAAGAAGTACGTGGACGTGATGGCGCGATCCGTCGACGAGGCGCTCGAGATCGCGCGCGCCGCCAAAGGCGAGGGACGGCCGGACACCGTCGCCCTCCTCGGGAACTGCGCCGACGTTCTCCCGGAGATACTGGGTCGCGGGATCATCCCGGACGTCGTGACGGACCAGACGAGCGCCCACGACCCGCTGGGCGGCTACATCCCACAGGGGCTCTCCGTCGCGGAAGCCGCCGAGCTCCGGCGCACGGACCCTGCGGCGTATCGGAAGCGCGCCCTCGACACCATCGCTGTCCACGTCCGTTCCATGGTGAAGTTCCAGGAGCGGGGCTCGATCGTGTTCGAGTACGGGAATGGGATTCGCGCACACGCGAAGGAGGCGGGCGTGGAGAACGCGTTCGCCTTCCAAGGCTTCGTTCCTCTGTACATCCGCCCGATGTTCGCGGAGGGCCGCGGGCCGTTCCGGTGGGTCGCCGTGACCGGAGAGGCGAACGACATCTTGGAAACGGACAAGGTGGTCACGAGGACCTTTCGAAAGAACGCGCAGCTCGTGAACTGGATCGCGATGGCGGAGCGGTTCCTCCCGTGGGAGGGCCTGCCCGCGCGGGTCTGCTGGCTCGGGTACGGGGAGCGCGCGAAGTTCGGGACGGCGATCAACGGGATGGTGAAGGACGGGACGCTCTCCGGGCCGATCGTGATCACTCGGGACCACCTCGATGCCGGCTCCGTCGCCTCCCCGTATCGGGAGACGGAGGGGATGCGCGACGGGAGCGACGCGATCGCGGACTGGCCGATCCTGAACGCGCTCGTGAACACGGCCGCGGGCGCGGACCTCGTGGCGGTGCACAACGGAGGCGGCGTCGGTATCGGGTACAGCACGCACGCCGGCGCGCTCGTCGTGTGCGACGGGAGCTCCGCGGCGAAGGCGCGGATCCAGCGCGTCCTCACGACGGACCCGGGGCTCGGCGTCGTGCGGCACGCCGACGCGGGGTACGAGGAGGCCGTCGCGTTCGCGAAGAAGTCCGGCATCCGGACGCCCGGGCTCGACTGACCGCGCGATGATTTCCCGAGTCGACGCGGTCACGTGTGCGGACGACCCGCCCACCTCGGTATCTCCTTCCGACAGTTCCTTAGCTGTGCGTGCCCTTCCGCTCCTGGGTGGATCGCGCGAAAGCTCCCCGAATGGCGGTGGACGCGATCCTCCTGCATCGCGGCCGTCTCGTCCTTGTCAAGCGAGGGACCCCGCCCTTCCTCGGCCTGCACGCGCTCCCCGGAGGCGGTCTCGAGTTCGGGGAGGGGCCGGAAGACGGTGTCCGCCGTGAAGTGCGCGAGGAGACGGGACTCGATGCCCGCGTCGAGCGGCTTCTCGGCGTCTACGGCGATCCCGGCCGCGACCCGCGGGGTCACACGATTTCGTTGGCGTACGTGCTCCGTTCCCGGAGCGGCACTTTGGCGGCGGGGACGGACGCGGCGGACACCGTGCTCGTTCCCCTAGACCGCGTGCCCCGGCTCGCGTTCGACCACGACCGGATCGTGGCGGACTACCGCCGAACGCTCACATCGAGACGTCGCCGGCTCTCCACTTCTCCCGCGCGCGCCCGGGAAGGTACCCGAGGGCGATCAGCCCGACGGACACCGCCAAGAAGGTGATCCACCCGTTCGCATCCGCGACCACTTGGGCCGCGGGGGCGTCGAGGAGGAACACGGTCGCGATGCGCGCGAGGCACGCCGCCACGCCTGCGACGGCCCCGGCCCGGGAGCCCGCCCGCACCGCCACGATCATGAGATACGCCGCGAGGACGACGAGCAGGAAGAGGGAGGCGATGAGGGAGGCCGGCACGCTGATCGCGTACACGAAGACGGGAACCGTCAGCACCGCCAAGAAGGCGGCGACTGTCGTAAATGCGGCCTGGTACGCAGCCCCGTAGCCGTACAGCTCCCGGTAGCGCGCCGCCACGGACTCCGGGGCTTCCGCCGCCGAGAGAGCCGCCGACTCGCCCTCCGCGACCGCCGCGTCCGCGAGGTGCGACCGGAGCTCCCGGAGCACGTCCTCGCGCAGACGGGGGTCCATCCCGGAGAGGCCGCGGGCCACGCGCTGCAGGTACGCATCCGTCGGCGTCATCGCCGCCTCCCGAGGATTCGGTCCAGGCTCGCCGTCATGTCACCCCACACCCGTTTCGCCTCGCCGAGCGCTTGCTTCCCGCTCGCGGTGAGCGTGTAGTACTTCCTCGGCACCCCCGCCTCCCGCTCGACCCACTCGCTCGACACGAAGCCGCGCTCCTCGAGACGGCGCAGCGCCGGGTACAGCGTCCCCTCCTTCACGTCGTAGAACCCCCCGGACAGCTCGCGGAGCTCCTTGATGAGCTGGAACCCGTACTTCGGCTCCCCGGAGAGCAGCGCGAGCAGGCATAGTTGGATCGATCCCTTCTTCAGCTCCGCGGTCCACTCGTGGCTCAGTTCCGGCATGGGGGTTGCGGCCGTATTCGGGGGTTTCTATTTGATGATTGGCGGGGTCCGGTCAACCGGCGATCGTGATTGTGAGCGAGGTCGTTGCGACGCCGCCATCGTCGTCCGCGACCGTCAGGACGAGGACGTACGTGCCCGGCCCGGGGAACGCGTGGGACCGCGCATCCGTCGCCGCGAACGGGAATGTCCCCGCCGGGCTCTTCGCCGGATCCGCGGACGCACCGTCGTTGTAGACCGTCGCCGACGTGGGCGTCGTGCCATCGCCCCATTCCCACGTGAACGTGAGGTCGTCGCTCCCCGGATCCGTTGCGGAGGCCTCGAACCGGATCGCGAGCCCCGCGAGCTGCGGCGTGAGGTCGACGTCCCACTCGTACGTGCCCGGGTGCTGGACGTTGAACGTGTGGTGGATTCGGACCTCCTGCCCATCGGGGGTCCGGGCGATGATCCACACGGGGTTCGCTCCGTTCGGCTGGCCGTTCACGGGGTCGTCCTCGGGTGTGTACAGGACTTTGGCGGTGTACCGCGACGCGGGGTCCAGGTCGAGGTCCCCCGTGGACGCCGCCTGTTCGTCCGGCGAGCCGGGCATGCGGACGACCGACAGGAAACCGATCTCGACGCCGTCCTCGAAAAAGACCGCCCGCACGTCGTGCCACTTCTCTCCGGCGACGCGGAGCGTGAGCGATGCGGGCCGCTGAACCTGCGTGATCTGCACGGTCGGCGGCAGGTTCGCGACCTCGACCGTCGTCTCGTACGTCGCGACGCCCCCGTCGTCGTCCGTCACAATCAGACGCACGACGTAGGAACCGTCGTCGCCGTAGAGGAACGAGGCGGTGCTCGTCGCGGTCATCGGAGAGCCGGTCGCGGGGAACGACTCCGTGGCGGTGGGCCCGAGCTCGAACTCCCAGACGAACGTGAGCGCGTCGTTCCCAGGGTCCGTGGCGGTCGCGGCGAGCGACCCGGGAGAACCCTCCACCGCCGACGCGGGCCTGAAGGGCTGAATCGTCGGGGCGACGTTCAGGACGACAATCGGGAACTCCAGGACGGCGATGCCGCCATCGTCGTCCTCGGCGGTGATCCGGATCGTGAAGCTCCCGTCGTCGACGTACTTCGTCCGGAACGTGGCGGACACCTCGAACGGGTAGGTGCCGAGCGGGCTCGGGTCCGGGTCGGGGCCCACGCCATCGTTGAACGACACGAGACCCTGGAGGTCTCCGTTTCCGAAGTCGACGTCGATCCGGAGGTCATCGCTCCCGTTATCCCGCGCCCGGAGCTCGACCTCGGCCTCGTCCCCCTCCTCATACGTCGTCGCGGAGGGATTCGAGACCGCCGTAATCCCGGGGATTTCGTTCGTGATCTGCACGATCGCGCCCGCCGTGCCCACGCCCCCATCGTCGTCCGTGGCGGCGACGACGACGGAGAACAGCCCGTCATCGCCCCACGTCACGGTCTTCGTGATCAGGTACTCCTTCGGGTTGAACACCTGTCCGACCACAACGGGGCCCCGCAAGTCGCCCTGGTCGAACTCCACGACGACCAAATCGGCCCCAGGGTCCGTCACGCGGAGCGTTGCGACGGTGCCTGCGCCTTCCGCTGCGGGGGCGATGTCGTCGAGGACGACGGTCGGCGCAACATTCGCGACGGTGACGTCCACGGTCGTCGACGCGGAAGCTTGACCGTCCGAGACCGTGAGCCGCGCCTTCCCGTCGAAGTCGTCCGGATACGTCCACGAGGACGAGGGATTCGTCGTGGTGACATCCGTCGTTCCATCGCCCTGGAAGTCCCACGCGTAGGTGAGCGGGTCCCCGTCCGGGTCTGAGGAGCCGCCCGCGTTGAACGTAATTGGCGCCCCCTCGAACCCGCTGTACGGCCCGCCCGCGTCCGCGGTCGGCGCCCGGTTGCACTCGGACGCGATGACAATCTGCCCCGCGAGGTCCAACAGGAGGCGGGTCCCGTCCCCGTCGACCCACTTCTGTGACCGCATCGGGTCGACGCCGAAGTGGGACGCG
>Ga0209751_10005357_pt1 | contig 12101 bp, 8 predicted proteins | sample RifCSP13_1_FD_184019 | JGI IMG/M metagenome (GOLD analysis project Ga0209751, IMG submission 184019) | Soil microbial communities from Rifle, Colorado - Rifle CSP2_sed 13_1 (SPAdes) (version 2) | ecosystem: Environmental > Terrestrial > Deep subsurface > Rock core/Sediment | place: Rifle... | reverse complement strand
AGATGAACGAAGAGACGCGCGACGAGGCGAGGGCCGCTGAGCCGACGGACGCCGACGAGACCATGGCGGAGGGTGACGAGGGTTCTGCGGCCGACGTTCCCGCCTCCCGGTCGGCCCGCGAGGCCGTGACGAAGGCGAAGGAAGCGATCGACCGCGCCGTCGAGGTGGGCGGACCGCTCGCAAGGGAGGCGGCCGTCAAGGCCAGGGAGGCCATCGACCGGACGGTCGAAGTGGGGACACCGCTGGCCAAGGCGGCGGCCGTGAAGGCGCGTGAGGCGCTGCAGACCGCCGTGGAGGTCGGGACCCCGCTGGCCAAGGAAGCCGCCTCGAAGGCGATGGAGGCGCTGGCAAGGGCCTTCGAAGCGGGCACGCCCATCGCCCGCGAGGCTGCCGGCAAGGCCCGCGAGGCGGTCGGCGCCGCGGCCAGCCGCCGGCGGGGCCCGACCGAGCCGATGGAACCGAAGGTCTAGCCGGAACGCGACGCGTCCGTAACGGCGGATCCCTGAAGGTCAGCTAGCGGACCGTCACGATCACCGTGTTCGATGGCTCGCCGACGTTGACGGCCGCATCGAAGGCGACCACGAAGTAGCTGAAGGTGCCGCGGATCTTGCGGATCGAGAGGCTCGTTCCGGTCGTGGTCGCGTAGAGCGTCCCGTCGCGGTACACGCGGTAGCCGGCGACGGCGACGTCATCGCTGGCCGCCGTCCAGGTCAGCTTCGTCGTGCCGCCCTTCGTCACGAGCGCCGTCAGCGTCGGGGTGGTCGGCGGCTGCGTGTCGGGGGCCGGCGTCGTGGCGCTGGCCGTCGCCGCGCCCGAGACGTTGCCGGCGGCATCGAAGGCGACGACGGAGTACCCGTACGTCGTGCTCGCCTGGAGTCCGCCGTCCGTCCAGGACGTCCCAGCGACCGTTGCCACCTCTTGCCCGTCCCGGCTGATGCGGTAGCCCGCCACCCCGACATCGTCGCCCGACGGCGACCACGAGAGTGCGATGGAACTCGTGCTCGTCGGGCTGGCGAGAAGGTCGCCCGGCATCGTGGGTGCCTGGGTATCGGCCGGCGTCGTCGCCGATGTGGCCGCCGCCGGCGAGACGTTGCCCACCGCGTCGAAGGCAACGACGGAGTACCCGTACGTCGTGTTCGGAGCGAGGCCGGAGTCGCTCCACGAGGTCCCCGTCACCGTCGCGACCTGGTTCCCGTTGCGGCTGATCCGGTAGCCCGCGACCCCGGTATCGTCGGTCGACGGCGACCACGAAAGAGCCACCGAGGTCGGGCCTGTCGGGCTGGCCGTGAAGTCGCCGGGGGTCGTGGGGCCCTGGGTGTCAGCCACCGTCGGCCACCTCACCCAGGCCAGGGCGAAGTCCTCGCTGCTGGCGTCGAAGCGCGTGGCGCCGACCTGGATCGTGGCGGTCCCGGTGGCCGTCGACGTGTACTCGACGACCTCGTAGCTGTTGTCGAAGGACAGCGATGAGCGCGTCACGCCGTCCGGGAACGTGACCCGGAGGTCGAGGTCGGCGGTCAGCACATCTGTCTTCGAGAGGTCCGAGCCGGAGGTGTGGCTGTCCCAGGCGAGCGCCACCCGGACGTTCTGGCCCTGCGCCACGGGGAAGCTGGTGCTGGTGCCGCCAGGCCCGAGGCTGCCGTACGTGTAGCCGCCGTAGGAACTCCCGTTCAGGATCCGGTTCGCCCACTCGGCGTCCACCGTGCCGACGCCTTCGTGGTCCCGGTTCACGGTGCCATCGGGCATGGGCGTGTGGTGGATCGCCCCGGCCATCAGCAGTGCCCGGGGGATCTCCGGCCAGTTCACGAACGTGCCTGATCGGCCGACCAGCTCGGCCACCACGCCGGCGGTGATCGGGGTGGCCACGCTCGTGCCGGTGGCGCTCTGCGCGTTGGCCGTCCGGACGGAGACGGCCGGGGCCGAGACGTTCGGCTTGTTGAAGTCGCCGTGAGGGTTCCAGGCGCTGCCAGGAGGGTCGACGTAGCAGCTGCCATCCGAACCGGACACGTACCACAGCTTGTCGTCCGCCCAGGACGTCGTGTTGCGCTCGTCGGTACCACCGACCGTCAGCACGTTCCAGCCGGTCCCCGGGGAGACGATGTTCCAGCTCCCGAAGGTGGAGTAGTTTCCGGCAGCCGAGACGGCCACGCGCGAGCCCTCCCAGACGATCGCGTCGAAGTACTTGCGCGCCTGCTCGCGTCCCGTCGAGGTGTCCTGGCCGAGGCTCGTGTTCACGATGTCGGCATCGCCGGCCCCGATCGCCCAGTCCGCGGCGGCGATGATCGCCTGGTCGCCCGCCAGGTTGTCGGTCCACCCACCGGTGGAGGAGGAGACGATGCCGGCAGCAGGGGCCGTCCCCCGGTAGGTCGAGCTCTGGCTGGCGATCGCGCCGGCCACCCAGCTCGGATGATCGAGGCCCACGCTGTCGTAGGCCGGGCTCGAGCTCGCGGTGTTGTGGTAGGCGACCACCTTGCCGGAGAGGTCGCCGGTGGCGCGCACGTTGTAGTACTCGACGACCGCCACGCGCACGCCCGACCCACGGTATCCCTGGGCATAGGCCCAGTCGGCCTTCACCGTCGGCCCGGCGTAGGACATCGTCTCGCCCCAGCCTCCCGGGTCGGCGGCGCCCATCGAGCGGACCTCGGGGCGCTGCGCCAGGGGGTCAAGAGCCGTCGCCGGAATCTCGGCGAAGAGGAGCGGGGCCGACGAACTTCCATAGCCAGGCCGGCCGCCGAGCGAGCGGATGAGCGCCGCGGCGTCTGCCTCCGCCCGCGCGTATACCGCGGCCCGCGCGTCGTAGAGCTCCTGCCGGATCGTGCGGGCGAGCGTCGCGTCGGCCACGTCCGGACGGTCACCGAGGCGGGCGATCCCGGGGTGGGCGGCGAACACCGCGTCCACAGCAGCCGCCGTATCGGCGGCGAGCCAGACGCTCAGCGCGAGCCGCTCCTGTCCGCTGGCGCGGGTCTCGCGCAGCGCGCGGTCGGCCTTGCGCTCGAATGCGGTAAGGGAGGCCAGTTCGGCGCGTTCCCGTGCACCCACGTCGGCAGGCGTCAGCGCCCGTCCGCCGTCGACATACACGGCACGCAGCGCGCCCGTTTGCCGGTCGAGGAACTTGCCTGCCCACAGTCTGCGTCCGGAGACCGGCATCTCGTAGTGCGCTGAATACACGAGACCGAAGCGATCGGGCGCCCCGACGTTCCCGCGCAGGTGGTCGAGGGCGATCCGGGCCGGGTCGACCCCCTCCCCCGCGACCAGCGGTGGGCTGGCGAGGACGAGGATGGACGCGAGGACGACGAGGAGCCGCGATCGCCCAGCCACCTATCTTCCCGGCGGTCCGCCCTACGGCACGACCGGGCCATCCTGCGCCGCACGGCTGGCCGCGTCAATGCACAGTTGACATCGGCAAGCGCGCCGGCGGCTGCCGTTACGGCCCTCGACCCGACCTATCCCTGCCGCGGCGTCCGCGCCGGCCGCCAGGAACGCGAAATCCACGCCGACGGTCACGAACGAGAAGCCCTGCCTCCGGCGCGCCACGGCCGGCCCCGGATCAGGTGAAGCCGACACGTAGCCGATCGGCAGCCCGCGCCGGAGGGCCCGCTCGCGCACGTCCGCGACCGTCGTCTCCACGTCGGGATGGCCGGGTTCGCCGAGATGCCCGAGTGCCGCGGCGAGGTCGTTCGGACCAATGAGCACGGCGTCCATGCCGGGGACGGCGAGGACCTCGTCGATGACCTCGAGCGCTTCCCGTGTCTCGATCTGGGCGCAGCACAGGACCGTGGCGTTGGCCTCCGCGAAGTACTCCTTCGTCCGGCGCCCGTAGCCCGATGGCCGGCGGGCGGCGGCTCCTCGCAAGCCGGCCGGCGGATAGCGGGACCACGCCACTGCCCGCTCGACATCGGCCACGCTGCGGATCTGCGGGACGATCACCCCGGAGGCGCCGACGTCGAGGGCGTGCATGATGCGAACCGGCTCGTTGGCCCCGACACGTGCCAGGACGGCCGCTCCGCCCGCCCTCGCCGCGATGCACAACGCCTGGAGGTGCGCGGCATCGGCCACGCCGTGCTCCATATCCACGACGAGGAAGTCGTAGCCCGCTCCGGCGAGCAGCTCGACGATGCCGGGGTCCAGGAAGGTGAGCCAGGTGCCGACCAGGAACTCCCCCGAGGCCAGCCTGGCACGCAGGTCGGGCACGATCGGTTCGGGCACGACCAATACGCTCCCGCCCGGTCAGACGGCCTTGACGGCCGCGATGAGCGACGCGAGGGCTTCCTTGGCGTCGCCGAAGAGCATGCCCGTCTTGGGGTTCGAGTAGAGCTCGTTGTCGATGCCCGCGTAGCCGGGGCGCATCGAGCGCTTGATCACGACCACGTTCTGTGCCGCGTCGACGTCGAGGATCGGCATCCCGTAGATCGGGCTTTTCGGGTTGCTTCGGGCAGCCGGATTGGTCACGTCGTTCGCACCGACGACCAGGGCGACGTCCGTGCGCGGGAACTCCGGGTTGATGCGCTCCATCTCGTACAGCTGGGGGTACGGGACGTTCGCTTCGGCAAGGAGCACGTTCATGTGACCGGGCATCCGGCCGGCGACGGGATGGATCGCGTACTTCACGTCCACCCCTCGAGACTCGAGCAGCTCGGCCAGCTCGTGGACCTGGTGCTGGGCCTGGGCGACCGCGAGTCCATAGCCGGGGACGATGATCACGCTGCGGGCATAGGCGAGCATCACCGCCACGTCGTCGGGACCGACCTGCCGGACCGTGCCCTCGGCGCCCGTCTCGGCGCCTGCGCCGACAGTATCGCCGGTGCCGAAACCGCCGAGCACGATGTTGGCCAGCGAGCGATTCATCGCCTGGGCCATCAGACGGGTGAGGATCCCACCGGCCGCCCCGACGAGCGCCCCCGCGATGATGAGGCCCTGGTTGTCGATGACAAAGCCGGCCATCGCGGCCGCGGTCCCCGTGAACGAGTTGAGGAGCGAGATGACGACCGGCATGTCCGCCCCGCCGATGGGCAGCACCATGGTCACCCCGAAGACGAGCGCCGCAACGACGATCGAGGCGAGGGCCACATAGGTCCACGACGTGGCGCCGACGCCGAGCCAGGCCTGCCAGACCAGGTACGCGAAGCCGCCGAGCACGACCAGTCCGGCGAGGATGGTGACGAAGCGACCGCCCGGGATGACGAGCGGACGGCTGGGGACGAGGCCCTGGAGCTTGCCCGAGGCGATGAGCGAGCCGCTGAAGGTGATCGAGCCGATGACCACCCCGAGGCCGACGAAGACGGTCGTGTCCACGGGCGCCTGGCCCACCCGGGAGAGCTTCACGAAATCGTCGACGGCCACGAGGGCGGCGGCTCCCCCGCCCACGGCGTTGAAGAGGCTCACGAGTTGGGGCATCGCGGTCATCTGCACCGACCGGGCGAGCCACCAGCCGAGCCCGCCGCCGATGACCGCTCCGGCGAGGATGACCAGCCCGACCACCCCGACCGAGCTCGCGAGCGTTCCGGTAGCGATCGCCACTGTGGTGACGAGGACCGCGACGGTCATGCCGACCGCGGAGACCTGGTTGCCCGAGCGCGCGGTCGCGGGATGGTTCATCCGGTGCAGCCCGACGACGAAGAGCGCCCCGGCGAGGACGTAGCCGAGCCGCTCGATCGTGGCCAGCGCCTGCGGATCCATGCCAAGCCCCGCCCTAGCCCTGCCCTCGCCCCGCGCCCTCAGGTTCGCCGGACGGAACGGCCAGGGAAGCGGGGGGTTCGCTTGGCGCCGCGGGGGCGCGCCGCTGCCGGAACATCTGGAGCATCCGGTCGGTGACCAGGTAGCCGCCCACGACGTTCATGGCGGCGAAGACGACGGCCACGAAGCTGAGGACCAGGCTGAGAGGGTTGTCGGCCGTGGCCACGATCGCCATCGCCCCGATGAGCACGACCCCATGGATGGCGTTGGCGCCCGACATCAGGGGGGTGTGCAATGTGGCCGGGACCTTGCTGATGACCTCGAAGCCGACGAGCACGGCCAGGACGAACACGGTCAGCGAGGTGAGGAGGATCTCGCTCACGAGGCCGCCTCCTTCGCAGGCTCGAGGAGCTGCCGCGTCGCCGCGTGGACGACCTTGCCGTCATGGGTGATGACCGCGCCGGCGGTGATCTCGTCGTCGAAATCCAGGACGAGCTGCCCGTCCCGAACGAGGTGGAGCAGAAGAGCACTGATGTTGCGCGCGTACATCAGGCTGGCGCTGGCGGGCATCGAGCTCGGCAGGTTGAGCGGCGCCGTGACGATCACCGCGTTGTCGGTCTCGATCGTCTCCCCGGGCTTCGAGAGCGCGCAATTCCCGCCCTGCTCACCGGCCAGGTCGACCACCACGGCGCCGGGGCGCATGGCCTTGACCGCGTCCTCGTCGACCAGGATCGGCGCGCGGCGGCCCGGGACGAGCGCGGTCGTGATGATCACGTCGGCCTCGGCGATGAAGCGGTTGAGCTCCTCGCGCTGGGCGCGCTGCTCCTCCTCGGTGAGCGCTCGTGCGTAGCCCCCCGCGCCCGAAGCGTCCGCGACGCTCTTCAGGACGACGAAGGTCGCGCCGAGACTCTCGACCTGCTCCTTCACCTCCGCCCGCACGTCGTAGGCGGACACGACCGCACCGAGCCGGCGTGCCGTCGCGATGGCCTGGAGCCCGGCGACCCCGGCCCCGAGGACGAGCACCTTCGCCGGCGGCGCTGTCCCTGCCGCGGTCATGAGCAGCGGAAAGTACTTGCCCAGCGTCATCGCCCCGATCAGGGCGGCCTTGTAGCCGGCCACGTTCGCCTGGGACGAGAGGGCGTCCATGCCCTGGGCCCGGCTGATCCGCGGGACGGCATCGAGACTGACCGCGGTGACGCCGCGCTCCGCCAGGTCGGCGGCGAGCTGGGGATCGATGAGCGGCTGGAGGAAGCCGATCACTGCCTGGCCCCTGCGGAGTCGACGCGCCTCCTCGGCGCTCGGCTTCTGGACGCGCACGATGAGGTCCGCCTGTGCGTACAGGCGATCCGTCGGAAGAACGGTCGCCCCGGCGTTCGCGTATGCGCCGTCGGGGATGTGCGCGCCCCGGCCGGCATCCTCCTCCACGAGCACGTCGAAGCCGGCTGACGTCAGCCTGCCGAGGACCTCGGGCACGAGTGCCACGCGGCGCTCCCCACCCGCCATCTCCTTCGCGATCCCGATCTTCACCGCGGGGAAGGATACGGGTTTCCGGGCGCGCCCTCGGACGACGTCGGCATCCCGCGCGAAGTGGCGCGGCGTAGACTCGCGGCCATCGAGGAGGGATCCGTGGCGCACCCCCAGTTCGAGGCGGTCAACCTGATCAGCGACCCGATCCACGGGTACATCGAACTGACCAAGCGACTGACGCCGGAACAGGCGGCCCGGGCGGGCCTGCCCGCCGAGGACGCGGCCGAAGAGGACCTCCTCGACACGAAATGGCTGCAGCGGCTGCGCCGGATCAGCCAACTCCAGTCGGCCCGCTGGGTCTTCCCTGGCGGCGAGCACAGCCGCTTCGTGCACGGCCTCGGGGTGATGCACGAAGCGGGCCTCTGGGCGCGCGCCCTGTACCCCACGCTACGTGAGCAGCTCCTCGCCGATACGCTCGCCGAGGGCGAGGCGTCGGAGCACGCGATCCCCTCGGAGGCGCTCGTCGTCGAGACCGCCCGCGTGGCTGGCCTCCTGCATGACGTGGGCCACGGACCGTTCGCCCACTTCTTCGACGAGCACGTCCTCTGCCGCTACCCGGCGCCGAGCCATCCCTCACGGGACCCGGCCAAGCGACTGACTCACGAGGACCTTGGACAGGCGATCGTGGAGCACGAGCTCGGCCGCCTCATCGAGGCGCTGCGCCGGGCCCCGCACGCCGAGACCGAGCGCGCCGCCTTCGCGGAGGGCGAGACCATCGAGCCGGGCTGGATCGGTTTTCTCATCAGCAAGCCGCCCCTGCGCGACCCGACCATCCCGCTGTGGGTGCGCCGCCTCCAGCCGCTCTTCAGCGGCGTCTTCACGGTCGACAACCTCGACTACGTGCGGCGCGACGCCTACATGACCGGTGTGGCCGCGCAGGGCCTCGTCGACGCCGACCGCCTGCGCCGCTACGCCTTCATCAGCGAGCGCGGGCTGGCCCTCTACGAACCCGGCCTCGGGGCGCTCGAGATGTTCCTTACCGCCCGGCTCTTCCTCTACAACACGATCTACTTCCACCGCACCGTGCGGGCCATCGACCTCGACCTGGCGGAGGCGTTCGCGCCCGCGATCGACGCGCTCTTCGGCCAGCGCGACCCGCTCGAGGACCTGCCCGCCTATGCCGACCTGGACGAGTACGCCCTGCTCCACCAGGCCGCCCGCTGGGCGCGCGGCGTGGACGTGTCCGAGGACGTCTCCCCGGGGGATGGACGCGTGACCCCGGGTGTCGCCGGGCTGTGGCGAGGCATACTCCTGCGCCGCCCGACGTGGCGCAGCGTGCGCGAGATCCGGCGCGACTCGCGCAGCGGCCTTTCGCAGGCCGAGATCGAGGAGCAGCTGAAGGCCGAGATGGGCGCCGCCGGCGCGAACGGACGCCTGCGCCTCGACCTCGCGGTGGCCGACGCGCGGCCGCAGAATCCGATCCTTACTGAAGGCCAGCTCATCATCGCCCGGCGTGACGGGACCCTCGAAAGCGCGCCGCTGGAGACGCTCCTCGAGCGCCTCCCGGCGGTGGTCGTCGTGGGACGGGCCTACGAGCGGGCGGGCTGACGCCATCCGCATCAGCTGAGGAGGGAGGACGATGGCCGAAGGGCTCGCGGCCCGACCGGCCGAGGCGCTCGTCACTGCAGGGGGGGCAGGGCGGCCGGAGGTGCGCCTGCCCGTGCGCATGCTCCTCCAGCTCTCCGTCTACTGGCTGGGCATCAACGCCATCTGGGCCGCCCTGGGCATCCAGGCCCTCCCCAACATCGTGGTCGAGCTCAAGGGCAAGACGGACGGGCCGATCTTCCTCACGATCCTCGGGGTCACCGGCGCACTGGTCGCGATGGTCGTCCAGCCCGCCTTTGGCTCGATCAGCGACTACACCATCAGCCGCTGGGGGCGACGAAAGCCGTTCATCCTCGTCGGTGCGACGCTGGACGTGGTCTTCCTGCTCGGCATCGCTCTCGCCCCAGGGTTCGAGGCCCTCCTCGTCTTCGTGGTGCTCCTGCAGTTCTCCTCGAACCTGGCCCAGGGCCCCTTCCAAGGGTACGTGCCCGATCTCGTGCCCGCCCGCCAGGTGGGCCTGGCCAGCGGGCTGATGGGCCTCATGATCGTGCTCGGCCAGGCGCTCGGGGCGGCCCTCATCTTCCTCAGCGTCGCCCTTCACGACGGGGGCGCCCTTGCCCTCAATGGGCGCTTCGGCCTGGGCATCGTCGGGGTCGGCCTCTTCGAGCTGGCGACGGGGCTGGCGACCGTGCTCTTCGTTCGCGAGGGGCGCGCCGCGAAGCCAAGGGAAGGCCGCAGCTGGCTCGACATCGTCCGTTCGACCTGGGCGGCGGACATCCTCCAGGAGCGGAGCTACGTCTGGCTGCTCGGCTCGCGCCTCTTCATCCTCACCGGTTCTGCGCTCCTCCTCGTGTCCGCCCAGTACTACATGCAGTGGTCGCTCGGCCTGAGCGTGGAGGAGGCGATCGGCTGGGCTCTGGCGGCGACGGTGATCGTGGGCGGAGCGACCGGGCTCGCGGTGGTCCCCTCCGGCCTGATCTCCGACCGGATCGGCCGCAAGCGGGTCATCTACCTGGCCTGCCTGCTCGGCAGCGTGGGGATGGGCATCGCGGCGATCGCCCCGAACATCGTCGTCGCGCTCGGTGGAGCGCTGTTCCTCGGCCTTGGGGCCGGCACCTTCCTGGCAGTCGACTGGGCGCTCATGACCGACATCATCCCCAAGGCTTCGTCGGGTCGGTACATGGGCATCAGCAACGTGGCGACCGGTCTCGGGACCGGGATCCTGCCGATCCTCCTGACCGGCGTCGTCCTCACCGGGACGTCCCGCCTGACGGGCGTCGACGGCTCCCCGCTGGGCCCGCGCCTGCTGATCGGCGGGGCGCTGTTCCTCTTCGGGCTGGGCGCCCTCGCCCTCCGCCCGGTCGACGAGCGGCGGCGGGAGGACGTGCCCCCCTTGGCGGAGCTGTCGCCCGGGTAGTCACCCGAGCGGTGGGCTCCTGCGCGGTGCGGGCGGGCACCCCTTCGAGCCTCCCCAGTACTCCCGGGGGCCTTGACACGCATGGGCTGGACCGCCCACGGTGGCGCCGCTTTCATCGCCCTGACCCGGAGGCCGGTCATGCGTGGGATCCCTGCCGCCCTGCTGATCGTCGCGTTGGTCGCATCGGCCATCCTGCCGGGCCTGGCCATGGCTCGCGGATCTGGGAGCCCGAAGCCGCATCCCACCCACCGTCCCAAGGCCACCGCGACGCCCGTGCCGTCCGCCAGCCCGACCGCCGCCCCCACCGCCACGGCGACCGCCAGCCCGACAGCCACCGCCGCGCCGTGTCCACTCTTCCCCGCCGATAACGTCTGGAACAAGGAGATCAGCGCCCTCCCGGTGAGGTCTGACTCGGCCAGCCTACTCAACGCCATCGGGCTGACCACCGGCCTCCACCCGGACTTCTCGGCCACCGGCTACGGCATCCCGTACAACATCGTCAGCGCAGCCACCCCCCGCTACACGGTGTCGTTCTACTACGCCGACGAGTCGGATCCCGGGCCGTACCCCATCCCCGTGAACCCACTCATCGAGGGCGGCAGCGATCGCCACCTGCTCGCCTGGGACGCGGGCGCCTGCTACCTCTACGAGATCTTCGACGCGGTCAAGGTGGGCACCAGTTGGACCGGTGGCTCGGGAGCCATCTGGGACCTGCGCTCCAACGCGTTGCGCCCGGACGGATGGACGAGCGCCGATGCGGCAGGGCTGCCGATCCTGCCCGGCCTCGTCCGCTTCGACGAGGTCGCCGCCGGCGCGATCCTGCACGCGCTTCGTTTCACGGCCCCGTACACGACGCGCGCGTACATCTACCCCGCCCGCCACCAGGCCGGCTGCACGACGAACTCGCGCTGCCTGCCTCCGATGGGCCTGCGCGTACGCCTCAAGGCCTCGGTCGACCTCGGCCGCTTCAGCGCTACGAACCGAGTCATCCTCACGGCCCTGCAGCGCTACGGGATGCTGCTCGCTGACAACGGCTCGGCCTGGTACATCACGGGCGTGCCCGACACGCGCTGGAACGACGACGACCTGCACCTGCTCAACGGCGTGACCGGCGCCGACTTCGAGGCGGTCGACACGAGCGGGTTCTTCTCGGGCCCCTGAGCCTCGAGCGCGGTCCCTCCTTACCTCGGACTCGACTCCCGCACTCGTCCGGTCTACGATCGGGCGGCCGATGCGCACGGACCTGCCGACCGGGACGCTGACCTTCGCCTTCACGGACATCGAGGGCTCGACGAAGCTGGCCGCGGCCCTTGGTGACGAGCGCTGGACGGCCGTCCTCGAGCGCCACCAGCAGATCCTCCGCGAGTGCTTCACCTCGCGAGGGGGGGTCGAGGTCGCCACCGAGGGCGATAGCTTCTTCGTCGTCTTCCCGAGCGCGCCGGGCGCTGTCGCAGCCGCGGTGGCCGCTCAGCAGCGCATCGTGGCCGAGCCGTGGCCCGACGATGCCGGCATCCGCGTGCGCATGGGCCTCCACACCGGGGAAGGCACGCTCGGGGCAGACAACTACGTCGGGCTGGACGTCCACCGGGCCGCGCGGGTCGCGGCCGCCGGTCACGGTGGGCAGGTCCTCATCTCCGCGGCGACCCGTTCGCTGGCCGAGCAGAACCTGCCGGAGGGTGTCACCCTCCGCGACCTCGGGGAGCATCGGCTCAAGGACCTGGCCATGCCCGAGCGCCTCTCCATGCTGATCGTGCCCGGCTGTCCGACCGAGTTCCCACCCCTCCGCACGGTGGACGCGGTGCCCAACAACCTGCCTCTCCAGCTCACCAGCTTCATCGGCCGCGAGACCGAGGTCGCCGAGGCGAGCCGGCTGCTCCGCGACGGGTCGCGCCTTGTCACGATGACCGGGCCTGGCGGCACGGGCAAGTCGCGCCTCTCGCTC
>Ga0209751_10005354_pt1 | contig 12104 bp, 8 predicted proteins | sample RifCSP13_1_FD_184019 | JGI IMG/M metagenome (GOLD analysis project Ga0209751, IMG submission 184019) | Soil microbial communities from Rifle, Colorado - Rifle CSP2_sed 13_1 (SPAdes) (version 2) | ecosystem: Environmental > Terrestrial > Deep subsurface > Rock core/Sediment | place: Rifle... | reverse complement strand
CGGTAGGACGCCGTCAGGCTGGGTTGTCCTGCGGAGGTAGAACGGGTGGGCGCTCGAGAAAGCCAGGGGCCGAAGGCATAGTGCGGATAGGAGCGCCGAACTAGGATTTGTCGTACTCAGCCGTCCGTGGCGGCGCCGTCCTCCCTCTCCCTCAAGATGCGCGTCACGGCCTCGATGGCCTCCCGCCGGCGGCGGTTGAAGGTGCCTTCGGAGATGTACAACTCGGCCATGACGTCGCGGTTGGGGCGATCGGCGATGTAGGCCTCGTGCAGGATCAGGTAGTGGTGCCACTCGCGCGGGGAGGTCAGCGTCGGTTTCAGACCTTCGGGCTTGAGCTTCTCGATGGCCTCCACCAGCACATTGTGCAAGGCGCGGCCTCGATCCACGTGGGTGCCGGCGCCAGCCGGAAAGTGTCGCTCGACGGCGGGCAGCCGGGCGAGTGGGCAGGACCCCAGGTAGGCGAAATCGTGCATGTGCCGCAAGGCACCTTCCACAGCCTCGATCGGCGGCTCATCGTCGCTGGCGATCAGCGTCGGTCCCGGCTCGGGCAGCCGCGTCATTTCCGTAAGCGCCTTCTGCCGCCGCCGATCCGCCCGGATGAGCCGAACCATGCGGTCGCTGGCATAGCCGATGAAGTCGATCTCATCCGGGGGGTAACGCGTCCCGTTGACCGGTTGGCCCAGCAGCAGGGCACCGATCTGCTCGGTATCGAGGTAGAAGGGTGAAAGGAGGGCCGCCGCCTCCAGAGGTGGAGGGAATGTCTCGGGCACGAGCGCGACCACATCGTCCGCGGCAAGGTTTTCGGGGCGCAGAGCCCACTCGGTCGACCGCGACCAGCGGAACACGGCGACCGTCTCAACTCTCCTGTCGGAGAAGAGCAAGACGAAACCGAAACTTGCTCGGACCTGCGTGCACAGCGCGTCCAGGGCCAGCCCCAGGCGCTCATGCAGCCGGCCGGCGGCCCCCACCTCGTTGGTCAGGTTCTGGAAGACGTGCCGCACGCGCCGCGTGTCAGGGTCGAAGAAGAAGAAATCGAGAATCGCCCGAGCATTTCCGACCAACGAGTGCGTGACGACGGCCAGCAGGATGACGAAAGCGAAGGCCGCCGTGCGGACGCCGAAACTCACGGAGGACATATAGGAAACGACAAAGTAGAGCAGGGTGATCAACGCAACCGCCACCAGGCTGTAGGAGAACTGACGCTGGATCGTCCGACCTTCGACCACGGCGCTGTAGCGGGCCACGCCGTACCCCAGCAGGACGACCGCCAGCCAGAACATTGCCATGCCGATCCAACGCTCGACCGGAAGCCCGAGCCCGGCGGCGAGCAGGAAGAGGGGGGCGATCAGTGCACCGAGGACCGTCGCCGCGATCAGCAGCGCAAACTGCCGGCGCAGGATTTCGGCGCGGACCGCACGCGCCGATAGCACCAGGTTGAGCAGGCTCAGCCCGGTGAACACAACCAGACTGGCGGCAAAGAACGAAGGGAGCAGCCCGGCCGGCGTCGCCGCCGCCCCCAAGGCTTGAGGGACGGTGACCCACCAATCCGGTCGGATGATCTGGATGACGGCAGCCGAGCCGGCCAGGAGGTATCCCAGGATGAGCACATACCTCTGGCGGGACGTTAACCCTCCCGGCCCCATCAGACATGTGGCGTGGTACCAGAGGACGACGGCGAACTTGTCGATCCAACCCACGAAAAGAAAGCGGGCGATGACCTGGTTGGCCTCCGGCCAGAAGCCGAACAGCTCCTGCAGTTGCTGCAGGAAGCCGACGGCGGGCTGATTGAGTTGCATGAAATCCTGGAAGAAGACCCCCGCCAACGACCATAGGGTGAGGGCTGTCAGCCAGGTCGTCCTACGCCGCGGCGGTTGTCCGATCAGGAACAGGCCGAGCCAGACGGCGCTGGCCAGGCCCAAGAATGTCAACAGCTCGGCGGCGATGTCTCCTGGCGTCGTCCGACGCCCCCCGACCGTCGTGTTCCTGATGAAATCGATGTCGGACGAGGCCTCGACAAGGAGCTCGAACTCGCCATTGTCCTCGGCGATGTTATCGGCGAAACGGATGTCCGCTGACTGATCGAACCGGAATCCATCGCCGCCGTTGCGGATCGCCGAATTGTCTGAGAGCTCGCCCTGGTACACCCGGATGAGCTGGAAGCCGTTGATGCGGTTCTCGGAAGCGAGGTTCCCCTTCAGGATGTTCCCCGAACCTGAGACGAGGTTGAACCCGGAATCGTTGAGGCGGCTGATGTTGCCTTCGAGAGAGTTGTCGTCGGAAAACGAGATGTTGAAGCCGAAGCCGGCGTTGTGTTCGGCGAGGTTGGTGTTGAGAACGTTCCGGTCGGAGTCCGTGAAAACGAAGCCGGCCGCGTTTCCAGACGCGCGGTTCTCGGCCAGCACGGAGTCGCGTGTGGTCCCAATGTTGAACCCGTGTAGGACATTGCCCGTGGCGGCGTTGCCGCGCAGCTCGAGATGCTCACTGCTGGAGACAAAGACCCCATGTTGGTTCTCGCTGAACTCGTTTGCCTCGAGGCGCACGCGGGAAGAACGATTGATAAAGATCCCGTTCCGGAAACCCAAGATCGTGCAGTTACGGACGGCGACGGCGTTTCGGTCCTGCACAAAGACGCCCGCCTCGCCACCCGAACCGACGACACGATGACCGGCGCAATCCAGCGTCACCCGGTCCGCTCCGATGACGATGTTGCCCTTGTGGTCCGCGGTTAGAGCGGTGTCGCTGGTCACGACGAGCGTCGCCGGGGGGGCGGCCCAATCGACGATAGTTGACCCGTACTCCCCCCACACTTCCGCTCCGCCTTCTGCTCCTGGAGCTAGATTCAACACTCCTCCGAAGTCGGCGAGCCATGCTCCGGCGGCGTCGGCAGCCACAAACCGATGGATCCGGTCGACGAATACATGCACCCTGGTGCCGGGGTCGGATGATCCCGCGACCGTGTCATCGTCGACGTCGATGTCGGTGACGGTCAACTTCGGCACGACGAGTTTCAGTGTTGTGGTCCCATCGGAAAGGACGACCACGTCACCGACTTTGAGGTCATATGAACCCGAGAAGAAGAACCATAGGTTGGTTGGGCCGGCGTCCCCCTGAGGGACGCCCGCCGTCGCGTCCTGTTCATAGTCGGGCGAGACCAAGGTAGCCGGATCGTCGATCGTAAGGTGCACTCGGGCATTTGGGTGCCAATACGAGCCATCGATGGAATCGCGGGTGGGGAAGGCCCTCATGCCAGCCCCAGGGGCAAGCGGGACTGGGGACGCCGGGGTCGCCTGCACCCGGTCGGTTGGATGAGCGTCGGAGAAGGCCGCTGCCACCAGGACCGTGACCAGCCCGCCCGCGACGAGGCCCTGGGCCGCCCGCTTCATGACCGCGGCTCGGCGCTTGCGAGGGACGTGGCCCTGGATCGAGGTTGGGCCTCGACTGCGCCCCAAACATGCCTGGCCGGATTCTAGGGGTTTGGTCCCCGAACAGCAAAAGCCTGCAGGCTGAGCCGGCTGCCTGAGGAAAGGCATTCCCCCACCGCTACCGGGTATGATCCGCCCGCAGGCGGGCCGTGTCAAGCGGCGCGGAGGGAGACCATTGCTGGAGCGCGGGGCAGCCCACCATCGCAGGAAAGCTGCCCGACCGACGCCGGCCTCCTAAAAGTGCCCCGGTCCTTCCTGGGACGGACCAGAGTCCCTACCTTGTCCACCGCCCTTGTTGCACCCGTCATAGCCCTGGAAGTAGTCACCCTGAACGCAGGCCAGACTGCCATCCGACTGGCGCGTGCACTCGGATCCGAAATAACCCTCGCCGGCACCGTAGACGAAGAACGGTTGGCTCCCATCTGCTCGACTTTGTCGGAGGCCCCCCCAGGCAGGCGTTGTCGTAGGAGACGAAGTTCCAGTAGTAGGAAATGATGTTGAATCCGCCCTTCAGAACGAGATAGCTGTAGGTGCCATAAGGGCAACTCGGGCAAGGGGCCTTGCCCTCCTCGACAACCAGGCCGCAGACGACGATCGTCTTGCCCACATCGTCCACTGAAACCGAGGCGGGGGTCCTGGCACAGGAGCCCTTGCGGAGTGAAAGTCGGCCGCGGTCGTGCTGTCGCCGTCCAGCGGAGCCGGCGGGCGACTTGAGGTTGAGCGCCAGCTCGCAAGACAACCGACTGGCGCATCTTGGGTCTCCTCCGGATTTGCGGTCCGCCGAAATGATCGCCGACCGGCGGCAAGCCCCGCAGGTGCCAAAAGACGCCAACATTCCGGCGAACGGCGAGCCGGTGGGTCTCCGGGGCCAGGGACATGCGAGATGTCGAAGGCGCTAAGTTGGCCGGCTGCGGACGCTCCGAACCAGCCTGTGCCGATGAGGTCTTCCGGGTTCGAAACGAGGAAAGCCGCGGCGGCAGTCAGGTCGCGGCCGGCTCGCACAACGACTCGTAGAGCGCTTCATGCCGGTCGAGGGTGATCTCCAGCGAGTGCTGCCTGGCCATTTCGAGAGCCGCCCGGCCCAGAACCTCTCCGGCCGCCGGGTCGCGCAGGACGGCCACGATCCGCTCGGCCATGGCGTGGATGTCGCCGGGGGGAACGAGGTAGCCGCAGCCTGTCTCCTCGACCAGCTCCGGCATCGACGTGGCGCGCACGGCGACGATCGGAAGTCCGGCGGCCGCCGCCTCCAGCACCACCAACCCCTCCGACTCCAGCTCCGAAGCGATGGCGAAGACTGCGGCCGCCCGATACAGGTCGGGAAGGTCGCCGTCTTGATCGACGAAGCCGATGAAGCGGCTGTGCTGGTCGATGTCCAACTCCAGCGCCAGCTCTTCGACGTCCTTGCGACGATTGCCATCGCCGATCACGACCAGCTGCGCCTCAACCGAGGCCATGGCGATGGCGGCGGCGCGCACGACGTCGTCCACGTTCTTCTCGCGGTCCACCCGGCCGACGTGCAGGATGATCGGGCGCGTCGGGTCTAGCTGAAAGCGGCCGGCGAGGGCCCGGCGCTCCTCGGGCGAGACCGGCCCGGGGCGGAAGCGATTCAGGTCGACCCCATTGCTGATGACGACGGCCCCCGGTCCCCCGTGGGCGTCGACGTGCTGCGCGGTGAACCGACTGGGCGCCACCACCGCCTGGCACTGGGAAAGCAGGTCGGAGGCGAAGGCCCACAACGCCGCCTCGAGCATCGGGCGCAAACCGGGCAGGTCCGGGGCCTGGGCCGAAACATACCACGGCAGGGCGTGGGCCGTCACGATGAGCGGCAGACCGCGCTCGCGCGCGTACGACGGAAGGACCAACCCGCCGAGCACCGGGTCGTGCAAGTGCACGACCTCGGGCTGAAACTCGTCCAGGCGCCGCTCGACCTCATCGCGCGACCACCACGACCAGCGCTGACCGCGACGGGCGGGCGTAGGCATCGAGGTTAGGCGTACCAGCTTTACACCGGCTCGGACCTCGCGGTAGGCTTCGCCGCGGTCGCTGGCGCTGAGCACCAGGACGGCGTGGCCGCGCCGGGCGAGTCCTTCCGCCAGGTGGCGGACGGCGACCGAAATGCCGCTCACCATCGGTGGATACGACTGGCAGATCAAGGCGATGCGCATCAGCCCGCCTCGAGCCGGGCGTGATCGAGCAGCGCCTGTACGCGAGCCAGCGACTCGTCGGCGACGGAGCGGATCTCCTCCTCGGACGCTGCTTCCCGCCCGGCGAAGGGCCACCAGGCCTCGCCGACAACGATGGTACAGGGTCCGCCGATCTGCCACACCCCGACCGTCGGCCGTTTGAATTGGCGACCGTGGAACATGCGCCCGTATCCTGGAGGCACGTAGAAGGCGATCGGGAGCAGCGGCGCCCGGGTCGAGAGCGACAGGCGGGCCGCGCCGGTTTTCGCCTCCAGCAACTGGCCTCCGTGGCTGAGACGGCCTTCCGGGTAGATCAGGACGTGTCTTCCGTTGGCCAGATGGTCGGCCGCCCGCGCCAGCGCCTCCGGGCCACGACCGGGCGCCACCGGGATCTGGCCGGCACGGGCCAGCAGCCATCCAAAGAAAGGCAACGTGAAGGCCTCGACTTGGGCCAGCGCGTGCAATCGGCCGAGGACGGTGGCCAAGATGAAGGCATCGCTGACAAAGGCGTGGTTGGAGACCAGGATCGAGCCCGGGCGGATGTTCTGTCGTCCGTTGACGCGGATGCGGCCGACGCACAGTGCGCGGTAGAGAAAGAGGAAGGCCTTAAGGACCGGCCACAACCGACCCTGCGGGTCATATCGGTCTTTGGCCGGGCTGGGGCGGAGGCGGTTCTCGAGAAGGGTGGAGGATCGAATCGAGGCCGGCACGTCGGGACCCTTGCTTTGCTGCAGATCCATTGTCGTGGGGTGGCCCCTCGGCCAGAGCCGAAGGCCATTGTAGTTCAGCCGGCCGCCGCCCGCGCCTGGTCCAGCAAGAGGCGAACGCGGGTCATGGCTTCATCGGTCACGCGGCGCAGATCCGCGGCGGACACGGATCCTCGATCGGCGAAGGGCCGCCAGGCCTGGCCGATGGCGATCCAGGCCGGGCCTCCGACCTGCCAGACTCCAACCGTCGGCCGGCCGTACATCCGCCCGAGGACCGTCCGGCAGTGTTCCGCCGGCACGTGGACCGCCACCGGCAAGATCGGCGCGCCGGACTGATAGGCCAGCCGCGCCATGCCCGTCTTGGCCCGGATCATCTCGGCGCCATGACTGAGCCGGCCCTCGGGATAGATCAAGATCGTCCTCCCCTTCGTGAGTTGCTCGGCGGCCCGCGCCATGGCTTGGCGCCCGCGGCCAGGGGTAATCGGGATCTGACCCGAGCGAGCCAGGAGCCAGCCGAAGAAGGGAATGGTGAAACTCTCGATCTGAGTCAGACCGCGGTAGGTCCCCAGGACGAACGGCAGGAGAAACGGGTCGCTGACCCGAGCATGGTTGGAAACAAGGATGCGAGGGCCCGGGACATTGTTCTCTCTGCCGATCACGTGAACAGACCCGACCATCATCGTCCTGTACAGCCCGAACACCAATCGCAGCAGGGGCCACAGGCGCCCCTCCGGATCGTACCGGTCATGGGCGGGTACGGGAACAGGCCAGCTCGCGGCCGTCGCTTCTTCTGGTGAGTGGTGTGTTTCTGTGACTGTCGACAAGGGGGACCAGGGTCCGTCCGAACCAACGATTGTAACGCGTCTCAAAGATCCATCTCGTCGCCCATCGCCGGGTAACGAACGTCATCGAACCCGTGTTGCCGGAGCTGCGCGGTGAGGGCCGCCGCCGGGCCGGCCTCCCCGTGAACAAGGACGATCCTTTGGGCGCGCTGGCGCACGGCGCGTGCATATTCCACCAGGAAGTCCTGCCCGGCATGGGCCGACAGGCCGGGGATGGCCACGACCTCCGCCCGCACCTCATAAGTTTCGCCGTAAATGCGCACCGGCGACTGGCCCTCCAGCAAGCGGCGGCCCAGGGTGTGGGGGGCCATCCAGGCGGTTAGCATGACGGCGTTGCGTGAGTCTTGGATCGTGTGCTTTAAGTGATGGAGCACCCGCCCGCTCTCGACCATCCCCGATCCGGCGATGACGATCAGCGGCCCTGCCATGCCGTTGATGGCCTTGCTTTCTTCGACGTTGCGCGTGTAGCGAAGCAGGTCGAAGCCGAACGCCGTGCCGTGTGGATCCTGGCGCAGGAACTCGCGTGTCTCTTCGTCGAATTCATCGCGATGCGCCCGGAAGACATCCGTGACGTCGGTCGCCAGGGGGCTGTCGACGAAGACCGGCAGGCGCGGCAGCTGGCCGCGGTCGATCATCTGATGCAAGGCGTAGACGATCGCCTGCGTGCGGCCGACGGAGAAGGCCGGGATGATCACCTTGCCGCCGCGGTCGGCGGTGCGGCGGAACAGGTCGAGGCAGGCGGTGTAGGCCTGTTCGAGCGACCCGTGGTTGCGGTCGCCGTAGGTGCACTCCATCAACAGGACGTCGACGTCTTGCGGCAGCGCCGGATCGCGCAGCAGCGGCATCCCGGGTCGACCGACGTCGCCGGAGAACATCAAGCGCAGCCGGCGGCCCTTCTCCTCCAAATCGAGGACGACGCCGGCCGAGCCGAGGATGTGGCCGGCGTCGACAAGCCTCACTTGTGCCCCGGGAACGGGCTCGAAGGCGGCGCCGTAGTCCTGACGCTGGAAGCGACGGGCGGTCGCGGCGGCATCGGCCACCGAGTACAGAGGCTGGATCGGCGGTTCCCCGCGGCGCGCCTGTTTCTTGTTGAGGTAGACAGCATCGGATTGCTGGATCTCGGCCGCGTCCTGCAGCAGCAGGTCGGTGATGTGCGCCGTGGCGAAGGTGGTGTGGATCGGCCCTTCGAAGCCGCGCCGCACTAGGTTCGGAAGGTTTCCGCAGTGGTCGAGGTGAGCGTGGGAAAGCACGACCGCGTCGACACGCGCCGGGTCGAAGTCGAATTCGAGGTTGCGGGCGTAGGTCTCACTGCGGCGGCCCTGGAACAGGCCGCAATCGAGCAGCAGGCGTTGCCCGTTCACCGACAGCAGATGGCGCGAGCCGGTGACGGTCTGCGCCGCGCCATGGAAAGAGAGCCTCACGGCGAGGGGTTGGCTTTGGTGAGCCCGTCTCGCAGGGCGAGCAAGATGGCCGCGCCGTGGGCGGCAAAGCGCGTTTCGAGTGGGACCATCAGCCGATGCAGCGCCGGCAGATCGGGCGGGTTGGCGCGGGCGATCTCCCAGGCCATATCGCGAGGCAGGATGACGTCCGACTCGACGCCGCGAGCGGCGGCCGCCTCGCGGCGCCACTCGCGTAGCCGCTGAAAACGGAGCTGGGTGACTTCGTCGGCGCCGCGCGCCGCCGGCCGCGGCGGGGGTGGCGCCTCCAGCCCGCGACGGACGGCTTCCAGCAAGACCACCTCATAGCGCGCCAGCGTGCCGGGAGGGACGCCTTCGACCCGTTCGAGCGCCCGCCGGCTGCGCGGCGAGGCTTGGGCAAGGGCCAGGAGCGCCTCGTCGCTCATCACCTTGAACGGCGGACAATCCCGCCGACGAGCTTCCTCTTCGCGCACCGCATGTAACTCGCGCAGCACAGCCGCCTGCGAACCGGTCAGGCGCCGGGCGTGAGTGATGCGCCAAAACGGTTCGTCGCCGGGGTCCGGGGGCGGGGGGTCGACGGCACCGGCCAGGCGCTCGCACTCCTCCCGCGCCTCATCCGTGCGACCGGCGCCGGCCAACTCCGCCGCCAAACGGTCGCGCAAGGGGAGCAGGTAGTGGGTATCGAGGCGGGCGTAGTCGAGCAAGGCTGGCGGCAGCGGCCGCTTCCCCCAATTGGCCCGTTGATGGCGTTTGTCGATGCGCACCCCGAAGGTGTCTTGCAGCAGGTCGCCGAGGCCGGTGCGCGTTTGGCCGAGCGTGCGCGCCGCCACCCGCGTGTCGAAAAGGGGGGAGACGCGGAAGCCGAAGTCTCGCCGCAGGCAGGTCAAGTCGTATTCTGCGGCGTGGAACACCTTTTCGATCGCCGGGTCGGCCAGCATCGGCCCCAGCAGACTGACATCGTCGAGGGCCAACGGATCGACCAGGATGTCGGAGTCCACCGTCGAGAGTTGTATCAGACAGACTCGCTCGCGATAGGCGTGCAGGCTGTTGGATTCGGTGTCGACGGCCAGGCGGGGGGTGCCAAGGAGCCCCTCGGCGACCTGCCGCAGTTGTCCAGCCGTGGTCACGAGCCTGGGGGGCGCGAGGCCGAGAGCCATCCCAGCGATTATACGAGTGGTCCGTCGTCTGTGTGCCCAGTTCCGCGGGATTCCGCGGGCATCGCGGCGATCCCCAGCGGCAATCTCATGTACTCCGCCTTCGCGTTCTGGCGCGCATCAGCCGCCAGATCCAGGTCGTTGGTGTCACGTCGCCTGGCCCAAGATCGCCGCTGGTACTAGCGCGCGGCGCGAACTGGCAATCGTCGACGCTAACAACAACGACCTGGGACTCGCGCGGAAGCGCGGCAATAGAGAAGGCGGAGTACATGAATCGGTTGAAGCTGGGAGACGGACGACCGCTGCTCGGTTGACTCCATTTGCGGAATATGGTACGAATACCCGGCCTCCTGAGGCTCGGTGACCACAGGGGGCATTTGCCAACAGGGCCCGCGTTGGAGGAAAGTGTCGATGACGGAAGCGGCAGCCCCGATCCCGGCTGGGGCCGGTGCCCCTCTGCCCCTCTCGCGGAGGGAGTTCCTTTACTACCTGTGGGGAATCTCGATGGCGGTGGCCATCGCCGGCGGAACGGGCGCCACGATCTGGTTTGCCTTGCCCCGCTTCAAGGAGGGGGAGTTCGGCGGAGTCGTCTCCATCCCGGTTGGGCAATTGCCGGCGCCAGACAGCGGGCCGGTGCCCCTCTCCGATGGTCGGTTCTGGCTGGTCAACCTCGGTCCGCAGACGGTCGAGGACCCACGCCAGCCTCCGGCCTATCCCCTCACCGAGGGGGTCAAGGCGCTCTACATGGTTTGTGTGCACCTGGGTTGCCTGTACAAGTGGGTCCCTACCCAGGATCGCTTCGAATGTCCGTGTCACGGGTCGAAGTACCTGAAGTCGGATGCCCGCATCGACGGCCCGGCCCGGCGCAACCTGGACGTCTTCGTGATCGAAGCCCTCGACTCAGCGGGCAACGTCGTCGCCCGCACTGAACCCGGGATGGGATCTAGCGAAGGTAGCTCGATCCCGATCACGCCGGAGGTGGTCACCCTGCGGATCGACACGGGCAAGAAGATCGTCGGCGCGCCGAACACCCGGCCGGGCGGCGGCATCTAGGCGGGTCACCATGGCTATCTTCCGACTCTATCTTCCCTTCCTCGACGACGTCAAAGCCAAGGGCGTGAAGACGGCCGTCAAAGACAAATTCGACGAAGTCGTCACGCGCATCACGACCGGCATGAATCCGACGGACGTGCGCCTGCTGCTGCGCGACGACCCGGTCGGGCGTCCGAACCCTCGCCTCAAGCCCCACACCGAGAGCTTCTGGTTCCACATCAAGCCGACCTATTACAACCAGCTGATGGACGGTTTCTATCCGACCTTCCGCCTCGGCTGGCTCTCCACCTACTTCTTCGTCCTCGAGATCATCACCGGCATCTACCTGATGATCTTCTACACCCCGTCGCCGGTCGTCGCCTATGAGGACATGCGCAACATCCTGAGCAACGTCCCCTTCGGCGACCTGATGCGCGACCTGCATAAGCTCGGCGCCGAAGCGATGGTGGCGGTGGTGGGGCTGCACATGCTGCGCACCTTCGTCACCGGTTCCTACAAGAAACCACGCCAATTTACCTGGCTGACGGGGGTTATCCTGCTCGGCGTCACCCTGGGCCTGTCATTCTCCGGTTACCTGTTGCCTTGGGATCAGCTCAGCCTGTGGGCGGTGACGATCGGCGCCTCGATGGTTGAGGCGTTTCCGCCGCAGGTCGTCGGGACCACCCTCAATCTGATCGTACGGGGGGCACCCGAGTTCGGCGCCGGCGGCCTCTTGCGCTTCTACCTCCTTCACGTGGTCCTGCTGCCGATGGTCGGCGTGATCGCCTTGAGCGTCCACTACTACAAGGTCGTCATCCACGGGCACAGCTTGCCGCCGGAGGCCGAGGCCGTCGGCGAAGATACCGCCAAGCGCATCCCGATGGAAAACCGGGTCTACTTCATGCCGAAGATCGTGACCCGCGAGCTCTACTACATCACCGGCCTGACCGGGCTGATGATCCTGCTCACCGCCTTCATCTACAATGCGCCTCCGCTGGAGGCGCACGCCGACTCGCTGATCACGCCGCTGCACATCACTTCGCCCTGGTACTTCCTGTGGCTGCAGGGGATGTTGAAGATCGGCGACAAGGTGCTGTGGGGCGTGATCCTCCCGTCGGGGTTGATCGGAATGATCCTGTTGCTCCCGTACTTCGAGGTCGGTCCCAGCCGCCGCTACGGCGCCCGTCGCATCGGGCTGTCGGCGGCGGCCATGTCGGTGGTGGCGCTGGCCGTGCTGTCGTTCATGGGTTCGCCTTGGTACAAGGTGACGAGTTCCCCGGATCAGGAAGCGGTGGCAGCCCTCGTGCCCCAGACCCACCCCGGCCCGCTGCGCCAAGCCGATTGGG
>Ga0209751_10005348_pt1 | contig 12112 bp, 10 predicted proteins | sample RifCSP13_1_FD_184019 | JGI IMG/M metagenome (GOLD analysis project Ga0209751, IMG submission 184019) | Soil microbial communities from Rifle, Colorado - Rifle CSP2_sed 13_1 (SPAdes) (version 2) | ecosystem: Environmental > Terrestrial > Deep subsurface > Rock core/Sediment | place: Rifle... | reverse complement strand
CGAGAACGTGGTCAAGGCAACTGTCTATCTCACTGACATGGCGGACTTTCCGAAGATGAACGAGGTCTACGGCCGCTACCTGGGAGCGAAGCCCCCCGCCCGGACCACTATCGCCGCCGCAGGCCTGCCAAAGGGCGTGAGAGTAGAAATCGACGTGATCGCGGCGTTCTGACGCCCCGCTCGCTTCGCGAAGCGAAGTGAGCGGTTCTGAGCCGGTCGTTGGCTTTGGTTCGTTGCTCCCGTCCAGCCCAGCCCTGCCCGTCTCTCCCCTGGACCGCGCCGTCTCCGGATGGTCCGGTGGCTCCGCGCTTCGTAATCCATCAGGGTGAGGACTGGCGAGCCAACGAGGCTTACGGCCTGTTTCTGGCTTCCTTTGAGATGGGGGGCGTCCCGCCCCCCAAACCCCCCGGGTTGCCCGGATCCCCGGGTCTCGGCTCGTCTGTCAGGCGGCTGCGGTCCTGGACTTCGACTGGGGAGCGGGCTTCGCGACCAGGCCGGAGCGCAGGCAGCGGGTGCAGACCTTCAGCTTGCGGTGAGTGCCCTTGCCGACGACCGCCCGCACGGTCTGCAGGTTGGGGTTGAAACGCCGGTGGGTCACGTTGTGGGCGTGGCTGACCCGATTGCCGAACTGCGGGCCCTTGCCGCAGACGTCGCACCGCTGAGCCATGACGAAACGACCTCCCTGGGGCCCGAAAACCGGCCCGAACGGAAAGAACCAGTATAGAAGAGGCCCGGACGAGGCGTCAAGGCGACGGCCTGGGAGGGCTTCTGCCGGGCCCTCTGCCGGTGATCGGCTAAACCGAGCGTGCTATAGTCGCCGGGCTCGAAGACCATGGTCCAGTTCAACTTCAGCGAGCGGACCATCAAGGCCAAGGTGGTCTACTATGGCCCGCCGCAGTCGGGAAAGACCACGAACCTCGAGCAGATCCACAGGATCAGCGATCCCGAGGGCGCGAACCGCCTGATCTCGCTCAATACCGCCCAGGACCGCACCCTCTTCTTCGACCTCCTGCCATTCAGCCTCGGAAGCGTGTCCGGCTACGACTTCAAGATCCAGCTCTACACCGTGCCCGGCCAGGTGCAGTACAACGCCACGCGCCGGGTGGTGCTGGCGGGCGCCGACGCGGTCGTGTTCGTGGCCGACAGCAACCGCCCGATGGCCAAGGAGAACCTGGCCGCCTTCGAGAACATGAAGGTGAACCTGCTGGCCAACCGCCTGGTGCCCGAGAAGGTTCCGCTCGTGTTCCAGTACAACAAGCAGGACCTCGCGTCGCTCATCCCGCGCCAGGACCTGGACAACTCGCTCAATCTCTGGGGCCGCAAGGCCTTCCCGGCCGTGGCGGCGCGCGGCGAAGGTGTGATGGAGACCTTCGTGGCGGTGGTGCAGGAAATGCTGTCGGCGATCGCCGTCAAGTACAACCTCAAGGAGAAGGGCCTCGATCCCGAAGCGGTGCCCGCGATCGTCGCCCAGGCATTCGCCGAGATCGCCCGCAAAGCACCACCCCGCGCTCCCGCGTCGAGTGCTTCGCCCTCGGCATCCGCCGGCGCGAGCCCGGCAAAGCTGATCATCGCCGAGCCCGAGGGTGTCGAGCCGGCCTACCCGGGACAGGTGGGCCCGGAGGTGAATCCCGTCTCCGAGGAGCTGCTGAACCGCGCGATCCGGGCGAACGTCGAGCTGGCACAGGCGCTCGGACAGCTCGTGCGCGACATCGGCGACGGCCTCTCCACGATCCACGCCCACGTCGGCCGACTGGCGGTGCCCCGGGACGAGGCGCAGCGCGCCAGCGTGACCGCGGCGATCGAAAGCGAGGTCGGTCGGCTCCAGCGGGTGCTTCGCGACATCGGGCAACCCAATGCCTCCCGCCCCGGCTCCGCGCGAGCTCCGGGCCCGCCGCAGACGCCGCCGACGCCGCCGCGAGGGACCACGGCAGCTTCGCCTCCAGCCGCGCCGCCGCCGCGCCCGTCGCCTCCGCCGGCCGCCGCCGCACCGCCGCCCTTGGTTCCCCGGCCCGCCGCTCCCGTCGCACGGGCCGGAGCGCCCGCCGCACGGGCCGGAGCGCCCGCCGCCGTGCGGCCGGCGGCACCCGTTGCCGCAGCGCTCGCCCCCGGCGCGCCGGCCTCGGCCCAGCCGCCCGCCTCCGTGGCGAGCCTCGACGGCCTCGTGGTCGACGTCGTACAGGCGATGCGAGCGGCTCTCACTGCGCGCCCCGTGAGCGTGGAGATCCGGATCGCGCGCGGCGCCGCGCTGCCACGCTGCTCGCCCACCAGCCTGCGCCGGGCGCTCGCGGGCCTCTTCCAGGGACTTGCGGCAGTGGTAGCGCCACAGTCCGCGATCGTGCTGCGCGCCGAGAAGAAGCCGGTGCTGCTGCGCGGCAAGGACGGCGGCGAGATGAAGCGCGATTTCCTGATGGTGGCGGCCACACACGCGGGGGGGCTGGCCGAGCCCGACCAGCAGCGCATCCTGCGCGGCGCCGACACCGGACCCTTCGGGGAAACCCAGCGGCTGGTCCGCGAGATGGGCGGCTTCATCCGCTTCGCGCCGCTCCCGGGCGGCGCGCTCGAAACCCGCGTCTTCCTGCCCGCCTGATCGCGGCGACCGCGCTCAGCAGCCGCCTTCGGCCTTCTCCCACTCGGCGCGTAGCGCCTTGATCTCCTGCTCGTGCTGTCGAAGGAACTCCACGTTTTCCTTCGAGACCTCGTCCGGGAGCTGCTTGAGCTGGCCCGCTTTCTGGAGGCCGTAGGCGAGCCCCGCCTGCACCAGCGCGAGCTCGGCGGTGGCGAACTCGCGCGTGGTCATGCCGGCCCCGCGCACTGCGGCGGCGAGCGCCGGCAGCGCGTCGATCTTGCCCGCCATCTCGGACAGCGTCCGAGCATTGCCGAGGGAAGCATCCTCGTCGTCGCCCTGCTCCAGGCGCTCGATCTCCTCGGCGAGCGCACCCATGCGCTCCTGCTCGGCATCGGTCGGCTCCTGCTTCGCCTCGAGCGTCGCGAGCTCGGCTTTCTTGCCGGCGAGCTGCTGGTAACGCGGATCCTTCATCCTGGCGGCGGCGGCGGCCTCGTGGATCGCGCCGAGCTTCTGGAGCACGCTCATCGACAGCCGGTAGCTCTTCACCTCCTGCGCGTCGCGGTCAAGCGGTGTCGCCGTCGATTGTGCCAGTGCCGGCGCGACCGGCGCGACCAGAACGACCCCCACGACCAACGCCATCCTCAGGGAACCCATCTGTGCAATCCTGACTGCCGTGGCTTTCCGACTCACGCGCCCTGCGGGCCGGGGCCGACGTCGAAGGACTCGCCGTGGGCGGGAACCCGCGTCACGAATCCGCGCTCGCGCGTGACGCGCGCCGCCAGCGCTTCGGCGGCATCGGCTTCACCGTGGGTCACGAACACGGTCTGCGGCCGCCCCTTCACGCCGGACAGCCAGCGCAGCATCTCGCTCGCGTCGGCGTGCCCCGAAAGGCCCTTGAGGTCGCGGACCTCGGCCAGCACAGGCACCTCGCCCTTGTGGATCCGAACGGTGCTGGCGCCGTCGAGCAGCGCCCGCCCGAGCGTGCCCGCGGCCTGGTAGCCGGTGATCAGCAGCGTGTTCTCCTGCTTCGGCAGCCGCACCCGGCAGTGGTGCAGGATCCGGCCGCCCGAGAGCATGCCGCTCGAGGAGATGATCACCGCCGGGCCCTTCATGTCGTTGAGCGCCTGCGACTCCGCGCGCGTGCGGTGCAGGTGCACCCACTTGCCGTGGAGCAGGCTCCTTCCGCCGATGCCGTTGAGGCTCACGCGGTGCGCGTCGGGGTAGGAGGCGTAGATCCGCGTCGCGTTGATCGCCATCGGGCTGTCGACGTGGATCGGGAAGGCGCGCATGCGGCCCTCGGTCACCAGCTGGTCCATCAGCCAGATCATCTGCTGCGCGCGGCCCACCGCGAACGCGGGGATCAGCAGCACCCCCCCGCGCGCGAAGGTCTTCTTGAGCACGCCCTCGAGCTGGTCGATCACCGAGATCGGCGCGTGCGCGCGGTTGCCGTAGGTGCTCTCGATCACCAGGTAGTCGGCGTCGGGCGCGAGCTCGGGGTCCTTGGTCAGGACGGCGTCAAAACGCCCCACGTCGCCGCTGAACAGGACGCGCGTGCTGCCGCCGTTCTCGTGGACCACCACCTCGGCCGAGGCCGCGCCCAGCAGGTGCCCGGCGTCTCGGTAGCCGAACGAGAACGTGTCGTTCACCGCCTGCGCGCGGCCGAGCGGTACCGGGCGGAACAGCTTCAGCGCCTGCTGCACGTCGCTCTGGTCGAACAGCGGCAGCGCCGGCTTGTGCTTGGTGAGGCCTTTCCGGTTCAGGTACTCGGCGTCCTCCTGCTGCAGGTGGGCCGCGTCGAGGAGCAGGATCTCGGCCAGCTCCTGTGTGGGGGGGGTGCAGAAGATGGAGCCCTGGAAGCCCAGCTTCACGAGCCGCGGCACGCGCCCGATGTGGTCGATGTGGGTGTGGGTGAGGACGATCGCGTCCACCTCGGCGGGAGGAAACTCGGGATCTGCCCAGTTGCGCAGCCGCAGCGACTTGTCGCCCTGGAACATCCCGGAGTCGACCAGCAGGCGCCGCCCGCCCGACTCGACGAGGTACTGCGATCCCGTCACCGTCTGTGCCGCGCCGAAGAAGCTCAGTCTCGCCATCGCTGAAGCATACCAGCCGGGCCCGAGACCCTGAGGGCCAGCGACAGGCGGCGCGGCACCCCTGCCTCAGGCCAGCATCTTGCGCAGGACGGTCTGCAGGATGCCGCCGTTCCTGAAGTAGTTGATCTCGACGGGCGTGTCGAGTCGCGCGGTCACCACCAGCGAGGCGCGCGAGCCGTCCGTCCGCTGCAGCTCGACCGTGACGTCCTGGCGCGGCCGCAGCTCGCCCGCGAGACCGCGGATCGTGAGCGTTTCGCGGCCGTCGAGGCCGTGCGACTCGGCGCTCTCGCCCGACTTCCACTGCAGCGGCAAGACACCCATCCCGACGAGGTTCGAGCGGTGGATCCGCTCGTAGCTCTGCGCGATCACCGCGCGCACGCCGAGCAGCAGCGGGCCCTTGGCCGCCCAGTCGCGCGAGGAGCCGCTGCCGTACTCCTTGCCCGCGATCACGACCAGCGGCGTGGCTTCCGCCCGGTAGCGCTCGGCCGCGTCGGAGATGTCCATCCGCTCGCCCGAGGGCACGTGGATCGTCACGCCGCCCTCGACCCCCGGCAGCATCGCGTTCTTGAGGCGGATGTTCGCGAAGGTGCCGCGCAGCATGACGCGGTCGTTGCCGCGGCGCGATCCGTACGAGTTGAAGTCCTTCTTCTCGACCCCGCGCGCCTGCAGGAAGCGTCCGGCGGGAGAGGCGAGTGCTATGTCTCCGGCGGGGGAGATGTGGTCGGTCGTGACCGAGTCTCCCAGCACCGCGAGCACGCGCGCGCCCACGATGTCGGTGAGCGGCGCGGCCTGCTTCGCGAGACCCTGGAAGAAGGGGGGCTCCTGGATGTAGGTCGAGTCCTCGCGGAAGGCGTAGAGATCGCCGGCCGTCACCGGGATCGCGTTCCAGTCGGGGTTGCCGTCGAAGACGTTGCCGTAGCTCGCCGCGAACATCTCGGCCCCGACCAGCGCCTCGAGCTCCTGGATCTCCTTCTGGCTCGGCCAGATGTCCGCGAGCCTGACGGCGCCGCCGTCCACGGCGGTGCCGATCGGCTCCTTGGCGAGGTCTATGTCCGTCGTGCCCGCGAGCGCGTAGGCCACGACGAGCGGCGGCGAGGCGAGGTAGTTGGCCTTCACGTCCGGGTTCACGCGGCCCTCGAAGTTGCGGTTGCCCGAAAGCACCGCGGCGGCGACCAGCTTGCCCTCGTTCACCGCCTTCGACACGGCGGGCGGCAGCGGGCCGCTGTTGCCGATGCAGGTGGTGCAGCCGTAGCCCACCACGTGGAAGCCGAGCGCCTCGAGGTCGGGCAGCAGGCCCGACTTGCGCAGGTACTCGGTCACCACCTTCGAGCCCGGCGCGAGGCTCGTCTTGACGTGGGGCGGCACCCGCAGGCCGCGCCGGACGGCCTTCCTGGCGACGAGGCCCGCCCCCAGCATCACCGACGGGTTCGAGGTGTTCGTGCAGCTCGTGATCGCCGCGATCACGACCGACCCGTGCCCGAGCTCGGCCGGCTTCCCGTGAAGCTCGAGCGCGACCTTCCGGCCACTGTCCTCGGGTGCCAGGCCGAAGCCGCGCTCCTTCACGGGCGCCGTGAGCGCCTTGCGGAACGAGCTCTTCATCGCCTTGAGCGGTACACGGTCCTGCGGCCGCTTCGGGCCGGCGAGGCTCGGCTCGACCGTCGCGAGATCCAGCTCGAGCGTGTCGCTGAACACCGGGTCGGCCATCTCCGGTGTACGGAAGAGGCCCTGCTCCTTGGTGTAGCGCTCGACGAGCGCCACCTCGGCGGGGCTGCGGCCGGTCTTGCGCAGGTAGGCGAGCGTCTCGTCGTCCAGGGGGAAGAAGCCGCAGGTGGCGCCGTACTCGGGCGCCATGTTCGCGATCGTCGCGCGGTCGGCAAGGCTCATCTCGGCGAGGCCGGGCCCGTAGAACTCCACGAACTTCTCGACGACGCCCTTCTTGCGCAGCATCTCGGTCACCGTCAGCACCAGGTCGGTCGCGGTGGTCCCCTCGCCGAGCCTACCCGAGAGCCGGAAGCCCACGACCTGCGGCGTCACCATGTAGAGCGGCTGCCCGAGCATCGCCGCCTCGGCCTCGATCCCGCCGACGCCCCAGCCCAGGACGCCGAGGCCGTTGATCATGGTGGTGTGCGAGTCGGTGCCGACGAGCGTGTCGGGCATCGCGACGGACTCGCCGCCCTCGCTCTTGAGCAGCACGCCCTTCGCCAGGAACTCGAGGTTCACCTGGTGGACGATGCCGGTCGCCGGCGGCACCACCCGGAAGTTCTGGAACGCCTGTTGCCCCCAGCGCAGGAACTCGTAGCGCTCGCGGTTGCGCGCGAACTCGATCTCGGCGTTCTGCCGCAGCGCGTCCTTCGTCCCGAACGCGTCCACCTGCACGGAGTGGTCGACCACCAGGTCGACGGGCACGAGCGGGTTGATCCGCTTCGGGTCGCCGCCCAGCCGCTTCACCGCCGCCCGCATCGACGCCAGGTCCACGACCGCGGGGACGCCGGTGAAGTCCTGCAGGATCACGCGCGCCGGCATGAACGGCAGCTCGGCGTCCTTGGGCGCGGCCGCGTTCCAGGCGCCCAGGTTCCGCACGTCGTCGGCCGTGACCAGCTCGCCGTCGACGCTGCGGAGCACGGCCTCGAGCAGCACCTTGATCGAGAACGGCAGGCGCGCGAGACCGGGGGCGACGCCGGCCTTGGCGAGCGCGTCGAGCCTGTAGATCGCGGCCCGGCCGAAGCCGGTGTCGAAGGACGAGCGCGCGCCGAAAACGTCGGTCTTCATGGGGATCCTCGCTTGGCGGTGGGCCGCGCGCGGGGCCTTACTGCTCTCCGGCGGCCTGAACGAGAGCTTATACCAGCCCCGCGATGCGCCGAGACGGCCGGGCTCGCGGCATCGAAGAATCGCAGCCGACGCTCGGCCGCCTTGCGGATGCCGACGCGGCGCGAAACCGCGACGCGTCCGGGGCGCGCCCCCGCGCGCAGCGTCAGGGGCGCTCCCGCCTCGAACAGGTGCCGGCCCGACAGGCGCGTGTCGATCTCGAGCGTGCGGCAGAGTCGCCCTGGACCACTAAGCGAGGTCGGCAGCAGGCCGCTTCCCGCCAACGGCTCGGCCGCGCGGATCAGCACGCACCCCGGCGTGCCGGGGGCGTCCACCGCCAGGTTGAGGCAGTGGTGCATGCCGTAGACGAAGTAGACGTACAGGGTTCCGGGGCGGCCGAAGAGGGGAGCCGTGCGCGGGGTGCGTCCTCGGTGGACGTGGGCCGCCGGGTCGCCCACGCCCAGGTAGGCTTCGGCCTCGACGATGCGCGCCTCGAGCACCTGCCCGCGCACGCGCCGCACCAGCACGCAGCCGATCAGGGCGCGCGCGGCCTTCGCGGGCGGGAGAGCCAGAAGCGCGCGGAGCCTGAGGCGCTGTCCGCGGGCTGCCACGCGGCGGAGTATAGGCCGCGCGCCGACGAGGGGTGGGGAGGACTTACCTCAGGCCGCCTCGTCGTCGAGCGGACGAGCACTGCTGGCACGCCAGACGACCCGCACCGAGATCGCGCGGACCACGAACCACGCGAGGGTCACGACCGCCACGGTCGGCAACAGCGACAGCACCATGTAAACGAGACGCAACGCATCCTCCTAGATCCGTCCGCGGGCCGCATGGCCCGCACGCAACCGCTCCCGCCCTCTCGCGGCCCACGCCGCCACGAGTGCGGACGCCACCGGTCGTTCTGGAGGAGGGACAAGCACCGGGAGAGCCGACCCCGAGCTCAGGAAGCCTGAAGTCTGAGAGACAGCGACGACAATATCATGGGTCTACGGATGTTGCCAGCCCTTCCTGTTGTGGTCCAGCGGGGCACGAAATGCGTTTGAGCAACGTGACCGTTCGCATACCCCGCTCAACAGCAGACGGTCGCAGCGAAGTCGCGATGGACGATTCGGCGAGTGGTCTATCGAGGTTGGCTGGGGTTAGTTAGGGACGATTTCCGTAACTGGCTGGTGACCGCTGCACGAGGCGCCGGCGTCTTTCCGAGCAACCCGACGCCCTTGAAGAAGGTGTAGCAGAAGACGCCGTCGGCCCGAGTGGCGCGGCGGAGATCGCGAATACCAGCGTTGAACCGGCGCGGCGTCGTGAGCTCGCAGGCAATCGCGGCGTGTCGCACGCTTTCGATCATCGCGATGAACGTCTTCTCGGTGAAGTTCTCGACCAGGTCCGGCCGACTCGCATCGACGTATACCATCCGTGGCGACACCCGAACCTCGTCGAGCCCTGCGCCCACCATCAGCGGATAAACCTGACGGCCAACCAGAGCATTCCCGCCTGCCTTGGCTTGCAGCGCCACCTGGCACTGAATGGCGGCGTGCGCAGCGGCGCTGTCCGGATGGAAGTATGTCGAGCCGTGGTCGCCCTCGATGACGGTGAGCGTGCCGCCCGGCTTCAGCAAGTCCCGAAGCCGCGCGAGTGCGCGCGCCGGGTGGGAGAGATGCTCGAGCACGAAGCAGACGAAGACGTGGTCGAAGGACGCGTTGGCGAACGGCAGGTCGAGAATGTCCGCGTGCTGAAACTCGACGTTGTCGAGGCGAGCCAGATCCACCGCCCGTCGCGCAGCCGCGAGCGACGCCGCGCAGACGTCGATCGAGAGGAACGCGGCGCCGGGACTCCGTCGTGCGAGCGTTACGGTCTGCGCGCCGACGCCGCAGCCTGCCTCGAGCACGCGGCTGCCCTCGGGATACTTCGTGTCGCCGTGCAGCAGGTCGACCAGCGCGCCGGCCTGATCCTGGAGGCGCTGGTGCTCGCGCCGATGGTGTCCGTGAACGTAGCCCCGCCGCATGGAATCTGCCTCTCGCTATCACGCTGGCGCCGCGGGCCCTGGAGTGAGGTCCCTGAGCGCCGGACCAAATGTGCCGGCCAGCTTCGCGTGGGGAGGGCGGCAGCGTCTTGAACGTGGTTGCAGCGGCGATCGGGCTACGCGCCTCGCCTTCGGCGGGCCGCCGCCCAGGCGCCAGGCGTGAAGCCGAAGTGGCCGACGAAGGCGCGCGTCATGTGACTCTGATCCGCGAACCCGCAGTCTGCGGCAACGTCGGCCAGGCTGCTGCCGGTGCCGATCAAGACTCGCGCACGCTCACAGCGGACCTGTCGCTGCCATTCGAATGGCGTCATCCCGTAGACCTGCTCAAATCGCCGCAGCAGCTGGTATCGGCTCAGGCCAACGATCGCCGCCAACTCGGACAATGACGGCGTGCTGACAAGCTCATCGGCCAGTCGCTCGCGGACGCGCGCGACATCGCCACGTGCGTCCACGGTCGGCGTCGCGGTGGAGTGGCCGCTCAGCAACAGCCCACACGTCCGCACCAGCGCTTCTTCGCAGCCCAGGGCGGCGGCGGGCGAGGGGTGGCGGGCCGCGCTCCAGCGTTCGAGCCGACGCATGAGCCGTCGCAAAGGTGGAAGTAGGGTCGTGTCTTGGATCACCGGGCGCGTCAGGCGCACGTCGACCGCGGGTGTTTCGGGCTCGCCCGCCATCGATGCCATCACCGCCGGGTCGAGATAGACCATCCGCCAGCGCCGCGCCGCCCTGCCAAGCGGCCGTCCGTCGTGCACCTCGCCGGGGTTGGTCGTGATCACCTCGCCGGCCTGGGCGTCGACAATGCCGCGCCCGCTCATCGAGCGATGGGCGCCTCGTTCCATGAGGCCGAAGCCGAACGTCGTGTGCCAGTGCCGGTCGTACCGACGGGCGCTGTCGATGTCCGTGCCGAAGACGCCCGGCCACGGCGAGCTGACGACCCGACAGGCATGGGGCACGCGCTTCTTCATGGCCTCATGATCTGGATCTCGGTCAGCCCACCACGCACGCGTCGGTTCCTACGCCAGCGGCTTTCAACATTCGCCGCGACACTGGGCGCAGGGACTCCAACCAGCTGAGTTACTGATCCGCCTTCGCCTCGTAAACCGCGTTCCACTGCTCCCGCCGCTGCATCCGGTGATTGTGTCCGAGGTGTCACGTTCTGCCAATTGCGCAGGTCGACCCAGCCGGCGAACGCACCTACCCGGAAGACACCCGTAAGGTTCCGCCAACAGGAAGCGTTCTACAGTAGGGACGGGTCCGATTTGCGGATGAGATGGCTGGGAGACAGGGATTCGAACCCCGATTCCATGGTCCAGAGCCATGTGTCCTACCGTTGGACGATCTCCCAAGCGGGGAACCTTAATCGTAGCCCAAAGGTCGCCGGCTTTTCAAACCTCCGTATAATCCGCCATGCTCCGCGGCACCCTTCGAGAAGCGGCGGCCGAGTTCCTCGGCACTTTCGTCCTGATCGCCTTCGGGACCGGGGCCGTGGCGGAAGTGGTGCTGAGCCAACAGACGAACGGCACGGCCCTCTCGATCCACCTGGCGTGGGGCCTGGCCGTCACGATGGGCATCTACGTCTCGGCGGGCGTTTCCGGGGCGCACCTCAATCCGGCGGTGACGCTCGCGTTCGCGGCCCTGCGCGGCTTCCCCTGGAGCAAGCTGCCGGCCTTCGTGCTCGCGCAGGTGGCGGGTGCCTTCGCGGGCGCCGCGCTCACCTTTGTCACCTATCGCGAGGCCTTCACCCACTTCGACGGCGGCGCGCGCCAGGTGACGGGTGCACAGGCCACGGCCTTCATCTTCTCGACCTATCCGCAACCCTACCTGAGCCTGGGCGGAGGCTTCGTCGACCAGGTCACAGGCACGGCGCTGCTGCTGCTCGGGATCTTCGCCATCTCCGATCGACGAAACGCCCCTGCCGGGGCGGGGGCCCCCGTGATCGTCGGCGCCCTGGTCGCGCTCATCGGCATGAGCTTCGGGATGAACGCGGGCTACGCGATCAACCCTGCTCGCGACCTCGGGCCGCGGCTGTTCACGGCCGGCGCCGGCTGGGGTGCGGAGGTCTTCCGCGCGGGGCACGGGTGGTGGTGGGTCCCGATCGTGGCCCCGTGCATCGGAGCCGTGCTGGGGGGCTTCGTCTACGACCTCTTCCTCACCCGCCATCACCCCGAACCCAAGTGAACGCCTTCGCCTCCGCGCTGCTGGCGGCGCTGCTGCTGGCTGGCTCGCCCCTGGCGCAGGACGCTCGCCCAACCGAGACACGCCCGCGCGCGCGAGACCTGGGGCTCGCACCGGGGGTCTTCGAGCCCGGCCCGCTCGACGCCATCACCGACGTAGCCGGGGTCCGGGTGGGTCACGTGACACTCGTCGAGGGCGACGCGGTGAGGACCGGCGTGACCGTCGTGGTGCCGCACGGGGGAAACCTGTTCCAGGACAAGGTGCCGGGCGCCGTGTTCGTCGGCAACGCGTTCGGCAAGCTCGCGGGGTCGACCCAGGTGCGCGAGCTCGGCACGATCGAGACGCCGATCGTGCTCACCAACACGCTCGCCGTCGGGACCGCGGTCGAGGCGATCGTGGGCTTCACCCTCGCCCAGCCCGGAAACGAGGCCGTGCGCTCCGTCAACGCCCTCGTCGGAG
>Ga0209751_10005347_pt1 | contig 12114 bp, 14 predicted proteins | sample RifCSP13_1_FD_184019 | JGI IMG/M metagenome (GOLD analysis project Ga0209751, IMG submission 184019) | Soil microbial communities from Rifle, Colorado - Rifle CSP2_sed 13_1 (SPAdes) (version 2) | ecosystem: Environmental > Terrestrial > Deep subsurface > Rock core/Sediment | place: Rifle... | reverse complement strand
CGGCTGGCCGAACAGAGGATCGAAGAAGTGGAGATGCCGGTCGTCGAGATCGGCGAGGCCTGCCCGACCTGCGGCCGCCCGCTCGTCCGCAAGCACGGCCGGTTCGGCGAGTTCATCGCCTGCACCGGGTTCCCGGAGTGCAAGTACACCCGCCCCCTGGGGATCGGGATCACCTGCCCGCAGTGCAAAGTCGGTGAGGTGGTGGAGCGCCGCTCGCGGCGCGGGCGCACCTTCTACGGTTGCAGCACGTGGCCGGCCTGCAACTTCACGGCGTGGGACCGTCCGACCAACCGCATCTGCCGCGTGTGCGGCAGCCTGCTCGGGCTGCATCAGACGACGCGCCGGACCGTGCTGCGCTGCATCAACAAGGCCTGCCGCCACACCGAGCCCTACCATCCCGACCGTCCCGACGAGGCCACTCCATCCGCAGCGCTTCCGGCGGGCCGGGGGATCCCCGCGGAGGAGCCCGCACCGGTCGACACGAAGCGGTAGCGCGTGGAAGCCGACCTGGCGGCGTTCCTGCGCGCGCTCGAGGGCGAGCGCGGTGCCTCCCCGCACACGCTGACCGCGTACCGGCGTGACGTGCGACGCTTCATTCGATTCCTCGCGCACGAGCAGGTGAGAACCTGGGACGGAGTGACCGTTCCGATGACCCGGCGCTATGTCGCCTCCCTGGATCGCCGCCTGGCCCGCAGCACGATCGCCCGGAACCTCTCCGCCCTGCGGACGCTGTTCCGCTTTCTTTACAGGGAGGGCAAGGTCTCCCGGAACCCGCTCACCCTGATCACCGCGCCGAAACAGGCCCCGCGCCTCCCCACGGTCCTCACGCCGGATGAGATGGCGGCCGTGCTCGGAACTCCGGAGGCGTCGACGCCGATCGGCGTGCGCGACCGGGCGCTGCTCGAGCTGCTCTATGCCACCGGTATGCGCGTGGGCGAGCTGGTGTCGCTGCGTCTCACCGATCTTGCCCCGGCCGACGAACTGCGGGTGCTAGGGAAGGGGCGGCGCGAGCGGATCGTGCTGGTGGGGGCCCCGGCGCGCGACGCCCTGGCGCGGTACCTGGAGGCCGGCCGGCCGGCGCTCATCCGCGGGGGCGATCCCGGCTCCGTCTTCCTCAACGGCCGTGGGGGCCCCCTCACCGACCGCGGCGTGCGGGTCATCCTGGACCGCTGTCTCCGCCGGGCTGCGCTGGGCCGCCGGATCAGCCCGCACGTGCTGCGGCATACGTTTGCCACGCATCTCCTCGACGGCGGCGCCGACCTGCGCAGCGTTCAGGAACTCCTCGGGCACGTGAACCTGAGCACCACTCAGATCTACACCCACGTCTCCCGCGACTGGCTGAAGCGTGTCTACGATCAGGCCCATCCGCGGGCCTGATCGGATGGGCGCTGCGCATCCCCGCGCGGGACGATGACCGGTTCCACATCTCCTGGAGTTCGTGCTATACTGCGTTGGGCGTTTCGGACCGCTGGACTCCGCCCCGGGCCAGATGGCCGGGGCGCGGTCGTCTGTCCGAGCCGCGGCAGGCGTTCGAGCCATCACACACGCCTCCTGACCGGCGCCGGGGTGCCCTTCGGGGTCCGGCCGCTGCGGGATGAGGGAGACGGAGGAAGCAACCACGAGGAGGCTACAAGCCGTGCCCGTTGTCACCATGAAGCAGTTGCTTGAAGCCGGGGTCCACTTCGGCCATCAGACGCGCCGGTGGAACCCCAAGATGGCCCCCTTCATCTTCACCGAACGCAACGGCATCCACATCATCGATCTCCAGAAGAGCGTCCCCCTCATCGAGGAAGCCTACCGGTTCGTGCGTGACACCGTGGCGAATGGGAGTACGATCCTGTTCGTCGGCACGAAGAAGCAGGCCCAGGACGCGATCCGCGAGGAGTCAACCCGCGCGTCGCAGCCCTACGTCGCGCAACGCTGGCTCGGAGGGATGCTCACGAACTTCCAGACCATCCGGCGCCGCGTGGAGCGACTGCGCGAGATCGAGGACATGCGCGACCGGGGCCTGATGGATGTGCTGCCCAAGCGCGAGCAGGCCCGGCTGATGGACGAGCTCGCCCGCTTGGAGAAGTACCTGGGCGGCATCAAGGCGATGCACGCCCTGCCCGGCGCGATCTACGTCGTGGACACCCGCAAGGAGCACATCGCCGTGATGGAGGCGCGCAAGCTGGGCGTGCCCGTCGTGGCGATCATCGATACGAACTGCGATCCGGACGAGGTGGACTACGCCATCCCCGGCAATGATGACGCCATCCGCGCCGTTCGTCTCATCACCAGCCGGGTGGCGAACGCGGCCCTGGAGGGCCTCGAGGAGCGCCGCAAGCGCGAGGTTGTGGAAGAGGGAGCCCCTGACGACGCGCAGACCGGCGAGGAGTTCGCCATCGACGAGGAGACGGGGGCGCCGGCGGGAGAGGTCGCTCTGGCCGAGCTCGAGGAAGTTCTGCCGGCTGAGGAGCCGGTCGAGACGGTGGAGCGATAAGGGGATGGCCACGGCGATTACGACCGAGCAACTGAAGGAACTCCGGCTGCGCACCGGCGCCGGCATCGTGGACTGCCGCAACGCCCTGCAGCAGGCGGGCGGCGATCTGGAGAAGGCGGCGGAGATCCTGCGCGCCCGGGGGCTCGCCTCGGCCGAGAAGAAGGCGTCCCGCGCCGCCGGGGAGGGGCTGATCGAGGCGTACATCCACACGGGGGGCAAGCTCGCGGCGATGGTCGAGGTGAATTGCGAGACCGACTTCGTCGCCCGGACGGACGAGTTCCGGCGCCTGGCCCGCGATCTGGCGATGCAGGTGACGGCGTCGGCGCCGCGCTACGTCAGCCGCGAGGAGATCCCGGCCGCCGTGGTCGAGGAGCAGCGCCGCCGGGTCGCGGAAGACTTGGCCGGCAAGCCCGCCGCGGCCGTGGAGGGACGCCTGGAGAAGTGGTATGGCGAGGTCGCCCTGCTCGACCAGCCGTTCATCAAAGATGAGAGCCGCCGCGTCAAGGACGTGATCACCGAGGCCGTCGCGCGCATCGGCGAGAACATCCAGATCCGCCGCTTTGCCCGCTTCCGGATCGGAGAGTAACCGGCGCGGCGCCAGGGAGGCTCGCACAGCTGCCACCGGCATCCCCGACCCCCACATATCGCCGCATCCTGCTGAAGTTGAGCGGTGAGGCCCTGGCCGGAGGCGGCTGGGGTCTCGACCCGCAGGTCCTGCGTCTCGTCGCCGACGAGGTCAAGGCGGTCATGGCCCACGGCGTGGAAGTGGCGATCGTCGTGGGCGGGGGGAACTTCGTCCGCGGGTCCGACGTCAGCCAGCGCCTCGGCATGGAAGAGGTCGCCGCGCATCACATGGGCATGCTCGCCACGGTGATCAACGCCCTCGCCCTGCAGGACAGCATGGAGAAGCAGGGATTGAGCACGCGCGTGCAGACCGCGATCGAGATGCACCAGATCGCCGAGCCCTTCATCCGTCGGCGCGCGATGCGGCACCTGGAAAAGGGCCGGGTCGTGATCTTCGCCGGGGGGACGGGCAGCCCGTACTTCAGCACCGACACGGCCGCCGCGCTGCGCGCCATTGAGGTCGAGGCCGACGCGCTGCTCATGGCCAAGCGTGGTGTGGCCGGAGTGTACGACAAGGACCCCCGCCGCCACCCCGACGCGGTGATGTTCCGTCGGCTCGGCTACATGGATGTCCTCAACCAGGAGCTCAAGGTCATGGACGCGACGGCCGTGGCCCTGTGCAAAGACAACAACATGGACATCATCGTCTTTGACGTGGCCTCTCCCGGCAACGTGAAGCGCGCGGTCCTGGGCGAAGAGGTCGGGACCCTGGTCACCGCGTCCGCCGCCGCCCGATGATTCCGGACATCATGACCGACGCGAAGACTCGGATGGCGAAGGCGATCGATGCGACGAAGCACGAGTTCGGCTCGCTCCGCACGGGTCGGGCCAGCCCGGCCCTCCTCGAACAGATCCGCGTCGACTATTACGGGACGCCCACGCCGGTCAACCAGCTCGCCACGATCACAGTGCCGGAGCCCCGGCTGCTCGTCGTTCAGCCCTGGGACAAGAAGTTCGTGAAAGACGTGGAGCGGGCGATCCTGAAGAGCGAGCTGGGCCTCGTGCCCAGTTCCGACGGGGTGCACGTCCGGGTGCCGATTCCGTCCCTCACCGAGGAGCGCCGCAAGGACCTCGTGAAGGTCGCCCACCGCCACGCGGAAGAGGGCCGCGTCGCCGTGCGCAACATCCGGCGCGAGGCCAAGGAGATGATCGAGGAGCTCGAGGAGTCCGGTGAGGTCTCGGAGGACGACGCGGAGCGGGGGATCGAGGAACTCCAGAAGCTGACCGACAAGGCCATCGCCGACGTTGACGCGCTGCTCGCGGCGAAAGACAAGGAGATCATGGAAGTCTGAGCGCATGATTGACGTCATCGCCCTCGAGCTCGAAGACGCCCGCCGCCGGTTGGCCCGCGCCGGAGTTGTGATCCGCACCGTGACAGAGACCCGTCCGCCCCAGCGCGCGGAGCTGACCGGCGCCCTCCGCGTGGTGCGCGTCCGGGTGGCCGGCGATGCCGCGGACGTCGTCGTGACGCCCGAGCGGTACCTCCCCTCCGTCCGCTGAGCCCGCGCGGCATGGCCGAACCCGCCCTGGACCCCCGCCGCATTCCGGCGCACGTCGCGATCATCATGGACGGCAACGGCCGCTGGGCTGCCTCACGTGGATTGCCGCGGGCCGCGGGTCACCGCGCCGGCGTGCAGGCCGCGCGCCGGACGCTGGAGGCCTGCCGCGACATCGGCGTGCGCACCCTCACCATGTACGCCTTCTCCACGGAGAACTGGCGGCGGCCGGCCGATGAGGTGGAGGCTCTGATGCAGCTGCTGGCCGACGCGGTGCGCGATGAGGCGCACGACCTCGTCGAAGGCGGGGTGCGGCTGCGCATCAGTGGCGATCTCACCTCGCTCGATCCGGTGCTGCGGTCCCAGGTCGAGCACGTCGTGGCGCTGACGTCGGGCAACGACGCCTTCCTCCTCAACGTGGCGTACAACTACGGCGGACGGGCCGAGCTCACCGCGGCGGCGCGCGCCATCGCCGCCGACGTCCAGCGCGGGCTGTCCTTGGAGCTGATCACGGAGGACACGCTCGCCTCACATCTCTACACCGCCGGCCTGACCGATCCGGACCTCCTCATCCGCACCGGCGGCGAGCAGCGGCTGAGCAACTTTCTCCTGTGGCAGATTGCCTACACCGAGCTCTACTTCAGCGACGTGCACTGGCCGGACTTCGAGCGCGCGCACCTGATCGAGGCCGTCGCGGACTACCAGCACCGCCGCCGGCGATTCGGCGGGGTGGAGGGGGGCTGACCGATGGGGCAGGAATACGCCGCACGGCTTCGCCGCCAGGCCCTGCTTCCGCGCATCCTCACTGCGCTCATCGGCATCCCGCTCCTCCTGGTGCTTCTCTGGAGTGGAGGCTTGTGGTGGCTGGGGGTCATGGCGGCGGTCCTCGCCCTCGCCGTCGTGGAGTTCGCGCCGCTCTGCCGGCTCAGTCCCCGCGGCGAGTTTGCCCTGCGCGCCGCAGCGCTGCTCGCCTTCGCTGGCGTCGCCGCGGCGCCGGCCGCCACGACCGGATGGGTCATCGGCGTCTGGGCCCTCGTTCTCCTGACGGCCGGCCTGGGGCCACTCCTGCGCTCGGGAGTGGCTCCATCGGTGGGGGGAGGCCCATCGCAGGCGGGGCGGTCCCAGGTGGGGGCGGTGATCCTCGGGATCGCCTATCTCGCGACTCCCTTCGCCGTGCTCGTGCGCTGGCGGCTGGAGGCTACGCCCCAATCCGTCCTGGCGTTTCTCGTCGTCATCTGGGCGAACGACATCGCCGCGTACTTCGTCGGTCTTGCGGTAGGACGGCACAAACTCGCACCGCGTGTGAGCCCCGGCAAGAGCTGGGAAGGCGCGCTCGGGGGCTTGGCCGGCGGTCTGCTGGCCGGCGTCCTCCTGGCCTCCTGGCTCGGCGTGGGGCGCGACGACGCCGCGGCATGGGCGGTCATCGTCACGGCCGTCTCGCAGGCCGGAGACCTGCTCGAGTCCGCACTGAAGCGGCGGGCCGGCTTGAAGGACAGCGGACGTCTGCTGCCCGGGCACGGCGGAGTGCTGGATCGGTTCGACGGTATCCTCACCGCCGCCCCAGTCGGCTACATCCTGCTGCGGCTGCTGGCGATCCCGTGAAGCGGCTCATCCTTCTCGGGTCGACGGGCAGCATCGGCCGGCAGACCCTCGAGGTCGTCGACGCCCTGCCCGGGGAGTTCGAGGTTGTCGCGTTGGGTGCCAGGCGTGACGCCGACACGCTTGCGAAGCAAGCGCGTCAATACCGGCCGCGGGCTGTCGCCCTGGTCGACGAGCGTGCTGGCGCCCACCTGAAGGGCAGTCTCGCGCCAGGCGTGGAGGTCTTCACCGGTCCTGACGCACTGCGCCGCCTTGCCACCGTCGATGGCGACATCGTGCTTGTGGCCGTCGTGGGCATCGCCGGGCTCCTGCCGACGCTCGATGCGCTGCGCCGCGGCCATGATGTCGCCCTGGCCAACAAAGAGACCCTAGTCGCCGGCGGCGCGCTCGTGATGGATGCGGTCCGCGCGGCGGGACGGCGTCTGACCCCCGTGGACAGCGAGCACGCGGCCATCGCGCAGTGCTTGGCCGGCGAAGACCGCGGCGCCGTCGCCCGGATCCTGCTCACGGGATCGGGCGGACCGTTCCTGCGGCGCCCGATCGGCGAGCTGGCCGCGGTGAGGCGGGATGAAGCGCTGGCGCACCCGACCTGGACCATGGGCGCCAAGATCACGGTGGACTCGGCCACCCTGATGAACAAAGGCCTCGAGGTCATCGAAGCGCACTGGCTATTTGCGCTGCCCTCGGAACGCATCGAGGTCATCATTCATCCCCAGAGCATCGTCCACTCCCTGGTCGAGTTCGCCGACGGCAGCATGAAAGCTCAACTCGCGCCCCCGGACATGCGCCCGGTCATCGCCTACGCCCTGCGCGGGCCGGCCCGCGCCGTCCTCCCCGTGCCCGCGCTGGAATGGGACGGCCTGCAGCTCACGTTTGAACGACCGGACCCGGCGCGCTATCCCTGCCTGCGGTTAGCCTACGACGCGCTGCGCGCGGGCGGGACGATGCCGGTGGTGCTGAACGCGGCCAACGAGATCGCCGTGGAGCGATTCCTCGCCGGGGCGCTCGCCTTCACCGACATCGCCGCCTGGGTCGCCCGGGCAATGGACGCGCACACTCCATCCACGATACACTCGGTAGACGACATCTTGGCCGCGGACGCCTGGGCTCGGGCCCGCACAGGAGTGAGGTAGTACACCGTGTCGAACGTCATCGCCGCGATCATCGCCTTCAGCGTGATGATCGTGGTTCACGAACTAGGCCACTTCCTGGTCGCCAAGTGGGCGGGCGTCACCGTCTACGCCTTCGCCGTCGGCTTCGGCCCGCGCCTGGCCGGCTTCACGCGCGGCGGCACGACCTATGCCCTCAACCTCCTGCCGTTCGGCGGCTACGTGCGCATGGCCGGAGAGGACATGGAGGACTCCGGCGGCGAGGGCAGCTTCCGCACCAAGACGGTCCGGCAGCGGATGGCCGTCGTCGCGGCCGGCCCGGCGATGAACCTCCTCCTGGCGTTCGTGCTGTACGTGGGGATGGCGCTGGCCGTCGGGGTCCCGGTCGGGGCCAGCGCGCGGATCGGCGAGCTCATTCCGGGATGGCCGGCGGAACAGGCCGGGCTCCGCCCGGGCGACACGATCGTGGCCATCGACGGCGTCCCGATGGAATCGGGTCAGCAGGTCATCGAGACCATTCATCAGCGCCCCAACGAGATGCTCCGCCTCACCGTGGCGAGGGGCACCGAGCAGTTCGAGGTCAGCGTCCGGTCCCGGCTGGATCCCCGGCAGAAGATCGGGCTCATCGGCTTCCGGCCCGAAGCGATCCGCGAGCGCATGGGCCCGGTCCGCGCGGTGGCCTGGGGCGCCGGCACGATCAGGGCCACGGTGACCCTCATCTTCTCGACGCTTGCCGGATTGTTCCGCAGCGGCGCCGTGCTCGACCAGCTGGCCGGGCCCGTCGGCGCGGTGAAGTTCCTCGGCGAAGCGGGCGCGGCCGGTTTGGAGATCTTCCTCTACACGGCGGCCGGGCTCTCCATCATGATCGGCGTCTTCAACCTCCTGCCGGTGCCGGCCCTCGACGGCGGGCGGCTCCTCTTCCTCGCCGTGGAGGCGGTCCGCCGGCGCTCCCTGGACGCCCGGCGCGAGGGCTACGTACACCTCGTGGGGTATGTCCTGCTCATCGCGTTGCTCCTCATCCTCACCTTCCGCGATCTCCTGCGCCTCAATTGATGCTCACGCAGCCCGCCGTCCACCGCCAGCGCACCCGGGCCGTGCAGGTCGGCAAGGTGACGATCGGCGGCGGCGCCCCCGTCTCCGTGCAGTCCATGACGATCACGGACACCCGCGACGTCGAGGGGACGCTGGTGCAGATCTATGCGCTGGCCGCGGAAGGATGCGAGATTGTCCGATTGGCGGTGCCCGACCGCGAGGCGGCGGAGGCCCTGGCCGGCATCAAACCGCGCAGCCCGCTGCCGGTTGTGGCGGACATCCACTTCGATCACCGCTTGGCGCTCCTCGCCCTCGACGCCGGCGTGGACAAACTGCGCATCAACCCCGGGAACATCGGCAGCCGGGAGCGCACCCGCATCGTGGCCAGAGCGGCCAAGGAACGCGGCGTACCCATCCGCATCGGGGCGAACATCGGCTCGTTGAGCAAGGCGATCCTGCGCCGTTTCGGCGGACCGAGCGCGGAGGCACTGGTCGAGAGCGCCCTGGAGGACGTGCGGGTCCTGGAGGACCTTGACTTCCACGACATCGTCATCTCGGTGAAGGCCAGCGACGTGCCGATGGTGGTGGATGCCTACACGAGGATCGCCGACCGCACGGCCTATCCGTTGCACGTCGGGGTCACGGAGGCGGGCACGGCCTGGGCCGGCGCGATCAAGTCGGCGGCCGGCATCGGCGCCATCCTGGCCCGCGGCATCGGCGACACCATCCGCGTCTCCCTGGCCGCCGACCCGGTGGAAGAGGTCAAGGCCGGGTTCGAGATCCTGAAGAGCCTGGGTCTGCGCACGAAGGGTGTGCAGCTGGTGGCCTGTCCGTCGTGCGGACGGGCCGAGGTGGACATCATCCAGATCGCGCAGGAGGTGGAGCGCCGATTGGCCCACCTCAACGCGCCGGTGAAGGTCGCCGTGATGGGCTGCGCGGTGAACGGCCCGGGCGAGGCCCGCATGGCCGACCTGGGCATCGCCTGCGGCAAGGGCATGGGTCTGCTCTTCAAAGATGGGAAGATCATCGCCAGCCTGCCGGAGGGCCGCCTCGTTGACGCGCTGATGGAGCAGGTCGAAGCGGTCGCCGCTCAGAAAGCCCGGGCCTCGTGACGCCCTGGTGGGAGGCGGGAGCCCGCCTCCTGCTGGCCAGCGTGCTGGGCGGCGTGGTCGGTTGGCAGCGGGAGAGCGCCGACAAGCCGGCCGGCTTCCGCACGCACATCATCGTTTGCCTCGGCGCCGCGCTGTTCACCCTCATCTCCGCGGTAGGGTTCTTCGGGTCCGGCGCCGACCCCGCGCGCGTGGCCAGCAACATCGTGGTCGGCATCGGGTTCCTCGGGGCGGGGACGATCTGGCGCACCGGCGGCAGTGTGCAGGGGTTGACCACCGCGGCCAGCCTCTGGACCGTGGCGGCGATCGGGACGGCGGCCGGGCTCGGGTACTACTTCGGGGCCGCGGCCACGACGGTCATCGTCATCGTCACCCTCACCGCGCTCAAGTGGTTCGAGGAGCGGATCCCACGCCGCGGGGTGGGCACCGTGGTGCTGGCGATGGTCGATCGCCCCGGCCAGCTCGGGCGCATCGGCACCGTCCTGGGCGCGTTCGGGGTCAACATCGAGCGCGTGGAGATGTCTCCCCGCCTGGATAACAAGGTGACCATGTCCCTGGCCGCGCGCATTCCGGCCCGGGCCAGCCGGGACGAGATCCTCGTGGCCCTCGGCGACGTGGAAGGCGTCGAGGACGCCCGCTGGGAGGACGGCGCCGGGAACACATGATCCCGCTGCGCGACGACAACCCCTCGTCCTCCGCCCCGATCGTCACCTGGCTGCTCATCCTGGTCAACGTGGGTGTCTTTCTCTACATGCTCCTGCTCGAGCCGGCCGTCGAGCGGTTCGTCCTCGCCTTCGGGGCGATCCCCGGAGAGATCACCGGGCGTACCGGGGATGCGCCGCTCGCCCACTACCCGACGCTCATCACCTCGATGTTCCTCCACGGCGGCCCGGCGCATCTGATCGGCAACATGCTCTTCCTCTGGATCTTCGGAGACAACGTCGAAGATCTCATGGGGCGCGCCGGCTTCCTCATCTTCTATCTGCTCACCGGCCTGGCCGCCGTGTGGACGCACATCCTGCTCAATCCGGCGAGCACCGCGCCGCTGGTCGGGGCGAGCGGGGCGATCAGCGGGGTGCTCGGCGGCTATCTCGTGCTCTTCCCCCGCGCCCGGATTTCTACCGTCGTGGTGCTCGGGTTCTTCTGGCGCGTCTCGAAGATCCCCGCGACCTTCTTCCTCCCCTTCTGGTTCGTGCTCCAGGTGTTTTCCGGCCTGGGGTCAATCGGCGGGGAAGGCAGCGGCGTCGCATTCTGGGCGCACGTGGGCGGCTTCATCGCCGGTGTCATCCTCGTGCGTCTGTTCGCCCGCCGGCAGAGCGTGGCGCGTTGGGTGTGACGCTGGTAGGAGCGCCTTCCCCCGGGGCGAAATCTCGAATGTTGCGGCCTGATCCGCGAAGGCGCCGCGCCTTTGCGTGGATCACAGGCACGGTCATCAAGGAGGAGCACGATTGCGGTACGTCACGGTAGAGGTCCTCGGCGGCACCCCCGTCTCGGAGCACGAGGTCGAGATCGTCGAGCGCAAGGGCGTCGGTCATCCCGACTCGATCTGTGACGCGATCATGGAGCGCGTCAGCATCGAGTTGAGTCGCGAGTACCTGGCGCAGTTCGGCGTGATCCTGCATCACAACATCGACAAGGCGTTCCTGGTGGCCGGCAACGCCGAGATTAAGTTCGGCGGCGGCCGCGTGACGGAGCCGATGCGCCTTATCTTCGGCGACCGCGCCACCGCGGGGATGGATGGGAAGACCATCCCGATCGCGGAGATCGCCGAGCGCACGGCGCGGCGCTGGATCGCCGACAACCTACGCTTCGTCGATCCCGACGAGCACGTGCGCTACGATGTGCAGATCAAACCCGGTTCTCCCGAGCTGGTGGACATCTTCAGCCGCGGGGTGCCGGGGGCGAACGACACCTCCGGCGCGGTGGGGTACGCCCCGCTCACCGAGACGGAGCGGTTGGTGCTGGCCACGGAACGATACATGAATTCGCGCGACTTCAAGACGCTGCACCCGGAGGCCGGTGAGGACATCAAAGTGATGGGTTTCCGACGCGGCGGAGTCCTCGACCTGACCACGGCGGTGGCGTTTGTCGACCGGTACGTGGATTCGGAAGAGGCCTACTTCGCGCGCAAGCGCCGGATGCAAGAGGATGTGGAGGAGTACATTCGCGGCGAGGTAAAGACGCTCGACCGTGTCTCGATCAACCTGAACACGCTCGACGAGCCGGGCCGGGGGATGGGGGGGATGTACCTCTCTGTGACGGGCACCTCGGCGGAGTCGGGCGACAGCGGACAGATCGGCCGCGGGAACAAGGTCAACGGCGTGATCGCCCTGAACCGCCCGATGGGCACCGAGGCGGCGGCGGGGATGAATCCCGTCTCGCACGTCGGGAAGATCTACACGATCATGACCCACCAGATCGCCGCGAAGATCTACCAGGAAGTGCGCGGCGTGAAAGAGGTCTACGTCTGGCTGCTCAGTCAGATCGGTTCCCCAATCGATCACCCCAAGGTCGCCGCCGCCCAGCTCATCCTGGAGAAGCGCGCGCGCGAGGCCGTCGCAAAGCGCAAGGCGGCCGAGATCCTGGAGCGGGAACTGGCGAACATCGTCACGCTCACACGCGAACTCGCCGAGGGCAAATACCCCGTCGTCTGAGCCCCGCAG
>Ga0209751_10005346_pt1 | contig 12114 bp, 9 predicted proteins | sample RifCSP13_1_FD_184019 | JGI IMG/M metagenome (GOLD analysis project Ga0209751, IMG submission 184019) | Soil microbial communities from Rifle, Colorado - Rifle CSP2_sed 13_1 (SPAdes) (version 2) | ecosystem: Environmental > Terrestrial > Deep subsurface > Rock core/Sediment | place: Rifle... | reverse complement strand
TGCCGCCGAGGCTCTGCTTCGGGTCGTACAGGATGAAGATGCCGTCCTGCGCGTGGTTGGCGTCGTCGGGGCCGGTGTCGTTCTCGAAAGTATGGATGCCGCCGTGCCCGAACGAGCCGACGCCGCGCCAGTACAGATCGCCGAAGTAGACGATCAGGTCCGGCGCGATATTGTTGACCTCGGCGTATAGGTCTTCTGGTTTGTATGCCGTCGTTGGGATTGGGTTGCCCTTCGCATCGGGGATGGCCTCGATGCGGCGCTTCAGCTCGTCGCGCTCACGCTCGTACTCTCCCGGCTTAATGATGCCATGCGGCTCGCGGCCTTCGACGTTCATGAAGACGCGGCCGTAGTAGCCGCCAGACCCCCAGGCTCTGGTCTTGCTCCAATCCACCTCGACTTTCTCGAAAGGCATGATGCCCGTTTCCGGTGGGCGTTTCAGCGTGAGATAGCCTTCGCGCATCAGCCACTCGTTGATGGCGATGCCGCCGTCCATGCGCTTCGCGCCGTGATCCGACACGACCATGACGACCGTGTCTTCAGGCAGCCGTTCCAGAAGTTCCCCAATACCCTTGTCGACGAAGTGGTAGTAATCCCGGATGGAATCGACGTACTTATTTCCTGGCTCGTAGCGCCAGTGAAGCGGATCGGTGAACGACCAGAAGCCGTGGTTGATGCGGTCCGTGCCCATCTCAACGAACATGAAGAAGTCCCATGGCTTCTCGACGATCATGCGCTTGACGACTTCGAAGCGTGCCTGCGTCATGTCGTAGATTTGCTTGAGCAGGAAGTCCTTGTCGTCGGTGCGGAACTGCGGCACGTCGACGTAGTATTCGCCGACCCACCGGGCAATCTCTTCTTTCAGGCTGGCCGGATGCGTATAGTTGCTCTTGGTGCTGGGGGTGAGGAAGCAGCTCACCAGGTTGCCGTTAACCGGTCCCGGCGGATACGTCCCCGGCACACCGACGACGTTCACCCGCTTGCCGGCGCGGCTGAGGATGTCCCACACGCGATCTTCGCGCACGGCGCTGCCGGTAGCGATCGTCATCTTGTCGTAGGAGCGATCGGCGCGGTTGCGGAAGCCGTAGATGCCGAGCTGGCCGGGGTCTTTACTGGCGGTCATCACGCTCCACGCCGGGACGGTGATCGCCGGGATGCACGACGTGAGCCTGCCGTACGCGCCGTGACTCATCAGCCTGTTCAGGTTGGGCAATTCGTCCCGCCACGCCTCGAAGACGTGCTCCGGCGGCGCGCAGTCCAGCCCGATCACGAACACTTTGCGCCCACCCCACTTCGGCGTGACGGGGTCGACGATCTCCTTCACATTCCGACCTTCGCGCCTGGCGCGCAGGCCCTCGATCAGGACTCTCGACACCTCAGGGCGCGTAAACTCGGGCGGGAGCGGCTCGCCGGCTTCCAGGCGGCGGCGCACTTCGCTGCCGCTGAAGACCATGTGGTGCGAAGAATCGTGCGGGCAGGTCTTGGCGCTGACGATCGCGCCGCACTTCTTGCAGTAAAACGTATTCTCAAAGAACAGCGGCATGATGCCCAGCTCTTCGTAGGTGAAGCTGTCGAAGATATTCTGCGCATCGTAGGTGCCGTAGTAGCTGCCGACGCCGGCGTGATCGCGCCCGACGATGAAGTGCGTGCAGCCGTAGTTCTTGCGGCACAGCGCGTGGAAGATCGCCTCGCGCGGGCCGGCGTAGCGCATGGCCGCCGGGAACACGCCGAGGATCACGCGGTCGGGCGGGTAATAATCGCGCAGCAGGCTCTGGTACGAGGCCATGCGCACGTCGGCCGGGATGTCGTCGCCCTTCGTCTCGCCGACGAGCGGGTGCAGCAGCAGGCCGTCGACGATCTCAAGCGCGGTCTTCTGGATGTACTCGTGGCTGCGATGCACCGGGTTGCGCGTCTGGAAGCCGACGACGGTCTTCCAGCCGCGCCGCTCGAACATGCGTTTTGTCTCCGCCGGTGTGTGGCGGAACTCGACGAACTCACGGTTGCTCGGAAGTTGCAGCGGCGCGATCGGTCCGCCGAGATAGATGTCGCCCTGCGCATACACACGCGCGACGCCAGGGTGCTTCTCGTCCTCGGTGCGGAAGACCTCGTGTGCCTCGCGCCGCTTGTCGTACTCGAACTTCTCCTGAACGATCATCGTCGCCAGGATGCGGCCGCCCGGCTCGGCGAGCGCGATTTCTTCGCCGTCGCGGATCGCGCCGACCTGCTCGCGCGCGACGGGCAGCGTGATCGGGATGCTCCACACGCTGCCGTCTGCCAGGCGAATCTCGCCGACGACGCGCTCGTAGTCGGCGCGGATCAGGAAGCCGGTCAGCGGCGCGAGCGCGCCGACGCTCAGCAGCTCGACGTCGCTGATGGAGACGTGTGAGAGTTCGAGGGACGTGAGATGCTTCGCTCGCTGCAGGCGCTCGTCGAGCTCCTGCCCGACGGGGAATTCGGGGATCGGTGACATGGCTGTGTAGCTGAGCCTTTCTACAATCTGGTCTCGAAGCATGGCTGTATATTACGGTCAAACCGCCCCATTGTACCAGCGGTGATCGGGCGAGTCAAAGGGAGAATGGTAAGAGGGTGAAAACTGGCCTATAATTTGCGTCATGGCCGACTACGCGCCGTTCCTGCTTTCGCTCGCCGCCCTGCTGCTGAACTGGCAGGCGGAGAAGACGCTGGGCGAGAAAGCCGCCGAGAAGATCGGCGACATTCTGGCCGAGTACGCGGGCGAGAAGACGCTCGACAGACTCGTCAGCTTTCTCCGCAAGACCGGAGACGCGGACAAGATCCGGGACGCCTTCCATGCCGCCGACGCCTGCTTCAAGCAGGAATGCGGCGACGACACGCTTCGGCAGATGATTATCTCCAAGCCGTTCGCCGCGCTCCCCTCGCTCGAAAAACTGGCCGCCAGCCTGCCGAAGACACTCGACGATGACGGATTGCTGGCCGCGCTGCGCCGCCGATTCGAGGACGACTGGTCGGGGAAACTGGCGCCCGAGCAGCTCGACCACGCCGCTGTCACCTATCGCCTGTGCCTTGAGCGTTCGCTCGCCGCGACTTACGGCGCGCTGCTTCCCATGCTATTCACTAAAGTCGAGAGGATCGAAGCCGCGACCGGGCGTATCGAAGTGACCACTGGCGAACTGCTCACCGGGCAGCGGGAGATCAAATCGCTCCTCGTCGACGTCACAAAACTTGCGCAGCTTGGCCCACGCGAGTGGCTGCGACCGTCGCCGCCGCGCCCCAGCCGTCCCATGATCGGCCGGCAAGGCGAGTCCGCCGCCGTGCGTAAACTGTTGAACCCCGGATCGAAAGCTGCCATCACGGCCACGGTGCACGGCACGCCAGGCGTCGGCAAGACGCTGCTCGCCGAGCATCTCGCCTTCGAACTCGACGACCAATTCCCCGGCGGCGTGCTGCTCGAGCGGCTCGGCACGGGCTTCCGCGACTCGGCGCTTGCCATCCCGCGCCTGAAAGAATGGGCCAGGTACGCGTACGGTGGTCGGGCGCTCGAAGAAGGCCTCGCCTTCACACCCGATGCCGTGCGCGCGCTGCTCGCCGGGCACGGCGCGCTGCTCGTGGTTCTGGACGACATTTGGGACATAAAAGCCATCCGGCCGTGCCTCGACGCGCTGCCGCCGGAAGCCTGCCTGCTCATCACGACGCGCAGCGAGCGGCTGGCGAAAGAGCTGCGCGGCGAAGTGTACTCGCTCGACATGCTGTCTGACGCAGACGCGCTGGCATTGCTGCGAGCGCGCGTCCGCGCCTCGACCGACGGCGACCGGCCGCTGCTCCAGCGACTGGCGTAGGCGCTGGGCAATCACGCGCAGGCGCTCGACATCGCCGGCGGCAGCCTCGACCGGCTGAGCCGCTCGCAGTGGGCGGCGGCCGTGGCCGAGATGGAACGCCAGGTGCGCGAGGGCAGCGGGTTCGGCGAGCTGCGCCTGCCGGGCGAGGAAGAGACCGAGAGCCGCGTCGAGGCGGCGCTGTACGTCTCGTACGCCGATCTGAACGAAGCGGCCCAGGCGCGCTTCTGCACGCTCGGCGCGTTCGCCCCGGACGCCGGTTTTCGCGCCGAAGCCGCGGCCGGTGTGTGGGATTGCCCCGTCGACGAAGCGCACGGACAGTTGACGATTTTCTTCGAGCGCGGATTGCTCAAGCGGCTGGAGGACGAGCGCTGGCAGCAGCACAGCCTGCTGCGCGCCTACGCGCTCGCCTTGCTGCGCCGGGTCGGGGAGGAGGACGGAGGGCGAGAGCGCCACGCCGCCGTCTATCTGGCGCTGATGCGCGACGCGGACGATCGGCAGCAGTATTACATCATGCTGCCGGACTACCCCCAGTTGCGCCACGCGTTCGAATGGGCGACCGAGCATAACCTGAGCCTGGCTCAGGCACTGGCCAGCAACACGGCGAATCTGCAGGCGGCGTTCAGTCTCGTCAAGGACAACTACGCGTGGGCGAACCGCCTGGTGGCGTCCGCGCGAAAGTCTGATGACGGACAGGCCATGGGCGCGGCGCTGGGTACGCTGGGCAACGCACTCTCCCGCATCGCCACGCTGCCCGGCGAAGACCGCCGCACCCGTCTACTCGAGGCGCTCGCCGCCTACGACGACGCGCTGCGCTATCTCACCCCGCAGGCCGCGCCGCTCGCTTATGCCACGACGCAGAACAACCGCGCGATTCTGCTCCGCGCCATCGCCACGCTGCCCGGCGAGGACCGCCGCGCCCGCCTGCTCGAGGCGCTCGCCGCCTACGACGACGCGTTGCGCTTTCGCACCCCGCAGGCCGCGCCGCTCGACTATGCCATGACGCAGAACAACCGCGCCAACCTGCTCCAAGGCATCGCCACGCTGCCCAGCGAGGACCGCCGCACCCGTCTACTCGAGGCGCTCGCCGCTTACGACGACGCGCTGTGCTTTCGCACCCCGCAGGCCGCGCCGTTCGACTATGCCACGACGCAGAACAACCGCGCCGCCCTGCTCGCCGACATCGCCATGCTGCCCGGCGAGGACCGCCGCACCCGCCTGCTCGAGGCGCTGGCCGCCTACGACGACGCACTGCGCTATCACACCCCGCAGGCCGCGCCGCTTGCCTATGCCATGACGCAAAACAACCGCGCCAACCTGCTTAGCGACATCGCCACGCTGCCCGACGAGGACCGCCGCGCCCGCCTGCTCCAGGCACTCGCCGCCTACGACGACACGCTGCGCTTCTACACCCCGCAGGCCGCGCCGCTCGACTATGCCACGACGCAGAACAACCGCGCCAATCTGCTCGGCGCCATCGCCACGCTGCCGGGCGAAGACCGTCGCGCCCGCCTGCTGGAGGCGCTGCGCTGCGCCTACACGGCCCGGTCGCTATTCGAGCAGATCGGCCACGCGCCGTATGCCCAGATTGCGGCCAACACCTTACGTAGTATCAGTGAAGAGGCGGGCGAATTGTTCGCCGAATTGTGGGCCGAGTTGAAGGTGGGCGATCCACCGGAGTGGCTGGTGGCGCAACTGTGGTGGGCCGGTCTCCCGCAACATCTGCGCGATGCCCTCTCCGTCTTTACGCAGGCACGCCAACGCGCAGAGGAAGAGGAGAGTTCCGCCGAAGCGTGGCAGGCTGCCGCCGCAGCGGGAACCCGGCTGGTCGAGCATCCCGATGCCTCGCAACTTCCCTTCGCGCTCGACGACTTGCGAGCCGAGGTCGCGCAGTGCTGGAACCAGTTGGGGACTATCCTGAGCGACGAGCAGAAGAAACCGGAAGAGGCGTTAGCGGCGTTCGAGGAAGCCGTGCGCCTACGTCCCGACTTCGCGATGTACTGGCGCAATCACGCCAGCACAAACATCGACCTGGGCAACCTCGATGCGGCTGCAGCCAGCCTGGCGCACGCCGGGGAACTGGAGCCGGATCATCCCCGGCTGGCGGAGCTGCACAAGGAACTTGAGGAGGTGCGGAGGAAACACACCGGCGAATCCAGCCCGGTTTAGACTTCCGAAGTCTTTGAGACTTCGGAAGTCTGGCTCAAACTCAATCGTGTACACGGGCGTCTATCTCGCGCTTCACTGCATCCCACGCGACGCTTCCAGCTTCTTCCAGGGCCGCCTGTGAATCTGTGATGTCGGCTGCATCTTCTTTGGCTTTCTGACCAACGGCTGCCTTAACGTGCTCACGCACCGATTCGAAATCCTGCGGCCCCTCGGCCGGCACACTGCCGCGCAGATCCAGCAATGTTTCTTTTATTGGTCTCAACACGATCTCATCCGCGCGCTGAAAAAGCGCCAGGCTGTCGCCAGGGCCTAGGCCGAGTGCGTCGATCATCTTATCGGGAAGTGTAATCTGCCCCCCGGGACCGATTCTGACCAGGGACATTGGAAATCTCCTGACGTGACTGCCGCGCTGCCGAACCTGCGTGAAGCCTAAGCGCTCCAGCGCGTGAATGGCTTGCTGTCCAGAAACGCGGCGCAGTCTAGGCATACGTCGCCTCAAAGGTGGTCAACACCGGCGGTGAAACACTGTGCATCTCAGACAGCGGGAACTCTTCCAGGTAGAGTTCGGTCGCCTCTTTCAAATTGGCGACGGCTTCTTCAACAGTGTATCCCTGGCTGACCGTTCCGACTTCGAGACACTCGGCGACGTACAGATCGTCCTCTTTGTGAAGAACTGCAGTGAAGGTACGCATTTTCATAGCCACACCTCCCGGCGGGATTATACCCGCCAGTCAACCTAACCGGCAACCAGCAGCCACCTTGGCTCCGACTCGCACCGGTTAGGGTTAGGCAGATCCGACTGAAGCCCAGAATCCAGACGCCCCAACTGCTCCGCTAGCACCTGCGGCTCCGTCACCGGCATCATGCACGCAAAGTGCTGGCATACCGAGACAGTCGACTTACCGTCGATCTACTCGCGATGCTCTAACAGCGGGATCGGAGACTCTTCGCCCTGTCGCTTGCGCGCCGGCCTGTCTCGATGAATCGCAGAGCCTATTTGACCGACCCGAAATCCTCGCGCGCAATGCCAAGTTCGCGAATAACAGCACGCACAGTTCCGGGTGCAAGGTCTTTGCTGCCCCAGTCAGGAACCACGGTGACTTTGTCGTTGGCGGGGTTGTACCACTTGCGATGGGAGCCTCTGCCGCCGATGAGTTCCTCGCATCCTAACTCGCGCAGGCGTTTGGACAGCTCACGATACTTCATGCGGCAGTAACCAGCATTTCAATCGTCTGCTCGTGGTCGGAAGCCAAAGGCCGAAGCGCAGGTGGAGGTGTTTTGCCCAATTCGGTCCAGGCCTCAAGCAGGGCACTTAGAGCGTCTTGCACATTCGCCTGAATTTCTGCGGCTGTTTGGCCTTCGGTCACCAGGCCGGGCACATCTGGGCTGGTAACGGTGAAAACGCCGTTGGGATTCGGTTCCAGCGTTAGCCGGATTCGATAGTTCGTCATGCCGCACCTCAATTCACACTGATTATAGCCCGAACACTTGTTCCGGCAAGAGACAACCAGGCTATCTCAACTGTTCCTCAAGCGCCGCCGGCTCGGTCACGGGCATCTGGCACGCGAAATGCTGGCACACCGATACCGTCGCCTTGCCGTCGATCTGTTCACGGTAATCCAGGAGTGGAATCGGTGACGCTTCGCCCGGCCGCTTAAGCGCGACGACCTGATGTGGACGAAAGCCGCCGAAGATGACATCGAGCATCGCCCTGGTGTCCGCCGATTCGGGGGCGCCCACGACCGCGATCTCCTTCGGACTGCCAATCCCGAATTCATACGCAACGAGCCACTGCCCGAAGGCGGTCGGATATTGCTGCAGCGCGCCTTGCAGGCCGGCCAGCATCCTCTCCGCAATTTCGGTGTATCGCGCCTCGCCGGTGTACGCGCCTAGCTTGAGCAGCACGGTTGCCGCCATCGCGTTGCCGGACGGCACGGCGTTATCCTGCAGGTCGCGCGGGCGGATGACGAGCGCCTCGTGGTCGTCGCTCGTGTCGTAGAACGCGCCGTCGGGCGCGGCGAAATGCACGATCATCGTCTCGGCCAGCTCGCGCGCCGCGCCGAACCAGCGTGAATCGAAGGTTGTCTGGTACAATTCGAGCAGGCCCTCGATCAGGTGCGTGTAGTCTTCCAGGTAGCCGTTGAGCTTCGCGCCGCTGCCATCCTTCCACGTCCGCAGCAAGCGGCCCTCCGGCGTGCGCATCTCGCGCAAAATGAACTCCGCGTTGCGAACTGCAATCTGCCGGTAGTCGTCGCGCTTCATCGCGCGCGCCGCTTCGGCGAAGGCGGCGAGCATCAAGCCGTTCCACGCCGTCAGCACCTTCTCGTCGCGGCCTGGCTTAACGCGCCTCTGGCGTGCAGCGAAGAGCTTGCATTTCGAATCAGCCAGGATGGCGTGCAGTCGATCGACTTCGAGGCCGTGCGCGCGTGCCACTTCTTCGGGATCGCGCCCGACATGCAGGATGTTTTGACCCTCGAAGTTGCCGTCTCTCTTCACGCCGTACACGTCGTTGAACAAGATTGCCTCGTCGCTGAGCAAATCGCGGATCTCGTCGATCGACCAGACGAAGAACTTGCCTTCCTCGCCTTCGGAGTCGGCGTCCTGCGTGCTGTAGAACCCGCCGTCCGGGTGCGTCATCTCGCGCGCGACGTAGTCGAGCGTCTCGACGGCGATGCGCCTGTAAAAGTCCGTCCCGGTCAATTGCCAGGCGTGCAGGTAAACGCGCGCGAGCTGGCTGTTGTCGTACAGCATCTTCTCGAAGTGCGGCACGAGCCAGAAGGCGTCGGTGGAATAGCGATGAAACCCGCCGCCGAGCTGGTCGTAGATGCCGCCGCGCCCCATGGCCGTCAGCACGTGGCCCACAATGCGCAGCGAGTATTCGTCGCGTTTGCGCGCATGATGGCGTAACAGGAACTCGATCGTCATCGGCTGCGGAAACTTGGGCGCCCGGCCCCATCCGCCGTTCGCCCAATCGAACGACGCGCCGATGTTCTGCACCGTGACGTCGAGCACGTCGGCGCTCAGCGTGCCGCCGGCCTGGCCGGGTAGACCGCTCTCCTGCTTCAAGTGATCGAGGACGCTCTCGGTCGTGCTTTGGAGCTGATCGGGCTGGTGCTTCCATACGTCGGCGAGCGCGGCCAATACCTGCGCGAAGGAGGGCAGGCCGTGGCGGGGCGTGCTCGGGAAATACGTGCCGCCGTAGAACGGGACGCCGTCGGGCGTGAGCCACACGCTCATCGGCCAGCCGCCGCCGCCGGTCATCGCGACGACGGTCTGCATGTAAATCGTGTCGAGGTCGGGCCGTTCCTCGCGATCGACCTTGACGTTGACGAAGTTCTCGTTCATGATCGCCGCCGTCGCCGGATCCTCGAACGACTCGTGCTCCATGACGTGACACCAATGGCACGCGGCATAGCCGATGCTCAGGAAGATCGGCTTGTTCTCATCCTTCGCCTTCCTGAGCGCCTCTTCGCCCCACGGATACCAATCGACCGGGTTATCCGCGTGCTGTAACAGATAAGGGCTGGTTTCATTCGCGAGTCGGTTGGGCATGTGTCTTGAATCCTCGATGATTGAACGAATTATATCGTAATTTGAGAATCGGCTATGCGAAGAATAGCCCTCGGAAAAGTTCGCTGGACGTATCTTTCGCGGGAGGATATATTCCTCTTTAGCCCGCTACGACAGGAGAAGACGCACATGGCTTCTATCGTCGCAACCGCCACCGGATTTCCCTCACACTATTACAGCCAGGACGAAATGATCGGCGCGCTGCGCCGGTTCTGGGCGGCACGCCACTCCAACCTCGATCGGCTCGAACGCCTCCACCGGCATATGATGGTCGAGGGTCGTCACCTGGCCTTGCCGATCGAAGCCTACCCCCAGCTATCCGGCTTCGGCGAAAGTAACCATGCCTGGATCAAAGTCGCGCTCGATCTCGGCGAAACGACGCTGTGCGCGCTGCTCGAACGCGCCGGTATCGGCGCCGACGACGTTTCGCAGTTGACTTTCACGACCGTCACCGGCATCGCCGTTCCCTCGATCGACGCCCGGCTGATGAATCGCATCCCATTCTCCCGACATTTGAAACGCCTGCCCGTGTTCGGGCTGGGCTGCCTGGGCGGCGTCGCCGGCGTGGCCCGCGTCGCCGACTACCTGCGCGGCCACCCCGACGAGGCCGCCATCCTGCTGTCGATCGAGCTGTGCTCGCTGACGCTTCAGCCGGACGACGTGTCGATCGCCAACATCGTCTCCAGCGGATTGTTCGGCGACGGCGCGGCGGCGGTGCTCATAGTCGGCGAGGCACATCCCCTGGCCCAACCCGGACGGCCACGCGTGATCGACAGCCGATCGATCTTCTTCCCGGACACCGAGCGGGTCATGGGCTGGGACGTCGGCGACCGGGGTTTCAAAGTCGTGTTGAGCGCCGACGTGCCCGACATCGCTCGAACCCGGTTACGCCCGGCGATCGAGACATTCCTCGCCGATCATCGCCTGTCCATCGACGACATCGACCGCTGGATCGCGCATCCCGGCGGGCCGAAAGTGGCTCAGGCGATCGAAGATGGTCTCGGTCTGAGCCACAGCGCGTTGCGCCTGAGCCGCGAGAGCCTGGCGCGCGTGGGGAACGTGTCATCGGCGTCGGTGCTGTTCATCCTCCACGAAACGCTGGCCGGGAATCAGCCACCGGTCGGGGCGCACGGCCTAATGATCGCGATGGGGCCGGCTTTCTGCGCCGAGCTGGTGCTGCTGCAATGGTGACGCAAATCCTTTTTGTCGGGATCGTTCTGGCGCTGGCTGCCCAGCGCCTGCTCGAGCTTCGCCTGAGCCGGCGCAACGAAGCGCGCATCCTGGCACAAGGAGGGTGCGAGCACGCGCCCGAACATTTCGCCGCCATGAAAATACTGCACACGACCTGGTTTCTGGCGATGATCGTCGAGGTCGTATGGCTCGATCGTCCTTTCGTGCCGCTGTTGTCGCTCGGCGCTTTGATGGTCCTTACGATAGGCCAAAGCCTGCGCTACGCGGCGATCCGGGCGCTGGGCTGGCGCTGGACGGTCCGCATCATGACCCTGCCCGACATGCCGCCGATCACGCATGGCATCTACCACTACCTGCGACACCCCAATTACCTGGGGGTCATTCTCGAAATGGCGTCCGTGCCGCTGCTCCATACGGCGGTTCTCACGGCCCTGTTTTTTAGCCTGGCAAACGCACGCCTGCTGACCATCCGCATGCGTGCCGAAGAAAAAGTCTTGAGCGCGCACAATGATTATGACCGGGCATTCGCCAATCGACCGCGCCTCATCCCTCGCCCGGCCAGACCGGATGCATCGAATAAACCAACATGACTGACCCATTCGATGTGATCATCATCGGCGCGGGGCCGGCTGGCCTGTCGGCGGGCATCGTGCTATCCGGGCACGGGCTGCGCACGCTGGTGTGCGAGAAGCGACGCTTCCCGACCGATAAAGCCTGCGGCGAAGGCGTGATGCCAGTCGGTATGACTCACCTGGCTCGACTGGGCGTCACGCAGCATTTGCGCGAAAAAGACGTCCGCCCCTTTATCGGCATCCGGTATCACTCGCCGAGTGGACGCACTGCTGCGGCGACCTTCGCCGAAGGGCCAGGCTGGGGCATCCGCCGCACCGCGTTGTCAACGGCTCTGCTGCTCCGGGCGAAAGAGCTGGATCATCTCGAGATCCGGGAAGAGACACACGCGCAGCCTTTAGAACGAACGGCAGACTACATCGCTACTCAGGCCGGCGGCGAGCGCGTTTTCAGCCGGCTGCTGATCGGCGCCGACGGGTTGAATTCGCGCGTGCGCCGCTGGGCCGAACTGGAAAAGCGCACTCGAATGCTTCAGCGCTGGGGAGTGCGCCAACATTACAGGATCGCGCCCTGGAGTGAATACGTCGAAGTGCATTGGAAAGACGGCCTTGAGGCGTACATCACGCCTTGCGCGGACGAGCAGGTCGGGGTCGCCTTTTTGTGGGATCGGGCGCGCTACCCAAACGTCCGCGGAGGTGAAGCGTTGTTCACGTCTCTCCTGCGCGCCTTCCCCGGCCTCCAGGCCCGGCTCGACGGTGCATGCCCTTGCGATACGGTTCGGACAGTCGGCCCTCTCCATCGGGCG